>Ga0180007_10001477_pt1 | contig 31911 bp, 26 predicted proteins | sample MM_PC_MetaG_FD_121122 | JGI IMG/M metagenome (GOLD analysis project Ga0180007, IMG submission 121122) | Groundwater microbial communities from the Aspo Hard Rock Laboratory (HRL) deep subsurface site, Sweden - MM_PC_MetaG | ecosystem: Environmental > Aquatic > Deep subsurface > Groundwater... | reverse complement strand
TTTATTTCCTGGCGGCATGAGTGGCGGCAGGGGTTCTGAATCACCGGTTTTAGGGAAGGGAGTGATGTATCTACTTTACGAAAATCTTATTTATAAAATTGAATAGGTCAAAAATGAAATCAACACCGATAATTATATTTTTAATTCTTTTTTGTGGAACAATTAATTCATAGTCCAGCATTCAGGGCCACTATGTTCAAATTTATATCGGTTCAAACGGATTCCATGAAACACCACCAGATTCAGTTTATTTTTAAATGACGGCAGTATCAACTACGCGGGAAAGAAATGTAACTTTATCGTTTCCTGAAAAATTAAATTTTGGCGTTACGTTACAATATCAAACAGTCTGGTTTCTTCAATATGCGGCAAACATAATTTATTGAAGAACAAATTTGAAAAGAAAGGAAAGTTTTTAAATAAAACCTCATCATAAGATCATTATTTTCTACACATCCGGCTGAACTTAAAAACTCAATAAAAATTTATTTTAATTGCTATTTTCAGATTCGGGATTTTTTGTTTTCGGGTTGTTTTTTTCTTCCAGGTAATCCAGCCAATTTTGCGGGAAAGGTCCCAATTTTAAAGATTTAATCGTTTGTAAGGTCATATCCTCATCATCTGTAAGTTGATTTGCTATATAAACCGCATTCGGCACCGTAAAATTGCTAAAATCTATGCCGCTATTTCTTTTATGCGAATACACAGCGTTTACAATACTTTCGGGTAATTCCCACAAAGTTAGAAAATACGCTCCAACCTCCGAGTGAGATGTTCCATAAATACTGTATTCTGCCTGAGAATACCTTATATTTTTTTCTTTCGTCATATCAAAAATATTTTCAGGATAATCGTGGAGACTTAGCATTACAACTTTACCAATGTCATGCAGCAAACCCGCAATATATGCGTCTTCCATCATTTCAATTTCTTTATTTTTCGACATATAAATCAGTTCTTCGGCGAATCTTCCAACCTTGTTACTGTGCACCCACATTTTTTCATAATATTTAACTACTTTTGGGCTAACTCTAAATCCATTATATAAATTATGAAATAACATCAGTGAGCGAAGAACATTCATTCCCAAAAAATTCACTGCCTGCATCGGATCTCTTATTTTATTTGCTATTCCAAAAAACGGGGAATTTACAATTTGCAGAACTTTCGCTGTAAACGACAAATCGTTAACAACTATTCCACGGATTTTATTCATAGAAATATTTTCCGCCGATAGTTCTTTTTCCAAATCTATATATGTTTGGGGCAAAGTTGGCAGATCTGAAATACTGTTTATAACTTTTGTGAGGTTTTCGTCAAGTAAATATTTTTGCAGTAGTTTTATTCTCGACAAACTTTTTTTGAGTTTTTCCAATTCAAGCGGTTTTGGAATCATTTGATGAGCAACTGTAAGCGCTTCGGTTAAACAACTTCTGTTTTTACACTCACCGGATATTATTCTTATTATTTGCGGATAATTATTCTTAAAAATTTTGAGTAAATCAATTCCGTTTATTCCCGGAAGATCCATTTCAGTAAGTATTACGTCGATCTTGTTTTGTGTATTTAAAGAAATTGCCTGCGACGCATTTTTAGCGAACAGGAACTTATATTCTTCCCCAAACACTGCCAGCATATTCTCAAAGGCATCTAACTTTATGCTTTCTTCCACTAATAAAACTGTTGTTTTCATTATTATATTGCCGGCATAATTTTTTTATTAACTATATACTTCTAACCGTATATATTATCGAAAAATTGGTTTTTCAGTTTAGTTTTTTGCGGAAAAGTTTATGAGTCTATTTAATTCCTTTCTACGGCGGATTTTATTTGAATTTAGCGGTATAATCGATACTTTTTTAAAAAAATATTAATACTCTTATATTTAATTTCTCTCCATTTTATAATGGGTTTTTATTCTCTGTTTTTATTCGAAAATAGCTACATATGCAAACATCAAGATAACTGTAATAGAAATTATTAAACCATAGGTAATAATTCTATTTTTTAATTCAACATTTTTGCGTCTCCGGCTGTCGGCCATAGCATACCTTTTAATATAATCCCCTTTTCCCGGATGCCAATCTGTCATTTTACCTCTTAATTTATTTTTATGTTATCAATTAACTGTATTTCTCATTCATTTCCTATAACACTTAAATTGACTTGTATGTAGTAATTTATATTACAAATACGCACGACGCAGTTTTTCTGCATTTAAGGAATCTACGCGATAAAACTCCTCCTCCGAAATTTTTTCTACATCACCGAACCAGTTGTTTTCCGCGCTGTCTTTTTGTGTTACCGATTTTACTTCTTTAGCCGAAAGTACCGCTAATTTTTCGACCACAAGATTATGTCCATTTTCCATATCAACTGTTCCCAAAAGAAAATACGGTCCCATAGATATTGTTTGATCGGCATACTTGGCATAAGTTTCAGGAAAAAGCACAGCTTCAAATGTTCCGGTTAAATCTTCCAGGGAAAGGAATTTCATTATTTTGCCTTTTTTTGTTTTTATTCTTTTAGAAGTCATAAACCAGCCAACCATCCGCACTTTTCTATTATTATATTTTTCCATATTTCCAGCTTTAATAATTTTAGAATGCTCCGTAAAGGAACTAAAAAAATGGAGCGGGTGACGCGTAACCATATACCCGAATGTTTCGTACTCAATCGAACAAATTTCGGCAAGACTGTATTGACGTTTGGTAATAACTTCTTTTTCCAGCGCAAATGTTTCAGCGGCAAACATGTCGTTGTAATTTTCGTCAAGTAATTTGTGCCGGCTGAAATAAATATCCAAAAGTCTAACAAGTGTAGGACGAGTTTGTTTAAAACAATCCATTGCGCCGCATTTAATAAGAAGTTTTGTTTCTTCGTAACCGATGCGGGTTCTAACAATAAAATCGGCAAGCGACATATACGGTCCGTTTTCGTTCCGTTCTTTTATAGTTTTTTCTATTGAAGCACGCGAAATATTTTTTACCGCCATAAATCCTATACGTATTGTACGTCCGCCTCCGTCGTATTCGGACAAACTTTTATTTACGTTTGGCAGCAATACTTTAAGTCCAATTCGTTTGCATTCCTGTATATAAACAGCGGCAGAATAATAACCTCCGCCGTTACTTAAAACACTCGCCATAAATTCGGCCGGGTAATGAACCTTTAAATAAGCCACCTGAAAAGAAAGCAAAGCGAACGAAGCGCTGTGGGCTTTACAGAAAGCATAGCCGGCAAAGGACTCTATCTGCCGCCAAAGTTCGTTGGTAATATTATCATTATAACCTTTTGCAGCACATGATTCAAAAAATTTGTCGGAAATACGTTTCATGGAGTTGTGCGAGCGCAATTTTCCGCTCATCGCGCGGCGCAGCAAATCGGCCTCTTCCAACGTTAAACCAGCTACGTGATGCGCGACTTTTATAACGTCTTCCTGATAAATCATAACACCGTAGGTTTCGCCCAGGTATGTTTCCATTTCGGGCAGTAAATACATACGGCGCGCGGGATCTTTATGACGAGCAATAAACTCCTGCATCATTCCGCTTTCGGCAACACCCGGTCGAATTACCGAACTTGCCGCCGTAAGCATTTCGAATGTATCGCAGGTAAGACGTTTAAGCAGAGAACGCATTCCGGGGGATTCTATATAAAAACAACCTATTGTATTGCCCTCCCTAATTATTTTTTTTGTGCCTTCGTCGTTAAACAACATTTGATAATCGTAGATATCAAAATCTATATTCTTGTTTTTACCTGGAATAGGCTTATGAATTGTAGGAATACCCAAACGTTTATTGAACGCTTCGGGAAGTCTGTAATCCTGCATATTAAGCAGAATAAGGTCTTTATTTTGGGTTGTTTGCGTCATAATAAATTAGTGAACAGTTGTACACTAATTTTAAATTAATTTCGCTGATAGTCAAGTGGGTTGTTAATTGATTTGATATTAAATCCACAGATAGCAAAAATAACTTATCAGAATTTAATGGAGAGCAAATGGGTTTGTCAATTAAAAACAAATTCCGAATTACGACAAGTATAAGAGTAGAATATATGGAATTATATGGAAATGAAATCGACAGCTTAAAATCTTACTTCTTACAAATCATTTATTAAAACTTTATAAATTGCATTAGAATAAGGGGTTGTTAGATTTCCCGGGATTCCAATATCAAATCCACCAATTCCCTGAAAGCTCCATGGCCGCCGTTACGTTTGCATATATAATCAACCAGCTTCAAAACTTTATCAACTGCATCAGCTGGTGCGGCGGTAAAACCAACTTCCTTAATTATACCAATATCGTTAATGTCATCGCCGATAAAAGCAATATCGTTTCTGGAAATTCCGTATTCAGAACAGATTTCATCAAGTTTGGACGCTTTGTCCCAAACCTCAGTATAATAAAAATCAAGCTTCATTCGTTCAGCGCGTATTTTAACAAAGTCAGGTTTATCTGTTGTAATAATGCCGCATTTAATTCCGGCTTCGCGCAGAAGTATTGCGCCCATACCGTCTTTAATATTAAAACGTTTCAGCTCCAGATTATCTCTGCTGTAGTAAAGGCTGCCGTCAGTAAGAACACCGTCTACATCTGTAATAATTAGTTTTATGTTTTTCAGGTAAGATAATTCTTTATTCATAATTTGATAGAAGGAAAATTTCGCAAATTGGTTTATAATTCAAAAGAAAACAATACAACAATTAAAGTGAACAAAAGTTTGCAATAAAGCTATGGCTTAATTAAATTTTGGGTGCTTACCTCATAAAAATAATGCGAAGGAGGTGATAAATAAAAATTGACCTACAAAATAATAATTCTGGAGAAAATATTCCAGAGATTAAATTATCATTAACCTGTCACAAAAAGTTGCGTTAAATCACATGAAGTATTTATACTTATATGTCTGGATTTAAATCACTATCACTAACAAACCAAAGGGATGTTCTAATGTCAAAACTTTACAAAATTTTTGTGTTGATGTTATTAATAGCTTCAACGCTACTAGCCCAGAATTACAAAGTTTCGGGTGTTGTAACCAGTAAACAGACTGGTGAAAAATTAGTAGGTGCAAATGTTTATGTTAAAGGAACCACAATGGGTGCAGCTACTGATGAAAACGGCAAGTACAGCATTGCTGTTAACGCCGGTTCCAATACTGTTGTTTGCAGCTACATTGGATTTGAAACTGTAGAAAATACGGTTCAAGTAACCAATGATATGGAATTAAACTTCTCGTTAAAAGATTATGCTTTTTCTTTGTCCGTAACCGTATTAGCCGACAGAGCTAAAGAACGCGAAACCCCCGTCGCGTTTTCGAATATCGACAAAAAAGAAATGGAATTAAGATTAGGTTCAAGAGATATTCCTCTTCTATTAACAACCACTCCATCTGTTTATGCAACTGCACAAGGTGGCGGTTCTGGTGACGCAAGAATAAACGTTCGTGGATTTGACCAACGAAACGTTGCTATTATGATAAATGGTGTTCCGGTAAATGATATGGAAAACGGCTGGGTATATTGGTCGAACTGGGATGGTCTTGGAGATGCAACTTCCTCTATACAAATGCAAAGAGGTTTAAGTGCAGTTAACCTTGCTACACCTTCAATCGGTGGAACAATGAATATTATCACTGATCCTACCGCATTGAACTTTGGTATGAAATTTAAACAGGAGTTTGGAGATGCAGCTTTCATGAAATCCACTCTTTCTGCCAACACGGGTCTTATCGACGGTAAATGGGCCGCGAGTGCCTCAATTGTAAGAAAAACAGGTGACGGCGTAATGGATGGTACCTGGACAGATGCATGGGCTTACTATTTCGGTGCAGCTTACAATATAAACGAAAGTAACAGACTTGAGTTTTATATGGTTGGCGCTCCTCAGTTACACGGTCAAAATAGATATAAACAAAATATAGCTACCTATAGTCATGAGTTCGCAAAAGAACAAGGTTATAGTGATGACGCTCTTAGTCAATTTCCTGAAGCTGGGCAGACATACAATCAAAACCTATTCCCTGTAAGCAAATCGTATACAGGCAAACAATGGTATTCAACTCTTTTCGGTTCTGAAGGCGAAGCGGTTGATCGTCATGACCCTTCATTTATGAACGAACTTGTAAACTATTTCCACAAACCAATCGCAAATGTTAACTGGTACTCAATATTGTCGAAAGATTTAACTCTTTATACAACACTTTATTGGTCCGGCGGTCACGGTGGTGGTACAGGTACATTTGGCAGCATGAAATATAATTATGATTTCCCAAGCAGCCGTAGAGTAGACTGGGACGCAACGATAGCTAATAATGTTGCCAATGTTGACTCTGAGGGAAAAATTGCAGCAAAAGGTATTTTAAGAGCTAGCAGGAATAATCAATGGACTATTGGAGCTATCTCAAAAGCTTTCTATAAAATTTCTGACAACTTAAAAACTTCATTCGGTATTGACTGGAGAACTGCTTCAATTGATCACTACAGAGACGTTGTTGATTTATTGGGAGCTGATTACTGGTTGAGTAAAGATAATCAATTCGCCGATGCTGCAGGAGAAAAATTAGGATTAGGCGGAAAGTTCAATTACAACAATACCAATGACGTTAATTGGATAGGTGGTTACGGGCAGGCAGAATATACTCAAGGAATTGTAACAGCTTACGGAACAGTAGGATACTCAGTAATTAATTACAATTACACAGATCATTTTAAAAAAGGACCTGACGGTAATAAACTGAATCTTGAAAGTGATAATATCGGTGGATATCAGGTTAAAGGCGGCGCGTCAGTTCGTTTAACTTCAACTGTAGATGTTTTCGCCAACGCTGGTTATGTAAGCAAAGTTCCTACATTTGATCAGGTAATAAATGACGCCAGAGGAATTTTTATTGAAGATCAAAAAAATGAAAAATTCCTTCATTTGGAAGCTGGTGCTAACTGGAAAGGTTTAGATGGCAAATTGAACCTGAAAAGTAACGTTTATATGACACAATGGAATGACAGAGCATCATCACAGCCTTATAGAGTAGCTGACGGTTCAGAAGCTTTGTTGACATTGAATGGTATAAGCTCCAACCATATGGGACTAGAGCTTGAAGTAGCATATCAGCCAGTTAATATGGTAAGATTTGATATGGGCGCTTCATTCGGTAACTGGAAATATACAGACAATGTGAGCGGTGAATACGAAAATTATAAAACCGATGGTACTATAGAAATATTAAATTATAATTATTACATCAAAGATTTAAAAGTTGGCGACCAGCCTCAAACTCAAATTGCGGTAGCCGCATCATTCTTCCCTATTCATGGTTTAGTGGCATCCATTGAATATAAGTACTTTGATAATAATTACGCATACTTTACTCCTTTTGGAAGAACAGTAGCTACGGACACAGAGGAAAGTTGGAAAATTCCTGCTTACGGTCTTTTAGATTTCCATCTTTCATATGACCTGCCTCTTCAATTATCAGGTGTAAATTTGCAGTTGTTTGCTCATGTTTTCAACGTGTTGGATGAATTCTATATTGTTGACGCAGCTGACAACAGTTCATTTGTATCTTATAAAATTGATACAACAGGTGACGGTAAACGAAATGCAATAGCCGATCCTCATGGCGCATCTGCAGCAGAAGTTTTTGCAGGTTTACCAAGAACATTTAATGTTGGTATAAGCATTTCTTACTAATATTTAATATTCCAATTTTTTATAAGGCTGCCCAATTAGGGCGGCCTTTTTTTTAATATTTCATCCTATAACATCTTCTTTTTGTTCGCCTCAATTATCTGTAAATTTACCCCCATAATTAAATTTTATCAGCAAGGTTATGCAGAAAGGAAACAATGAAAAAAATATTCGTCATTTTATTTATGACAATATCAGGTCTGTCGGCACAAACTTTTCAGTTTACAGGTCAGGTTGCAGATGCAAAAACTGGTGAACCCTTAGTGGGCGCCAATGTTTTTTCAATAGAATTAAATTTTGGAACAACAACAAATAACTTAGGTGCATTCGAATTTAAGAATATTAAGGCTGATACTTTTTCATTAACATGCAGTTACTTAGGATATGAGAACAAAACAGTTCAAGTGGAGCTAAATACAAACGAGAATATTAACATTAAACTTTTACCAGTTCCATTTTTACTAAAAGAAACCGTTGTAGAAGCCGCGCGCGCGCAATTCAGAAAAACTCCTATCGCTTTTGCCCAGTTGGATAACCGCGATTTAGACAAAAAGCTCGGTTCACGCGATGTTGTTCATATACTTGAAAGTACACCTTCTGTCTATATTTCTTCCCAGGGCGGCGGCATGGGGGATCTTCGGTTAAACATGCGCGGTTTCGGGCAGACGAATATTGCGGTAATGGTAAACGGAGTTCCTGTTAATAATCCGGAGAATGGAGAGGTCTATTGGACAAACTGGGCCGGAATTAGTGACGTTGTTGATTATATGCAGGTTCAAAGAGGACTAGGCGCAAATCCATATTCGGTTTCAGCTATTGGCGGAGTTGTTAATATTGTTACTTATGGAGTAGGTGCGGGAAAAGAATTTACCAAAATAAGAACTGAATTCGGATCAGAAAACTTTAGGAAAATTACAGCATCATTTGCTCAGGAAATTATACCGGGTAAAATTGGAATGACAGCTCTAGTTTCAAAAAAATCCTGGGATGGTTATGCGGATAGAACCTGGTTCGACGAATTTACTTATTTCCTTTCTTTAGGTGGAATCTTCGGTAACCATAGTTTTGAACTACAATTGATGGGTTCTCCTCAGAATCACGGACAGAGAATGACAATGCAGACAATAAAATTCTGGAAATCGCACGGTCAATCTTTTAACACTGATTGGGGCTATTTATATAACCGGCCTATTAATATTAGAGATAATGTTTTTCATAAACCTTCAATAAATATAAACCATAATTGGCAAATCAGTAAAAACCTTGTGATGTCCAATGTAATATATTATACCTATGGAGAAGGAGGCGGAATTACCCCTCCCTGGGGAGAATTTAGAAGGACAGCAGAGGGGCTTGTAGATTTTGAGAAAGAATGGGAGAAAAACACATCCACAATATTAAGCGATGTAGATCCAAATTTATTTTACACCGAAAACGCACTTAGGTTTACTGTTCACAAAGATTACTGGTCCGGTATAATTTCGAATATCCGGTACAATATAAATAGCTTGGATTTATCAGCGGGAATTGATGCCCGTTATTATGCTGCCGAGAACTATAGGAAAATAGATAATTTGCTGGGTGGTGATTATACATTGTTCAGCGGAAATATAAATATTGATCCATATACAAAAATTAGTATCGGCGACATAACCGACTATAATGCCGTTAGTTTTGTAAGACAATTCGGCGGATTCGTTCAGGCAGAGTATGATATTGAGCCCGTTACAGTATATGCCAACTTTTCCGCTTCCAACACCGGTTATAAAAGGCTCGATTATTTTAATTACGCAACAAATGATCCCCGAAGGGAAACCGATTGGAAAGATATTATTGGATTTACTGTTAAACATGGCTACAATTTCAACTTAGATAACAGCAATAGTGTGTTTGTAAATCTCGGTTACTTTTCGCGCGCTCCCTTATCTGAAAATGTTTATGACTACAGCAATAATGAATATCAGAATATTAAAAACGAGAAAATATTAAATATTGAATCCGGCTACGGTTATCAAACCTCCGAATTAATTCTAAAAATAAATGCTTATTTCACCACATGGAAAGATAAAGCAATCAGAACCGATGTTCAGGATGCTGTAACCGAGAAGAGATATTTCTATAATATTTCAGGAGCCAACGCGCGTCATGTTGGACTTGAGGCTGAAAGCAAATATGCAGTATCGCCCAATTTAATTTTGGAAGGAATGATTTCTTATTCTGTAAATAAATGGACAAACAACGTTAATGCGGTTGTTGCCCCGGAATCCAATCCCCTTCAACAAAAAGAAATTAAATCTTATGTAGGAGATATTTTCGTCGGTGGTTTTCCTATGACCTCCGCTTCTCTCGCAATGAATTATTCCATAGATTTAGTTAATGGATCAAAATTTTATTTTAATCCTGTTTATAATTTTTCCGGAAGGTTTTACGCACAGTATAACCCAGATCAAAGAAACAACCCCAGCGATGAGGGATTAAACCCCTGGAGAATTCCGGATCATTTTTTAGTTGATGTACACCTGGGATATAGTTTTAATTTACAAAATGCTGTATTTAAAAATCTTTCTTTAGCCTTACACGTATTTAATATTTTGGATAATAATAATTATATCATTGATGCGCTTGACGGAATTGATCATAATTCCAATACTGCTTTAGTGTGGTATGGACGCAATAGATGGTGGAATTTAAGTGTAACTTTGGATTTCTAACAAATTTTAATTGAAAAAATTTTTTAATTATAAAATAAATTTTCGATCGCAATTTTTATGAGGCTGTATAATTGAATAAATTTTGTAAAATACTTTTGTCTGTTATTTTCGTTGCAACAATCAATTTTGCTCAGAGTACTCCTTATGTAATTCTTGTATCTTTCGATGCCTTTCGATGGGACTATGTCAATAGAGAAATAACACCATCCTTAAGAGAGGTTATGACTAAAGGAGTTCATGCATTATCATTACGCCCGGTCTTCCCTTCTAAAACATTTCCCAATCATTATTCCATTATTACCGGGATGTACTCCGAAAATCATGGAATAATTGCAAACGGTTTTCTGGATACTTTAACAAATGTATGGTACAGCATGAGCGATACTGTCACCACTCGCGAAAGTAAATGGTATACGGGAGAGCCATTTTGGACTGCCGCAGAGAAACACGGAATTAAAACCGCAAGTTATTTTTGGCCGGGAAGCGAACAAACGGATTCTTTAAGACACCCCACATATTTTAAAAAGTATGAGCATAACAAACCTTATTTTGAACGAGTGGACTCAGTTATCTCCTGGCTTCAGCTCCCGCAAAATGTAAGACCGCATTTTATCACAATATATTTTCATGATACAGATTCGTTCGGACATGAATTTGGACCTGATTCAGATGAACTTAATCGATCTGTAATGCGTTTGGATTCTGTGGCTCAGTATTTATTAACCTGTTTGAAAAAAATTAATATGATTGATAGTGTGAATGTGATTTTTACATCGGATCATGGAATGACACCAACCCCTAACGATCAGGTTATAAACATCGAGAAATATATTGAAAATTATAATTGTAAAATTTATGATAACGGACCTGTGGTTAGAGTTGAACCCGAAGCAAATGAAATCGATACAGTTTTTCAAATATTAAAAAGGAACGCAAATAATTTTCGAGTATATAAAAAAGAGAATCTTCCTTCCTATTATCACTACTCCAACAACACACTTATATCATCAATTATTTTGATTGCTGATTTGGGGTGGTCGCTTGAAGATAATGAAGGATTTAAAAGATCGGGATATTTATCTAAAGGTAATCACGGTTACGAAAAAGATCATACGGATATGCATGGTATTTTTATTGCACAAGGTCCTGCTTTTAAAGAACATTATAAAACCGGAACATTATGGAACGTGGATATCTATCCGCTTTTGAGTAAAATATTTGGAATTAAACAGAATAGTTTAATCGATGGTAAATTAGAAAGAATAGAATTTATTCTTAGAGAAAATTAATTGAATTTTAAAAAACAGAGCATTATGAGCAATTTATTAGATATTAAATACGAAAAATTTAAACTCGAAAATGGATTGGAAGTTATTCTGTATCAGAACAGAATGCTTCCCCTTGTATCCGTAAACCTTTGGTACCGTGTAGGCTCGGCTAATGAACGCCCTGGCAAAACAGGGTTCGCTCATTTGTTTGAACATATGATGTTTCAAGGTTCTGAAAATGTGGGGAAAGAAAAACACTTCCGTTACATTCAGGAAGCCGGTGGAACACTTAATGGATCCACATCCTTGGAGCGTACAAATTATTTTGAAACACTACCGAGCAACAATCTTGATTTAGCTCTTTGGCTTGAGTCCGATAGGATGGGTTTTATGCTTGAAGGATTAACGCAGGAAAAACTGGATAATCAGAAAGATGTTGTAATGAACGAACGGAGACAGCGATACGAAAATCAACCTTATGGCAGAGCCTGGGAAATTATATTTTCTAACCTGTTTACTCCGGATTTTCCATATCATTGGCCCACTATCGGCTGGATGGAAGATATTAAAAATTTCAATCTAAACGACATCAAAGAATTTTTTAAAACTTATTATGCCCCAAATAATTGTAGTATTGTAATTGCCGGAGATATAGATAATTTAGCTGTTAAAAAATCAATTGAAAAATATTTCGGTTCGATTCCCGGAAATGGAGAAGTACAGAAAATTACAAAGACTCCAAAGGAATTGACTGAAGATATAATTCTCATTCACGAGGATAATGTGCAATTGCCACGGCTTTATTTATGCTGGATGAGCGATAAAGTTTATGGATTGGATGATCCAGCACTCGATGTATTATCTGATATTCTGGGCTCATCTAAAAACTCGCGTTTATACAAATCGTTGGTGTATGAACAACAAATTGCGCAGGATGTATCTGCTTTTCAATACTCGGCGAATTTAACGGGAATGTTTTTTGTAATAATTACAGCTAAACCTGACGGTGATTTGCAGTTGTTAAAAAAGAATGTTGAAGATGAAATAGCCAGGTTAATTGATTCAGGTGTAACGGAAGATGAATTATTACGAACAAAAAATGGCATAAAATCATCGTACATTTATTCCTTGCAGAATATTGAACAACTCGCAAATCAGATCAACAATTATAATTTTTATTTGAACGAGCCAAATTCCTTTAACTACGATTTGGATCGTTATAATTCATTGGATGTAATACAAATACAGAAAATCTCGAAAAAATATTTATCTAAACCAAAATTGGAATTAAGCGTAATCCCTAATAGAAAAAAAACACTATGAACGAATTCAGAAAAAACAAACCAACTGCAATAGGCGAAATAGATTTTTCACTTCCAAATGTCCGTTATATTACTCTTGATAATGGGATTAACCTAATTTTTATCCGGAAAGACAACCTTCCAGTTGTTCAGATGGAGTTACTATTAAATGCCGGCAGTTGTTATGAGCCCGCGGATAAGGAAGGATTAGCTTTTTTAACGGCAATGCTATTAGACGAAGGTGCCGCAGAATATAATGCTTTAGAATTAAATAATGAAATTGAAAAAATTGGCTCCTCGTTAACAATATCATCTGATAAAGACTACATATACATTTCAATGCTTTCTTTATCGGAATATATTGAGAGATCAATTGAGTTATTCTCTAAAATAGTTGTGGAGCCGAACCTTAGTGTGCAAGATTTTGGCAGAGAAAAAAATAAACTGCTTACAAGAATAATCCAAACAAAGGATAATCCCGCCGCTTTGGCATCCAATATTTTTGACACTATTATTTACAAAAATTCACCCTACTCATCTCCAGTAAGCGGGTCCGAAAAAAGTGTTTCCGGTTTGGAGGTTGGTGATGTAAAAGATTTTTATTTTTCCCATTCATCCAATTCAAGTCTTACATTGGTTGCTGTAGGTAGCGAACCTGAGGAGAAAATAATTTCTCTACTGCAAAAACACCTTGTTCTCAGCAGAAAGGGCGATTTAATGAAAAATATAATTATTAACCCAAATACTGATGATAAGAAAAGAGTCTATTTAATTGATTCTGAAGATGCGGGTCAATCTGAAATACGAATCGGTCATATCGGAGGCAAAAGAAACAGTCCCGACTATTTTGCCAAACATATAATGAATTCAATATTAGGAGGGCAGTTTACAAGCAGAATAAATTTAAATTTACGAGAAGATAAAGGATATACTTACGGTGCTGGATCATACTTCGATTATAACAAATTTGCCGGATCTTTTGTTGTAACAACCTCCGTTCAATCCGAAGTAACAAGTAACGCCATTAAAGAAATTTTAAAAGAATTAGCCGGCATACAATCCGGAGTATCATCCGATGAGTTGCAGTTTGCGAAAGCTTATATAATAAAAAAATTCCCCTCACTGTTTGAAACTTATTCTCAGATATCAAATAATATTGTTATGAGTGTTCTTCATAATTTGGAGAAAAATTATTTTGATACATACCTGGATAACGTGCGGAAGGTTTCGATAGAAAATGTTAATAATGCAGCCCTAAAATATATCCATCCTGAAAATTCTGTAATTTTAGTTCATGGCAACAAGAATCTGATTGAGCCCCAGTTAAAAAAACTTTTCAATTCAGATATTATAGAAATTGATAAAGATGGTCTTGTGGTTGGCTAATTATAAACTGTAAAATTTGTCCCCTATTTTTTTTTGTTTTTTAATCGCGGGTTGCAATTTCAAAAAATCGTCATAATCTATTATAATTACCTTTTCATCCTTTAATTTTCCATTATCGCAATGGAACTCGAAAAGAGAAAGAATTTGTTCAAAAGGTTTGTCTGTTAATTCTATAAAATCTGAGCGCTTAACTAATTTAACACCCCTCTTCTCAAATTCGTCCACCACAAAATTAAAAGCAACGGAATTATACAAGGATGAATTTCCCTCGATTACATATAATTTATTTTTACCGAAACTTGATACAATATTTTTAATATTGCGGGATAAAATATTTTTTTGTGCGTTTTTGTCCAGTTCGAACTTTGCTCCTTCAATGTCATCATTGAGTAAAAGCGCATATGAAAGTCTTAAATATGCAATGTATTTTGAACTATCGATTAGCTCCTGTGAAGGAATAAAGAGGAAATTAACGGGAATTTTAAAAGTTTTAAGTGCTGTGGGTAAATCTCGGTTTGTAAAATCCGCGCCTTCAATTAAAAATACAACTTTAGCAAAGTCCCTGAATTTATCTTTCGATTGAATAAGATTTGCTTGTAGTTTTAATTTGTCCTCTGCAAATATTTTTAAAATACTGTTAGAATAATTTTTTTTTTCTTCGGTTTTTATTTCTAATCCCATCTTCTTAAAATCTACTGATATATCACTAATCAATGAAACTATAGTAAGGTCTTTGGGTATTTCAATACTATATGTGTACAATAAGGAATCATTTTTTACTTTTCGGATTTTTTTTGTACTAATCCATTCGTCTTTTATTCCATGTTCGTGCAAACTTTTTAGAAAATTAGTTTCGATATTTTTTATGGTTGTCGAGGGTTTAGAATAAACTATATGCGTTCCTGGATTAGAATCAACATAAATATTAATAATTATCAGGACAAACGATATTATAACAAGGGAGTAAATGATCTGTTTCTTATTCAATTTCTTATTCTGAAAATATATTTAAATTGTTATTTATTCTGAAATTTGGGTGCTCTTTTATTTAAAAAAGCCTCGGTTCCTTCCACAAAATCGGCTGTTCCACAGCAATCGGCAAAATATGCTGCTTCCCTTTTTAATCCTTCTTCTATTGTAAGCACAGGTGATAGTAAAATTGCGTTTAAAATTTTTGAAACCGCTACCTGTCCGAACGAGGCAATTTTTCCAGCCATAGATTTCGCTTCCACCATCAATTCATCAGAATCAACAACTTTGTTAACCAGACCAAGTTTTTCCGCGGTAACAGCATCAATAATATCTCCCGTTAAAGAATATTCAATAGCTTTCGCAATACCAATTATTCTTGGTAATCTTTGAGTTCCGCCATATCCGGGAATAATTCCCAGTTTCACCTCCGGTTGACCGAATTTTGCATTTTGTGAAGCGATTCTAATATGGCAAGCTAAAGCCAGTTCACAGCCTCCGCCGAGAGCGTAACCGTTTACGGCCGCAATAACCGGTTTACCCAAATTTTCAATCTTGCTGAATATACTTTGTCCAAAGAGAGCAAACTCATATCCCGATTGTTTATTTTGCTCGTGCAGTTCCTCTATATCCGCCCCTGCAACAAATGCTTTCCCACCCTTGCCTGTTATTATTAGAACATGCGTATGGTCTTTTTTTACCTTATCTAAAACTTCGTTTAATTCATTTAAAGTCTCATTGTTCAACGCATTCATTTTATCTGGTCGATCAATTGTAATAATGCCGATCCCATTTTCATGTTTAAATGTAATATTCTTATATTTCATTATTGCCCCCTAAACTTTCACAAAAATTGGTATTCTTACTCTTAGGTCGAATGAAAGAAATTGATGTTCATACATTATATTATAATAACCCATTACATCCATAAGAAACATACTGAATCCCGTGCCAATCTGAAATCCCAAATAATTGGAATCGTTATCATAATTTTTTATACCAGTGTCAATTTTAAATTGATGCTGATCCATAACATAAGCCCACGATAAACCTCCTTCCACAACAGGCAAAAGAATAAAATCCTGATTAAAAAGCGGAGGTAAATATAAACGAACTCCGGGTTGAATTACAATTACATTGCTCGAAAATGAGGAATAATCTGATTTTTTATATAATGCTTGTTTGCCGGGATAATGCTGATAACCGAATTTTGTATATATAAAAACAGGAAGGAATTTGTTATCGGTGTATGAAAAATCGACGTCCGCGCCGATTCCAATATTTCTGTTTTCACCAAAAACACCCACTGGTATTCTTGGGCCTGTTCCCACGGACATAAATAATCCTTTAGCTTCACCGAATTTAATAAGTTGTCCAAAGGAAGTGGACGATAAAAGAAGAAACAAGATTAAATAATATTTTTTCAACATTTTATTCATTTATTTTTTCGTTAAAAGAATTTGTTCCAACACCATATTTATAAACCAATTCCCCACCGTATTTTCCAGTATTTATTATTAAATACAGACCGATAACAGCAAGAACGGATACAAAAATTTTTCTGAAACCGTTAAACTTTTTCTTAAGAATAAACATTGTTCTTATGACCAATACGAAAACAAAATACCATAAAAAAAAAGTTGCCTGCTCTTCATGTGCCTCAAGTGCTTTTTGAGCGGATGTTAAATTATGTTTTTCAATGATCTCTGAAGCTATTTGTTCAGCTTGATTTCCGGAAAGGACCGCCGCTAATGCCGAAATGACTCCTGCAATAAGAAGAAATTGAGCTGTAAATTTTAGTTTTTCATTATTTATGAAAACCGAAACCACCTCCACCAATATATATAATATTAGAATGGCAATTGGAAAATGAACAACCAGAGGATGCAACTCAGCTATATCCTGCATATCAAATTTCTAATATTTATTGACTAAAATTATCCATTTTTCATCATTTAACCACAGAGTTCACTTCCTCCGTTCACATTTAATATCTCCCCGTTTATATGATCCGCCAATATAGAGGCCAGGAATAATACAGGTCCGGCAACTTCTTCGGGATAAGCGGCTCTGCCTAAAGGAATATATTCTTTTATCTCTTTATCCTTTTCTTCACGGGTAATTACAGGATTAGACATGTCCGTGTAAACCCAACCAGGTGCGACACAGTTGGTAGTAATATTAAATTTAGCAAGTTCTACGGCAAGTGATTTTGTTAAAGAAATTACTCCCCCCTTTGAAGAGGCGTAATGAGAGTGATAAGGTTCGCCACGTTGTCCCGCGGTTGAGGCAATGTTAATTATTCTACCGAATCCGTTTTCTTTCATTACAGGGACAACATGTTTAATAAACAGAAAACAACCTGTTAGATTCACATTAATAGTTTCATTCCACTCTTTCAAATTCATTTCATCAACTTTAGCTTGCTTCCAGATACCGGCATTATTGACAAGAATATCAATTCTGCCAAACTCATTTTTAACGGCGCGTACACACTCAATAATATTATCTTCATCGGCAGCATTAACTTTATATGCTTTTATTTTTAACTCAAAGTTATAACCCGCGATAATCTGGTTTGCCGCATCTTCGTTAGTATTATAAGTGAAAGCAATTTGAGCTCCTGAATCCGCGAACAATTTAACACACGCAGCCCCGATTCCACGTGATCCACCTGTTATTAAAACGACCTTATTTTTAAAATCAATTTCCATAGTCAGTACTTAACTTTGTATAAAAACAACCCTCGCGCAGGAGCGGCCATTCCAGCCGACTCCCTATTTTTTGAATCTATAATTTTTAAAAGATAATCCTGCTCACAATTCTGTTTAACCCCTTGTATTACAGTACCCACAATAGTTCTTACCATTCCATGGAGATACCTGTTCGCTTCAATATAAAAACAAACTAATTCTCCTTTGTTTTTCCAATGTATATCAAATATTTCACACTGTTTTGATTTCACATCCATATTAATTCTGCAAAAAGATGTAAAATCGTGAATCCCCAATATTGTTTTACTCAGTTTATTAGCATCAGCAATAAATTTGTCGTCTATCCAGTTTACATGATAAGAAAATTCATTATAAAAGGGAGATTTAATTTTCGTGAACAAATAAATATAACTTCTTTTTTTCGCATCAAATCTGGCATGAAAACTATCTTCAACATCTTCAATAGAAATAACAGAAATATCTTTACTAATAACTGAATTAAGCGAATATAAAAATTTTTCTTTAATAATTTCTTTTTCAATTCTAAAATTTGCGGTCTGCCCTATTGCATGCACACCGGCGTCAGTTCTACCGGATCCAATTAAATTTACTTTTTCCCTGGTTATTTTATTAATTCCATCGGTAAGAGCCTGCTGAACAGTAAATGCGTTATCCTGAATCTGCCAACCGGCAAAATTACATCCTCTATATTGAACAATAATTTTATAATTGGGCATTATTTAAAATAATATTTGAAGGAATTTTACGTGTAAATATAACTTATAATATCGTTTAAGAACACTTATAATCGATTTATTGATTATTATGGTAAAAAATTAAACAAATCATTTATGGGTTATTATTTAGATCGTAACATTAGTAAATGTTTTTACACAATAAATTTGAAAATGTATTTATAACTACAGCCTCCGCAATCGAAAAGTAAGTAGAGCCTGTTACAAGTAAATCTACTCGTGCTAAGAATAAAATATCCTTAACAGTCTTGTTTCACTTATACATTAACTGATTTTGTTATTGCCAATAATTATTGCAAGGTTAAAAAAAATTAAAAATAATCGGTTTTAGGAGATTTACAACGTTAGTTCAATTTATTCAGAAGGTCTAGTGTAATATCTCTAATTGAATTTAATTTTAATTTTTCACCTATAAAATTGGCATTTCGAGTAAAATTATTCGGTATTACTATACAATCTATTCCCGCCAGATTAGCAGCAATAAGTCCGCGTGGTGTGTCCTCAACAGCAATAATTTCATCAGGAGAATAACCGGAATTTTTTATTCCTAATAAATATGCTTCCGGATGAGGCTTAGCGGTTTTATAATCTTCACGAGCTATCACATACTCAAAATATTTTCTGAATCCTGTTATAACATGTAGTTTTTCAAAATAATCTCGTTTCGTGGATGTAACAACAGCCATTCGAAAATGTACGGATAAAGTTTCTAAAGTTTCTCCAGCGCCATCTATCGCCAGATTTTGATTAAATATAAAACCTTCATATATAACGTCGCGTCTGTCCCTTAATTCTATCATCTGCTCGTCATTTAAGCCAATATTACGTGCCAGCTCAAGAACGCTTTTCCCTTTGTTAAGCGATACCTGTCTGTAAGTATCGAGATTTAATTTAATACCCAGTTCATCTAGTATTTTTTTGTTTGCTTTATAATAGTACTTTTCGGTATCAACAAGCACTCCATCGTTATCCCATAAAATAAATTTCTTCATTAACAAATTTCCGTGATTTAATTAAAGATGGAGTTAAATTTAATGACCGATATTACTAAGCAGCAATAATAAAAAAAGTTGATACCCTATATAACAGAGCAAACAAATTGTTATCAGAATTCAATATTATTCAGGCAGGTACAAAAATGCCGGAAAAGTTTATATCCGGCATCCAAAAATTTAAAACCCAAATTTCAAATTCATTACCATTTCAGTTGGCATAAATTCTTTTTTATCCAAACCGAAATTCAAATTCCAACTTGTTTCTTCAGCAATATTTCTATTATGTCTGGAAACCAATCTAACAGCATTTATCGCAGAAACAATTCTATTCAGTATTAATGCCCCAGCTGCAAAACGTACATTATTAAAAGCATTTTCGCTGGATTTCCACATTTTTCTATATTCTTTTCTTTCAGCTTGATCAGCCCACTTCCAATAATAAGAATCGGAATAATATACTTCGCTAAAATTCCTGTCAAGTTCTTTCAAGCGGTTGTATTGATCAATATCCAAATAATTGCCTAAATCCGCAAAATATTTGTCATTTTTACCTTTAACATTGGCGCCGCCGGTGGATACAGCAAATCCTTTATAATTGTCCATCATGTTATTTCCATAAATATTGAATCCGAAAAGCGCAGCCCATAAAACGCCATCGGCAGCAGTAAAATATTGCCCCAAGGAATAATCTCCTGCGTAAAGTTCTCCCATGCCAGGCAATAAAATGGAATATAAAATAGCCACTCCGCTTTTTTTCTTCCCCGACGATGTCTGCAGTTGCGCCTCATCCTCTTGCAGAAATACAGGTTTAATCAACCGGGATTTTAATTCATAAATATTTTTGTGATTTTCTTGAGCTGTTAGAGTTATACAAAATAAAAGAAGGATATAAAAAATATTTTTAATCATTTCAACCAGCCGCATTTATTAATTTGTTATTAAAGTTTTTTACATTACAAATATTCGAATCCAATTCGTCAATTTGTACACTCACAAAACTATTTGTATGTAATTTATTAAATCTGTCCTTTACCCGAATGTAGTTATCAGTCCAGCCAAACATAAATCCATCGTGATTCTCATGTTCAAATAAAGCTCGCTCTTTTATACCGAAATTCCTTCTATAAAACTCATTCTTTTTTTTCTCACTCAAAATTCTGAGCATATTGTTTCTTTTTTTCCTCTCCGCAACGTCAACAATTCCACTCATATTAATCGCTTTGGTATCCGGTCTTTCTGAGTAAGTAAATACATGGAGATAACCAATTGGTAATTCTTTAAGAAAATCATAAGTTTCCAAAAAAAGTTCTTCAGTTTCGCCGGGGAATCCAACAATAACATCAACACCAATTCCAGCATTAGGTATTTTATCAACCACTTTAAGAATAAGTTCTTTATAATAATCCTTTGTATATCTTCTTTGCATCAGTCTCAAAACCTCTCGGCTTCCGCTTTGCAAGGGAATATGAAAATGGTTGCACAATCTTTTCTCTTTTTGCACAAGGTTCAAAATATCATCAGTAAGTAAATTCGGTTCTATAGAACTAATCCTTATTCTATAATCACCTTCTATAGTTAACATTGTTTTTAGCAGCGAATAAAAATCAGTTCCTAAATTTTTACCATAATCACCTACATTAACACCTGTCAAAATTATTTCTTTATAACCGTTGGCTAAAAAATTTGAGAACTGTTCAACAACACTATCTGTTTGCATACTACGACTTTTCCCGCGTGCTAGAGGAATTGTACAAAATGTACATTTATAATCGCATCCATCCTGCACTTTAAAATATGCTCGTGTTCTGCCAATTGTTTCGGTTGAGAAAGATGAATTAAATTCTTCAAGTTTCTCAATTGGGGTAACATAGATGCAAGAAAGATTTTTTTTATTAAAATCATCGAAAAGCGATAAAATTTTAAATTTCTCGTGGCTGCCTAAAACAGCATCTACGCCTTCGATTGAAGAAATTTCTTCCGGACGAAGTTGAGCATAACAACCTGTAACGGCAATAAAAGCGTTGGGATTTTGGCGAAGCACTCTTCTAACAAGCTGCCGACATTCTTTTTCGGCACTTTCGGTAACTGTGCATGTATTTAACACATATACATCTGCATCTTCCTTAAAATCAACAATACTAAAACCATTTTCTAAAAATTGATTTGCTATAGTGGAAGTTTCCGAATAATTCAACTTACAACCTAATGTATGAAATGCAACTTTTGAAGCCACTTAAATCCTTTCTGTAATAAAAAAAGGGCTGAACGATCGCTAAATTATTAAATTAAGCAATCAGAAACAGCCCCAAAATTAATGAATATTTTTATACTACTTTTTTATTCCTTTGCTTCGGTATTATCTGTTGCTTCATCTTCAACCGATTCTTCTTTTTTAGAACCGGAATAAGCTGGTGAAACAGGTTTATTATCGTCGTAAAGGTTAAAATCGGAAGAATCGAATTTGCCTAAATCAGCGCTTAATATATCCTGAACAGTAACTTTTTCAAGTTTATGTTCTTTTATATATTCGTCAATCTCTTCATCCGAACTTTCTTTTAATGCTGCCAGAGCACTAAGTACAATTTTCTTGTTTTCTTTATCAAATTCCACAACTTTTAATGGTAAAGTATTATCAGTAGGGAAACAGAATGATAAGTTTTTAATTTTAGATGTAGACAATTGAGTTGCAGGAATAAATCCGTCAACGCCCAATGGCAATTCGGCGATTAAACCTTTTTCAATTATTCTAACAACTTTACCATCGGTGTTTGTACCAACTGCATACCCTTGTTCAAAAGTATCCCATGGATTGCTGTTTACTTGTTTATGACCAAGAGAAATTTTTCTTTGATCAGTATCAATTGAAAGTACAACAATTTCTATCTGTTCGCCTTTCTTTACAACTTCTCCGGGGTGACGAATTTTCTTTGTCCATGATAAATCAGAAATATGAACCAGACCGTCTATTCCGGGTTCCAATTCAACAAATACACCAAAATTAGTTAAGTTTCTTGCGGTTCCATTGTGTTTAGAGCCAACAGGATATTTTTTCATCAACTCTTCCCACGGATCGGGTGTCAATTGTTTCATACCAAGTGAAATTTTCTTTTCGCCTTTATCAAGACTTAAAATTACAGCCTCAATAATCTGTCCCATAGATACAAATTGCGAAGGATGATTTATATGCTGAGTCCAGCTCATTTCCGAAATATGAATAAGTCCTTCAATACCTTTTTCAATTTCAATAAATGCACCATAGTCAGTAAGGGAAACTACACGTCCGGCTACTTTATCGCCGATTTTATATTTCTCTTGAATATTTTCCCATGGATGTGGAAGCAATTGTTTCAGGCTAAGAGAAATTCTTCTTCTTTCTGTATCGAAATCAGTTACAACCACTTTAATTTTTTCGTCAAGTTTAACAACTTCGCTTGGGTGATTAATTCTGCCCCAGCTAAGATCTGTAATATGAATCAAGCCGTCAACACCGCCTAAATCCACAAACACACCGAAGTCGGTAATCGCTTTAACAATTCCTTCAAGAATCTGACCTTTTTCGAGTCCTTCAAGGATCTCTTTTCTTTGATCTGCGATAGTTTCTTCAATCAATACTTTATGTGATACTACAACATTTTCTGTCGGTACGTTAACTTTAACAATTTTGAAATCCATTGTCTGTCCAACAAATGCGTCGAAATCACGAACCGGTCGAATGTCAATTTGCGAACCTGGTAGAAATGCTTCCATTCCCAATAAATCGACAACCATACCACCTTTAATTCTTTTAAGAATTTTACCTTGAAGAATTTCATCGTTTTCGTGAGCGCCCATGATACGTGCCCATACTTTTAAGAAGTCAGCACGTTTTTTGCTCAATACAAGATTACCTTCATCGTCTTCAACACTTTCTATAACGATTTCAACTTCTTGACCAATTTTTAATTCTTCATTAGGATCAAATTCCGAACGCGGAATAGAACCATCGGATTTAAAGCCTACGTCAAGAACAACATTGTCTTCAGTAATGCCAACAACACTACCTTTAACAATCTCGCCTTCTTTGATATCTTTGAAAGATTGATTATACAATTTTTCAAGCATTTGTAATTCTTCAATCGAATATTCATCGGCATTCATAAATTTTGCCGGTTTCGATATCATTTTTTTTGCCGGAGCTTTCCTTTCGTCAACCATATCGCGAGTCCGTCCACCAGTCTCTTTCATCCTGTCTGACATTAATCCTCCTGAATAACTTTGTTTCGCATTTAATTCCTGCCATCTAAAAATTAATGCGATTTGTTTAGTTTTACTTTAATGAATTATGATGGCTATTTAATTCCGCTTTTTTTATTAAAGCAACAATTTTAGTTAGTTCCTCTTCAACCGTTAAGTTGGTAGTATCAACTTCAATTGCTTCCTCAGTTTTACGCAATGGGCTTATTTCTCTGCCCGAATCGATTTCATCTCTTTTTTTCAAATTTTCCCGAACATCATCAATTTTTACGTCCATGCCTTTTTCAATAAATTCTTTATATCTACGTTCTGTTCTAACATCAGCTGATGCGTTCATATAAATTTTAACATCGGCGTTGGGGAATACAACGGTTGTTATATCGCGCCCTTCGGCAACTATGCTTCCTTTTTCGGACATTTGTTTCTGAAGTCTAACAAGTTCAGTCCTGACCTCGGGAATTCTGCTTATTTCACTTACTTTCTCGCTTACTTCGGGAGTCCTTATAAAATCGGTCACTTCTTCGTCGTTAACAAAAACACGTGTAACACTGTTTTCGAATTTAAGTGAGATATCAAGCCCCTTAACAGCTTTAATTACTTTATCTATATCATCAACAATATTGTTTTTAAGTGCAATATATGTGATAGCACGATACATAGCTCCTGTATCAAGATAAACATATCCTAGCAGCTCAGCTAATTTTTTGGCTGCGGTACTTTTTCCTGAGGCAGCCGGACCGTCTATTGCAACAATTATTTTTGACATAGTTAGGAAAGATAAAAAAAACTGGATGCAGTTTCAATAAAATAATTCTTATAAATTATTTCACTGGAACCACTTATCGATTATTTATCATTTTATTGCTCTTGTATATATTATCCTAAACCAAGGATTTAACCATTTACCTAATTTTGAGATGAAAGAAATATAAAATCAAATAAATATGCATCAGAAATAAACTATATTATATAATCTAAATTTTCAGTCATGATTGACTATTAGAGGATATTTCACTTTCGGCATACTCAAACAACATAATATTCGGTTATTAACTGATTAATTTTCCTGCAGTATTTGCAACATTTTTTCGTGAATACGATTATTTGAGGCAAGTAGTTGGCTGGAATTAATTGTCAGCTGATTATTGTTAAAATCAGTAACTTTTCCACCCGCTTCCTCAACTATTAATTGACCGGCGCAAAAATCCCAGGGATGCAGAGAAACTTCCCAAAAACCGTCAAAAATTCCCTGAGCGAGGTAACATAAATCAATAGCTGCTGAACCTAAACGACGCACTGCCCTGCAAGAGTTCAGAAATGCTGTAAACTTCTCGATGGCATTATCCGGATTATCTTTAATATTATAAGGAAATCCAGTTACTAGAACACTTTGTGCCATATTCGAATTATCAGTAACTCGAATTTTTTTCCAGTTTACAAACGATCCCGAACCTAATTCAGCCGAATACATCATATCACGCATCACATCATAAACCGCCCCGCAAATGGTTTTACCATTTTTTGTTAATCCGATTGATACTGAAAAAATGGGCAATCCATGCGCAAAATTTGTTGTTCCATCGATAGGATCTACTACCCAGATATATTCGGAGTTTTTTAAATCCGCACCACTTTCTTCAGCTAAAATTCCATGAGATGGAAATTTTTTGTTTATATAGTTGATTATTGCTGCTTCCGATTTATTGTCTATATCCGTTACAATATTGGAATCGTTTGTTTTTGTTTCTATGCTAAAATTTTTTCCAAAACCGGTTCGAACTATTTCACCAGCCAGACGTGTTACTTCAAGAACATTTTCAATCATTTTATCCTCAGAAATAGATTTAACAAATTTACCTTTTTATAAATTCACAAAAAAACTTAGAATGCAATAAATTGAACACATTTGTTCGCTCTGGCTATATTTAGTATTTTTACACTCTTATATTAGAATAATGATTAAAAGGTAAAAATCAGACATGTCAGAAATTGCTAACAATTCGGTTGACACATCAGTTGTTGAGGATATTCCTTCAAAACTGCCTGTATTGCCACTTCGGGATAATGTAATTTTCCCTTACATGATTTTCCCGGTTTTGGTGGGACGAGAACAATCTATTAAAGCGGCCAATTATGCGTTGGACTCAACAAAATTTATTTTTCTTGCCGCACAAAAAAAAGCAAATATAGAAGAACCAACCACTGAAGATATATATAAAGAAGGAACCATAGCAAAAATTATCCAGATTTTAAAATTACCAAATGGATTAATGAAGATTTTAGTTGATGGAATCATTCAGGGTAAAATTAAAAATTTTGTAGATAATCCCCTGTTTTTTGAAGCTGATATTGAAGTTGTTGTCCCAGAATCCGAAGACCCCAGGGAAATGAATGCTTTAGTAAGACAGATGACTACATTATTTAAAGAATATGTAAAAATTAATAGAACAATACCGGCCGAGGCAATAAGCGCTTACGAAAACATTGATGAAATTGACCGCAAACTTTATTATGTAGCCGCTAATATCAATCAGTCTATTGAAATTAAACAGAATATTTTAAAAAAGTTTTCACTCAAAGACCAGATATATGAAATTATAAAAATTCTCAATTCCGAAGTAGACATACTGAAAATCGAGAAGGAAATTGAGAATAAAGTACAAGAGAATATATCCAAAACTCAGCGTAAATTTATTATTCAGGAACAAATCAGGATTCTTCAGGATGAATTGGGTGAAGAAGATGAAATTTCGCCAGAATTCTTAAAATTGAAGCAAAGCATTAAAAAAGCGAAAATGCCCAAAAATGTAGAGGAAAAGGCTTTTGAAGAGTTTAATAAATTAAAAAAAACTCCACCGAGTTCGCCTGAATCTACGGTGTTAAGGAATTATCTTGATTGGTTGATTGATGTACCGTGGGGTAAAAAAACTAAGGATAATCTTGATATAAATAATGTCTTAAAAATCCTCGACGAAGATCATTATGGACTAGAAAAACCGAAAGATAGAATAGTTGAACAAATTGCCGTTCTGAACCTTGTTAAACAAATGCGCGGTCAAATTTTATGTTTTGTAGGACCTCCTGGAGTTGGTAAAACTTCGCTGGGGAAATCTATTGCAAGAGCTGTAAATAGAAAATTTGTACGCATAAGTCTTGGCGGTGTTAAAGACGAAGCTGAAATTAGAGGACATAGAAGAACCTATATAGGCTCGATGCCCGGTAAAATAATTCAGTCAATGAAAAAAGCCGGTACACTTAATCCAGTAATTTTATTGGACGAAATAGATAAAATGAGTATGGATTTCCGTGGTGATCCTTCTTCTGCTATGCTTGAAGTTCTTGATCCTGAACAAAATCATACTTTTAACGACCACTATCTGGATATTGATTACGACCTATCCCAGGTTATGTTTATAACAACTGCAAATGTCCGTTATAACATTCCATTGCCTTTGCAGGACAGAATGGAAATAATTGAATTGCCCGGTTATCTTGAACATGAAAAAATCCAAATAGCTAAACAACATATTATTCCAAAGCAGATAACCGCCCACGGACTAGGTAATCATAATGTAAAAATAGATGAAAAAGTGATCGCAAAACTAATATCTGATTATACACGTGAGGCCGGTGTTAGAAATCTTGAAAGAGAAATTGCATCTGTACTGCGAAAAACCGCACGCGATATAGTGCTTCAGCAAGCTGGTAAAAAGACCACTAAAAAGAAAATAAACGTTACAGAGGTCACTGACGAAAAAGTTGAAAAATATTTGGGTGTTCCAAGATTCCGTTCGCAAAAATTAAGAAAAGAAGCTCTTGTAGGGAGTATTACAGGTTTAGCCTGGACAAGTGTTGGCGGTGAAATTTTACAAGTTGATGTCGCCATTATGTCGGGTCCCGAAAGATTAACCATAACGGGTCAAATTGGAAATGTGATGAAAGAATCGGCCCAGGCGGCGCTTAGTTATCTAAGATCGAATTATAAGGATTTTTGTCTTCCTTCAAATTTTCACAAAGGTAAAGAAATTCATATTCATCTTCCCGAGGGCGCAATTCCAAAAGACGGACCTTCAGCTGGAATTACATTGGCTATGGCAATGTTCTCTGCGTTTAGCAATAAATCGCCAAAATTTGATATAGCGATGACCGGTGAAATTACTTTAAGGGGTAATGTGCTTGCCATTGGCGGTTTGAATGAAAAACTATTAGCCGCCAAAAGAAATGGAATAACAACTGTTCTTATTCCTAAAAGTAACGAAAAAGATCTTATCGAAATGAAAAAAGAAGTTAAAGATGGTATGAATATTATATCAATAGATACAATTAAAGACGCTGTTCCTTATGTATTCGGTAAACTTAAACCTGTAAAAAAAACTCATCCTAAAACAACAATTGCGAAAAAAACAGTTAAATAATGACTGAAGAATTTATAATAAATAACGCCGGTTCAGATAATGAAATTTACGAACAACTGATTCCACAAATTGATTCGATTGTTAGTGTTGAAGAACCGATTATATCTAATTTGGCAAATGTTACAGCTGCACTTAAACAGTGTTTTAAGAAAATTAGTTGGGTTGGTTTTTATTTAGCAGTTGATGAAAAGCTCTGTTTGGGTCCGTTTCAAGGTAATGTGGCATGTACTATTATCCCATTTGGGAAAGGTGTTTGCGGCACTTCAGCATTAAAAAAAGAGACTATTATTGTATCCGACGTTGAAAAATTTCCTGGACATATTGCCTGCGATTCAGGTTCAAAATCGGAAATTGTAGTCCCAATTATTTTGGATGGCAACGTTGCAGGAGTTTTAGATTTGGACAGTTATAATTATACAGCGTTTAATGAAACCGATAAATTTTTTCTCGAACAGATAATTAAAATTTTGATTTCGAAACTAGATTTTTGCAAATTCCATCTTACATAATTAGAATTCCAAAAATAATAGAAAAATAATAATATATGAGCTTTTTAGTAACAGCACGAAAATGGCGCCCACAGAAGTTTGAAGAATTAGTTGGACAAGAACATATATCAACTACAATAAAAAATGCCATTATAAACGAAAGAATTGCGCATGCTTATATTTTTGCTGGTCCGCGAGGAGTGGGCAAAACAACTACCGCTCGCATTTTCGCAAAGATTTTAAATTGCCTTAATCCAACTAATGGTGAGCCGTGTAATAAATGCGAAATGTGTAATTCGTTTAACAATTCGCAGTCTTTAGACGTAATTGAAATAGATGGTGCCTCTAACAGAAGAATTGAAGAAATTCGTACACTGCGTGAGTCGGTAAAATATGCACCTACTAAGGGGAATTATAAGGTGTACATTATTGACGAGGTTCATATGCTTACAACCGAGTCTTTTAACGCACTTTTAAAGACTCTTGAGGAACCACCAGATCGTACAATATTTATTTTTGCCACTACAGATGTGCACAAAGTTCCACCAACAATAATTTCGCGGTGCCAAAGATTTGATTTTCGACGAATTGAAATTGGGACTTTGAAGCATACAATCAAAAAAATTGCAGACGCGGAAAATATTAAAATTGATGACCAATCTTTAACGATAATAGCCAAGAAAGCCGACGGTGCTTTACGTGACGCTGAGAGTTTGTTCGATCAACTAGTTTCCTTTTGCGGAAATGATATTAATGCCAAAGAAGTTGCTACCATGCTAAATATTATTGATGAAGATATTTATTTCGAATTAACTGATGCAATAAATTCTAAAAATTTCGGTTCTGCTTTTAATATAACATCAACTATATACGAAAACGGCTGGAACTTTATAGATTTTTTAAATGGATTAATTGAACATTTTAGAAATCTAATGACTGTAATAGTTCGTAAAGACTCAAAACTGATTGAATCCTCTGAAGATCATCAAAAGAAATTTCTGAATTATTTAGATTGTTTTTCCGAGGGTGACATATTAAGAATTTTGGGATATTTGAACAAGGTTCAATATGAAATTAGATCTTCTCAAAATCCTAAGCTAAAAATTGAAGTTTCACTTTGTCATTTAATCGGACTTCAGAAAACTTCTCAAATATCTGAGCTTATTGAAGGATTAAATAAGGCTGAATTGCCAGAAAAAAAAAAAGAACAATCCAATAACTTAATTCAACACTCCTCACACAATCTCAATATTCAATATGGTGATCCAGAGAAATCAAAAGAAGATATTGAGGCAACCGTGCATGAACCCTCCGTTAATTTAGATACTCTAACCTCCAACTGGATGAATTTTATAGAATTAATAAATACGCAAAAGTTTGCTCTAGGGGCCTCACTCCATAATTCAAAACCGCTAGAAAGTAATGACAATACTATTATTGTAGAGTTAAATTCTAAAGAGGATGTGGATATAATAGAGAATAATAGAAGTTATTTAAGCTGTCTTATGGAAAATTCTGAGCAGATATTTAATCAAAAACTAAATTTTTCATTTATTTCAAAATTTTCGAGCCCGCAATTTGTCAGCGATAATAAATCTTCGGTAATTTCGAACGTAGATCCCAATCTATCGCAGGACGAAAACTCACTTATAAATGCTATTCTAAACGAACTCGGCGGAAGAGAAATTAATAGATAAAACTATTTCTATTCATAAATGGTGAAAGTTTTTACAAACCGTACTGAGTCTTTTTCGGCAGCTATATTTTTTAACTCTTTGTAAGTTACTTCTGTATAATTGAACTTTATTTGTGGAATAGATTTAGTTGTAGCACCTAAAAAGATTTTTTCATCAACATTATTAAGAACATAATTTAATTCTTTTACGGCCCAACCGTTTTTGCAAGTTGTTGTATCAGAAAAACTTTCATCCGAAATATTAGAACCGCCCGTTAATTTATAAGAATGTAGGTACACCTTAGTTAAAGGTCTAGAATATAAATTATAAACACTGTCTACAACATGAACTTCCATTCTAAGAGAAACAAACAATTCATTCGACTCATTTTTAGTAACATCATTTTTATCGCACGAAATAATTATTAGACCAAATAAAATGGATTGTAATATATATTTTAACAAATTCATAATTTTTACTCATCCCAATCAACTAAGTAATTCATTTTAAAAATTTTACATAAAAACATATTTAAAACAAAAAAGCCCTATCGATAATCGAAAGGGCTTTTGTACCTCAAATAACATGAGGTTAAAAATAAATTCTGGCAGCTACCTACTCTCCCACACAGTTGCCCATGCAGTACCATCGGCGTTTAAGGTCTTAACTTCTCTGTTCGGAATGGGAAGAGGTGTTTCCCCTTAGCTATAGCCACCAGAAAACTTTTGTCCACGCAAAGCGGGGATCTTGAAATCTGTTAAAAATAAAAAATTTGGAAGAGAGAGCCAGACAGCTTTAAAAAATTTTAATGGTTAAGCCTCACGACTTATTAGTATTGTTCAGCTAAACATATTACTATGATTACACCTACAACCTATCAACCTTGTCATCTCCAAGGAGTCTTTAGTCCCGTTACCGGGAGGGATATCTAATCTTGAAGTTGGCTTCGCACTTAGATGCTTTCAGCGCTTATCCATTCCGAACATAGCTACCCAGCGATACCGCTGGCGCGATAACTGGCACACTAGAGGTTCGTTCGAATCGGTCCTCTCGTACTAGAAACGACTCTTCTCAAATATCCTACGCCCGCAGAGGATAGGGACCGAACTGTCTCACGACGTTCTGAACCCAGCTCACGTACCGCTTTAATTGGCGAACAGCCAAACCCTTGGGACCTTCTCCAGCCCCAGGATGCGATGAGCCGACATCGAGGTGCCAAACCTTGCCGTCGATATGAACTCTTGGGCAAGATCAGCCTGTTATCCCCGGAGTACCTTTTATCCTTTGAGCGACGGCACTTCCAC
>Ga0180007_10001476_pt1 | contig 31930 bp, 17 predicted proteins | sample MM_PC_MetaG_FD_121122 | JGI IMG/M metagenome (GOLD analysis project Ga0180007, IMG submission 121122) | Groundwater microbial communities from the Aspo Hard Rock Laboratory (HRL) deep subsurface site, Sweden - MM_PC_MetaG | ecosystem: Environmental > Aquatic > Deep subsurface > Groundwater... | reverse complement strand
TGGATGACCTTTATCCTTTAAGTTTTAGGTTTTGGTTATGGCTTAACAAAAAACTATTTCTTCTTGGAATAAAGGTCATCCTTTTTTTTTGTATACTATAGCTGACTACTATAGGGTGTTGCCCGTGAGACGGCTTTCGTTTTGTGGGCCGTGTCATCCATTTATTTCCAGGCCCTTGACCGCATAACAAAACCCTCCGCCCTTGCGAAAGACCTCGTAGGGTGGGCTGTACCCACCGATTTGGCTCTCATCCTTTTAAAAAACCCCACCGTTGGATATTTCATTTTCCCCCTTCCCCCTTCCCTCTTCCCCATTCACCATTCCCCCTGCCCCATCATCCCAAACAACCAAAACGGAATCCGTTTGGAATCCGTTGTATAGTCCGTGTCAATAACAAGGTAAGCCTTTTCAAGCCCCTGGATCTGCTTCATGGATTTGCCTCGCCCCCCTGTTTCAAAAACAACATCCTTCACCCTGAAATCTCCCACATCGGAATAAAAGATATCTTTAAAACAAGTGACAAAAAAGGTTTCCCGTTCGGTCCCGGCATTGACATCCACACCGAACTCATCAGCATAAGCATGAAGAATGCTGGTATTATCAAAAAGAATCTTGGCTGGTTTCTTTGACACCTTTGCCGAAAATTTTTTGATGGGCCGGAAAATTTTCGTATCCTTTAAAATATCCAGATAGGTCGAAAGGGTGGGCTGGGAAATCCCGAACTCGGAAGCGAGTTTTGACACATTGACCTTATAGGGAAGACTGGCTTCAATGAGTTTTGCGATCAGCTTTTTAAAAATACAAATCTGTGCAAAATCAATGGCATGGCAAGAGGGAATGTCTTCGTTGATGATTTTTTGCAAAGCGTTAAACAGCTTGTTTTTATACGCATCCGTATCTTCCACAAAAAAAGGATAGGCCCCGTGCTTCAGATAATCCTTAAAGTCACTGTAAAGGTTGGACCGGGACAAGGCAATGTCCTGGCCGATCTCGTATCCCGATGCAAGAATATCGTCAAACGAATACTCGGGCAATGTGACACCCCGCTTGATTCCGATAAATTCATGAAAACTGAGTGTGTTCATGGTCACCGTCACACACCGCCGACTCAGATCAACGCTTTGATAAAGAAGGTTCAACATGGATGAACCGCTGAACCGGACCCGAAGATCCGGAAACGAATCATAGATATTTTTAACTTCCTGTGCCCAATTCCCGTATTTATGAATTTCATCAACCGCAAGGACTACACCGCCATTCCGGACAAACTCTTCGGCAATATCAACCAGCTTCGTATCAGCGACATAGACATCATCCGCACTGAAATACAAAAACTCGCTCACCTTAAAGTTCTTTTTCAGATATTGCAGCATCAGCGTCGTCTTCCCGACTCCCCGTGGTCCGATCAGACCCACCAACCTGTTGTCAGACTCCAGGGGTTTCATATATCGCTCTCGGATAAACCCCTCCGGAACCGCCTGAAGTATACGAGCCTGCTTATTCCTAAAATAATTCAACATAATGGCACCTCCTTATTGAAATTGTATTTTCATATATTTCAATCATTATGTCAATTTATGAAAATGTATTTATGTTTTATTTGCATTTTTATAAAATACGTTTTGTACTTTTAATATAATTCCATTGTCGGAATGGGTTTTATGACCGTGACCATTTATAACTTATCCCGTGCAATACCCGTCAACGATCCTTTGACGTCATTGCCGGAAAACGTGGGTTTGCATCCCTCACTGACATCGATTGCATCATACCCATTACCGTAAATAGTATTGCCAATAATTGAACCCATCCCTTTTTCAACAAAAATGATACCCGTCTGCTTATTCTCGGCAATGGTGCATTGCTCAACCTGGGGGGCCGAACCGTCTCGAATCAACACCCCGGACAAAATATTTTCAGTGATCGTGCATTCCTGAAACACACCTTTACCCTGTTGAGTAATACAAATCCCAAATTGGTTATTCTGAAAAATATCACATCCCTTTACTGTTGGATTCCCTCCTTCGTATACACCGATTCCTGAACCTTTATTCCCAACAACCACACATTGGATAATATCCGGTACAGCACCTTCTTTGAAGGCAAACCCATTTGACCAGTTTTCCGCCACATAACTTTTTATGACCCGAACTTTGCTTTTACCATAAACATGCACACCTGCCTGCTTGTTCCCGATAATTTCACATTGCGTTACTGTGGCGGCTCCGTTCACGTCAATACCTGAATAGGTTCCACCAGTGGCTCGACAATTCGTGACAGACAATGTGGCACCCTCTCCGGAGTAACAGACCGGATTCCCTTTTTCCGATGCGTATCGAATCGAAAGGCCGGACAGGTCCAGATGACCACTCAAAATAGCCATCATCGTGTCAGACAACACCAGTTCAGTGGAATAGGGGTTGGAGCCCAGGAGGGTTAAATCTTTGTAGAGAGCATAGCCGGGAATGGTGTAGGTACCCGGTGGAATCCGAATCGTAGAACCGTTAGGGGCGTCTGCGATGGCTTTAGAAATTTCCTCAGCGCTTGCTGCCAGGGCATATGCCCCGCCGGATGCGTTGTTATAACGTGTTCTTGCCTCGGACACTTGAATCACGTTTTTTGAAAGCTCAATTTTCAGATAATTCTTTTGGGATTTCTTGACCTCGAACCAGGTGTGGCATGTGATATGTCCCGGGGCCGATACCTGGACATGGTATTTCCCATTCTGAAGTTCCATTCCCTGGGTGAACTTCGGTTTGATATTGAGAATTTTCACACTGGCCTCCAAAGGAACTGTGTCCACATAAAGTCCGCCCACAGGAATAGAGCCAAGGGTGCTGGTGATAACTTCAGTTTTCTAATCGGAAACAGTCACATCCAATGTTTCCCTGACATACCCTTCACAAAAAAGTTTGAGACTGTGGTTCCCGGCGGCCAACCCATATACGGTCAACGGCGTCTTTTCCTTCTGCTTCACACCATCCACCCAGGCCAAAGCACCTGACGGGGTTGTTTGGATTGTCAGATTTCATTTTCCTCTGGTCAGGGTCACAGTCAGGCTGCTGACTTCATCTTTGTTGACTTGGATTTCCTTGCTTTCCGACTTGTAGCCATCACGTTCAAAACGAAGAGACCGGCTGCCTGTTATAACATTGCCAAGGGTCAAAGGGGTCTCACCCTTTTTACGATTATCCAGATACACCGTTGCACCCTGAGGTGTGGTGGTGAGTTTCAAAACCCCAACGTTGGCTGATATGGTTGAATGAACGTCATCTATCTGGTCATTATTTCTGTTATTGCCCCATTTCTGATAATCACGATGACGATACAAACCAATACCAGAACCCAAAAGAACGGAGCACCGTAATCCGACCAAAAACCTGTCTTCGTTTGGGGTTTCAGGATCTCCACCTACTAGAGGGCGTCGCCCTTGAGGGGGCTTTCGTGGTTTGGGGCGGCACATCTTTGATGGTGAACGAATACCTTTTTTTGTCAGCTTTGTTCTATTTCAAATAATTTTATAGGAAGAATCTTTTTATAATGGATGAAATCTTTGTCTGTGGTGAAGATGGGGGTATCCAATCTTTTGGCAACAGCACATATGAGGAAATCAATGTGAGAGCCTTGGATTCCTTTTTTCCGGCATTGATTACACATTTCGGCTGCAATTTCATAATCGGAATCTTGAATAAGTGAATTTTCAAAATAAGATAGTTTTTCTTTCAATATTTTAAATTTCTTGAAGTCACTATAACCGGAAAGAATTTCTTGACGAATTGGCCCAATGATCAGGGCCCTTTGATCTTTGATGAGGGATTCAAGCTGCGCTACTTCATGCTGGTATTCTTTTTGTTGGGTCCGTAAGGCATAAGACCAGATGGGAGTATCGACGAGAACTTTCACCGGGCTCTTCCTTTTTTATAATCATAGCTGGGATCCGGGTCCATTTTGCCAAAAAGATCCAATAGTTCTATTTGCTTATGTCTGTTAATAAACTCTTGTAAAGCCAAATTAACAGTTTCCTTCTTGGTTTTCAACCCGCTAATTTCTAAGGCTTTTTGCAGTAAGTTCGGATCGATAGCTAAGTTTGTCGCCATGGCAGACCTCCTGTTTACACATTATATTACACAAAATATCACACAAACATTTGCATGTCAAAGCCACTTTGGCTTAATCACCGTTTGCATAATTCGGATTTAATCTACCCCAAAACCTTGGCAGCCAGGCAGGTGTAACCTGCCATGACAATCATAACAACCGAAATCATGGTTACCATCATCACCGCATCGTGTTTATTGATCGCCTTATCGAGCGGTGTCGCATTTTATAAGGAGTCGGGCTTTTTGGTGGGCACAGCACACCTTAATAGAGGGTGTGCCCGTGAGGGGGCTTTTGTGTTTCGGGGCGGCCCATTTTTGACCGTGAACGAATACCATTTTTTTTGTCAGCTTGTCTCTATTTCAAATCATGTTAAGGGTTTTCAAAAACTCTCCGATGGTCTTATAGACCCGTTCAGCCCCTTCACCCAGGAGAATCCCATGGCGATTGATATGAAACAGGTGATATTCTTTTTTTTGGGACCCCAGAAGTTCGTAAATCATCCGGGTGCCCTTCACATTGACCACCGGGTCAATGCCTGATTGAAGCACAAAGGCGGGAATGGTGATGCCGGCCAGCCTGTCTTCCAGATCCTTCATCAGGCGTTCAAGCTCACGGACGCCTGCAATGGGATTCCGTGTGTAGTTGATGTGGGGATTTTCAGGATGATTTTCAATGAACTCTTTTTTGGCTGACTCAATATGAAACTTATCCATCAACATATTCCACACGCTCACGGCCGGTATAAATTTGGCTGAATAATCCTTGAGTTTCATGGGGGGGGATACGGCAAAGACGCCCTTGAGTCCCTTTAAGCGGCTGCTGATATCCAGTGCCAGACCTGCCCCGGTGGAAAACCCTCCGGCCACGACCGATTCATAACGGCAGACCATCATCACGGCGCCTTCTTCCACTGACTCAATCCATTCCATATACGAACGTTCACACAGGTCATCCGGTGAAGTCCCATGTCCCTTCAGGCGGGGAGCAAACACACTGTACCCCAGACGGTTCAGATAATCGGCAAGTCCCCGGACTTCCTGGGGGGCGGCCATATAGCCATGAATCAGGACAATACCTGTGCTGTTTTCTTCACCTTCCAGGAGATAGGGTCGCCCGATTTCTTTGGGTTTGGATTCTTTGTCAATATAAAATTCCGAATAGTCCTTTTCAAAATCCCTGATGGTTTTTTGATAAAGCTGTTCATAAACCATCTCTTTGATTCGTTCAGGCGATTCCTGGGATAAAAGCTGGATGTTGTACTGAAGAACAGTCAGGGGCTCCACTTCATTGGCCATCACAATCAGAGGATTATCGCCCCGGGTTGTGTGAAAATTTGTTTCCTCTTGAAACGCCTCGGTATTCTTGACAAGGTACCGGTCCTCCTCGATGGTCAAAAGCCCTTTGTCTTTGGCAAAGGCCATAAAATTATCAAATTTCTGATACCGGTCATCGGTTAAAAGATGAACCTGGCTTTCCAGCATGCTTTTATGTTTAAAACACTTCTCATCACACAGATCCAGGGTGGCTGCCAGATAAACCCGCCGTTTCAGATCATCAATGTCAATCCTCTCTTGGGGCATGCGATACAGTATGGATGCGAAGAGATGATCATGATTCACCGTGGTCATGGTGTATATGGACGTCATATAGCCATGCATGATGTTCCGTGCAAGGTTCCTGAGCATATCCCTGGACGCGATGGGGTCATCGAACCGGATGGGGGTTTTTGAATTGATGTCCCACTGGATAACCGGATTCTGCATATAGGGTCTGATCTTGATGGCCTCGTCAAAACGAACATCCACATCCACGCCGGAGAGGATCATGGTCCCTTCGGTCATGATCTCTTCAATCATACGCTCCGACGGGTTTTCCATCAGGCTCCCGGCCAGGCGACTGAGGATGTTTTCCCTGGACCGTATGGGGTAGTAAGTAATATTGACCGGAACAATATAGGTACTTCGATTCAAGATGTTATCCAGGGAGTCAATCCCGAAAAGTTCCAGGAGTTTTTTCAACTCATCCGGGTCATGTTGTGATACATATCGCAATCGTTCACGGTAAAATTCGGTCCTCAGGGCCAGGGTGCCCGCCCCTGTGTGGGGTTTTTTGGCACCGGTTTCCGTCCCCACCATGAATTCACCGTTATGCATGAGCTTCTTGTTTTTCACCATCAGCCCTTCGGGAAAGATGATCCAGTTGGCTTCCCCGGTTAACAGGCTTCGAACCATAAGTTTATCCCTGTCCGGGTCATGGGTGGAGACGGCGCCTGCCTGGCTGATGAATTCGCCAACAAACCCTTTGAACAGACCCGAATCAGCCAGGGACCAGACCGGAACACCGGTGATCTTCTGAATATTGACCGGAAGGAAAATCGTTTCTATGCGCGTGAAATGATTTACAACAAAAATAATGGACCCGTCCGGAATATGCTCCGTATTGTGAAGATTCACCCGTGTTTTCGACAAATCGTAAATCTTCTTGATCGCATATTCTGTGGTCAGAAACGCAACTTTGTTCATCAGCCCTCCACGAAAATTTTCTTACTTTTAATGTCTGCAGCCTGAAAGTTGAGTTGGCAGGAAAGTCCACTGTTCATCGAAACCATAACCATCCTCACGAATAAATTCAACTGAAAGAAATTATTTTCTCCCTGTCATTAATATTGCGCTGCAACATTTTATTAAGGATTCATATAAATTATAATCAAAACAAACAATTAAATCAAGAGAAGACATAAAGCCCAATCCATCAAAACACAGTGTGACTGCCTGATGCGGTTGAATCACTATCTCAAAACCCACGTTGAGGGGTATGTGTTGGAGTTGACGTGAAAATCAATGAATGCTAAAGTCCTGGGCTGAATAAGGCCCTTGCTTTTTCATGGCCTTGTATTACAAAACTATTTTTTGGGTACCAGACTCAAAGGAAACATGACATGGCCTATATGGCGATAGATCCGGGTTCCACCAGCACAAAAGTTGCCGTTTACTGGAACGATAAGTTAATCAAAGGAATCATGGACCATCCCAGGCATGTTCTCGACACGTTTTCATGTATTTTTGATCAGAAACCCATGCGGTACAGCTTTATTGATAACTGGCTTGACACCCAGGGTTTTTCCAATCTCCCCTTTTGTTCCGTCATCGGCCGGGGGGGCCTGATACGCCCTGTCCCCGGTGGGGTTTACGCGGTTAATCCGAGCATGATCACAGACCTTACCATGGGGGTCAATGGACAGCATGCATCCAATCTGGGAGGCCTTCTTGCCTATGACTTTGCCGAACGGTTCCACTGCCCTGCCTTTATCGCCGATCCGGTGGTCGTGGATGAAATGAGCCCTGAAGCAAAACTGTCCGGCTTATCCGGCCTTGAACGCAAAAGCATCTTTCATGCCCTCAACCAAAAGGCCATGGCCCGGAAAACAGCAGAAAAACTGGGCCGTTCCTATGGGGATCTCAACCTGATCGTTGCCCATCTGGGCGGAGGCATCAGTGTGGGTGCCCACTTACGGGGCCGGGTGGTGGATGTCAATGATGCGTTGAGCGGGGATGGCCCCTATTCTCCCGAACGAACCGGCGGACTGCCCGTAAGCGGCATTGCATCCCTGATCCGGTCAGGATCCCTGACCCCGGACACCCTGGAAAAAACCGCCGCCGGAAAAGGCGGAATCTTTTCTTATTTAGGGATAACCGATATCCGGGAACTGATTGTCCGCCTTAAGAACGGTGATGAAAAGGCACAATTGGTTCTGACCGGAATGATTTACCAAATCGCCAAAGAAATCGGAGGGCTTGCCGCTGCATTGAACGGTGAGGTGGACGCCATTGTCATCACCGGAGGCATGGCTCACAGCAGTGACATCACAGCGCGCATCATTGAAAAAATCAGATTCATTGCCCCTGTTTATATTGAGCCCGGAGAACATGAACTGGAAGCCCTTATCCATTCCGCCCGGCGTGTGATGGAAAAAAAGGAGGTCCCACGGACCTATCCCTGGACAGAGGGCTGTGATTGATGACAAAAACAATGCCGACGGCCAACTTTTAAAAATGCTGGGCAAATGGATTCCTGGAGTTGATGTTTCATCGTAAGTCTACCGCGAATGACATGAAGAGAATAACACCTGTTTGTCAAACTTTTCAAAAGTTTGGCTCCCGGCAGGGCCGCCGGAGGCCTTTTTTGCAATTCTCCGTGCCCTTCATGTTCTTCAGCGACCAACGGGAACGGGTGGTTAAAAATATACTGCATTAACACTATATCAGTCTTTTGATGTATTATTTGATGTATAAAAGGAGTACGACCATGGGGACAAATATGGATGCACTGGTGGATGCTGCCCGGAAAACCGGCGGAGCCCCCATGGCATTGATCTGCCCGGACAACAAGGCGCTTTCCGCCGTAAACGAGGCCATGGCCCAGGGCATTGTCAGCCAGGCTTTTCTTGTGGGTGACAAGACACGGATTCATTCCCTGTCCAACCTGACCGGTCCATTCCGGAATCAGTATGACATTCTTGAGGTTGACTCCCCTGAATCAGCATGCGCCACAGGGATTTCCCTGGTCAAATCCAACCAGGCCCAAATGATCATGAAAGGGGAACTCAACACAGCGGTTTTTCTGAAATCCATTCTGGACAGAAAAACCGGTCTTCCGGCTGGCCGGCGTCTTTCCCTGGTCTGCATTTTTGAAATACCGGGTATGGACCGGCTGGTGATTCTGACCGACCCTGGAATCAATCCCCATCTTTTCCCCATAGGCACACCCGAGAGCGGCATGGATATCATCCAAAATGCCATGGATGTGGCCTGGAGCATCGGCATACCCACGCCAAGGGTGGCCATTCTCGGAGCCAATGAGGTGCCCTCACCATCGGTACCCTCCTCTCTCCATGCACAGGCCCTGTCCCGTATGCACTGGAAAAACGCTGTAGTCTCAGGTCCATTGTCCTACGACATTGCCCTTTACCCCCAATTTGCAGAGAAAAAAGGAATGACCCATGATCCCGTGGCCGGCCAGGCAGATATCCTCATTGCCCCGGACATCGTCAGCGGGAATGTCCTTTACAAAAGCTGGATTGCCACCATTGGGGGCGCTGTGGCCAATGTGGTCCCCGGAGCCCAGGTCCCCCTGATCATCTCGTCCCGAAGCGACACGGATCGATCCAAATTTCTGACCATCTGCTCATCGGTTTTGTTCAGCCGATACATCAAGGACCGGCCTTAAAAACACCAACAGAATAAGCCTTGAAAGTGTCCACGGGTTCTGGTAAAACCCCCGATTCATCAAAAGGGGGGAATACATGGCCCAGGCCGTTAAAATAGAGTACAAGGGGCAGACCGATATCGAAAAACCAGGCACCTGGCCCCGATATAAAAAAGGCATGTGCGATTCATGCATGGCAGGGTGCTGTACCCTGATTGTTGAAGTCAAAGCATCCGATCTGATCTGCCTGGGTCTCACCGATGACTGGGAGGTGGAAAACTGTTTAAAAGAACTGGTGCATCGTCTGAAAAAACAAAAAATCATCACGCGGTTCGATATCAAAACCCAGATGTTCACTCTGGAGCAGAAAAAAGGTAGCGACTGCCTTTTTCTCGATAAAAACCGACGCTGCCGCGTGTATGACAAACGGCCCGATGTCTGCCGGAACCACCCCCTTATCGTGGGCCCAAGAAAAGGCCATTGCCCCTATATGCCGAAAAGATAAAAGACCGCAGGTGCATCACATTCAAACATTTAATCCTTCTTGGGTGGCCATAGGTCCCATAAAAAATATATGTCCCATATAATCCCATGACTCATGTACCCTTTTATTAAACACCCTTGTCACGCTTTCCATACAAAACCGGGGCTTCCGATTTCCACAAGATCTTTTTACTTTAAGCCGTGATCTTCCACAAAAAACAGCGCGCATTCAATGGAAATATATGTTGTATGATTATCAGATCTTGATTAAAGTTATCCATGGATAAGCCGAACTATATTTAATACGAACTCGAATTGTTTTTCTGTAAATGATTTCCATGGGAAATGCGATTGTTTTCAGGATAAACGTATCAAGCGTCCAATGCTGATGAACTCGTAAAAAGTCGACGGATGGCTATGGAAAAAGGTCCATAGGCAAGGCATGGTGTTTGGCCGGGCGTTACGGCATACTTGGTCGTATGTCGAACGTCCGGCCAAATACTATAACGCCGCATATGGGACTTTTTACAACGCCATCAATGTTTCGTTTTGTGTTCTTTGGGGTATATACATCACGCTGCATCAATGGATAACACATGACCTTTGACCATATAATTATCGGAAGAAACCGGATAATATTCAGACTGTATATCATCTTCATCCTCCTGATTATCTCGTCAGCCGCCCAGGCCGCTCCACCAGCCCAGTTAAAGCCAGGTATAGGGAAATATGATCTGGCGTTACATACTGATATTTTGGAAGATCCGCAAGGGGATCTTACCCTCGAACAGGTCAGCTCCCCAGCCTATGCGAACCAATGGGTTCAAAACCAACAGGCAACACCAAACTTTTCGTTTTCAGACAGTGTGTATTGGTTGCGGATAAATCTAAGCTCTGACATGCAAATTCAAAAAAAATGGTGGTTAGAGGTGGCGTTTGCCCTTCAAGATTATATCGATTGCTATGTATTGCATGAAGGAGACGTTCTTAGCGTTGTTCACACGGGTGATCGTCTTCCGTTTAACAGTCGAATCGTGGATTATCGTAATTTCTTATTTGAACTTGACATTTCTCCGAAAGAAACCAGGCAGATATACCTGAGATTATCATCCCATGATGGACTGCACGAACCCTGCCCTATCATTCTATGGGATCACCAATCCTTTGCCCTTGCCAATGGTGTCCGCAATCTGGGCATGGGGCTGTACTTTGGTATCATGGTGGCCATGGCCATATACAATCTGTTTATTTTTTTGTCGGTGAGGGATCATGCATATGCATACTATGTGGTCTACATTACCGGCTTCTTAGTATGGTTAGCCACTTACTATGGATACTCCTTTCAATACCTGTGGCCGAATTCACCCAATTGGGGGAATCAGGTGATCATCGTAAGTTCCAGTTTCTGGTCTATATTTATGATCCAATTCGTTCGTTTCTTTTTAGATACGAAACGCCTGGTACCCCGGTATGATATACTTTCCAAGGTAGCAATCAGCGGTTTGATATTCAATATATTCTTCTGCTTTACGGGCCCTTATGTTATTGGGCTCAAAATACTGGTATGTCTTGGAATTCCCTTAAGTATAGCGGCCATTGCAACGGGAATCAGTTGCTTTAGGTCGGGGTATAGACCTGCCCGTTATTTCCTTCTTGCATGGACGACTCTTTTGCTATCAATTTTAATATTTGTTCTAAAAATTACAGGTGTCCTGCCCGCGACATTCCTTTTTGAAAAAAGTATACAAATCGGGTCCGCAATAGAAGTCATACTTTTATCGTTAGGCTTGGCAGATCGTATTAATGTCCTTAAAACAGAGAAAGCCATTGCCCAAAGAGACGCTATAGTGGCAATTGAATCCAGCCTGAAATTGAAGAATGATTTTATTACATCGATCAGTCATGAATTGCGCACGCCGATGAATGCTATTATTGGAGGCTTAGAGGTCGCTCAAAAACATCCCTCAGGGCCCTTAAAATCGACCCTGGATATTATTCAAGGGGGCGCATCAGATATGATGAACCTGGTCAATGATATCCTGACCCATACAGAAATTCAGTCTGATCGCCTCACAATTCAATCCAACAACATCGCTATTCAGCCCATACTAAAATCACTGTGTGGAATCTATGAATATTTCTGTGAAACCAGAGGATTACAACTCAATTGGCAGGTGGATGCCACCTTACCAAAATGGATTTGTATAGACGAAGAAAAACTCGTCATCATACTATCCAAACTACTGGATAACGCCATCAAATTCACTGAGCAAGGGCAGGTGACATTAAACATAACATGCGACCGATCCACAGTACCTTGGCAATGTATATGCGTCGTGAAAGATACGGGCATTGGAATTGCCCGGGAAAAGCAAGTCCACATATTCGATTCATTCACACAATCGGAAGGCGGCTTTCAAAGACGATATGGCGGCTTGGGTATAGGCTTATCTATATGTAAAAAGCTGACGGAAGCATTAGGCGGTGAACTCAGGCATGAGTCTGTCCTGGGGCAAGGCAGCACCTTCACTGTGATTTTACCCATTGAGACCGGAGTCGAACCCCTTATCGAAAAAAATACACACCGTGCTTCTGGTGATTTACCCATTTTAGTGGTTGAAGATAATATTGCTAATCAAAAAGTCATGATGAAACTACTGGAGAAGATAGGTTATAAGTCATTGATTGCCAATCATGGTCAAGAAGCTCTTGACGTGTTGGAAAAGGAAGCTGTCTCTTTGATATTGATGGATTTACAAATGCCGGTGATGGATGGTTTCACCTGTACAGCAAAAATTCGTGAGCGAGATGATCAACTAAAAAATATACCGATCATTGCCGTTACTGCGAATCTTATGGATGCTGACAAGACACGGTGTACTGAATGCGGCATGAATGATTTTCTTAAGAAGCCGATCAAACTGGATCTCTTACGCAAAAGCCTGTCATGTTATGTGGAATCAGGAATTGTGGAAGGTGAGAGTGATTTTTTTGTTATGGTAGATGGTAAATTAATAAAAGAGCGCAGAGAGATGGGTTGAATCGGAAATGCCCAGAACGACCTCAATGAAATGATTCGCCATGATCTTGTACGAACATTAAATTCTATTGAAAACCCCACCTCAATGCATGGAAGAGATAAAGCAGGAGCCGCCATCGTCCGATTTATCATCTTCAAGCTGGACCAGGATGAATCGGGAGAATCCACCCGGAGATGAGCCCCGGAAAATCACCAAAGGCCCCTCTTCCACAAACTCCGTGGGCAGAATTACCATGGCCTGGCCATCTTCTTTCACCATAAGGAAACTCTGCCGTGACGTAAATCCAGGTGGTTTTGGCATACGGATTTCCACCCGGGCTGGACCAATATCCTGTTCATCAACGTTATGTTTTACAACATTTATAATGACCAGAGGCAATCCCTCCATTGCGTTGCCATCCTTGTCTAAAAGGCTGTTGATTCCATCCCCGTCTGCACTTTCAACCGGATCCAGTGTGATCTCAAACATTCCTGATTGGGGTATTTGGAAAAGCTGGACTTCGATCAATACATTGATATCCTGTCCCTCCATCTGACGGTTCATGTCAAGTTTGAGCACGGCAGAAGCAAGGTTAGCTTCATTTCCTGAAACAGATTCCAACTCAATTCCCATGATGCCGATCTGGGTGACACCATCATCATCTAAAACGGGAACGGACAATGTGCCTTGGGTCAAAAGGCTTGCCAGATCAGTTCCTTCGGGGGCATGAATGGAATCCCCTGAAAGGGTGATCTCGATGCCGCCCAGGGTGACTGTCGTTGGAATTCCAACACTGTTGCTTAAACGCATGATCACGGTTTTGGAGGAGGCGTCCCCGAAATAGCTGTATTGATCTGTGGGGCTGAGTCCAAGCATTCTGAAATGGAGGACATGCTCACCCTCCGAAGCTCTTCGGGGTGTGAAGGTATAGGTATAGGTTACGGTTTCGCCCGGAGCCACGGACGCATGGGAAGACCCCAGGGTCCAGTCAAACAAAGCGCCGGGGACCATGGGCGGACAGCTCGGATGGCTTGAATCCCCATCCAGATACCAGACCAGTGTATTACCCGGCCAATCCCATTCGCTTCCATTTTCAACGGCACGGGGAATCCAGGTGGTTTCGCCGGTGTTTTTCACCACAGCCGTCACTTGTGTGCTTCGTTCGGTCAACATCAGGGGCGGGCAATTCAGGCTGATGATCTGGGCATCGTCAACCGGTTGCCTGACGGTAAAATTCAGGGTTGCCGTTTCTCCGAAATATTCGAGGAAGGGAGAATTGTCGATGTTGGTGTCCATCCCCAGCATTCTGAATTTCAGGGATTGGTTGCCATTGAATTTTGGGGTGATGTGAAACGTGTATGTCACCTGTTCCCCCGGTGTTACGACCGATTTTGTACTGGTTCTGACAAAGGCGAATCCCGGCTCAAGATCATCCGGCCCGTCTCCGGGAGAGGTTCCCTCCACACCGATTTTAAGCTCATAAATATCACCGGGCATGGTAGGATCTCCCAGGTTAAAGGGGGAAGCCTGATGGTCCCAGGTGGTGGTGCCGTTGTTTTCCAGGGTGATGGTGGCAATATTGTCCTGATAGGCCAGCATGGTGGTGGGAAAATCCATGGAAACCACCCGGGCATCATTCCAGGGATTTTTAATTTCCACATCCGGCGCGTGTGTGTCCCCGAAATAGTTGTATTGATTTGTGGGGCTGAGCCCGAGCATTCTGAAATGGACGACATGCTCTCCCACCGCAGCTCTTCGGGGTGTGAAGGTAAAGGTATAGGTTACGGTTTCGCCCGGAGTCACGGACGCATGGGAAGACCCCAGGGTCCAGTCAAACAAAGCGCCGGGGACCATGGGCGGGCAGCTCGGGTGGCTTGAATCCCCATCCAGATACCAGACCAGGGTATTGCCCGGCCAATCCCATTCGCTGCCATTTTCAACGGAGCGGGGAATCCAGGTGGTTTCGCCGGTGTTTTTCACCACAGCCGTCACCTGTGTGCTTTGTTCGGTCAGCAACAGGTGTGGGCAATCCAGACTGATGATCTGGGCATCGTCAATCGGTTGCCTGACGGTAAAATTCAGGGTGGCCGTTTCTCCGAAGTAGTGAAGGAAAGGAGACTGATCAATGTTGATGTCCAGCCCCAGCATTTTGAATTTCAGGGTTTGGTTTCCAGTGAATTTTGGGGTGATATGAAACGTGTAGGTGACCTGTTCCCCAGGTTCTACGATCTCTTTTGTACTGGTTCTGACAAAGGCGAATCCCGGTTCAAGATCATCCGGCCCGTCTCCGGGAGAGGTTCCCTCCACACCAATCTTCAGCTCATAGATATCACCGGGCATGGACGGATTGCCCAGGTTAAAGGGGGATGCCTGATGGTCCCAGATGGTGTTGCCGTTGTTTTCAAGAGTGATGGTTGCGATATTATCCTGATAGGCCAGCATGGTGGCGGGAAAATCCATGGAAACCACCCGGGCATCATTTAAGCGTATGCTGGTATCGGCGACATCAAGTATAAATGTAGGGACGGGGTCCAGTGGCTCAAAGCCAGCTCTGACAATGCCCAGCGTCAGGAATTCCAGTCCTTCCGTTTTTCCATCGGCCAGGGGGGACAGGGTGATGGGTTTTCGGGTTTCACCGTTTGCAAAGGAAAGGGTCACGGGAAAGGTCACGGAACGTGTATATTCATCCGCAGAGAGCGTACCGCCTGTCACATCCACCTGACAGGTGATGGCTCCGAGGGACAGATTTCTTTCAACATAAACCACATGGGAATCCCCTTCATTCACTGTAGCCGAAGCTTCGCTGAAGCTCAGCACGGGTAATTGGATGGAGGGATCATCCACATTGACGGTTGTTACCCGTATGACCAGGGGCTGGTATAACCCTATGGCATAATCAAGCCATTCAAGGGCCATTTTCCCTGTGCCCAGGGCAAGCCCTGTCACGTCAGCCTGATCCCCGTTTTTAATGACCGTCGCGAATTCATCGCCCGCCACCATGGTTACATTGCATTTGCCAGCAATATTCACATAATCGGTGCTGGTGACGCCGGTAAATTCCCCGGTGACGCCATCTCTGCCGCTGGCCGTGATTCGTGTTGCATCAGCTTCAATACTTCGGCTGACGGTTTCTCCAACGTCAAGAGAAATCGGGTCATTGGGCTCAGTGAATGAAATGAGATATTGATTGTTGTAATAAAAACCCCCGTTTGAAAGGGAAGGCGGAAGATGCAATACCTGGGTTCTTAAATCAATGCCGTTGTCTGCGATATGAAGGGTACTCAGTTCTGTCAACGTGCTGAAAGCATTTTCAGGCAGGATGGCCAGCCTATTGTTATTGAGAAATAAGGAATTCAGATGCGTCAGATTTGTCAAAGAGGGTACATCGGAGATGTGATTGTAGCCCAGCGTAAGCCGGGTGAGTCCTGTCATCGTGGACACAAACCCCATGTCCTCAATGAGATTGAATGAAAGAACCAACTCACCCAACCCTGTCATGGAGCCCAGGGGACTGAAATCCCTTGCTTTAATGGTGCTTGCAGAAAGGGAATACAGGGATGGACATTGGGGCAGGGATTCCAGGCTTTCAACCGGATTGCTGTCAATCCAAAGATACCTGAGTCCCGTACAGGTCTGCAAAGGGCTGAGATCGGTTATCCGGTTATCCCTTACTGACAAGAAACGAATGGATGTGCTTCCCGACAATGGACTGAGATCGGAGATCAGATTGTCGTCCAGATAGACGTTATCCAACATCGGCAATCCGCTTAAAGCCGATATGTCTTCCACGTTTTTGGTATAACGAAGCCAAAGGGTCTGTAACTCATTCAAACCGGCCAGGGGGCTGATATCACTGATCGGATTGGTATCCAGGGAGATCATATTGAGTTTGGGCAAGGTGTGCAAGGCGCTGATATCGCTGATTTGATTGCTTTGAAAATCGACATTATCCAGATTAACAAGGCCCTCAAGAGGGCTGATGTCCGAGAGGGTGGTCCCTGTGATCCACAGGCTGGTGAGGCTGGTCAAGGCGCTTAAGGGTGTAAGGTTGTCCAGAGCGACCACATCGACATTTCTGATATATAACGTTTGAAGTTGGTTCAGGGAGGATAAAGGCGTCAGATCCGTAACACGATTCTGCCCGAGGTCCAGGTAGGTCAGATTCGTCAACGTGGAAAGCGGTTCGATATTTTCAATTTGATTATCGCTCAGGTGGAGGCTCGTTATCCATGTCATAGGGGATAAGGGGCCAAGATCGCTGATCAGATTGTTGTCCAGATAGATTTTAGTGAAATTTACAGCGTACTCAAGTCCTGTCAGATTGGAAATGTTATTGCTGTAAAGAATCAGTTCACCAAACCCGTTTTCACCCAACAGGGCCATTTCATCTTCGGTGATGAAGGTGTCATTATCAGCGTCCGCGCCCAAGTCAATCAGAGCGGTCTTAAGGTTGGAATCAGGAAAATCAATATTTCCTTCCGGCTCATCGGCTCCGAAAGCATTTCCCGCAAAACATAAAAACAGCCCAAACACGATAATCATGATGCTGAGCGCTATCTGCTTGAGCTTTTTTGATCTATTTTGTCTTAATTGTGTTTCGAAAAGCAGCATGTTTAACCTTAATTATATTTTTTTCAAACAAACGATGTGCAAAACATATCTCTAATCATTCCAATGCCACCATACAACGGCGTCACCCACAGATGGCTTACGGATTGACAAAAAATAATTTTGGATGTTTTATCGTTTATTCAGAACAGAGGTATAAATGGCCTCGGTGGCCTCGGAAGGGCTTATGCCCAGGTGGACTTTGAGAAGTCGGCTGCAAGCATGATAGACCTTGACAGCCTCGGCGCCATGGCCGAGCTCCAGGCAGCAGACCATGCACCGCTGATAGAAGGACTCGGCCAGACTGTCTATCTCGATTCCCTTTAAATAATAATCCAGCGCCTTTTCCCATTGACCAACGCATTCATAATGGCGACCGGCTCTGATCAAGATTCGCAGCATATGGTTGTGCAGCACGTCACGGCGTGGTGAGGACCATGGGAGACCGGTATCCCCCGGAAGAAAAGACCCTTTGTACATGGGGAGGACCTTCTCGCAAATCCCCACAAACGCTGCACCCTCCACTGTGACCATGGACGTCATGACAGATTCCAGCACCAGAGAGTCTACCCGGCACCGGAGAGGATCAAGTCCCAGCTGTCCGGCGCTGTATGTGATGATTTCTTCCCGGCCCAGCAGTTTGCGTAAACGGCTCAGGGTCACCTCAAAAGACTTGTGAGCAAGATCTCCGTCAGCATCGGGCCATAGCGTATCGGTCAACTGCTCCACCGGTACGTGTGTGCCCCCCATGGCAATGATAGCTTTGAGCATTTCCAGGGGTTTTTTCTGCACCTTGCCGGAAAACACAAGGGGGACGCCATCCCTGACTATTTCAAAGCGCCCAAGGGTGTATATTTTAACTGGCCAGGGCCATTCATCAAGGGCAAGAACGCCTGTGCCCGCCTCAAGGGGAGGCGTGAACCCTCGCCTGAGGATGATCTCCTTGACGTATTCTTTCTCGATCCCTCGTTCTAAGGCCTTCACGCATAGCCGGGAGGTGATTCCGGGATGATCGTCCGTGCAAAACACATAACCGGATTTTCTGGCACGTATCAAAGATTGCCCCAGGGCCTCCCTGCCTCTTTCCTCATCGCCCTGTTCAAAGGAGAAATGGGCGTGATGATAAAAGGCGAACATCCGGAGCCATTGGCTTGCGTGGGTATCGGCCATATCAAAAACATCCTTCAGATTCAGCCATGCCTCATCTTTTTTTCCAAGAAAATGAAAGGCCAGGGCTTTTCTAAGAAGACACATCCCGTATCCAAAGGGAGAGTTGAGGGACCGGACCAGATGATATAATTCACCGGCCTGAGCCAGGGCCTTTTCCGGTTCATCGCTTATCAGAGCTTCCCGGGTGCTGTACATCAGGAAAGCCGCCCGCCCGTGACGGGACAGACATGCGTCTGAGGAAAGCAGGTCCCCAAGGACACGCCTCGCCCCGTTGATATCCATCGCATCCAGAAGGCTCGTGACCTTCGTAACCATGAATACAAAATCAAAAAACAGGATGCCGTGCTTTCGTGAAAGTTCGAGCCCCTCATTTGCCGATTCGATACACCTTTCGGTCATCCCGGAAAGCTGATAATATGAGTTCTCCACCCGTTTCGACGTGATCACCACCAGGGGATGGGCATCCCGCTGCCGGGCCATGCGTTTCAACTCCGTTTCTGCCCTCCTGATCGCTGGCAGCCCGCTTCGCATGGCCCCGAACCAGAAAAGCTGGTGAAGCGCATTGGCCTTGGGAATAATCGAGGCAGGACGTTCATCAAGCCTGTAGACTCGTTCGACCCATTCATCCGCTTCAGGATGAACGATCTCTCTCAACCCTAAAGCCGCCATCATTCCCGATGTTACCCAGGCCTCGATTTCCGGGGCCGGAAAAGAACCGGCCTCCCGGCAAAGGTCATTGACCACACTAAACCAGTGGTCAAGGGGCTCATAATCTTCCGTACCGATGTAAATGGCATTCATGGCAGCGGATGCTGAAAGAAGTGCGCCCATGGAGTCATCTCCTTGGCTAAACACATCGTATGCCTTTTCAAACAAGGGCTTGGCCTGAAGGGGTAAAAACGTGAGCAGACTCATCCCTTTCCAGTAAAGAAGCCAGGGATTGCCCGAGAGAATATCTTCAGGGATATCTTCTATCCATCGCTGCAAGGGGACAAAGCGGCCCTGGGAAACCATGTCCTTTCCGTGGGCAAGAACGATTCCGGCAATCCCTTCCCAGTCACCCATAGCCCTGAGCAGGTCCACAGCCTCCCCGGTCTGCCCTGATTGTTCCAGAATAAGAGCGGCAGAACGTCTTGTGGCTGTCTGCTCCGATGGTGAAAGATCTTCCCCTGCACGTGAAAGCAAAAATTCCCGGTAAAGGGGATGGTATTCGTATGAAGGCAAAGGATCAAACCGTTCGGAAATGAAGTAATTACAACGGACCATATCTGACAGGATCCTGCCGGAAAAAGCCTCTCCCGACAATTCGCAGGCCATGGCAGTTGTCATCTTCGAAAGGTATGCCGTCTTCAACATAAAGGACCGGGTCTTCTCATCCAGTCCTTTGAAAACCTCCTGGACGAAATAGGTAAAGATCTCTTCCCGGGTGAATGTCCCCATCACTTTCAAATGCTGGTTTTTCCGTTTCATGGCCTCGGCCATAAGTGTCAAACCCGCCGCCCATCCACCGGCCATCCCCTGAATCTCGCGGATCCTATGATCATCGGATTCACCCGGCATCCTCATCCGGATAATCCCCTCCGACTCCTCTTCCACCAGTTTTATTTCCTCCCATCCAACACTATCCAGCATCATGCCGGCCTTCAGACGGATAAAGGCAGGATGGGGTTCGTTCCGGCTGATCACAACAGCATGGATTCCAGGTGGAATCATTGAAAACGCATGAAGCATCACGTCGTGAAGCGCTGAATCCAAGGGGATTTCATGGTAATTGTCGAAAACGATCAGACCCGGTTTCTTCAAGCGGTTGTAAAGTTCCTCGAAATAACGCAAGGAAAAGGCTTTGATACCCAGAAGATACTCGGGCGTAAACAGAGGCAGCGCCTTCTTCTTTTTTGACGCGGCCTTTTTCCCGGCCTCACCCATATAGTAAAAAAATGTGGCCAGATCTGCATCTCCCGCATCCAGCTGGTACCATAGGCACGGAATTTTGCCATACTGGATATAGCTCCCCACAAGTGTGGTCTTACCCGAGCCCGCCGGAGCACTGAGCCAGGTCACCTGCTTTGTCCGAAGCTCATCCATACGCCGGAACAAACGATGCCTTATATATTCTCCGTCAGGTATGGGACGGCTGATCTTGATCATGGTTTTAAACGTCCTCTCGGGTTGGCCTGTCCATATTTTGTCAGCTATAAATACGATGTTATTCGCTTTCTATATTTTGTTCAACGTGATTGTTCATATATCCGTTTTAGAAAATCATCCCATCATTGATTTTTATCAGGGATTGGGTTACAGAATCCCATAGTCTGACAAATTGTTTTGCCCATGCCCGCGGCCTCCCATATGGCGCCTCTATAAAAAATCAGTTCAACGTGAAAGGATGACCATGTCCCTTGAAAAACTTTTGAATGCCGAATCCGTCGCCATTATCGGGGCGTCCAAGGATAAAACCAAACGGGGGTTTCAGGCAATCAAAACCCTGTTGGATGAAAAATTCGAAGGGGTCATCTATCCGGTCAATCCCAAAGAAAGCAGCATCTTAGGTTTAAAATGCTATCAGGATATCGCCGATGTCCCGGGGCCGGTGGATACGGTCCTTATCGTCACGCCCGCACGCACCATTCCCGGGCTTCTGGCTGCCTGTGGAGCCAAGGGCGTCAAAGGGGCGGTCATCATAGCAGGGGGCTTCCGCGAAACCGGCCAGGACGGGCAACGTTTGGAAGACGCACTCAAGGAAGCGGCCCTGCAATCGGGTGTCCGTTTTATCGGGCCAAACACATCGGGCATGATCAACCTGAAAAATAACCTTAACCTTGTAGGTCTGCGCAATGCGCCCAAGGGCGACATTGCATTGATCAGTCAAAGCGGTAACATGGCGCTGGCCCTGATCACCGAAGCCAAGGTCAAAAGCCTGAAAGGGTTTTCCTACTATATCGGTGTGGGTAATGAGGCGGATGTCAAATTCCATGAATACCTGGAATTTTTTAAAAATGACCCTGAAACAAAGGCCATTCTCATGTATGTGGAAGGCATGCGGGATGGCCGGAAATTTTTGCAGCAGGCTCATTTAACAACCCTGAGCAAGCCCATTATTCTGCTGAAAAGCGGGCGAACCGACACCGGAAGAAAAGCTGCGGGCTCTCATACCGGTGCCCTGGCCGGTATTTCCGAAGTATCACGAACCGCCTTTGGCCGGGCCGGAATTGTGGTGATCGAAGATTCGGACAAACTTTTCCCTGCTGCAGAAACCTTGTCCAGTTTGCCGCCTATCAAGAACAACTCTGTGGCCATTCTGGCTGATGGCGGGGGCCATGCCACCATTGCTGCGGATCTTTTAACCGATCTGGGTTTGACCATCCCCGAGCTGGATGGCAAGGTCCAGGCCAGACTCAAGTCAATCCTTCCGGCGGCGGCTGCCGTTGGCAATCCCGTGGATGTTGCCGGAGGAACCGATTCCGATCCCACCATCTTTGCCGACTGCGTGGACATCATTCTCAAGGATCCTGCCGTGGGAGGCCTTCTTATTGTGGGTCTTTTCGGCGGGTATGGCATCCGGTTCGAAGAAAGCCTATCCCTCAAAGAAGAGGATGCGGCCCACCGCATGGGCAAGCTGATTAAAAAACGGAATAAACCCATCATTGTCCACAGCCTTTTCGCCTCGGCCCGTCCCCATTCCCACCATCTTCTCCGGTATTACAATATCCCGGTATACGATTCCCTGGAAGTGGCCACCAAATGTGTCGGGGTTCTTGCGGAATACGGCGGGCACCTTCAATCCCACAAGATCAAAACCAATTTTGTTTTTAACTGGGGAGCCAAATCCAAACCCGAAGCCCGGAAGATCATCGACCAGGCCGGAAAGGAAGGCCGCACGTTGCTCCTCGAACATGAGGTCAAACGGATCATCAATATGCATGCCAAGGCCCATGCCATTCCTATTACAACAGACATGCTGGCCAGTTCAGTTGATGACGCCGTCAACGTATCACGGACACTATCCGGCCCCCTGGTCATGAAGATCGCCTCGCCAGACATCATGCATAAAAGCGATATCGGGGGTGTCCGGCTCAATTTAAACGGAGAAGAAGATATCCGACGTGCCTATGGGGAAATCATGGAAAACGTTAATAAGCACAACCCCCATGCGGACATCCGTGGCGTGATAATCGCACCCATGGCCAAGGACGGTGTTGAAGTCATCATCGGCACCAAGATCGACGATCAGTTCGGTCCGGTCCTCATGTTCGGCATGGGAGGAATCTTTGTCGAGCTATTGAAGGATGTGGTCTTCAGGGTCCTGCCCATTTCTTATTTTTCAGCAAAGAAAATGGTCAATGAAATCAAATCGCCCCTTCTAAACGGAATGCGTGGCAAGCCCCCTGGCGACAAAAAAGCAATCCACCGACTTCTTTTGCTGGTGTCCGAAATCATCGAAGCCTATCCCCAGATTCGTGAGATGGATCTTAATCCCGTGATTGTCCATGAGCAAGGCCTGAGCATTGTGGATGCACGCATCATTGTTGCACCGAACAAACAGGCTGTTTTGGATTGAATAGGTTCGCATGTCTTGGGCAACCCTGCCGGGGGCCAACCCTTCACTTCGCTGGGGCAGGCTCTTTTATGAAGGTTGCCAAATAGCTACTTTTATTTCGAAAAGGATGGCTGACATGGGACATTACACGTTCGCAGGCAAACATATACTTATAACAGGCGCCACAGGGGGCTTGGGTTCGGCTTTGGCTGGAATGCTCGCTGAAAAAGGAGCTCACATGGTCCTGAGTGCCCGGTCGGACGTCGGCCTAAAACATCTTCTCAGCTCATTACCTGGCCCCAATCACATCGCCATCATTCCGGCAGATCTTTCAATACCAGGTCAAGCAGACGTGCTTGCAACAAAAGCACTGGAGCATCTCGGTTACATCGATGCCCTGTTTAATATCGCCGGGGTGGGTTATTTTTCCTTGATGGAAGATGTCAGCAATCAAAATCTTCGTCACCTGTTTGAGTTGAACACGTTTGCCCCACTGCAATTAATGACAGCACTTGTCCCACATATGAAAAAACGAGGCCAGGGAAGAATCATCAATCTGGTGTCTTGTACCGGTCGAATTCCCATTCCAACCGAAGGGGTTTACGGGGGCAGTAAATCCGCCTTTGCCATTATGGCCAACACCATGCGGCTGGAATTATCCACCCAAAATATCCATATCATCACGATATACCCTGGAACCGTTGCAACGGATTTTGAAAAGCATGCCCTTCGTGAAAAGAAAATACCCGGAGTCTGTCCGCTGGATTCGCGCGGAGCCACCATCCATGAAACAACGCTAAAAATACTGGATGCAGCAGCAGGCCCATCGGGAGAGGTCTGGTTTGAGACCAAAGCGAAATGGATGGCTGCGGTGAGTCTCATCTTGCCCGGCCTTGTCGATAAACGATTCGATGAGCTCAAGAAAAAAGCATTGGGGCCTGCCAGCCTTATGTTTGAAGCAAAAAAACGACCCTGGCGCTTGGTTCAGATTGAAAGCTCCCTTGCCTGCAACCTGAAATGCATCATGTGCCCATGGATCGATGAGAGAATTCATGTTGAAAATCAGGGGAACTTAAAACCATCGATCTGGAACGCCATAAAGCCCCATCTGCCTATGATTCAATCCATTGATTTTTCAGGAGGGGGCGAGCCCCTTATGCAACCCCATCTTGCCCAATGGATCAGCGATGCACGAAAAGAAGGGTGCGAAACAGGGTTTCTGACCAACGGCCTTTTATTAAACAAGGAAAAAGCAGATCACTTTCTTTCCGTGGGCCTTGACTGGATTTGCTTTTCCATGGATGGTTCAAACAAAAAAATCTATGATTCCATACGTCTTGGATCAAATTTTGACACAGTCTGTAAGAATGTCTCTTATTTTTGCGGTTCGCCCCTGGCAAAAAGCATAAAAACCATGATTAATTTCGTGATCATGTCCTTGAACCAGCACCAACTGGAAGACATGATAAAACGTGCGGCAGACCTGGGGGTGGCCCAGGTGAATTTCAAGCAATGTGATGTCATCCGAGGCGTTCACGGGAAAGGCTATGGTTTGTTTTCACCCAAAAAAACAAAAGAGATACGCCATCTGGAAAAAGCACTTGAGCGTGCACAAAAACTTGGGAAAAAATTGGGTGTAAACACAACTGCATTTTCTTTCACACCAGAAGAATTGCCGGTTTGCGCCCAAGATCCCAGGAATTCCTTATTTATCCGTTATAACGGTCAGGTTTCCCCGTGTATCAATCTTGCCATTGGCGGCCCCACGACCTTTTTAGGCAAGGATGTCACCATGCCCTCGATCCATTATGGGCGTCTGCCGGATCAAAACCTGGAACAGCTCTGGAATACCGAATCGTGTACCTTGTATAAAACGCGGTTTGAACAACGGGTCAGTGCCTATGACGATGGATTCATGCAGGTGGATTTATCCGAACCTTCCTTGCAGAAACTCAAAGCAGCCAACCAGTCAGCCATCAATGCCATGCCCGATGCTCCGAAAGGGTGCAGAATCTGCCATTACCTGTATGGCATTTAGTGTCACTTAAATATTCGACAAGGTCATATTGCTTTTTATAAAAAAATCTGATACCCCACCAAGAAGAATACATTCACTAATTTTTTACTTTATTTTTTCAAACAAAGGATGTCTCTTTTGAGCTTTCCTGAACATCAATTTTTTTGCATTTATAATGGCTATGTTATTACTATTAAAATAATTTTACCATAACCACTGTACTATATTATGGAATAAATGAAATCAGTCAACACCATCACATTTACATTTTTTTTCATTGGGGGGGGAACGGGGCACGAACATAACAGGACTGATTTCTAATTAAGATATACAATGATTAATTTTTTTATGGTGTCCCAATCCATCCTCCTTTGAGAGGAGATTTGCTATGTCAATCACGACAAGGCTTGGCACTGACAGGATGAGATCCCTCTATTGGATTCTCATCACCCTTATTTCCCTGACACTTTTCACCGCATGTGGCAGCAGCGGAGGTGGCGGATCAACTCCAGGCGGCTCTCTTATTTCCGCTTCAACCCAGGCCGCCTATGATGCATTAAACATCCAGACTGGTGGGAGTGCCAGGGTCCGCTGGAATCAAAAAAACGGACTCCCATCACTATTATACAATTCATCCGGTTATTTGACAGGCGAAAGCACCCTTTCAACCGAGGATGTTTTTTTTAATTTCCTTGCCACCCATGAGGATCTCTTCAAACTCCCTTCTTCCGAACTGGCCAATTTCAGCATAAAAAGCAATTATACGAGTCAACACAACCAGGTCCGTCATCTGTTGATTGAGCAATATTTCCAGGATATCCCTGTATGGGGTGCCAGGATTCAATCGGGGATCAACAAACAGGGTAAAATCATCACGATTACCGGTGACTATTATCCCGGTATAAATATTCCTGTCACCCCTGCCCTATCCGGGACTGAGGCCCTATCTATCGCTGCAAGAAATTTTGATCCCTTGAATACAGGTTATCAACCCACGCTTTTGACCGGACCGGATGGACCGGAAAAGCAATGCACCTTTGATCCGGGGCCCTATTTTGATATACACCGGGCATCTCTGGTCATTATGCCCATGGAAAATACCTTCAAGCTCTCCTGGAAAGTCATATTCCAAAAAGCCGCAGACCAGGTTTTAATCGTGTTGGTGGATGCCCAAACAGGAGCCGTCCTTTACCAGTCCAATGCTGTTCAGGCCTATACAAGCAGTGAGACAGGCGGCCTGGTCTTTGAAGAAAATCCCGATGCAGGCAATCAGGTCTGGGTGTCTTTCAATGGCGATCCCCAGGCATCCCCGGAGGGATGGATCACGGAAGATTTTCTCACAAACATAGGTATTTTCCCTGAAGGATTCATAGGAAAATTTTCCACATTTGGTAACAATGTCTGGGCCGGTGGATCACGGGAGACCCTTGTGCGTGCCTTCCCCAGATCAATATTTTACAACAATGTTCAATCCAATTTCTCTTATATATTCCAAAATGCTTATGAAACAAGTCGTGGCGTTGATGTTCAGACAGATTTGAATGTGGATATCGTCAATGCATTTTACTGGTCCAACCTCATGCACGACCACTTTTATAACCTGGGTTTTGACGAAGCCGCTGGAAATTTCCAGACCGATAATTTTAACCGCGGAGGGGAAGGCCAGGATCCGGTGCATGTCTATGTGCAGTACGGTTGGGATGACACCACCTATAGAAACAATGCTCATTTCATGACATATCCGGAGGGCCAGGATGGAAGTCACATGGCCTTGAGGATGTTTACGGACCCTCCCTTTCGATTTAGCGATTCAGCCCTTTCCGGGGATATCATGATTCACGAATACACCCACGGTCTTTCAAACCGTCTTTGCGGAGGTCCTCATAAATATAGCGGTGAGGCCCTCAATTCGATCCAGGCCGCTGCCATGGCCGAGGCCTGGTCAGACTGGTTTGCGGCCAATATGTTTAACAGCCCGATTACGGGTGAATATGTCACCGGTAACCCCACCGTTGGAATTAGGCGCCATACCATGGATGATAATGACCTTAGCTATGGTGATATTGGATATACCGGCGCGACCAACAGGTATACCGATGGTGAGATCTGGTCTGCCACGCTTTGGGATTTACGTCAGGCGTTTATTAACCGGTATGGGGAGGCTGAGGGTAAACACAGAGTTGAGCAGCTGGTTGTGGATGCCATGAAACTATCGCCTGCCGAGCCCACATTTCTTGACAATCGTGATTTTATACTCCTTTCGGACCGGGAAAACTACGGCGGTGCCGATATTGGAGTGATCTGGGAGATATTTGCAGCCCGGGGCATGGGACACTCCGCACAAACCAATGGCCCGGACGATGGCGACCCGGTGGAGTCATTTGACCTTCCCCCAACGCTTCTGGACTCCATAACCATGGGTCCGGCGGATCTATCCTTGAACCAAATCGGAGAGACGATTCAGCTCTCTGTGACCGGCCATTTTGCCGATGGCAGCCAGCGAGACCTCACCACCGCCATGACTGGAACCTTGTATCACTCGTCCAATCCCTCCATAGCCACGGTTTCAGGGGACGGTTTGATTACAGCCCTTGCCAGCGGAAGCGCGTCCATGACCGTCACCAACAACGGAAAAACCGATTATGGTGTCGTCACCGTGGCCATGTCGGCCACGTCCTTTATCCTGCTGGGTGAGGCAGAAACAACAGGCGGTGTAGAAACCTTAGCCTTATACGGAGATTATGCGTATATGGGCGGCCCGGAGCATCTGACGGTTGTGGATATCCAGGATCCGGTAAACCCATCAGCCGCAGCCACTTTTGGTGAATCAACCTATATCTATATCCGGTGTCGCATGGTGGGGGATCACCTTGTCGTTGGATCCGGGTGGACCACCCTGGACATCTATGGATTGAGCAACCCCGAACTGCCCCAACTGGTTGGAGAGGAAAATACGGGTTACAATTGGCTGAGCGGCGGGTTTGTCCAGGGAGACCATCTGTTTCTCAATACCAATATCCTTGGGCATTACGCAAGTACCAATACGATTGCCCTTATACGAGGGGATGTGGTTCCATTTAGCCTGACAACACCTTCGGCACCGATACAATTGGACGCCCTATATAATACCCCCCAAACCTTAAACCCTGAATGGCCAGGAAGCAACTATCTGGTCGGGCAAGGATGTAACGTCGGAAGCGGAATCGCTCTCATTCCAAGCACCACCGGTGAGACAGCGGCCACAAGCGGAACAGGCCGCATTGACATTGTCGATATTTCAGATCCGGCCAATCTATCCGTTTTAAGTACCTTGGCCATACCGGGATCCCGGGTGCTTACAAGTGTGGAAGTCAACGGGGCAAGGGCCCTTGCCGTGGGATGTACCGGTGGATTTATCATGGATAACGGCAATCCCAGATTGGACGGGAACCTTACTCTGACGACTCTGGATATCTCTGATCCCCAGAATCCCCAAATCCTGGGATCTCGAATCGCTGATTTTCTACCCACCACCACAACATTCGCCGAAGCAGGAAACACCAACTGCTACACTGTTTCACGACTAAGTAATACCGGTGACGCCATGGCAACCATTGTCGACACACGTGATCCCATCAATCCGGACATGTTTACCCTTCAGGTGGATCATTATGTCCAGGAAGCTGCCGTACGGGGTAATTATCTCTACACGGCCAGTCAGCCCGGATTGAAAATCTATGATATCAGCGGCATTTTTGCCCGGCCCCATTATTGTTCAACATTTACGAGGTATGATCCGGATCTGGATGCAAAGGCGTATCTTGCAGCCACCCAGAGCCAGATGTCCTTCGAGTACAGTTCCGGCCCTGATGCCAGTACCGATGTCTCATACCAGTTGTACCTGAACGGGACCTATATCGCAAAAATCGATTCGGTGGGACCGGGTGAAACAAGCAGCGATATTGTCCTACCCGACAATCTTATCATTGTGGGTGAAAATATCGTTGAGCTTAAAAACCCCAATTGTACAACGGGTTCTGGGAGCTGCCTGGATGGAACCCTTGACTCCTGGGGAGGCTCTGTATGCCTCAAGACACGGGATACCTCGGTGGAGGCAACCTGGTTTGAACAGTCTGCACCCACGATGGATTATTCATTGGAATTCTCTGCGGCCAATACTACCACAACCATGAAATTCACACCTGGACCACGCTGGTGCACCGCAGTCAGCGTTGAACTTTACTTGAATGGTGACTTTATCAGGTTGCTGACATTAACACCCGGGGATCCGGGATTTGAACTTCCTTTGGCAACAACTGTGGGTGTCAATGAATTGGAATTTCGGAATCCGACCTGTACAGGCACGGACGGCTGTTGTGATGAAGGTCAGCTGACCTCCTGGGGTGGAATGATTCAAGTGTGGTAATATCGCCAAGCTGAGGCGCGCAGTTTAATGCGTTGCCTCCAGCTGTTGGTTGGTGACGTACTTCCGAATTATTCGAACTCGTTCTCGTACGCGTACGACTATTTTGGATCGCCAACAAAGGGTAACTCCATGGGTTATACCCTTACATTAAATAAAACCTGGGAACTAAGCGGCAAAGCCGCACCAAAAACAATTCTTTATAGGTCCCATAGGTCTTATAGGTCCCATAAGACCCATGGGCCCTATAGGACTTCATGATTAAACTGCTTTTTTTCAATCCCAGGCAAGTCCTGGGATTTTTATAATCACCATGAGGTCATGAAGGACATGAAGTTTGGGCTGGAGCTGATATCTTTTCTTCGTGCCCTTCGTGTTCTTCAGCGACCAACGGGAGCGGGTGGTTGATAAAAACGATGTTACCAAACTGAAAGCCTCGAATCGTGAATGCTTTACCCCGTCAACGCATACCGATTTTATTTGTCATATCAGTGAGTATGAAAAGAACCTTAAATATCTTCTGTCTCGTCACCTGAGCGTTTTGATTTCAATTCACGTTTCAGGTCCCGCCAGGCAGAAAGGCGCTGGGTCACAATTTTTTCGTAGCCTCGTTCACTGGGGTGATAGAATTCCTGGCCCTGGAGTTTTTCCGGCAGGTAGTCCTGGGGAACGTACCCCCCTTTGTAGTTATGGGCATACTTATAGCCGTCCCCGTAACCCAGATCCTTCATCAGTCGGGTGGGAGCGTTACGGATGTGCATGGGCGTGGGAAGAGCGCCTGTGCGTGTCACGGCATCCTTAATCTCACTGTATGCGAGGTATATGCTGTTGCTTTTCGGAGCGGTGGCCAGATAGACAGCCGCCTGGACCAGGGCAAGTTCCCCTTCGGGATAGCCCAGAAAGCGGTAGGATTCCATGGCCTTTAAGGCCACAATAAGGGCGTTGTTATCCGCAAGTCCCACATCTTCCGATGCAAAACGAACCATGCGCCGGGCCACATACATGGGATCTTCTCCAGCCATAAGCATGCGGGCCAGCCAGTACATGGCCGCGTCCGGGTCACTGCCCCTGAGGCTTTTATGAAAGGCCGAGATCAGGTTGAAGTGTTCTTCACCCGACTTGTCATACAACAAGGCTTTTTTCTGGAGAATCTCTTCAAGATCCGAAAGGCTCACCTGCCGATCTGCACCCTCACCAGGTGTGTTTTTCAGTGCATGATAGGCCGCCATCTCAAGGCTGTTCAGGGCGGATCGGATATCCCCGTCCGCAAGGCCCGCAAGATGGACCAGGGCATCATCCTCAAAACGGATATCCATCTTTCCCAGACCTCTTTCCAGGTCCGATAGGGCCATATGAAGTACCCTTACAATATCCTCGTCGCTATGTGCAGAAAGTGTAATGACCCTACAGCGGGACAAGAGGGCCGGAATCACCTCAAAGGAAGGGTTTTCCGTGCTGGCCCCGATCAGGGTAATCAAACCGCTTTCCACATGATGAAGGAACGCATCCTGCTGGGATTTGTTGAAACGATGGATTTCATCCACAAAAAGAAGGGTGCGTTTCCGGAAATGATTGAGCTGTTGTTTTGCCTTTTCAATCACCTCCCGAATGTCTTTGACACCGGACAGCACCGCTGAAATCTGAACAAATTCCGAACGGGTTTCATGGGCAATAATGTTGGCAAGGCTTGTCTTTCCACACCCTGGGGGCCCCCAAAGGATCATGGAAAAAATTCTGTCATTTTCAATGGCCTTGCGGATCAGGGTGTCCTTTCCGGAGATATGGGGCTGGCCGATAAACTCATCAAGGCTCCTGGGCCTCATCCTGTCCGCCAGGGGCCGGGTATCCTCTGCTGCTTTATGGCCTTGATAATCAAACAGATCCATACGCTTCCCACATCCTCAATAGAGTGTCCACTTCAGGTCGGTGGCATAGTCACAACATATCGTGATGTCCAATGGGACTTATGGGACCCATGGGACTTATGTGGCCTATTAATATTATCCATCAGTTTCTGCTGTGGATTTTTTTTATTTTCTGCTTACAGCAAGTCCGATTCCGGCACCGATAAACGTGCCGCCCATCACCTTGTTCACATGGTTTCTTATGGTTTCTTTTTGAAACAAGGAAACAATACGATTGCCGCTCAGTGCATATATCATGAAACAACAAAAGGCGATAAGTGCACAGATAAGAACAAGCAGACAGAATTGAGGTAAAAACGCCGTGTTATGATCTATAAACTGAGGGAAAATCGCTGTGAAGAACACGATGGCTTTGGGATTCCCGGCCGTCACCAAAGCAGCCTGAACGTACATTTTCCCAAGCGAAGGCGGTGTGTTTCCAAGACCTGATTCAAAGGGTGAAACGTCTGTTGACGAAGAACG
>Ga0180007_10001475_pt1 | contig 31954 bp, 28 predicted proteins | sample MM_PC_MetaG_FD_121122 | JGI IMG/M metagenome (GOLD analysis project Ga0180007, IMG submission 121122) | Groundwater microbial communities from the Aspo Hard Rock Laboratory (HRL) deep subsurface site, Sweden - MM_PC_MetaG | ecosystem: Environmental > Aquatic > Deep subsurface > Groundwater... | reverse complement strand
CCTGCTTTTTCAATGTCTTCAAGCCACATCAGGGCGGCATATTTGGTGCCTTCACCCACCTTGGGTATATCGCCGGTTAAGGGTGCGTTTATGCCTATTTTGATAATGGTTTTTCTGGCAGAAAAGGCCAGTGGTGAAAACATCATGGCAAATGCAAAGGCCACAATTGTGAATACGATCGTTTTCCGCATACTCCCTCCTTTAAAAAATGTAAAAGATGCTTTGTTGAATTTCCTTGTATGAAGTGTTCATATTGTGGAAAATCATATTTTTGAATTAAAATTCAAAGCCTTATTTGTTGCATAGAATGGACACGGAATAATGCAACAACCCAATTCATAAATCTATATGTAAAAACAAAGGTGAAGTAAAGGATAATAATAAATGAAAGAACAACTATTTTACCGGTGGACTGACCTTGAATTCACTCATTTTGTATAGAAGTGTTTTATAGCTTATTTTTAAAATTTTTGCTGCCTTGGAACGGTTCCACCCCAATTTTTCAAGGACAAAGGTGATCACTTCTTTTTCCACCTTGTCAGATGCCAGTTTTTTGATTTTTTTGAGTGAAATGTCTTCGAATAGTTTTTCAGAGCTGGTGGACAGGTCAACAAATTCAGAGATGATACTCATCCGGTCATTGTTTGCAACATTGTGAAGCAAGGAAGACGAACTTCTGGGCACAGAATCGGAAACAATTTCGAAAGTTCCATCAGGGTGGTCGTTGGGCAGTTCGTTAAATATTTTTTCCCAGGAATTTACAACCATCTGCTTTTTGATGCAGTTTTGCAATTGTCTTACATTGCCCGGCCAGGAATAGTTGCACAGCCGATCCAAAGTCTGGGCATCGGGTTTGCTGCCCATGTTGTTGGGATATTCGGTCTTGTATAACCTGAAATAATATTCAATAAGGGAGGGGATATCTTCTTTTCTTTGTCGCAGAGGGGGAATATCAATCTTAATGATATTGAGCCGGTAATACAGATCCTCCCTGAATGTTTTTTGCCGGATGCTTTCTTCCAGGTTGTGGTTGGTGGCGGCAATTACCCAAACATCGGTTTTAAAATCCTGGTCTGATCCCAGGGGCGAAAATTCCCCGCTCTGGAGGACATGTAGCATCTTTGACTGCAGAGACAGGGGCATATCACCGATCTCATCCAGAAAGAGCACCCCCTTGTCTGCGGTCTGGAATTTGCCGGGCCGTTTTTTATGGGCACCGGTAAAAGCCCCTTTTTCATAGCCATAAAGTTCGCTTTCAAGAAGGGTTTCCGGCAGTGCCGCACAATTGATTTTAACAAAATTTTGTGAAGCGCGTGTGGATTCAAGATAAAGGCATTCTGCCACCACTTCCTTGCCCACCCCGGTTTCGCCTGTAATCAACACATTCAGGCAGGTGTTGGCCACGTGGTTGATCAGTTCCTTAATCTTTAATATTGATTTGCTGACGCCGATTAGGGGAGTGCTCATGGTTTTGCTTTACTCTTTCGGGTTTTTGTTATCATTGCTCAGAAGACTTGCTACCGTGTCTTCGATTTTAAACAAATCAATGGGTTTAAAAAGAACAATATCTGCCTGGGCTTCCGAGGCAAGTGCCCCGGGATGATCGCCGTAACCTGTTATGGCTACAATTTTCAGGTGGGGGAATTCTTTTTTTACAATGGAGATAAGTCCCACCCCGCTGATGTTGGGCATCACAAGGTCTGTGATCAGACAATCAAAAAATAAGGATTTGTCCCTCAATAGTTTGAGGGCGATAAATCCGTCTACTGCCGTTTTAACTTCATACCCCATGGAATTGAAAAATTCATAAAAGGTAGATAAGATGTCTTCATTATCGTCAACTATCAGAAGTCGTGTCGGGTCTGCCATTCTATGCCCCTCGTTAAAATGGAATGTTTGCCTGAATATGTGTCCATATAATAGATTTGTTCAGACTTGCAAGGAAAAAATCAAAAAAAGGCGAAATTGTTAACTAATGTATATAGGATACCGTGATATATAAAAAAAATAAGAAAATGAAGCCAATTCCCCCCAATTTAGTGACCCCTTTTTTTACAAAGGCCATGGCAACCAGGACAAAACAAATAAAAATCATGAACGGAAATTGGAAGGAATGGAGGGCCGGGTCAAGGGACATGGGATTGAAAATGCCCACAACTCCCATTACCAGGCAGATATTGAACAAATTGGATCCCACCACATTGCCAACGGAAATATCGCTTTCTCCCCTGGCCGCTGCCACGGCAGATGTGGCAAGTTCAGGCAGGGATGTCCCAAGGGCGACCACCGAGATGCCGATAAAGGTCTGGGAAAGCCCCATTTCGTTTGCAAGGACAATGGCTTGTTTTACCACAAAATTGGCGCCAAAAGACAGCATGACAATCCCCGCAATCATATAAAACAAATTTTTACAAATTTGTTTTATATGATTGCGGGGATTTCCCGTCTTTTTTCCATTGGATTTGTCTTTGGCAGTGAGAATTCCGTAGAGGAGAAAAATTAGCAGAAAACAGATCAGAATGATTCCGTCACTTCTGGTGATGGCCGAATCCAGACACAGCAGCCAGAAAACAATGGAAATGAAAAGCATATAAGGAATTTCAATGGTTACCACCTGGCGTTGAATGGCAACCGGCCGTATGACTGCGGAAATTCCCAATACCAGGGCGATATTGATAACATTGCTGCCCAAAATATTGCCGATGGAGATGGCGCCAGAGCCCTTAACAGCGGCCACCAGACTGACCAAAAGTTCCGGGGCAGAGGTGGCAAGGGAGACAATGGTCAGTCCGATAATAACCGGACGGACTGCAAACAGGACAGCAGTGGAAGCCGCACCCTCCACAAGGATGGAAGATCCATAATACAGGAGCGCAAGACCCGTTATCAGCATGAGCAATTGTATAAACACGGTTCCCTTAAATATAAGTGGTTTTAAAGATTAGGGTTCTTGCCTAAAGATTAAATAAATACTATAAAGCGTGAACAATATAGCAGTATCTGATATTTAGCAATTATTAATTTTGTTCTAAATTAGGGAGATTCAATGATAAACAGCATTATAAGGGGTACAGGTATGTTTGTTCCCCCCAATCTCATTACCAATAAAGATCTTGAAAAAATTATGGACACCTCTGATACGTGGATCCAACAGCGTACCGGAATCAAACAACGATATTGGATACCCCAGGAAGGCGTAACCGGTGCATCTGATCTTGGATATGAAGCAGCCAGAAAGGCATTGGATGCAGCCGGATGGGTTGCTGAAGATCTGGATTTTATCATCTTTGCCACCTTGAGTCCGGACATCATGTTCCCGGGATGCGGCTGTCTGCTGGCTGCCAAGCTGGGGTTGAATTCTACCCCGGCACTGGATATCCGTCAGCAGTGTACTGGTTTTTTATACGGGTTTGCCACAGCAGATGCCTATATCAAGACCGGCCTTGCCAAAAAGGTCCTTTTAGTGGGGGGGGAAGTTCATTCCTCGGGACTGGACAAATCCACACGGGGCAGAGATGTCACCGTTATTTTCGGGGACGGGGCTGCGGCTGTCTGTATTGAAGGCATAGAAACTCAGGAGCCCGTGGGTCTTCTGGCATCTGTCCTCCATGCAGATGGAAACTATGCCGAATCGTTGATGGCAGAATTACCGGCCTCCAGGCTTCCCAAACGGAATCCCGACGGCGTGCCCCTGGATGATCCCCGGTATTTTCCGGTCATGGACGGACCGAGCATCTTTAAAAAAGCTGTTCGACTGCTGCCCAAGGTAACCTATGAAGTCCTTGAAAAAGCAGGAATAGGGCTTGACCAGATTGACCTTATCGTTCCCCACCAGGCCAACAAGAGAATCAACCAGGCCTTTGGACAATTTTTAAAGCTTGCAGATGACAAGGTCTTTCATAATATCGAAAAATACGGGAATACAACCGCCGCCAGTATTCCCCTTGCACTCCATGAGGCTATTGAACAGGGACGAACCGGTAAATCCGGTGAGACCGTTCTTTTTGTCGCCCTTGGTGCCGGTCTAACCTGGGGTGCTTCCGTATACCGGTTTCATTAACAGCGATTCATCCTGAAGATCATGAAGGACAGGAAGGTGTCTTCTTCATGATCTTCAGGGTAAAGCACGCCCGGTAATTGTTATTCCAGGGAACCTCTGAACAAGGTTTCCAGATAAAATTTCTTTGCGTCTTCCAGGTGGTTAAATCCATGGTCCGGGGATTGGTTTTTGAGTGCAATTTCCTTGCGGATGTCCGATGCCAGGCCCTTTCCCAATTCAACTCCGAACTGGTCAAAGGGATTCAGGCCCAGTATAAATCCCTCAAACACGGTCCTTGCTTCATAAAAGGAGAGAAGGGTCCCCAGACTTTCCGGGGAAAGGTCATTGATGAGGATCATGGACGAGGGTCGGTTGCCGGGAAAATATCGGGCCGGAAAGTCATCTGCTTTGCCAATGGCCAGGGCCAGGGTCTGGGCAATCATATTGGCCCAGAGTTCCTGGTGGTTGGTCACCCCCTTTGATGTTGCACACGCTCCCGCATATGCCGGATGGATCACGCCGATAAATTCAATGGGAAAGGCAGGCCCCTGGTGGGCCAGCTGGAAAAAGGAATGCTGGGCATTGGTACCCGGTTCCCCGAAAATAATCGTTCCGCCAGGACGGGTGAGGAAACGGCCGTCTGTGGCGGATAGTTTGCCCAGGCTTTCCATATTCAGCTGCTGAACATGGGGGGCCAATCGCGAGAGTCCGCTGGAATAGGGGATGATGGCCTGGGCCGGGTAATTGAGGAAATAAGTGTTCCAGATGCTGATCAGGGCTGCCACCAAAGGAATATTTTGGGATTCAGGGGTTGTCAGGGCGTGACAGTCCATGGCATGGCACCCGTCAAGAAAGCGTTCAAAACAATCAAATCCAAAGGCAAGGCTCAAGGGCACACCCCCCACGGCCGAGGTCACCGAAAAACGGCCGCCGATGAAATCAAACATATTGAAAGCTGCAAGCACAGGATTTGAAGGATCATCCCCCGGGCTGCCCTTGGCCGTTACCGTGACCAGGTGGTCTTTGGGCGAAAGCCCGTTTGCCTTTAAGAAGAGGTGTGCCTGGGCAAGATTGGCCATGGTTTCAGTGGTGGTATAGGATTTTGAGATCACAATCCAGAGGCAGGAGGCCGGGTCGATTCCCTTGATGGCACTTTTAAAATTATCAATATCCACATTGGGCAGAAAATGAAGCATGATTTTCGGATCAATGGATTGCCGCATGGCTTCAAAGGCAAACTCGCACCCCAGGTAAGATCCGCCGATTCCAATGACAACGGCATGGGTAAAGGCTTTTCCCGTACTGCCCTTTAGCTTCCCCTGGTGGATGGCCAAAGAAAAGGCTTTAATCTCACCGTTGACCCGTTGCATCTCGGCACGAACATCCACTTCACCAACCTTCAGATTTTTTCGTGAAAAATCTCTGGTTGCCGTATGAAAGGCCGCTCTTTTTTCAGTTGTATTTACAAGTTTGCCGGTCGCCATGTCTGAAAAGGTCCGGCAGGCGTCTGTTTCTTTTGCCAGTCGGATCAGAGACTTCAATACATCAGCATCCATTCGCTGACGGGAAAAATCAAGAAAAAAATTTTTGGTTTTCAGCGAGAAATCAGCAAATCTGCCGGGATGGAGGATAAGCTGTTTTAAATGATAGGGGTCTGTCCCTAACCGGGCCGCTTGTTCTGTTAATTTTCTGAAAACTCCCTGGTTATGGGACAAATCCGGATGGAGCAAACCGTTTTTGGGCATTTTATCCTCCTTGATATTTGTGGTCAAAGGCTGGGTTTTTTTTTCATACTATTATATAGGCTGATCTTTTAAAAGATGCGATCAAAAAAATTGGCGGATCAGTCTTTATGGGCCTTAAATAGATTGCTGAATGGAAAAAACCTTGACAATTAATCCCTAAGATATTTAATACTTGACCCATGAAAAACAAAAGAATGGATTTATTGTGCCAAAAAGGGGTTAAAATTCCCAACCCAGAGTCGGTTTACATTGGTGAAGAGGTCGATATAGACCGGATATCAGGACAGGGAGTGTCCTTGTTTGCCGGAACGAAGATTATCGGAGAACGGTCTTTGATTCTGCCAAATGTCCGGATCGGGTACGAGGCGCCGGTTACCCTGGAAAATACCCTGGTGGGAGAAAATACCAGGCTTGATGGCGGTTTTTTCCAGGACGCCGTCTTTGCTGGGGACAATGTTTTCGGGTCCGGGGGTCACGTCAGAAAGGGAACCATTCTGGAAGAAGAGGCAAATGCCGCCCATACCGTAGGGTTGAAGCAGACCATTCTTTTTCCCTTTGTGACCCTGGGCAGCCTGATTAATTTTTGTGATTGCTTCATGGCCGGTGGTACCAGCAGGAAAAATCATTCCGAGGTTGGGTCCTCTTTTGTTCATTTTAATTATACGCCCAACCAGGACAAGGCCACCCCCTCCATGCTGGGAAATGTTCACCAGGGCGTTATGCTCAACCAGAAACCCATATTTTTAGGAGGGCAGGGGGGGATTGTGGGTCCCCTTCGAATGGGATACGGATGTATTACGGCTGCCGGATCCATTATTCGGAAAAATGAACTTGCAAACGATCGATTGATTTTGGGGGGGGGGTTCAAAGAGATCTCCCTTCCCCGGCGGGTGGGTGTCTATTCCCATGTGGATGTGATTCTCAACAACAACGTGGCCTACATCGCCGGACTCATCTCTTTAAATGCCTGGTATCGTTTTGTCAGACCCCTCTTTGTCCATAATTTTTTTTCAGAGGAATTGTTAGTGGGAATGCAGAAAAATCTGGCAGATTGTATTGGTGAACGGAGAAAACAGTTAAAAATTTTAAATGAAAAACTGCTGATTTCAAAAGAGATCTTATTAACAGATACCAAGGGTAAAGAAACCAGTGCCATCAGTTTGCACAAGGCTGCCATAGAGAAGCTTAAAAAGGCGGATGCTGTTTTTGAAAAGGAAATGGGTTCAGATTCCATGACCAGAGAAGGAGAGATCTTTATTAAAGCTTTGGAAACTGAGGTTGGTAAGAGAAGACAAAAGTACATCTCTGTAATCCAAAACCTGGATACCCGGTTGGCGATGACCGGAAGCCGATGGCTCTACAACATTGAAAAAAAAATCTGCGCTCCCTTGCTGATAGCTGCTGCCAAAGAAAAATCCGGAACCTGATAATTTTTGTAAGAAATTTCTCCAATTGATATTGTCCGGATCTATAGATGAATCACATGATATAAAAACAGGAACAGATCTTAAATGGGAACGCTTTTTGGAACAGACGGCATCCGGGGCAGGGCAAACCTTCACCCCATAACCTGTGAAGTGGCGCTAAAAACAGGGAGGGCTGTGGGTCTTTTGGCCGTCGAGACCGGATATGGAGCCGTGGTCATTGGAAAGGATCCACGGATATCCGGGGATATGCTGGAGTCAGCCCTTGCCGCAGGCATTGCCTCGGTCGGAGTGGATGCACTTCTGGCCGGGGTGATACCGACCCCGGGGGTGGCTTATTTAAGCAGCCTCCTTGATGGCGTCGGTGCCGGCATCGTTATTTCTGCTTCCCACAACCCCTATTATGACAATGGGATCAAGATTTTTAGCAGAGGCGGGATTAAACTCAGCGATACCCAGGAAGAAACAATTGAATCCTATATCTTGGGGGACGAAATTGTTCCACGGACAAATATTGGAAAAATATCAATTATTTCAGATGGTTTGGAGTTGTATTCAAAATTCTTACGTGACAAGTTTCCTTTTAAGAAACTCAATTCAAAAATTAAAATGGTCATAGATGCATCCAATGGCGCTGCCTCCAGGATCTGTTCCATGGTGTTCAGCCATCGATTGTTTGACGTACAATTCATCCATGTAACGCCCGATGGGATCAATATCAATGACAATTGCGGTTCCCAGCACACCCTGGAGCTTAAAAACAGGGTCCTGAAAGAAAAGGCAGACCTAGGCCTTGCATTTGATGGAGATGCCGACCGTCTTATCGCCATTGATGAACAAGGAAATCAGATAACAGGCGATCGGTTACTTGTCATCTGTGCAAAGTTTGCCAAAGAAAAGAATCGGTTGAAAAACAATATACTTGTAACTACAACTATGAGCAATGTCGGATTGAGCAGGGCCCTTGAATCCCTGGGCATTGTTCATTTGAAATCTGATGTGGGGGATCGTAAGGTCCTGGAAGAAATGGGTCGTTCCGGGGCCATCATGGGTGGTGAGGATTCAGGGCATATGATTTTTTTGGAGGATCACACCACCGGAGACGGCATGCTATCCGCCCTGAAATTATTGGAAGTTATGACGGAGACAGGAAAGTCTTTGTCTGATTTGGCATCCATCATGGTTGTTTGCCCCCAGATTTTGATGAATGTTGAGGTGGATGCTTCCCGCCCCGATTATACAACGGTTGCGCCCATTGTCCAAACCATCCGGCGAATTGAAGAACAACTGGCCAACAAAGGCAGGGTGTTGATTCGGTATTCCGGAACCCAACCGTTGCTCAGGGTGATGGTGGAAGGCCCTGATGCGGAGCTGACCCGGAAATATTGCCAAGAAATATGCAGGGTGATAAAAGAAAACATAGTACCGGAATAAGGCAAAAGGGTGGCCCAATCGGGTCACCCTTTTGTTTTTAATCCAAGCATCTGCAGATTGTGTGAATTTTAATCAAAGCTATCTTCTGTCACCCATGATGCGCAGCAGCATGAGAAACAGGTTGATAAAATCAAGGTACAAGGTCAGAGCGCCCATGATGGCGCCTTTGCGAACCATGGCTCCGGAAGCGTTGTCCGGCAAGGTAACCGCCATTGTTTTCAATTTCTGGGTATCATAGGCTGTCAGGCCCACAAAAACCAGAACACCGACATAGGAGATTACCATGGCCATTCCTGAGCTCTGTACGAACATATTCACCACAGAGGCGATGATAATACCGATAAGCCCCATGGTCAAAAAACCGCCCATGGATGTCAGATCCCGTTTTGTCACCATGCCGTAAACACTGCATGCCAGAAAGGTGGCCGAACAGACCACAAAAGTGGAGACAATGGAGGAAGCGGTATAGGCCAGGAATATAAAGGCCATGGTCACACCGTTTAATGCGGCATAGACCACAAACAGGGCTGTTGCCGTGGACGCCTGAATCTTTTGAATTCGAGCGCTCAGGTAAAAAACAAATCCCAGTTCGGCAATGATAAGACCGAAAAATACCATTTTATTGCCGAATACCAGTTGAATTGCGGCCTCGCTATTGGAAACATAGTAGGCAACAAGGGCTGTTAGTCCGAGACCGATGGCCATCCAGTTATATACACTTCTGATAAAAGAATTCACTTTTGTCAGTGCGGTGGATTGTGCGGTTGAAAAGACTTGGTTCATAAATTCCTCCAAAAAAAAGTTAGGTTTAAATCTTAGCTGAACCGTAATATAACACGGGAAGGAGATATTTCAAGATTACAATTCGGTTAAGTATCGAATTATTTTTATGGGAACAAAAGATAAAAAGTTTACATAATATGTATTATCGGTCTTAAAATATCGAATAGTTTTTATGCAAAATGCAGATCTCAGTTTGAATTTTTAGAAAGAACCCAAGATTAGTATTGTTAAAACCATGTCTTTGTTTTATAAATTATGACTTTGCTTTTGCATGGGTAGCCAAAAAAAATGAAAACAGCAGATAACACTATAGCAAAAAACAACAATGGGCATATGTACACGGTTTCGACCCTGACAAGGGAAATTAAGTCTCTTCTCGAAGAGCGGTTTTCGTTTTTATGGATTACCGGAGAAATTTCCAATTATGCCGTTCCTTCCTCGGGCCATTCTTATTTTTCCTTGAAAGATTCAACTTCGGTTATCTCGTGTGTAATGTTTAAAAATCAGAAGCGGGGCATGAAATTTTCTCCGGAATCCGGGATGAAGATCATTGGTCTTGCAAGGATTTCTCTGTACGAACCCAGAGGATCCTATCAATTGATTTTTGAACATCTGGAGCCTGAAGGTGCCGGTTCCCTGCAAATGGCATTTGAACAATTGAAAAAAAAATTGGCCTCCCAGGGTTTGTTTGATGCCGCCCATAAAAAAAAGCTTCCCTTTTTACCCGCAAAGATTAATGTGATAACCTCGGGTACCGGTGCCGCGGTCCGGGACATCCTCCATGTGGCCGGACGTCGTTTTCCCGGATGCCATCTTCAAATTGTACCGGTTAATGTCCAGGGAGAGACTGCTGAAACAGAGATATCCCAGGCCATTCAGACAGTGAATTCCTTGCAAAATCCATCGGAATTGATCATCCTTGCCAGGGGCGGCGGCTCCATCGAAGACCTTTCTGCCTTTAATTCAGAAAAAGTTGCCAGGGCGATCTTTGATTCAAAAATTCCTGTACTCACAGGGATTGGCCATGAAACAGATTTTACCATTGCCGATTTTGTAGCAGACCTTAGGGCGCCTACCCCTTCTGCGGCGGCTGAGCTTGCCCTTCCGGATAAAACCGCATTGATTCAGCACATTAACCTCCTCAGGTCATCCCTTGTCCAGGTCATGGACCGGAAAATGGGTTTTTTAAATCAAAAACTGGATGACCTCAGCTTACGGATGAAGAGTCCCGTTCGGGTGGTGAAGGATCTTAAACTGAGGATACAAGAATTTGAAGCACGGATGAATCGTAATTTGCAAGCCCGGGTTCTGTATCACAAGGAACGGGTTTTCTGGCTGCAAAAAATATTGACGGGAAAAAGTTTCTTGATCAAAATAAGGGAAAATCGGCAGCAGGTAGACGGATTGGTCATTGGCCTGGTATCCAGCCTGAACGGGCGTCTGTCTGCCTGTAAAACCCGGGTCAAGGAGATGGATGTAAAGCTTGGGGCATTCAATCCAAGGTCTGTTCTGGACCGGGGGTATAGTATCGCAAGAATTTTGCCCCAAAAAAGAATACTTATGGATGCCCAGGATGCGGATGTGAATGATCAGGTTGAAATAATTTTATCAAAAGGACGCCTGGTGACACGGGTGGAAGAAAAATAAATGGTAAAAAAAACATTTGAAACTGCCTTAAAACAACTTGAAGAAATTGTAAAGGAAATGGAGTCCGGAGATTTAACTCTTGAACAGGCAGTGAAAAAATATGAAATGGGTATCGGCCATTCTAAATTTTGTCTGGAGATTCTGGATCAAACTGAAAAAAAAATTACCCAGTTAACCCGGGACAATGACGGGTCCCTTAAGGAAAAACCCTTTGACCATGAATGAGTTTTCTTTTGATCTATCAGCCTATCTAAATGAAAATAAAGTTCTTGTGGAGAAGTTTCTTGCAAAAATTCTCAGCCGGTTTGATCCTGGCCGGGAACTGGTCCAGGCCATGTCACATTCGCTCATGGCAGGGGGGAAACGGCTTCGTCCAGTGCTGGGACTTGCCGCAGCCGGCGCCTGCGGTGGAAATCCCCTTGCTGCCCTGCCCGCCTGCTGTGCCATTGAAATGATCCATACCTATTCTTTGATCCACGATGATCTGCCAGCCATGGACAATGATGATTTGCGACGGGGAATTCCCACCTGTCATAAAAAATTTTCCGAACCCACTGCCATTCTGGCAGGCGATGCTCTTTTAACCCATGCCTTTTCTGTATTGACCCAGCCTGATATAATATTTGACTTTTATCCAACCCAAGAGATTTTGCTCAAACTTGTGGCCCGGATTTCAGATGCTGCCGGTGTCAATGGAATGGTGGAGGGACAAATGCTGGACATGCTCTCCCTTTCATTTAAAGGGAGTGAGGGTATAAAAAAATCAGGGAATAAAGAAGCGCTTTTAAATCATCTTAAAAAAATACATGGCTTGAAAACCGGCAGGATGATATGTGTCAGTGTGGAAGCAGGCGCTTTAAGTGTCGGAGCCGATTCCCATCAGAGTGACAGCCTTATGCTTTATGCGGAAAATATCGGTCTTGCCTTCCAGGTAATGGATGATATTTTAAATGTGGAAGGAAATCCGGAAATAATGGGCAAAGCGACTGGTTCAGATGCCGTTCATGATAAAATCACCTTTCCGTCCATCCTGGGTCTTGATGAATCCAAAACCTATGCAAGGCATCTGGTTGACACTGCGGTAGCCGCCATTGAGGGGTTTGACCGGGAAGGGGACCCTTTGCGGGCCCTAGCCCGATACATTATTAACAGAGATCATTAAAAACGGGCCCTGCTACGATTTGTCCCGAAAAGCGTACAACCAAAAAGGGTAACAACTATTGAGTCTGCTTGAACAAATAAACACTTCCCAAGACATTAAAAAATTGCCACGCAATCAATTGCCTCTGCTGGCCAAGGAGATCCGGAAAAGGATCATTGACGTGGTATCCAAAAACGGGGGGCACCTGGCCTCCAGCCTTGGGGCCGTCGAACTCACCCTGGCCATCCACTATGTGTTTGATCTTCCCAAGGATACCCTGATCTGGGATGTGGGGCACCAGGCTTACGCCCACAAACTTCTTACCGGAAGAAATCACGCCTTTGATACCCTGAGACAATACAAGGGGCTTTCAGGGTTTACAAAGATGAAGGAAAGCCCCTATGACGGATTTACTGTCGGCCATTCTTCAACTTCCATATCCGCAGGCCTTGGCATCTGTTATGCCAAACACCTCAATCAGGACGATTCTGACGTTATTTCCGTCATCGGAGACGGATCCTTGACAGCAGGACTTGCCTACGAGGGGCTCAATCAGGCCGGAGATTTGAAACGTAAACTCATTGTTATTCTCAACGACAATGATATGTCCATTTCTGCCAATGTGGGTGCCCTGTCCTCCTATTTGAGCCGCACCTTATCTGCAAAATATCTCCAGAGCATGCGAAACCAGTTTGGTGCTTTTTTAAAGTCCCTTCCCAAGATCGGGGATGACATGTACCAGATCGCCAAACGATGGGAAGAATCCTTTAAAACCTTTGTTACTCCGGGCATGCTGTTCGAGGCTTTTAACTTTGATTATTTTGGTCCCATCAACGGACACAACCTGGATCATCTGATTGATATTCTGACCAATATTAAAAATCCGGATTCACCGGTACTCCTCCATGTGACAACCATCAAGGGCAAGGGGTATGCACCTGCTGAAAAAAACCCTGTCTATTTTCACGGAGTCGGATCCTTTGCGGTTGATACGGGTAAAAGCAATAAAAGTTCCGGTTCAGTGCCCTCCTACACCCAGGTCTTTGGATCCCATATGGTGCGGTTTGCCAAAACCCATGAAAACATTGTGGCGGTTACGGCCGCCATGCCCGAAGGTACCGGATTAATTGAATTTTCAAGGCTTTATAAAGAGCGATTCATTGATGTGGGAATTGCAGAACAGCATGCCGTTACTTTTGCTGCCGGCCTTGCGTCCAAGGGTGCAAAGCCTGTGGTGGCGATCTATTCTACTTTTCTTCAGCGGGCCTACGACCAGATTCTCCATGATGTCTGTATTGATGCCCACCCGGTGGTTTTCGCCATTGACCGGGGCGGGATTGTGGGAGAAGACGGCCCGACCCACCACGGATTGTTTGATTTTTCCTATTTAAGAAGCATGCCGAACATGACCATCATGTCACCCATGGATGAAAATGAACTGGCCAGGATGCTGCTGACAGCCATTGGCCACGATGGCCCCATTGCCCTTCGGTATCCCCGGGGTAAGGGATTCGGTGTTGAGATCCAGACGGATGTTCGGCCGGTTGAAATCGGCCGCGCCAAGGTGGTTTATCAGGGAGATGAAAATGGCAATGACCTGTTGATTATTGCCATTGGCCAATCTGTTTTTGAGGCAGTTTCGGCAGCCAAAGAATTGGCCCAAAGGGGAATCAAGGCCATGGTGATCAATGCACGGTTTGTAAAACCCCTTGATGCCACCCTTTTTCTCGAAAAGGCGGTCGGCATTAAAAAAATTATTACTGTTGAAGAACATATGCTGGCCGGAGGGTTTGGATCTGCTGTTCTGGAAATGTACGCAGATAACGGCATTACAGACTTGAAATTCAAGCGCATCGGCATTGACAACAAATTTGTAGAACATGGCCCCCAGGAGGTGTTGAAAAAAGAGTATGGCGTGGATGCGGCAGCCATTGTTTCGGCCGGCCTGGATTTAGCAGGCTTGGGCCGTGCATGACAATAAAAAAAAGCCATAAACGCAGGCTGGATCTGATCCTGGTTGAAAAGGGATTGATTTCTTCCAGAGAAAGGGCAAAGACCATGATAATGGCCGGTAAGGTCCTGGTAAATGATATGGTGGCTGATAAGCCGGGCGCGCTGGTGGATCCCTTTTCTCCTATCCTGGTCAGGCAGGATGACAATCCCTATGTAAGTCGGGGGGGGCTTAAGCTCGAAAAGGCCTTGAAAAGTTTTCCCATATGTGTGACAGATTTAATCTGTCTTGATATTGGCGCATCCACCGGTGGATTTACCGATTGCCTGCTTAAGTTCGGGGCCAAAAAAGTGTATGCAGTGGATGTGGGATACGGGCAGCTGGACTGGAAACTAAGGCAGGATGACCGGGTGGTGGTTATTGAACGGAGCAATATTCGGCATCTGGCCTATGAAGCCATAAATGAACGGGTAGATATGGTGGTGGTAGATACCTCTTTTATTTCACTTAAAACAGTTCTTCCCGCTGCTGAAAAATTTATGCGGGAAAATACCGGGGTTTTGGCTCTCATCAAACCCCAGTTTGAAGCAGGAAAGGAAAATGTCGGCAAGGGTGGTGTTGTAAAGGATCCGGAAATCAGGAAAAAGGTGGTACAAGAGATCAAAACTTTTTTCCTGAACAGGGGATATAAAGTTAATGATGTGGTGCCCTCCCCTATTCTGGGACCCAAAGGAAACGAGGAATATATCATATCCCTCACGTTTACAGAGAGGTAAAATAACACTATTGGTTGAATTTTAAATATTATTAATTTTTATTAATTATTTAAAGGAGCAGTGATGATCGAAGAAATTAAAAGCATGAGGAATGTGGCTCTGGCAGGCCATGGAGGTGCGGGCAAGACTACTCTTGCTGAGGCTATGCTGTTTAAGGCAGGGGTTACAAGCCGCCTTGGAAAGGTGGAAGAAGGCAATACCATGATGGATTTCCAGCCTGAAGAAACCAAAAAACAGCAGAGTATTAATACCTCTTTTATTAAGTATACCCACAACAAGCATACCATTACGTTGATGGATACTCCTGGTGATCAAAACTTCTTTTCAGCTGCGAAAACCTGTTTTCCCGTTGCCGACAGCATGCTTTTTGTCATTGACGGGGTGGGCGGCCCTTCGGCCATGACCGAAGAAGCCGGCGCCTGTGCCCTTGAATATAACTTGCCCGGATTGGTCATTGTCAACAAACTGGATCGGGAAAGATCTGACTTTGAAACCTGTGTTGCTGCCTGCAACACAGCGCTTAAAAAGAAAATTGTTCCCATTTGTTTTCCCATCGGTCGGGAAGAAGGGTTTCAGGGCATCGTCAATATTGTTTCAGGGCAAGCCTATACATACGATGGTGACGGCAAGGCTACCAGAATTGATATTCCGGCAGACATGGCCGATGACGTTGCCTTGGCAAAGGAAGAATTCATTGAGAACATTGCTGAACTCAATGACGCACTTCTTGAAAAATATCTTGAAGGCGAAGAAATATCAGAGGAGGATCTCAAGGCCACTTTCCGCAAGGGTGTCCTGGATGCAGAGTTCTATCCGGCCATCTGCATATCTGCCGTTAAAATGATCGGCCTGGATACGGTCTTTAATTTTATCAATGATTTTATGCCGTCTCCCCTGGACCGGGGAGACTGGACTGCAATCGACGTCAATGGTGAGTCTGTAAAGGTTTCACCTGATCCGGATGCCGAATTCTGCGGGTTTGTTTTTGCCACCATTGTAGACCCTTATGCCGGACGGCTTTCCCTTTTCAGGGTTATTTCCGGAACCCTTGGCAAGGAAGGCAATATTTTCAATGTTACCAAGGATACAAAAGAACGCTTTTCCCAATTATTGGAAATTGCCGGGAAAGAACAAAAACCCATTACCAGTGCAGTTCCCGGTTCAATTGTGGCCGTTGCCAAACTCAAAGAAACCCTGACAGGGGATACCCTGACAGGGGGTAAAGAGATCCAGATACCGGCCCCGGTTCCCATGCCGCCTGTTATTTCCTTTGCCATCTCTCCCAAGTCCAAGAACGATGAAGACAAAATCCATGAAGCTATCCGTAAAGTTTTAGAAGAGGACACAGGTCTTCAGCTCAGACGGGAGGATGAGACCCGGGAGACCATTCTTTCCGGACGGGGGCTGGTTCATATTGAAACCACGGCGGATAAAATTTTAAGAAAATTCAACGTGGCCATGGATATTGCCACACCTAAAGTGGCCTACAGAGAAACCTTTAAGAAAAAAATACGGGTCCAGGGCAAGCATAAAAAACAATCCGGAGGTCATGGCCAGTTTGGTGACTGCTGGATCGTGCTGGAACCCCTTCCCAAGGGGAAGGGGTTTGAATTTGTAGATAAAATTGTGGGCGGCGTCATTCCTAAAAACTATATACCGGCGGTTGAAGCGGGCGTCAGGGAAGCCTCAAAAATCGGAATTCTGGCAGGGTTTCCCTGTGTTGATTTCAGGGTTACCGTGGACTTTGGTTCCTACCATTCGGTTGATTCTTCAGAAATGGCATTTAAAACAGCCGGCTCCATTGCCTTTAAAAATGCAGCCAAAGACGCCAGAGCCGTTTTGCTGGAACCCATTATGAAGGTCTCTGTAAAAATACCTGAAGATGCCACAGGGGACATTATGGGAGATATGAATTCAAGGCGCGGGCGTGTGCTGGGCATGGATTCCGAAGGAGATAAGCAGATCATCAATGCCCTTGTTCCCATGTCGGAAATACTTCGGTATGCACCTGACTTAAGTTCCATGACAGGTGGTCGGGGAACCTTTACTATGGAATTTGAGCATTATGATGAAGTACCGGGTGATCTTTCCCAGAAGATAATTGACCGGGTGAATGCGGAAAAAGAAGCCTAGTCAAGCAAGAAAAGATAACAGATAAAAACGAGGACAGAGATTGGCAAAGAAGTTGCCGCTTTGTCCTTGTTTTTTTTGTGAAAAAATACCTACAAAAAAGTGGTATTCAATCGGCAGTGGGCAGCCGCGCTTCTATCAAGCAAATGGCCAAGCTCACCCGCTTTCTTTGGGAAAAACCCCATGCACTTTTCCCAGACCTCTTCATCTTCCATGCAAAAATAAACCAGGACATGGGGGGCAGATTCCCGGATGGTATCAATGAGGGTTTTGTACAGATGAATTCGTAAGGGTTTAAAATACCGCATCTTATTGTCAAGTCCCAGGATAAATTCCCCGTATGGGATGGTGGAATCTGGAAATCGGGTTTCAATGACAGACTTGAGCTGGGGCATGAACCTGAAGGTACCGATGCTGATCCAGACAATATTGTCGGGACTGACATGGGAAAATATGGAATGAACCACTTTTTTATAGGCATCCTCACATCCTTCATAGATGACCATGGGATCAAAATGAAAGGCCAGTTTATACCCTTTTGCTTCGCATCGTTTGGCGGTTTCAAGGCGGGCGGCAAGTGCGGCCGTTCCCTTTTCCTCGGAACCAATGATCTCCGGGGTATTCACCGACCAGGCCAGAACGGTTTTCCCATTGTGATCCAGATTCAGGAGCGAGTCCACATTAATGGTCTTGGTTTTCAGCTCCAGAAGGCTGTTGGATTGTCGGGCAAATTTTTCCACCAGGAATCTGGGGGCCGGACTGATGTTTTCCCAGATCAAGGAATCGGTGTATTCGCCGGTTCCGATGCGGAAAATTTTATTCTGGGAAAACCTGTGATCAAGGGGGGCGACAAAACTTTCAAGTCCTGCAAAATACTGAAGAACCGGGGGGTGGAAATATGCCTGGAGAATGCAATAGGAACAATCCATGGTGCAAAAGGTAGCGGCGTGTAAAATGGTATAATCACAACAGGTGTAGTGGCTTGTTCCGGGGCATTCCCGGATGACGGCCCCCTTGTTACGGGTGATATACAAAAGTGTTTTAGCCTGGGAGATGGGATCTTTGGCCAAATTGACCGCATCATATACCGGCTGTGAATCTGTGACCCGCTCAGGGGTAAGCCCAAGCTTTGAAATCAGGTATTGGATCTCATTGTCCGCAGGGATATGGGCATCCATGAAAAGCCGGTTAATTTTCACCGATTGAGGATCTCCTCTAGGGCAGGATTCTGGGAGATCTGGCGAAGAAAAGAGATCTGTTCTTGAAACTGGGTCTTGTTTTTAAAGTCAAAACAAAGGGAATAGATCATGCTTTCAAAGCTTTCCGGCACCATCAATCGCATCCCGGACGTCAGCTTAAGGGCATGGATATTTTTTTGGATTTCTCGGCGTTTTTTTTCAAGTAAGGGAAATCGCCTCTGGGTAAGATAGCTGCGTAGCAGATTGCACTTGAGTCCAAGATCTTTGCTGTCATGAACCAGTATCGCCTGTATTTTGCTTTCCCGGTAAAGATCCACGGGCCTTGTGTTTTCCCGGGCTGCAATTTCGAAAAAATGGGTGATGATTTCCATTTGTTTGCTGGAGGAAGCTTTAACCGCTGAAAAAAGGCTTACAAAACACTGGGCAAGGCCAGGATCATACCCTGATATTTTTTTGGCCGATGCGATGGAAAGCCTTCCGTCATCCAGCAGTTCCAATGCCTGTTGGGGCAAGGTCCCTATCTTTTGCAGATCTTTAATATATCCTGGATTCAAATGGCTGTTAAAAATAGCCAATGATTTTTGGGCGATCTGATCGGGTTCCATGAACCGGCCCAGAAGCAGAACGCTTTGAATGAGTTCGGCCGGCGTCAACTGGCGCTGGAAAGCATTGTCCGACACAGCACTTACAGCACTATCGGCTTCCGATGCCCGGGGATTGATTTGACATACAACTTGGCCGGTGAATTTATTGTGAACAAGGGCATTTATTCGCTTAAAGCCTGCAACCACAATATAAGAGTTTCCCAGGGGCCTGACAAGGGGAGGGCTTGTCAGGCCGGTCTGTTGTATGGACAGGGCCAGGGCAGTAATATCACCCTCTTGCCTTGAAATCCGATACCGGGTATCGGTCAGATCAATATTGTTCAGGGCAAGAGGGGAAATCCGGATACCCAGATTAGACATTTTCACCGGTCAGGCGGGTGTAAATTTCCTTATAGGTATTGGTGGTATTTTCAATAATTTCAGGCGGCAGTTTGGGGCCGGGATGTTTTTTATCCCACCCGGACGCCGTGAGCCAGTCCCGGACAGCTTGTTTGTCAAAACTTTTCTGCCCTCTTCCGGGTTCATAATCATCCAAGGGCCAGAACCGGGATGAATCCGGGGTCATAATTTCATCGATGAGAATGATTTCATTGTCCAGAATACCAAACTCAAATTTGGTATCCGCAATAATGATTCCCTTTTCAAGGGCAAACTGGGCCCCTTTGCTATAGATGGCAAGGCTTAAATCCCGTAATTTTTCAGCGTTTTCCCTGCCGATGAGATCAATGGTTTCTTCAAAACTGATATTGATATCGTGATCTCCTATTTCAGCTTTGGTGGAGGGGGTGAATAGCGGGGTGGAAAGTTTGTCCGATTCCCTGAGGCCCTTGGGAAGGGGGATGCCGCAGACATGTCCCTGGTTTTGGTAGGAAGTCCATCCTGAACCGCTTATATAGCCCCGGACGATACATTCCACCGTCATGGGCACAGCTTTTTTTACCAGCATGCTCCGTTTATCAAGGGCGTCTCTGTATTTTTTAAATTCCTCGGGATATTGATTCACATCCGTTGTAATGACATGGTTCTTCACAATCGATTCCATCTGCTTAAACCAGAAAACAGAAATCTGGTTCAATACCTTACCCTTGTCCGGGATAAGATCAGGAAGTACAACGTCAAAGGCCGACAGCCGATCCGTGGTCACCATTAAAAGGGAATCCTTGGTATCAAATATATCCCTTACCTTGCCCTGTCTAACCAATGACAGATCCTTGAATTCAGTTGTTGGAATTGCAGTCACTTGTCACTCCTTTATGTGTTTACATTTATTTACAATAATTTTAATGCTTAATATCATGAACGGGGATAATTTTCCATTATTTCCCTAAATTTTTTGATTAGGTGTTTGATAAAATCCCCGGAAGGTATATGGTACTAAAAAATGCGATATTGCAAGCTGTAAGTTAACTTGACGTGAATGCTAAAATCATAATAATATTTAAATATTTTTTATTACAAAACGAGGTGATGGATGATAAGGATCTTTTTTAGTCTGTTTATTATGTTTTTTTGCGTCTGCTTCCAGGCGTTATCTGCCGATTGTCAAACCCTGTATTCTCTACAGGACCTGTGCCGCAAAGCAAATATAAATGCTGAAACCATCAAAATTGCCGACGAGGACCTGTTCATTGCCGAGCAGGAAAAAAAAAGAGCCCTGTCGGTTCTGATCCCCAGGGCCACAGTGTTCGGAAGCCATCTCAATTACAAAAATCAAGATGCCTTTTCACCGGATTCCACCACCACGGGTGCAAAGCTGACCCAGTCCTTTACCCTGAACGGCAGAGAATTGATTGCCTATGCTGTGACCAAAAAAGGGATTGAAAAAGCAGGCTTTTCCAAGGAAGCCATCCGGTCCGATTACCTGTTCCAGGTTGCCCAGTCCTATTTTCAGACCCTGAGTGCCAAACGCAAGGTGGAGATTGCCCAAGCGGATGTGGATCGGCTTCAAACACATAAAAATTCCGTTACAGAAAAACTGAGTGTGGGGAATGTTACCAAAACCGCCCTTTACCGTGCAGAGGCAGAGCACTCCAGATCTCTGACAGACAGAATTGTGGCTGAAAACGCAGTTGGCCAAAACAAGGCCGCCCTTGTGCGCCTTGCAGGTATTGATGATGATTTTAACGTATCGGCGGATGATATTCAAAATATTGACAATTTTACCATCACCCTGGAAGAAATTAAAACCGAAGCACTGAAAAACCGGTATGAAATTAAGGAAGCAAAAAAAGCGGTTGAAATTGCCACCCAGACCATCACATATGAGAAAGGAGATTATTGGCCGTCTCTTTCCCTGGAAGGCGGGTACAAGGAAACCGATTTTTCCCATTCTTCCCTGGATTATGATACGGAAAACGCCTATATCCAGGCAGAGCTGGTTTTTACCCTATATGACGGGGGGTTAAGAAAAGCACAGGTTCTCCAGAAAACTGCCGAAGAAAGAAAGGCGAAACAAGCCTTGGCTTTGGAGGAAAAAAATATTGTCTTTGAATCCAAGGTTGCCTTTCTGGAGTTTGAAACCGCACGGAATGCCCTGGACAATCTCCAGCACGAATTAAAATCTGCCCAGGAAAACTATAAAGCGGTTGAAATGCAGTTCAAATACGGAATGGCCGACAGTACAGACATGATGGATGCCAATACCCTTCTCTTACAGTCGGAAAGAAGAATTACAGATGCAGAGTACACCCTTTATCTGGCGGTATTAAAAGTTTTATATACCAAAGGGGATCTAATGTCCTATCTGTTAAAAGAATCCTGATCTGCTTTTCAATTGGGCTGTCCGCCGGCAAGGCACGATGAGTTAGGGCTCATTTTCCGGAAGAGAAGGACAAAATGAATCAACCACCTTAAAGTGCAGACTGTCAATTGATTCCTCTGATTTAAACGGTTCAAGTCCCGTTTCCAGAGAGCTGAACCCCCAATGTTTTGTAAGGGTTTTCTTGACTAACTAAAAGGATTTCAATATTCTTGTGGTGTTGTTTTACTTCAAGTTGAATGAAACCTGTTGCAAAGGAGACAATTTATGTACGAAATTATTGCCAACCCAGAAGAGTATCAAATTGACCATTTGATAAACGGAACCGGAAATGCAAATATTGAGCTCTCCCAGGAAGAAAGGAACAACTGGGCAGGGGAAATAACAAACTTCAGTGAAAAACTGACGGAATTTGCCAAAAAAGCCCGGACACTTGCCCAAATTTTTTCATCTCAGGATAAAATTTCAGCAACACCTGCCTCACTTAAAACACTTAAAATTCAACTCTTTATGATCAACGACTCCTTAAATTCTGCCCTCAAGATAGCCGACAAACTGGAATCAGATATTATTAAAAAATAGAGATTTGATTTTGGCCTGTCATTTTTTGTCTTAAAATATGGTCTGCGAGCACCAGCGCAAGCATGGATTCACAGACCATATTTATTCTGGGAATTGCGCAGATATCATGACGCCCCTTTGTTGAGATCGTGGTGGCCACGCCCTTCTCCGTCAAGGTTTTTTGGGATTTTGCTATGGAGGGGATGGGTTTGACATGGACCCTTACGATAATTTTGTCCCCGTTGGAAATTCCTGCCAGTATCCCGCCTGAATTATTGCTGGCAAACCCCTGGGGCGTTAATGGGTCATTGTTCTCAAACCCGGTCATTTCAGGTGCGCGGATACCCGCTCCGATTTCCACGGCCTTAACAGCACCAATACTCATCATGGCCTTGGCGATATCAGCGTCCAGCTTGTCAAAAACCGGGTCCCCGATACCGGCCGGAACATTAATTGCCGTTATTTCAACAATGCCCCCAAGGGAATCTCCCTGGCTTTTGATGGTTTCTATTCTTTTTTCCATCCTCCCAGCCGCTTCCATGTCAGGACACCTAAAGGGATTTTTGTCAATGGCATGGGCATCAAAGCCATTGGCCCTTATACCGCCCAGACCGATGGTATAGCTTTGGATCAAAATCTTATGGGAATCCAGAACCAGCTGGGCCACAGCCCCGGCTGCCACCCGGGCGGCCGTCTCCCTGGCAGATGCCCTGCCCCCCCCCCTGTAATCCCGGATGCCAAATTTGTGGTGGTAAGTGTAATCCCCGTGGCCAGGCCGGAATAGTGAGGCAATCTCTGCATAGGATCTGGATTTTGCATCTTTATTTTCAATCATGATCGTGATGGGGGTTCCCGTGGTTTTGCCCTCAAATGTGCCGGACAGAATAAGGGGAATATCCGGTTCTTTTCTTTTGGTAGAGGCCGGTCCCTGGCCTGGTTTTCTTCTATTCAAGGCTTTCTGGATCATAATTTCACTGATGGGGATTCCCGGAGGGCATCCCTGGATTACCACCCCGATGGCCGGTCCATGGGACTCTCCAAAGGTGGTGATGTTGAATGCTTTGCCAAAACTACTGCCGGACATGGGAAAGTCTCCTTTTGATAATAGAGGCTGCCTGCCTGGGAGAGTGACAGCCGGTGTTGATGTTTATTTGCCCAAGTTCTCGGTACAGGGGCGTTCGAAGATCCAGCATTTTCTGGGTCTCCAGAAACAAGGACCCATTGGAAAATCTGGGTCTTGATTGCAGGTTTTGAACGTCAGCAAGAATTCGATCAACAAGAATCGCCGTTTCCGCGTACAGCCAGGCACAAATTCCACGGGTACGGATAAAGGTCCGGTTTTCCGGATCCAGCACAATACCTCCGCCTGTGGCAATGACACAGCGGGAAAGATGCCCTGTAGCTGAAAGAATTTTTCGCTCTTTGCTTCGAAAATAGTCCCAGCCCTTTTCTTTGACCATCTCTTCCAGGGTGGTCATGTATTTTTCTTCAATCAGTCTATCCGTATCAAAAAAAGGACAGTCCAAAAGATCTGCCAAAAGTTTTCCGGTGGTGCTTTTACCGGTACACCGGTATCCGATCAGATAGATGATGGGGTTCACAGGTTTCATATGTTTATGCTAGCTTTTTATGCATCAAAGGATTCATTATAAACGATCAAAGACAGACCAGTACCCGGGAAACGATTTTTCCACACAACCGGGGTTTTCAATTTCCATACCCTGCACAACCAGGCCGGCAACGGAGAATGCCATGGCGATTCTGTGGTCGTTAAAGGTTTCTATGAAGGCCCCCTTTGGGGTGCCGCCCGTAACTTCAATCCAATCATCCCCCTGGGCAACATGAATGCCCATTTTGGTCAGTTGGGATGCAATGGCCTCAATGCGGTCGCATTCTTTTATCCGCAGATGGCCGATGTTTCTGATCCGGGTTGTCCCCCTGGCAAAGGCGGCCACCACTGCAATGGCCGGAACGGCATCCGGGGTGTCGGACATGTCAACGTCCACGGCCGTAAGCGTGTTCCCCCTGACGCCCAGGCGGGTGTCTCGGATGTCCAGGGAACAGCCCATTTTTTCTAGAATATGAATTTGTTTTTTATCTCCCTGGAGGGAGTTTTTGGGGATATTGTCCACCCCGATCAACGCTTTAGTAACAGCACCTGCTGCCCAGAAGTAACCGGCATTGGAAAGGTCTGGTTCCACCACATACGCACCGGGATCATATTTTTGTCCGCCTGGGACCTGGTATTTGCAATCATTAATTTTGACGGCAGTCACCTTAAACTGGTTCATAACGTCAATGGTCAGATCAATATAGGGCACAGACACCGGAGGGCCCGGAAGGGAAATGGTAAGTCCTTTTTTCATAAATGGGCCTATCATGAGCAGGGCTGACAGGTACTGACTGCTTTTGGAACAATCAATGGTGGTGTGGCCGCCAATTCTTGCAAGGCCTTGAATATGGACGGGCGGGGTTCCCCCGGGGGTCTTGGCGTGTGCGTCCACCTGGATCATCTTCAAGGCATCCAGCAGCTCTGTCATGGGGCGCTGGCACATTCTTTCATCCCCTGTCAGGGTATACATACTTGTCCCCAGGGCGGCTATGCCTGCCAACAGGCGCATGGAAGTGCCCGAGTTTCCCAGAAAGATGGGCGGGGTGTGGGGAATGGGCCGTCCGTTGAATCCGTGAACTTCAACCAGGCCGGGTTTTATCTCTTTAATGCCGGCCCCCATTGCAGAAAGGGCCTGGGCTGTCAGGGTCAGGTCCTGACTTTTTAACAGGTTTCCGATATTTGAAATCCCACCTGAAAGGGAGGCACAAATCAACATTCTGTGGGAAATGCTTTTAGATCCCGGAACCTGGACGATCTGATCCGGGATGTGTCTGGATTGTATTTGTTTCATCAATGGTGTCCTTTTGGAAGGCGTGTGTGATGCTTTAAAACAGCGTTGCGCATGGGGATTAAATCCGGTTTTAGTCCGGTCCATAATTCAAATTGGGCAGCTGCCTGGGCCACAAACATGGAAAGCCCGTCAATTGTGATACACCCTTTTTCCTGTGCGATGGTCAGAAACTTTGTATTTATGGGGGTATAGACCACATCCATCACCACCATTCCGGCCCTTAGACTTTGAGCCGGAAAGGGCAAGGCCTCTCCATGGTCGGGATGCATGCCAAGACTTGTGGTATTGATCACCACATGGGCCTTGACGGTTTCCAACCGGTCCATGGGAATGAACCGGCCATTAAATTTCTTGGCCAGAGCCGCTCCTTTTTGAGGGGATCGGTTGGTGACAAGCAAATTTCCCCCGTGGTTTGAAATACCATGGGCCAGTGCCCGTGCCGCCCCCCCTGCCCCGATGATGCAAATGGTTTTGTCTTTTATACCATGGGACAACAAAGGATCAATTGCCGCCTTGCTGTCCGTGTTAAATCCCAAAAGTCGGCCATTTTGATTCACCACCGTATTCACAGCCCCGATTTCCCGGGCCTGGGAATCAATTTCATCCAGATGGGCCATAATGGATTCCTTAAAGGGAATGGTGATGGAGGCTCCTTTGATATTCAGGGTTCTGATGGACCGGACGGCCATGCCAATGTCCAGCGGCTCAAATGCCAGATACACAGCATTGATGTGATTCTCCTTCAGACTGATATTGTGTACCAAAGGACTTTGGGAATGGGAGACCGGATTTCCCAACACGCAATACAGATCAGTGGATGCAGTGATCATGGGCTTAAAGCTCCTCTTTGGCAAAGAGAGGATAAGAGCCAAGCACTTTTAGGGAAAGGGAAAATGCCTTTATTTGTTCAATGGTTTTAGCCACACGCCTGTCTTCCACATGGCCTTCAATATCAAGGAAAAAATAATAGCTCCAGTTTTGATCCCGGGTGGGTCTTGATTCGAGTTTGAGCATGTTCAGCCCGGCCTTGTCAACCGGCTCGAGGGCTTTGAACAGGGCACCGGGAACATGGGAAGTGGCAAACATAATCGAGGTCTTGTCCCTTCCGGTTTTTCCGGGAGATTCCTTGCCAATGACCAAAAAGCGTGTGACATTCCCCGAATAGTCTTCGATCTTTGATTCCACGGGAAGCAATTCATAAAAATGGGCGGCCTTCTGACTGGCAATGGCTGCAAAACTTTGATTCTCCGATGCCAGAAGGGCCGCTTTTGAGGTGGAGCTGGTTTCCCTCACCTCCACATGGGGGAATTTTTTTTTCAGCCAGCCCTTGCATTGGGCAATGGCCTGGGGATGGGAGTAAATGGTTTTTACATCCGAAGCCTCTCCTGTTATGGACAATAAATCATGGGAAACAGGCTCATAATGTTCAGCACAGATATTCAGGTTAAACTCGCTGAACAGGTCCAGGGTATGATTGACAGCCCCTTCAATGGAATTTTCAACCGGCACCACCCCAAAATGGCTTTGATTTTTTTCCACATCCCGGAAAATATCAAATAGTCCGGGATGTTCGACAAAAAGGCCTGAATGCTTGAAGTGGTTCAGGCTGGCAATGTGGGTATAGCTTGCCTTGGGCCCTAAATAGGAAATTGTCTTGGGTCTTTGGATTTCCCGGGTGGCTGTGATGATCACATTGAAGATGTACTGAATCAGATCCTTGTTGGCAGGTCCCTGATTGATTTTCCATAAATTTTCAATCACTTTTCTTTCCCGGGAGCGGTCCAGTATCTGGCTGCCTTTTTGTTTTTTGACGGCACCCACTTGTTCGCCAATGGACAGCCGCCGGTTGATCAGGCCCAGAATCTGTGAGTCAATGCTGTCAATCTCATCTCTGAGGGGGTCCAGTGCTTTTTCAGAAGGCTCATTTTCCATGGGGATTCCATCCTTTTTTCAATAAAAACAGCAAAAAAAAACCGCATCAGGTTTTCCCTGCTGCGGTTTAAAAGCGTGTTCAGTTTTGGTAAATGATCAGCTCACCACAGACAGGTTAAATACCTAAAAAAAAAGAAATATCTGTGGGAAAATGTCATTTGTCTGTGTTTGCTCCGGTTAAGGTCCAGTAAAGTTGTAAAAATTTATACTCAGGTGTTCATTCTGTCAAGGGTTTTATGGCCTCTGTCATAAAATTTTATAGCCCTATTCATTTTCCAGGATAAATGTCTGAATTCTATTGTGGTCCATATCCTTAACCGTGATGGTCCATTTATCAAGTTTTATGAATTCACCGGGCTTGGGGATACGTTCAATCTCCTCAAGAAAAAATCCGGAAAAGGTGTCATAGCTGTTGGATTCTGGAATGGATATACCAATTTCCTTGTTAAGGTCATCAATATCAATCCTGCCTGCCACCAGCCATTTGTTCCCTTTGAGTTTGACAATATCCGGTGCCATGCGATCGGTTTCGTCAACAATCTCCCCAATGATTTCCTCCACCACATCTTCCAGTGTCACAATTCCTGCAATCCCGCCATGCTCGTCCACCACAACGGCCATATGGTTCTTTTTTATCTTGAAATCCTGGAGAAGGGAATCCAGTTTTTTTGATTCCGGTATAAAATAGGGCTGTTTCATAATTTTTTTGACATCCAGGGAGGCGGTGACATCTACTTTGGAAGTGGTCAGCTTCTGGAAGCTGGCAAACAGGTCTTTGACATGGAGTATCCCCACAATATTGTCAATACTGCCTTCAATGATCGGTATTCTTGAAAATCCTGTTTTTAGGGTGGCCTGGATATCAAGGCCCTCTGAAGCATCAATGACGAACATATCTGCCCGGGGGGTCATGATTTCAGAACAGGAAGTGTCATCAAATTCAAAGATATTGGTAATATACTCTCTTTCCGCTTCTTTTATCTCCCCTTCTTCCTCAATCACTTCCACCATGGTCATGAGTTCATCCTCGGTCACCGCGTCATGGGCGGTATTGACTGCCCCGTGAAGTCTGGGAATAAAATTTAAAAAAAAGATCAAAGGCCACAGAATTCTGGAAAGCCAATACAGCGGATAAATCACACCTCTGGCCACCAAGATATTGTTGTGACTGGCAAAGGACTTGGGAAAAATTTCCCCGAATATCAGGATCAAAAGGGTCATGCCGCCCGTTGCAATTCCAACGGCATTGGATTTGAAATAGGTAAGGGCAATGGAGGTGGCAAGGGCTGATGCACCGATATTGACCAGATTGTTCCCAATGAGAATGGTTGTCAAAAGCTTATGGGAGTCTGCTTTCATATTCATGATCAGGTGACCGGTCTTTGAACCGTCCCTGGAGATATGGAGTGCTTTAATTTTTGATATGGAAAAAAGAGCGGTTTCCGATGATGAAAAAAAACCCGATAAAAAAAGGCATATCACCAGCAGCGTCACTTCAAACGTCATTACAATTCCTCTAATAATTGATCAATTGATAAAAATTACTCTAATAATTTTTTAGGGTGTTTGTCAAATTTCTTATGATTCAGGGATTTGTGGATCAAATCAATGGCGATTCCGGCGGCTCTCTTTGAAGCCCCGGGTCTGCCCAGAAGTTTTCGTACCATCAGGAGTTGATGTTCATGCTTGGCAAGATCGGTCAACATACAAAAGGCCTTTTGGGCAATGTGTTCCGGGGTTGCCTTCTCCTGAAGCAGTTCCGGCATCAGTTCCCGGCCTGCGATCAGATTGGCAAGTCCGGCGTATTTGATCTTCACAAGGAGCCGGGCAATCTTATAGCTTATGGGGGACATTTTGTAAACAAGAATGGTCGGCACGCAGCAGAGAGCAGCCTCCAGGGTAACCGTTCCGGAAGCTGCGATCAGAAGATCCGATTGCTTAAAAATTTTTAGGGGCCTGCCCCGGATGATCTTGAACAGCCCTGTTTGAAGATAGGGTGACAGAATCTGATGGATTAGTTGTGAATGGAGGTCGGATGCTGCTGAAATCAGAAACCGGGCATTATTTTTGTGGTCGTGGATTTTTACGGCGGCTTTAAGCAGTGTGGGAAGCAGGTTTGTAATTTCAGCTTTTCTGGATCCCGGGAGCAGGCCAATAACCGGCCTTTTCGTATTATCCTGGCCTGACCCAAGGGCAGAATCTAAAACAGACCCCTTAGAGAACGGTTTGACAAAAAAATCGGGGTAATCATCCATCAAAGGATTTCCCACATAGCTAGACGGTATCTTGGCTTTTTTGTATAGTTTTTCTTCAAAGGGAAATATCAGGGCAGCATGGTCTACGTAATTTTTTATCAGTTTAAGCCGGGATTTTTTCCACGCCCACACCTTGGGGGTGATATAATAGAGTATGGGGATATTAAATCTTTGTTTGGCATATTGTGCCGCCTTGAGGTTGAAACCGGGGTAATCAATGAGAATGATCAGGTCAGGCCGTTGGTGTTTCAACCGGGATTTGAATGTGTCAAAGGCGCGTTTGATATGCCGAAACTGGAAAATAACCTCGGAAATTCCCATGGCAGATAGTTTCTCAATGGGAAAAAAGATATCCACCTGCTGGGCCGCCATGCAGGGACCGCCAATACCTGAAATTTTCAGGTCAGGATGTATCCGCCTTAGGGCCCTGATAAGAGACCCTGCGTGGAAATCTCCCGAGGGCTCTCCTGTCAGGACCATTATCTTAGGAGGGGGGTCGGTGTGTCTCATTTGATATCTTCATCGGTCATTGCAACAATGCAAATCCCATATCCATCGGCAAGGCGGATCATTTCTTCTCGATCAAAGGCAAGGGATGTATTTGCCTCAAGAACCAGAACCGTGGCGCCGGATTCGGCCATGGTCCGGATGGTGCCGCAGCCCGAAGACGGCAGATCGAATCTTAAATCCTGTCCGGGTTTGGAAAGCTTAACGACCACAGCCCCGGCCCCTGCGGCAAGGCCGGCTCCCCTCCGGATGGTGGCATCCGTCCCGTCAATGGCTTCAACAGCCAGAATCGTCCCATTGGAGATCACAACACATTGTCCAATATCCAGACGGCCGATTCCCTTGGCAAGTCGCCACCCCTGGTAAATATCTTTTTTCTCAGCCTTATCGGGTGCGCGTTTTGTCCAGCACCCCTTGGTACTGATCAGTTCCGGCAAAAGAAAGGTGGAGGGTTTGATCTCGACCCCTTCTTTTAGCAAGAGAGCGGCAAAAGAAGAAAGAATGGAGTCATCATGGGTCCGGCCGTTTCTGGCGATAAAGGCCAAAGCTTTCAAATCCGGCCTGATATCCTTGAAAATATTGGTTTTTGAAATGCTTCCCAGCATGACGGCCTGACAGACACCATGGGTTTTAAAATATTTGACCAGCTTGGATACCTGGCCCAGGTAGAGCCATTTAAAATGGGTCACATGGTCGACAAGGGTTTCTTCGGTTTCTGAATGAAACCCAACTGCCACCACTTCGTATCCTTTCTGAACTGCTTTTTGGGTAAAAAGCAGGGGGAACTGACCCCCGCCGGCGATTAATCCGATTTTCATAACCTATCTGGTAACGCCTCTGTTGGATTCAAGGATAAATTTTGTAAAATTTTTTACTTCCGGTATGGGTTCAACTTCTGCCTTGACCCGTTCCGATGCCTGTTTTACCGTCAGGCCGATTCTAAAAAAGATTCTATAGGCTTTTTTCAACTGTTGGAGGGTATTTTTCTGAAATTTGTGGCGCTTGAGTCCCACATTGTTGAGGCCATGGAGGGAGGCGCGATCACCGGCTGCAATGACATAGGGAGGGATATCCTTTACAACGGCAGATTTACCGCCGATATAGGCGTAATCTCCTATCTGAACAAATTGATGGATGGCCACAAGGCCCCCGATGGTGGCATAATCTCCGATCTCTATGTGTCCTGCAAGGGTGGAATTATTGGCCAGGATTACCCCTTTGCCGGTTTTGCAGTCATGGGCGATATGGGTATAGGCCATTAAATAGTTGTCTTCCCCCACTTGGGTGATACCGCCGCCAAATTCGGTTCCCTTGTTTATGGTGACAAATTCCCGGATGATGGAGCCGCGTCCGATGGTCAGATAGGTTTTTTCACCATGAAATTTTAAATCCTGGGGAGCCCCGCCAACAGAGGCATATTGAAAAATCTGGCAGTCGGGTCCGATGGTGACATCTTCTTCGATGGTGGTATAGGGACCGATGGTGGTGCCCGAACCGATACACACATCGGCTTTTACGATGGCATAGGGGCCTATGGTGACATTGGTATCAATTTGGGCGGAAGAATCTATGATTGCGGTAGGATGGATCATGGTTACTCCATATCTTTGGATTTGGTTTCCAAATCTTGTAATCTTTTTTCAAAGGAGAATATTTTTTTTCTCATTTCCGGAAGCCGGGAAATAATATTGACAACTTTTAACCAGGTTTTATGGGGCATGTGGGGAAGACCTGAAACAATCTGGTTTTCGGGCACATCTGAACTCACCCCGGCACTGGGGCCCACGATAACGCCGTCCCCTATGGTCAGATGACCTGAAATCCCAGCTTTCCCCGCAATAATAACATTTTTTCCAATACAGGTGCTGCCGGCAATTCCCACCTGGGCTACCACCAGGGTATTGTCGCCGATTTTAACATTATGGGCAATGTGGACAAGATTATCCGTCTTTACCCCGTTTCCGATGCTGGTGACTCCCAGTGTTCCGCGGTCGATGGTGTTGCAGGCACCGATCTCAACATGATTGCCGATTTTGACATGGCCGGTATGGACAAGTTTTTCATGGATACCAGCCGTCTGGGTAAATCCATAGCCGTCCGATCCGATAACAGATCCTGAATGAACGATCACATGATGGCCAAGGTCTGATCCCTCCATCAGGGT
>Ga0180007_10001474_pt1 | contig 31999 bp, 36 predicted proteins | sample MM_PC_MetaG_FD_121122 | JGI IMG/M metagenome (GOLD analysis project Ga0180007, IMG submission 121122) | Groundwater microbial communities from the Aspo Hard Rock Laboratory (HRL) deep subsurface site, Sweden - MM_PC_MetaG | ecosystem: Environmental > Aquatic > Deep subsurface > Groundwater... | reverse complement strand
GCCTATAAGCCCCGAAAGAAATGCGGCGATAACAAGACGTAATATTATTTCTTGATAAGTAAAGGCCATAGACAAGCGATGAAATATTACCGCGAAAAACGAATGCCTGCAAGTATTTACTAAGGACTCTCTGAAAAACCCCACTTCGTCGCTCTCTCCGCCGTTACGACGGACGGATGGATTAAAAAAAGGCTTTACGAGGTATTATTCATAGGCTGAATCGCCTCTTCGGGGGCGGTTTTCGTATTCCATCGCCACCGAAGAGACACTTCACCCTTGCATCATGTTGCAAAACGTAATTTTCGACGAGCTTTGAAGACATTGATGAGCATGAACAATGTCTGGAGCTGGAGGCTGTTCTTTGTGAGGCCGCGGTATCTGACTTTGACGAATCCCCACTGACACTTGAGGATTTGGAAGGGATGTTCCACGAGCGCACGGATGGAGGAAAGTTTTTTGTTGCGCTTCTTCTGACTGCATGAGAGCGGGTGGTTGATCCGTCCCTTGTCGAGTACGCCCCAGAAGATCCCTGCTTTTCTTGCTTCTCGCTTGTCTTCATCGCCCACATATCCCTTGTCACCGAACTTCGCTTTTTCTTCCCCGTGAAAAAGATCCTTCATCTTGGCCTTGTCATGCACCTTGGCTGTTGAGGTCTCGACCGTATGCACGAGGCCGCTGTCCGCGTCCACTCCGATATGGGCTTTCATGCCGAAGTGCCATTCGTTACCCTTCTTTGTTGAGCTCATGTCCGGATCCCGTTTCTTCTCTTCGTTCTTCGTGCTGGATGGAGCGGCGATGATCGTCGCATCCACGATCGTCCCGGACTTCATGAGGAGGTGACGATCTTCGAGGATGCCTCTTACGATCGCGAAGAATTTGATCTGGAGCTCACGCGCTTCCAGGAAATGACGAAAGTTCAGGATGGTCGTCTCATCTGGGACGGTCTGTCCGAGGAGGTCGATGCCAAGGAATTTCTGGAAGGAGTTGCGGTCATATACGGCTTCTTCCGCTCCGGGGTCGCTGAGGTTGTACCACTGCTGGAGAAAGTAGATTTTGAGGAGCAGGAGGGAGTCCGTCCTCTTTCTTCCCGTTGGCTGTTGGACTTCATGCTTCATGATTTCTTCCATGAAGGCGTTCCAAGGGATGACGTTCGTCATGTCGTCCAGGAACCGCTCGCACTTCAATTTCTTGTGGTGCGCAATTGAGAGGAAACTTGGCTGATTCATGCCTGTATTTTACAGGATTTGGGGGAAAGGGGCGAGGTTTTTCAGAGGGTCCTTAAATAAAACCCGAATGACGAAATCCGAATGACTAATTTAGGAAATATTCCTTAATTCGTCATTAGTAATTAGTCATTAGTCATTCATAATTCGACTATTGTTTATTGATTATTGGTTATTGCTTAACTGTCTCACCATAATTTATAAAACGAATCGGGTCAAAAAAACCGCTCCTATTGACCTTCGCATAAATAGATTAACAAAACATTTCTTTTGTGGTATGCTGGGGGCATATGAAACACGCTCCTTCGCTACGTACCAAGGCACTTGAAAAAAGACGGCTTGAGGCAGGGCGATACTTTGCCCAAGGAAAAACACAAGTTTGGGTGGCGCGTCATTATTCCGTCAGCAGACCAGCGGTCTGGGTTTGGTATTGGTCATGGAAAAAGAAAGGAAATGACGGCCTTAAATCCAAAGGACGATCGGGCGCTCCAACTAAGCTTGGAAAGAATGATCTCAACAAGGTGGAGAAAGCTCTTCTCAAAGGACCCGCTGCCCATGGATACGCAACGGACATTTGGACATTGGAACGCATCGCTAAACTCGTGAAACACACGACAGGCGTTGCATATCACCCGGGCCATGTCTGGCGCATCCTGAAAGGCTTCGGATGGACATCGCAGAAGCCAGAAGCGAGAGCAAGGGAACGCGATGAGCAAAAAATCAAAACATGGATGCGAGAAGAGTTTCCTCGCATCCAAAAAAAGGGCTCCAAATAGGGGCATTGCTCGGATTCCTTGATGAATCTGGATTTTCTGATCGTCCAACCGTGAGGCGGACTTGGTCACGCAAGGGAATCACGCCCATCATCAAAACAGCTGGCGGATGGAAGACGCGATCCGTTATCGGCACGATCACCACAAGACCCGATGGATCCTGTCCTCGCCTTTTTCTTTCCATTAACCAACAGACCGTACACAAGGAAGATGTGATTCGCTACCTGAAACAGTTGAAGCGCCATCTTCACGGAGGGAAACTCATCCTTCTGTGGGATGGACTCGCCGCGCACAGAGCAAGACAAACCGCGGCGTACATTCTATCGCAGTCTTCGTGGCTTTCTGTGGAGCGTATGCCTTCCTATGCGCCAGAGCTTAACCCTCCAGAGTATGCGTGGTCGAATATGAAAACGAAAGATACGGCCAACACCTGTCCAAAGACTATTTTTGATGTGGATCGTCTCATTCAAAAGGGAGCAAGGCGTATCAGACGCAGTCCGACCCTTCTGCAAGGATTCGTGAAGGCGTCTGGATTGTTTGGTTAGTTTGATATGCGAAGGTCAATAATGAGGAACGGCTGAGCTTGTCTTGCTGCGACTACGCCGCTTGCAGAGCTTTGGCCAAATCTTGCGGAAGAATATCCGAGATCGAAACCTCGTGTAGCTTACCTTCTGCGTCGCTGCGGTAAAAGGTGAAAACATCCTTTTTTTCCCAGACTACTGGCCAGCGACTCGCTCGCGCTTGTGCCAGCAGCCCTTGTTCTGGATTGAAGCAGATGGGGTACTGCATCAACTTGAGCATCTCGGCATCAGAGGCTGAATCCCCAATGCCGACTGACCGCGACAAATCCAGTTCGTTTTCAGCCGCCAGTTTCTTGATGGCTTTGCCTTTTTGATTTGCCCAGACCAGATGCTCCTTTCCGGTGAACACGCCCTTTTCGTACGAATGTTCTGTTCCCAAGAACAGCTTGATGCCGAAATACTCGGCAAAAGCCGCAACAGCTTCTCTTGGAGATCCGGAAATAATGACCCTTTCTTTTCCACAGTCTTCGGCTGCCCTAGCAAGCCTGCTCGTGAAAACATGGACCATCCTCCCCTTTTCTTCCATCACGGCTTTCGCGGCAAAACGCGCATCTGACACGCGCATACCAGCGAGTCGCCGATCACCGCAATATGCATCGACCAAAGCGTTCATGAAATCCACGAAAGGCGCTTCACGCAGCTTGTAGGCACGCCTCTCTTTTTCCGCCATTGCCAGCACGATTGCCGGCAAGATGCCGAGCTCAACGCACTTCTGGATCCACTCGTCAAAAAGCTGCCAGCGCAGCCAAGTGCCGTCAATGTCGAAAAACACGCAGGGCTTGAGATTCACAGGCCGCAGGAAGCCAGGAGAGAAACTCATTAGTCTGTCTCCTTTGTTAAAAGTCCGAAAGTGTCCAGAAACTAACAAAAAAATCACATCGCGTCAACTGGTTAGGTAGAGGAACTGAATAATCATAGATCATAGAAGCTTAAGAAATAATAGTTCTTGAGCTTGTTTAAGGACTGCCCAAATCAAGGCAACCCTTCGACAAGCTCAGGGAATATATTCCATAGACTTTATAGACTTGATGGACTTTATAGACTTTTCCCTCCTCCGCACGTATCTGGCGACCAAAGGCCTTTTTCCAAAAAATCCGCTTCTTTCTCGAGTTCGCGCAACTCATTTTTTCTTTCCTGATTCAATGGGAAAGAAAGGTAAGCGTGCGCATAACCGTCTTCCACCATTGCCGCATTCACATCAGTCCCATCGCTCAAAAAAACATTCCGCAGCAAGCGGCCGTATTTGTCGCGTTCGTCCGCCGCCGGATCAGCAACAAGCAGGATGCGCGACCCTGCCGGAAGCAACTCCTTCAAACGGTCCGAAGCCTCCTTGCCGAAACATTGCACGGGTTTACGCGGGTCAACAGTTTCCGGAGTGTCAATTCCAAGCATACGCACCGTCCACTCCGCCTCTTCGTTATCCAACTTGGCGACAAACGTGTCTCCGTCAATTACGCGCACAATTTCGGCATTAGTGGATGTAACATTATTATTCGACGCGATGGCATCTTCCACGGTTGGAACGGTAAAAATAACGGCTGGGTCTCCCGCAACAGGTTCCGCGCCTTGTATGCCATCGTGCGGTTCAAAAACAATCAAGCTGATCCCGACCAATGCCGCCAAAACCAAACCCCCGACAAAAAAATAAAAGCGTTTAGTCATCATAACCTTTATATGCTAACATAATGCAGTTATGTATGAAAAAAACGCGCAACAGTCCCCTGCAATAGCCGACCATGAAGCCGCGATTTTTGCGGCCGAACTTGGGGAAGCGCCTGAAATTGATCTGCATGGCCTGACAACGGAAGAGGCTATAAACAGGCTGGAAACTTTTCTGCACCATGAATTCATGCACGGAACTGAAACCGTAAAAATCATCCACGGACGCGGCGAGGAAATTTTAAGAAAAGCCGTCCAAAAAACTTTAACCGGCCATCCTCTGGTCGAATATTCCCGCGGTTCAAACAATCCCAAACAAGCAGGTGCCGTCACTTTTGCCGTGTTGGCACGAAAAGGTTGAAAGGCGCGTTCAGACTGCGCGTCGCATGGTCGAAAACGGTGAAAATATTATCCAAGCCGCGTTTTCGTCCTTCTTTTTTAAGCCGCGCCAAACATACTGCATGCGACACGAATGCAGAAACATAAACCGCGCCCTTGCGCTTCAAGATTTCTGCGGCTTTAAACAGAGTTTCCCCGCTATCGGTAATATCATCAATTATCAGCACGCGCTTGTTTTTGGCATCGCCCTTTAAAAGTCCTGATTCGACGCTTCCGCTTTTCAGTCTTTTTTTCGTAATTTGGATCATGGACGCCTTCAGCTTTTGCGACACTTCCAAAGCACGTTCGCGCGCTCCGAGGTCAGCCGCGGCCACAGCATTAATTTTATGCTTTGAGGCAAAAGCGGCCGCCGCATCTGTGGCGCGGATATTTTGCAAGCGTCCCTTAAAAAATTTCATGAAACGCGGGCTATGAGCGTCCAGCGTTATAATTTTGTCCACTCCGGTAGAAAGCAATGCGCCTGCAATTGTTTCTCCAGCTGATGTTTCGCCCGGTTTTGCCGCGCGGTCCTGCCTGCCGTAGGCGATCCACGGCGCAATCAAAATCACCTCTTTAGCGCCTGCTTCCACTTCAGCGCCGAGCAACAAAAGCAGGTTAAAAATCCATCGCGGATCTTCCCACGCATTGGCCGCCACCACTGTCTTTTTACCGACCGGCGCCGGAATCGAAACCGCGCTCTCACCGGCTTTATATTTTTTGGTAACCGCAAACTGCGGGGCGACACCGAATTCTTTTGCAATGCCGCGCACAAAAGCGGTTTCATCCTTGAACCCAATCACAACCAATGGAACGACATTATTTTTCTTTGGCATATTTTTCCAAAATATAATTTACTTCCTTGTCTTCGACTTGCGGAAAATCGCTATAAAACTGTCCGACTGCGCCATACCATTCCGGCTCTTCAAGCGCGACTACTTCAACGCCGTCTTGCCGCAATTCCGCAATGGATTCTTTGGCGCCGTGGGGGACAGCGACAATAATCTTTGCGGCTTTTTGGTGGCGCGCAACCAAAACTGCCGCTTTCATAGTGAGTCCGGTCGCAATTCCGTCATCAATAATAATCACGGTCCTTCCTTCAAACGACGGCGATGGCCGGCCTTTTCGATACACATCAATACGGCGCTTTGCTTCTTTCTTCTCCACCTCAACAATCTCCTCGATTTTTTTCGAATCATTGGCCTTGTATTCCGCTTCATTCCAAACCACCTCACCCGTCTCTGCCAAAGCTCCGATTGCGTATTCTTCATTGGACGGTGCGCCGATCTTGCGCGTTACAATCACATCGAGCGGAATGCCGAGGGCTTTTGCCACTTCATCGGCAACCACAACTCCGCCGCGCGGCAATGCATACAGCAGCACGTCGGTTTTGCCAGAAAAGTTTTTCAACCTTTCAGCCAGCTTAGTGCCGGCTTCTTCACGGTTTTTATATAGCATATCCATTCGACTTATCCGGACGTAAATTTGCCAGCCGTCCGATTTTTGAATACTATCCTTATACTATGCGACTCTATCAACTCTTGCGCAAGCAAGCTATGCCTCTAACTTTCGCGATTTCTCTAATCGGAATGCTGGGCAGTTTGTATTACAGTGAAATTCTACATGAACCACCATGCATTCTGTGCTGGTATCAAAGAATCGCACTCTATCCTGTGGTGCTGATTTCAGCCATCGCTTTTTGGACCAATGATAAAAATGCGCGCCGCTACATTATTGGATTATGCGGCATCGGCGCATTAATCGGCGTTTACCACAATCTTTTGTATTATGGCGTTCTGCCTGAAAAATTGGGGCCGTGTTCTCTCGGCGTTTCCTGCACCACAAAATATTACGAATTGTTTGGCTTCCTTTCGATCCCCCTGCTTTCACTCCTCGCTTTTATCTTCATTATCGTGTTAATACTACTTCCGGATCGCGCGGAGAAAACGGTTATCAATTGACTTTTCGTAAAAAACAGCGCATTATTACCGCGCTTTGAAGCAAATTATATCCAGCGCTCGGGGATCGTCTAATGGTAGGACAGCGGCCTTTGAAGCCGTGAATCATGGTTCGAATCCATGTCCCCGAGCAGTGGATATAATGCGAGTTTTAAAAAAAAACAAGAGAGCCGATTGCGGCTCTTTTTATTTATGCTCATTCGCGAGTCGTGATAAAGCGGACAATCTATATACTGGATTTTTTTCGGCTCGGCTTTTTTCGGGAAGCGCTTTTTTTCTTGACCGACGCTTTTTTCATTGTTTTCTTTTTTACGCGCGGCTTCAGAGACGCCGCATCATCAACAATCTTTTCCGCCTTTTCCAAAGTCTCGTTCCAAGCTGACAAATCATCTCCCGCGCAAGCAAGCCCCACGCAGACCGCAAACCGCTCATTCGGTTCCAAAGGCAATTTCAGTGACCTGTTCCAGCATAAAAAGGCGCTGTCATCCAACGGTAGGCACGCCAAACCGTGCCACTTCATCCATGTCTCGAACGCATGCCCGAATTCCGGTTGCCGCGTCTTTACTCGCGTATGGTATAGCGCTTTTGAATCCCCCGCGCGCGAAGCGCACTTCGCTTGGCACAACATTGGAATTCCGTGCACAACCCATGACTGCGCTTTCTCGCCAAAAAGCGACTCTCCGCGTTCAGTGAAAAGAATCTGCTCCAACCTGCCATTAGTCGTGATTAACTCGCCAACAAGCGTATGGTCGCGGTCAAAAATTAATACCGTGTTAGTTCCTGCCATAGGTTATAATTGCGCTTCGTCTGAATCAATATGCGGTGCGGATTCAATCAAGCTCTCGACATTCGAAACCGCATCGGGAAAGACCGGTATTTCAACACCATCCAATAAAGGCTTCAGCAGATTACGCACATTTTTTACAACGTCTTTCGTGTGCATACTATCTTTTCAGATATTTTCCAACGGCCGCCCAAGATGATAAAGCCACCAGCGCGCCAAGTGATCCGCCTTCCATCGCCGCCAGTTTCCAGGCGTTCTGCATAAAGTATATGCGCAATCCCGGATCAACGCCGTCAAAAAACGAGACCAATCGCGGCTCAAGAAAATAAATCGCGGCGACAATTATTCCGGCGGTCAATAGGAGCGCCAAGAGAGCGATGAACAAACCCTCGAGCACAAAAGGAATTCGCACGAAAGATCCTGAAGCGCCGACCAGCCGCATGATTCCAATTTCTTCCCTCTGCGTATAAATCGCCACGCGGATGGCATTGTAAACTATCAGCACTGAAAACGCCGCGAAAATTGCGATTAAAATAGCGCCAAAAAATCTCGCTGATTCGCCGATTTCACGGACGCGCGCTATGGCATCGGCATGGTCATCGTAAGTTTTGGATTCAATAGCGAAATCAAACTGTGGATTTTTCAAGGCCTCCAGCAAAAAAGCATAATCCTCCGTCCGTTTGGCCTTTATGACGAGCGTGGCGCCGAGCGGGTTTTCATCAAGTTCTGCCAATGCTTCAAGAATTTTAGGGTCATTCTCATGCCGTTTTTTGAAATCTTCAAGCGCTTCGTCCTTAGACAACAGCGATGTCTCACGCACCTGCGGCAAACCGGCCATAAAAAATTGCGACTGTTGCAAAACCGCGTCCGGCGTTTCAGCCTTGAAATACACGGAGATATCCACCTTGTTCTCCAGCGTAACCAGCGCTTTTTCAAGCAAGGCGTTCACGCCAACCAAAACATTGACCGACAAGAGCGACAACGTCAAAACAAAAACCGTCGTCAAGGCCATCCACGTATTGCGGAAAAAATTTTTCCAAGCGTATGAAATTACGCGCCAAGTGCTTACTCCGATGGGCATATTAGTTGCTAAAGGCGAATGACTAATGACGCATGACTAATGACGCAGTACTGATTACAAATGACTAAAGAAGAATGGTTTCCTAAATTAGTCATTCGGATTTCGTCATTCGGATTTTTTTAATTTGATAAAAGATATTTCCCGTGCTGATGGTCGGCCGCCAATTTGCCGTCGGCCAAAGTTACAACCCTCCGCCTAAGGCCATTCACCACTTCGCGGTTATGCGTGACCAAGACCACGGTCGTTCCGAAATCGTTTATCTTCAACAACAGGTCAATTATATCCTTCGTGTTTAAAGTATCCAAATTTCCCGTAGGCTCGTCAGCCAACAAAATCTTCGGCCGATGCACCAGCGCGCGCGCAATCACGACCCTTTGCTGCTCGCCGCCTGACAATTGGTAAGGAAACCTTCTACCTTTTTCTTCCAATCCAACGATCTTCAAAACTTGCGGCACCACATCATGGATTCTTTGCGAAGGCTCGCCAGCGACTTCCAAGGCAAAAGACACGTTCTCCCAAATCGTTTTCTTTTTAATAAGTTTAAAATCCTGAAAAACCACGCCGATCTGCCGCCGCAATTCCGGTATTTGGCGCGCCCTGATCCTCGATATGTCCCAGCCGCCGATCATGATTTTTCCTCTTGTCGGGCGTTCTTCGGAGATAAGTAGCCGTGCCAAGGTTGTTTTGCCGGCGCCGCTTTGCCCGACTATTGATACGAATTCACCGGCCTCAATTTTCAAAGACAGGTCGTCCAAACCTTTAACATTCGGCGGATAAATTTTAGAAACGCGTTCGAGGGTAATCATGGGTCGTGGTATAAGCAATGGGTAGTTTGTAGCTGGGGAATGAGTAGCTGGGGAATGACGAAATCCGAATGACAAATGACGAATTAAGTAAAATATTCAATACTGCGCCTGAAACCTAATCCATTTTTATTACGACCGGGCTGACTTTCACTTTAATTACACCCGCTCCCAAAGGCGCCAAATCCTTAAAGGCCGAGGCGTCCAAATCAATTACGCGATCCGGAAATATGTCACGCTCAGGCCCGAAATCGTTGATTCGCACTGTCACGCATTTTCCACTCGCTAAACTCTCCACATTCACCAAGGAACCTTTGGGGAAATCCGGCGAAGCCGCGCATTTGCAATCCTTGTATTTATACCAAGAAGCGAAGCCTTGTTGCATATATCCGGCCTGCGCCTTTCCCATCCGTAATTTTACATCACCGTAAACCCTTTCAGAATCAAGCGGTTTCCATTCACCGTTTTTTTCCACGAACAATTTACAATTCGTCCAGGCTGACGGCGTGCATGCTTGCGGCAATCCGACTGTAATTCCGTTAAAAGAAAGGTTTATCGTCTCTTGCCACTTTAAGCTTACCACCTCGGGCTGAAGCTCGTAATCTTCAAAAGTTCCGGTGGCGTAATTATCAAGCGTAATATCCAATTCATTCGGCCCCAGCAAGGAATCCTTTTCCAAACCAAGGCGCACTGTGCCGCCGAACTGGTTGAAAGTTACCGGACGCCCCATAAAACCGGAATCAAGATACAGATGCGCATTCTCTCTGGCTGAAACCGGCCGCGCAACCAATATTGCAAAACCCGCCAAAGCTAAAAATAAAAAATCCCTTTTTTTCATGTCCGGACATTCTAACAAATAAGCGCGCGGATGAGTAGGGAGCTGGGAGGCCGGATGATGGACGGTGGACGATAGACTGTTGACGGAGCTCTATATCAAACAAGGTGATTTTTTCCGTCTCATACACATCAGTACTCTGCCATGTCATTCCTGCGAAGGCAGGAATCCGGAAATAAAAAAATAATTCCCATAATCTTCTGGATCCCAGCCTTCGCTGGGATGACAGATAAGGTACCTGGTACGTGCCTGGTACATGTGGATAAGGTACCTGGTACGTACCTGGTACCTTTTTGACAAAAAAACCGCGTTGGAAAAATCCAACACGGTGTTTTTCATGGAGCCAGCTCCGGGATTCGAACCCGGGACCTCTGCTTTACGAAAGCATTGCTCTACCAACTGAGCTAAGCTGGCGGGCATCGTGTATCGTTAAACGTCAGACGATACACGTTAAGTGATACGTTCGATTCTCGTTTTACTGTTTTATCTTGGAGCGGGATACGAGAATGCTCACGTCGCTTCGCTCCCGATAGGGGCTTCCGCCCCTCTCGCCCTCACTCCGTTCGGTCACCCCCGAATGAAAGGGGCGCACCCCTTTCCAACCCCAGTTCGATTCTCGTTTTACTGTTTTATTTTGGAGCGGGATACGAGAATCGAACTCGCGTCTCTTGCTTGGGAAGCAAGCATACTGCCATTGTACTAATCCCGCATCTATCGGACGACGCGATATTAACATTTTGCACAAAACAATCAAGTCAGCGAACCCCCGCTAAACTACGCCCTAAATCAAAATTTCAAATACCTGACCACGTCTTTTTCCTGCAAGCGCTTTTCCATATATGTTGCCAAGGCACTTTCGTCGCCGTTATTTTCTTCAGCCATCTTTGTTGCCAGACGCTGTTCCAGAAGAGACGGCTTCAAGACATTTTGCCGGAAATCCTCTTCATTCCAACCGTAATTCTCCAATAAATAGACGCCGACATCCGGCGTTGTGCTGGAAACGGCGCTTATTACGTCTGCAAAAAAAGCCCGCAACTCCTCATCGCTGACTGTAACATCTTTCTGCTCTGCCAATTCTTCAAGTGCTGCTTGACTGACTAATTTTTCCAAAACATTCTTTTCAAGCGTTGCATCCCAAGGAACGCCGATATTCTGCTCTTTAGCCGCCGGAGAATTCAAAAAGGTGCGCAAGGTGTCTTTGGATTTCAAAAAATCGCGGAATAAAACTTTCTTGCTGCCGACTTTGGCAGCGGTTATTGGTAAAATTTCAGCGGTTTTGCGGATAAAAACGCCCTCCGAATGTTTTACATAAACCTCCCACGTAAAAGCGGCTCCGGCAGACGCTAAAACCAATAAACACAAAACCCCCGCAATTATCAGGACCAGTAAAGGAACTCTCTTCTTCTTCTCGTCTGACATAATTTATGCGAATATGAGTTAAGATTTTCCAAAAAAATAATCAAGCCATCGCTTGGGATTTGAACGTGAGTCAGGCTCCTGTACAACCTCGCCTGCGCTTTGCCCGAAAACATCACCTGTCCAGCTGGCAGTTGTTGAAAAGCCTTGCAGGATTATAACGCGTTCCTCAGGTTTTTTTAAACCCAGCCGCGCGCGCGCTTCCAACTCAACGCGGTCCGGTGATAACAATTCCGCAGTCAAAGATTCAAGCTGCAATTTCTTGCCTTCAAGCGCCTTTGCCTGCGCTTCAAGTGCGTGGATTTCACGGTCAACTGTCCAACCCCGATAAGTTTCGCGCACGGTTGAAACACCGATCACCAACAGTAAGGCCGCGTTCGCCAGCAAAAAAACCGGCCATTTCACTAACGTTTTAAGCGACGGCTTTTTGTCAGCACCGGTCTTCAACATAAGAGTAAGGTTAGCATAAAAAAAACCGGCGAGAAAGTCGGGTCAGAAAAATAAAATCCGCTAGGCGATCTCCTTTTTTTGCAAACTCAAGCCAACAACCTCATCATGCGCTTCTTCATTTACCAGTCTTTCAACTTTTTCCAAGGCTTCGGGTGAAATTTTCTCCAGTTTGGACAAGAGCACATCCAAACGCCCGCGCAACTCCGGCGGTAAATGGTCTTTTTTCCCAGCATTGGCGAAACGTAAATCCCCTATCAATTCGCTGACCCTTTGCGGATATGAAATCCTGTTGATTTCCAAATTTTTGCCTTCGCCGCCTGTGCTAACGGACAACGTTCCGGTCTTCAAAATCGCATCCTGTATCCCCTGCCGTTTCCAAGTTACGTCCTGAATTTCAGCAATCATGACCTCAGTCACAAAACGCGAAAAAAAACCTTTTTGCTTCACTCCTATCAATCGCAGGCTGGAAATAATCAAAACATTCGAATCCCATAAGGAAAAAGCGCGGAATACAAAAATAAGTCCCAGCAGAATTGAAAAGCCGAACAACCCTATGCCGAAAACGCCCCATGCAAAAAGAGGAAACAAGAAAAAAAACGGCACCACGATAAATACCATGGCCACAAACAGGCCGGGTGCAAGAGTGATCGGGTGCCGGCGGACCAATAGCTTGGCACTTTCCGAATCTTTAAGCTGAAGGACGTCTTCAATGTGAAACATTTGTTTTGAGTTTTTATCTATAAATAGAATATCGAAAAATCCGCTTAGCGGCAAGGAGGAAATGGGTAGTAGGTTGTAGGTAGTAGGTTGTAAGTTTTTCCCGAACTACGATCTACGAACTACGAAATGCGATCCCCCTTCGTCATTTTTCCCATACCTAGATTCTAGATTCTTTTCCCCCTCCCTTCCCCATCTTCGCCCTGATCGCTTTGCGTGCTACCTCACGCTCGTCCCAAGGAATCTTCTGACCGCCCGCGACGCAAATCGCCTGTTCGCTGCCTTTGCCGGTCAATAATACGAAATCACCAGGCTCGCACAAACGCATGGCCTCGTAAATCGCCACATACCTGTTCTCAACTATAAAAAGATCAACGCCGTCTTTTTTTCCGGCTTTACGCGCGCCTTCAGCCACCTGTTCCATAATCACGCGTGGATCATCGTCATAGGGGTCTTCATTCGTAACAATTACAACATCCGCATTTTCACCCGCCATTTTTCCCAAAATAGGACGGCGCCCGATATCGCGGCCGCCTCCGCAAGAACCCAAAACATGTATCAGTCGCTTTTTCGGCAACTTTTTTATGATTTCATACAAACGCGATAATGAAACCGGTTCAGGCGCGTAATCAACCATCACAGTCCAAGGCTGGCCCTCATCAACAAGCTCAAACCTTCCGGGCATATTTTGTATATCCTCCAATTTGCGCGCCGCTTGTCCAAGATCGACATTCAAAGCCGAGCAAGTCCCGAGAGCAGCCAATGCATTTTCAACATTAATTATACCGGGAAGATTTAATACAACGCGTACTTCGCCAAGCATAAACGCGGTAGTTAACGGATTATGCTGGATATTCCGCGCTGTTAAATCCGCTTCTTTTATCGTATCACTTGAATACCACAACGTGCGATCAAAACCTTTTACAGCAAAATCTTTCGCATGTTCGTCGCCGGCATTCAGAACCGCAACTTTAGGGATTGTCAAACCATTAAAAACTTTTCGCGGGCAGGCGGCGGCATGTCGGAACAGCTCGATCTTCGCTCGTTTGTAATTTTCAAATCCGCCATGCGCTTCAATATGCTCCGGCGTCAAATTCGTAAAAATGGCGATGTCATAATTCACGTGCGCGTGGCGGTGCTGCAAAATGCCTTGCGATGAAGTTTCAATAACAGCATAACGACAGCCGGCTTTTACCATTTCATTCAACATTTTTTGCAGACCGAAACGGCCGAGCATAGTCATCTTGGTTTTATTCAACCATTCGCGCTCCCCGATTTTAAAAATCGCGGTAGTCGTGCAACCGGTCGGAAATCCGGACGCTTCAAGCGCCTTAGCAGTCAAATAAGCCGTGGTTGTTTTGCCGTTGGTTCCGGTAATGCCTACGACAACCAACTTGTTCGAGGGATTGCCATAAATCGCAGCTGCCAGCCATGACAAAGCACGGTGATAAACATACAGCCACGAGGACGGAAGCAACTTTTTCAATGAATACAACATGGAATTAGTCTACCGTGAAACAAAAGGGAAAGCAAAGAAAAAAAACCGAGGTGAGAACCTTGGCTTTGAATATCTAACCCGGCCGACGGGTTATCGTTGAATGAGCCGGCACTTGGGCGCCTTTGGTTTTTTGAACGGAAAGGCGAACTTTTGCACGCCAGTGTAATCTGACTGCAAAACTTGAATATTCCCGATCTTTAAACCGCAGATCGCCGCGATAATACCCGCGAGACTCATGGCGAGGAGCCAACTCAGCCGACCTGCAAAAAACAGATCTTCGGAGACTTCATGATGCATTACGCAACGCAACCTGCGCTCGTTCCGAAGAAAAAAAATATCGCACCGTCGTCATTCCCCTCTATGACGACTAGGTCACCGGGCCTCAATGCTGTTTGCCTGTTTCTTGATGATTCAAATAGCATGCCTCCTCCTCTTCCTGTGCACACGTCCTACCAAAAATTGCACTGGATGTCAAAGGCTATACGTCAACAATGACACCACGGCAAACACAATGGCAATTGTAAGAGTCCCGATAGAAAATGGGACGAGAAGGCTTAAACCGGACCACTTTGCTACTAAAAGCATGGTGACGCCGATTACCTGAAAAAGCATCTTTAATTTGCCCGCCCAATTTGCGCTTATAACCCATTTCTTCTTGCGCCGGATCAAGCCCGTCAGAAGAATAAGCGCCTCAACCAAAACGATAATGGCGGCAAAAATCGAATTTACCTCCTTCGCAACAAACAAAACAACAACCGAACCGATCAGCAGTTTATCCGCCGCCGGATCCGCGAATGTGCCCCAAACCGTTATCTCTTTGCGGATGCGCGCAATTGAACCGTCAAGTGCATCAGTGAATGCCGCGAATACAAACAGCGGAACAGCCACTGACCAATCGCCTTTCCAGACATACCACAACACGAACGGAATCAATAAAAAACGTAAAAGCGTGATGTGGTTGGGATGCAGTTGTTTGGGCAGAAAACGTATTAGCACGGCTGACAGCAACCTATCGTGCGGATATACTTTTGCGGTTTCATTGGTAATCAACATAATTCGTACTGAAGCTCATCTATAAGCTCAAGCAATTTTTGCATTCAATTATCAACATAATACAATACCCTGCCACTTCCATCCATACTTGCTTATGTTAACATAATAAAAACTATGTCCAGACGCTGCGCTGAATTGCTTTGGGGGTTGGCGACTATCGGAGCAATTGCCATTACCCGACTCATACCCGTGGAAAGCAATGAACTTTGGCGGTTTATCACCGCTTTTGCTTTTCTTTATTACGGTTATCTGCTCGGAAATACGATTTTACCGAAAATCAAAAGCATAAAGTCCATCTGGTTGGGATTGTTGTTGTTCGTTTCCTTGCAAAGCCTCGTGCAAACAGGCCTGTACTACTTCGGCTTCCGGCTGGGACAAGACAGCGACGCAATATCTTTAATCTCCGCCATCTTTTTATCGGGACTGCTGGCTTTTTTCTTTAAACCACGAATATCCGCCAAAGCGCGACCCGTTGCTCACAACTCAAGGCCGCAACAAACATTTTTCCGTGTGTTCCGCCATAAGCTATTCAGCACCACGCTGTTACTCGCCGCTGTCTTGGCCTTTGCTTTTATTATCAAAAACGCAGCCCAAGCCTCAACCTTGGAATCAATCCGCACGCCATGGCCGCTACTTCCAAAAGCAACGATAACGGCTATTGCCATCTTATGGATGACTTTATTGCTATCGTCTTTGTGGGCGCGATCGGCATTTTTGGGCGCGATTCACGGGTTTTTAGCGACTTCTGCCACGACTTTCATTGCCCCGCTTATCTATCGTTTGGGCTTCGGATTTGACGGCTTTTTGCATATTGCCAGTGAAAAAATACTGCTTGGCAGCGGTTTTCTGGAACCAAAACCATTTTATTACATAGGAGAATATGTTTTTACCACTTGGCTCGCCAGATTTGCAGACCTGCCGATTGCACAGATTGACAGATGGCTTTTGCCCGTAGCTGCTGCCATATTGCCAACCTTATGTCTACTGACGATTCTGAAAGATAAAAAGGCCGGTTTGAGCATTTTAGCTTTATTGCCGCTTGCCGCATTTGTCTCAACCACGCCGCAAGGCTTGGCCTATATACTTGGCCTGACCGCACTTATCCTGTGTCTTGGCACAGCCAAAGCCAATGTTCACTTTGTTGCGCCATTAATCGTTTCGGCATGGGCAATCGCGGTTCACCCCTTGGCCGGCATTCCGCTTTTGTTTGTCGTTCTGGCCACGTTGTCGGTAATCTATCTGCCTAAAAAAACCGCTATCGCCGTATCCGCTTTCAGCGTCATCACCGCAGGCATAGCAGTGCCTTTGCTCTTTTATTTCTTGAGCTTAAAAAGCGGTACCAGCATCGCTTGGAACTTCAACCAACTATTTCATGCCGAGCCGTGGCTCTCACGTTTATTGGAGTTCGTGCCTTTCATTGGAAACCATTTTACTGTATGGCCTGCATGGGCCAGCCTCACAAATCGTCTCATTCCTCTCATACTTTTTTTCGCGGCTTTATTAGCCTACAAATCCTCGAATGACAAAAAAGAGCGCGGAGCCTGCCTTGTGTTTATATTTTCTGCTTTAATCTTTTATATTGCTGCAGTTGCACTTAAAGCCACTGGTGATTTCACTTTTTTAATTGACTATGAACGCAGCAATTACGGGGACCGCTTAAACATCTTGGCTTTGCTCTGCCTTGTGCCGCCAGCCGGATTAGGGCTTAATGAATTTTGGAAAAAAGCGCGCAAAGCGCCATTGATTATTTTTATAGCGGCCATCGCCTTCTACTCTTTCATAGCCGCAGCCGCAAGCTACAATGCTTTGCCGCGCCACGATGCTATCGCAGTGAGCCGTGGCTGGAGCACTAGCCGCTACGACTTGGAGGCTGTCCAATTGATTGATCGCGATGCAGGAAACCGCGCTTATACCGTCTTGGCCAACCAGAGCGTTTCAGCGGCAGCTGTGTCATTATTAGGCTTTAAACGCTATACAGCGCTGGCTGTCGGCGAAACGCCGGTCTTCTTTTATCCGATCCCTACCGGCGGCGTATTGTATGAACTGTATTTACAAATTACCTATAACGAACCGTCCATGGATATCTTAAAAGACGCTGCCGAGCTCGGCCGGAGCGATCTGGTTTATGTAGTGCTAAATGATTATTGGTGGCGCGCTCAAACCGTTGCCGAGCAGATACGCGAAATTGCCGATCAAGATTGGGATATTAGCGATGGAAAAGTTTGGGTCTATAAATTCGATTTGAGAACTGATTCCAACGATGCCCCTGCCGCCGCAGGATTGTGAAATTTTAATATTTTGCGTTGCAATACAGATCGCTGATCTTCATCCGCCGGTTCGCGCAGTTCAGTCAAAATCGCATGCGCCAAAGCAGCGCTATTGCCGGACGGAACCAGCCTGCAACAACCGTCCAACGTTTCGGCAATACCGCCGACATCCGAAGCGATTATTGAACAGCCGAAAGCCATTGCCTCGAGAATTACTGTCGGCTGGTTTTCCAAAACCAACGACGGCATGACAACTATCGGGCGTTGTTTTAATTTTTCCGCGATCATCGCGCGCGACTGGCGGCCAAAAATCACGAGCCGTTCGTCTCCCAATCCTTTTAAGTATTTGTAATACTCCCCTTGGCCGATCAGATTCAGCACAGGTCGCTCATCCCCGAGCATCTGCCAAGCTTCAAGCAATGTCAAAATCCCCTTGTCATAATCCAAGCGTCCAATGAACAATATCTCTGTTCTTTGAGTGGCGGGCGGCTTGTAAACGCCGCCATCCGAGGTTTGGCCTTGCGCGGCCCTGAAAAAATCCCCTCCCAATGGATTGGCAATGACCGTTGTCTTGGTATGTTTGAAAAATCCGAAGCGTTTATGAAAAGCCAGCATCCACAATGTGGGTGAAATCACCATTTGCGGCGAGCCGAAAACCGCTTTTCTCAAACCTGACCACGCGCTTCTCCAAGGGCGTTTAAACGTCGGAAATCTCTCTTGGTCAAAAATCTTGCCGGACGGCTCTATTAATTGGACGTCGTGTAAAAAGTGCGCCCATGGTATGCCCTGCCTTTGGATTGCACGCGGCGTTGAAAACCCGCAGCCGGTCAAATTGTGCGTCAATAACACTTCCGGCCTCCAATCCAAAACGGCTTTTACCAGTTTTGGTCTTGCGTACAAATCTTTCAGATGGACAAATAGGCGCCTAAACGCCCCAATTTTTGAAAAATCCAAAGAATTGTAAAAAATCCTTACAGCGTGTCCGCGTTTTTCCAATTCGCGCGTTTGCATCTCGGCGATAATACCTGCCCCGCCCTTTAATTCCGGCGGATAGTCATTGGTTAAAACCGCGATTTTCATAGGCCTGTAATTTTCTCATATATTGCCACTAATTTATCCATATGCGCCTGCCAAGTGAATTGGCTAAGGATGTGCTCCCGAGCCGCCGCTTTCAGCCGCGCATGCAAACCTTCATCAACCAATACGAGATTTAATGCGTCAGCCAAACCTTTATAATCAGCCGGTTTTACCAATAAACCAGTGCTCCCGTCCAATACAACGCCGCGCACGCCAGGGAGGCGTGAGGCGACTACCGGCAATCCGCAAGCCTGCGCTTCCAGGGCAACCAAGCCAAAAGCCTCGGCCTCGGTCAAAGACGGCACAGCCAAAACATCCGAAGCCCGGTAAGCCTGCACCAATTCCTCCTCATTTAGCTTGCCCGCAAAACTGCAACGGCCGCCAAGACCCAAGCTTTTCGCATAGCGTTCATACTGACGCCGCAAATTTCCTTCTCCAACTAGCAATAAATCGGCACCCTCAACCATTGCGAGCGCTTGCAATAAAACCAGCACCCCTTTAAAGGCATGAGCCTTATCCATGCCGCCGACAAACAAAATCAGTTTTTGACGCGGATCAAATCCCAACTTCTTTTTCAACCTCTCGGCAAACGCTGTTTTCCCATGCGCATCCGACAATGGACTAAACTTATGTTCATTAACACCGAACGGTACTTCCATGATCTTTTCGCAATACGAAGCATAGCTTGCATGGCGGGCGTAATCCAAACTTGCGGCCAACAAAACATCTGCGCTGTCTAGAATATCTTTTTGAAAATGATTTCGATATGCGTTAAATAAAACTCCTCTTAAACCGGCTGCAGTTGCATCCATGTGCAAAGTAATCACTAACTTTTTTATGAGCTCCGAACGCCGCAAACCTGCCACGCGGCCGGCTGTCCCAAAAAAAGGATAATGCAGATGGACAATGTCTGCATCCTTTACAAAATGTTCCAGCTCGTTAATCGTTCCGGCGTTGCCGATACGAAAGCCCGCATGCGTTGTGAGTGAAATTAAAGCGGCTTCAAAACCAAGTTGCGACAAATTTTCTACCTCCTTGTAGGCAACCCGTCCGATGCCTCCGATTTCCGGAGGCGCGACGCATGATAAATGGATTATTTTCATAATCTATTGGCCGTCAAAATCACAAACCCGTCATACCGGTAAACAAGCGGACGATTTCGTAACCGAATTTCAAAAACGGATTAACGATTGAGTTCACAATGTCATTTTCGAATTCCTGGTACTTGATGAATGGCGTAAACATTTTTAAAACTGCGCCATCGGAAACCAACCTCATTCGATTGATATCGCGCCGTCCGCGTAAAATATAAACCCATGTCTGGGGCTTAAAAAACCACACCATTGCGCGTATTTTTTCCCTCCACCATCCGCCTTTGACTGCAAAAGCCAGTATCGCAAAATCCGTCACTAAAAGCATGGGGGCGAGCAGAATCAATGTCGGAAAACGATAATTCTTCAAAACCACGGCTGTCCGGTTGCGCTCCATCCAAAACCATTTTTTTATAGAACGCGAAAATTCGTAATGGTGCCTGACAACGCTTTTATGCGCTAAAACATTTTTATAACCTACTAGAATTATACGCCAGCCCAAATCAAGGTCTTCATGGTAAGCGAACAGCGTTTCATCCAAAAGTCCGGTCTTTTGCAAAACTTCGTTTTTAAAAAGAACTCCCGCACCAGACGCGTAGGCGATGTTTTTTATATCAAGCGAAACTTCAGTCCTCTTATTGTGGTAACCGCCGCAATATCCAAAACCCAAAAAATGAATAGCATTGCCATCGGAATTTATTTCTTCGGGATTTTGCTGCATCACCAGCAACGATTGGACAGAACCTATTAATGCATCGCTTTCCGCCGCATCCACAGCCTCGCGCAAAGCTCGTGGTTCAAACTCTGCGTCGTAGTTTAAAAGGTAAACATATTCATGCCCTCTTTCGATTGATTTTTTAATGGCTAAATTATGCCCGCCACTGAATCCCAAATTCATTCCGGGTTCGTGAATTTCAACTGATGGCAACTGATTTCCCCACAAAGCCATTAAACGTTTTACCTCTGCCAGAGACCCGTCTCCGGGCGAGTTATCAACGATATGAACACACATTGTATTCTTTGGATAATCGAGGCGGACCAGACCCCTAAACAGGTCGCCCAAAAAAGGCACGCTGTTCCACAGCACTACAATCACGTCTACGAATGGCGTTGGTTTAGGATCGTTCATCGTGCTTTTCCATCCCCTTCAAGGCTTCGCGCCTGACAAAATCCGTCAGCTTGCGTTCCATCTTTTCATGCTGGATAAAAAGTTTAAATACCAGCATAAATAGAACTGGCACTGAAGCGTATAAAATCAAATCGACTCCGCGGCCGACTCCGAACACTCCTGCTAGACGCGTGGTAATATTCGGCGCCAAAACCACCAAAGCGGCGCCGACCCAAACGACTGACCATCCCAAGGCTTCGGCCGGCCGTATCACATTTTGCATAACTCGCCGCCAAGTAACATACAGTGCAACTGCCATGGCAGCGATGAGGATTATTTGTATCAACATATTGCGAGTCTATAAAGTCGTGGTGGATTAAAGTGCTCAGTTCTCAGTGCAAAGTCCTAGGTCCTAAGTCCTACGTCCTGGGTCTTCCATAACCTAAATTCCATATTCTATCCTTGATCATCCCACAAACGCACCTAAGAACAACTGCCAGGCGATTCGTGCCGCATCCCAAGGCTTTTGCCCTTTTTTAAGTGACTCCTCTGAATAATGAACGCACACCGGAACTTCCTGCCAACGCAAGCTGGAACGCGTTACCAGCCGTAATATCTCCGAGCAATGCGCCATTTTATCCTGCTTAAAATCAATCATTCTCACTGCTTTGGCTGTCATCGCGCGAAAACCTGACTGGGGATCGGTTACGCTTCGAGGCACGCCGACTGCAAAAGCATTGAAGGTTCTAGCGGCATTTAAAAGAGCTTTTCTAGACCACGGAATGCCAACGGCTTCGCCGCCTAAAAAACGCGAACCTAATACAACATCTGCCGTATCTTGCTGGATTGGAATGAGCAGTTGCGGAATTGAAATAGGATCATGCTGCCCATCAGCGTCAATGTGCACAATTATTTCCGCGCCCCTCTTTAAAGCCGCTTCATTGCCGGTCCTAAGCGCAGCGCCTTGTCCGCGGTTAATTCCATGCCGCAACACAACAGCGCCCTCTCGCCACGCATTAAGACGGGTTTCATCTTCCGACCCATCATCAATGACTATAATTTCATCAACATAAGGCAAAACAGCAAGTACGGTCTTGCTAATACGCGCCCCCTCCTGATACGCAGGAATAACGGCCGTTACCTTCATATTGGCTAGCTTACGCGAAATTCCAAAATTTTAACAGGGACATTGTTAGGTTATAGGTGAAGGATATTTTTTCTGCTCCCAATCCACCCACATCCGTAATTGGAAATTGTAAATTAGAAATTGGAAATTTTTCCCTTCCTCTATCCTTCCCCCAAAATCGCGGCAACACTACGCCTTTTTAGGCGATAAACCGCAAGATAAATTGCAGCAATCTCCAACGCCCACTGCACCAACATTTCAGGCGCTACAATCGCGGCCGCGCCTTTGGTTGAAAAAAGCATGCCATATAACGCATATCCGCTGACATTAACAGCCAGCCAAATGCCAAAGAGTAAAAACATTGAGCGCTTTTCCGGTACTTTGCCGCCTAAGCACCATACTGCAAAAACAAACGCCAGAATAAAAGCCAAAAGCCAAGCCGACCCGGTCACTAAAACGACAGAGGCGCCTACCGGTATGAGATAGCGGTACAACACCACTATGCCTACAAAACCTGCGAGAAACCTAAGAAAGGAAATTATCAAATATCTAAACCACATAAAGTTACAGCAACGCTATTGCGCGTTGAATAATTATCGCTAAAAAGAATATCGCGCAAACGATCGGCAGTAAAGTGCGTTTTCCCCACGGCAAAAGAGGCTTGTCGAGCCGCATGATCGCATAGGCCGCCAAAACCACCAGCAAGCCGTTGCCGGCGGAAAAAAATGCGCCCACAGTATCAATGGTCTCCAAAAAATTTCTCTTTGCGATAAACAACAGAATAACAGGAATGGCTAAGGCCGCGCCTTTTGCCATTTGCGGACTACGCTTCAAATCAAGATGAAACATTGCCTGCAAATCAAAAGCGCTAGTAATAAACGAGGTGACAACCGCGAGTAATCCGGCCAACGGCAAAAGCCACCACAAAAAGGACGGGAAAATCTTGACCAAGGATAACACGCTTTCCCCGTCTTTTGTCGCAATAGCCGCGTAAACGAATAAACCGAACAACCAAGTCAAAAGCGCGGCGATCAAGGTTCCCCAAAATATGCCTCGCTTGGCATTTTCCATTCTGCGCCCAGTGATCTCATAAACCTCGGCGATTGCTGTCAAACCGAATAATGCAAAAACGAAGACGCCAATGGAAGCCAGATGCACGCCTTCTCTCAAACTGAAAATACGAATCGCATCAGCTTGAGGTGCGGCAACGATGATCATAAACACCATCAGCAAAATCAGCCCCCAAGTGAGCGCTGACTCCACTTTTGCCATCAAACGCAAAGCCAGCATGACCGCCATTGAGCCTGCCGCCCAGAATAAAATCTGCCACCATAAAACATTCAAATTCAAACCGAAATGTTCAGCTATAAAACGGATAAATTCCCCGCCAAGTATGAGATAAGCGAAATTCGCGCCGGCCAATTGGAAGGTGTGGGTAAAAACAGCCAAACGCTTGGCCCAAGACCCCAAAACTTTACCAACATAGCCTGGCAAGCGCATTCGCTCGCGCAAGCGGTCAATAACCTCTAAAAACAGTAGATGCGAGGCCAGTATCACAAACGCTATCAGCCAAAAAACAAATGAACCGACTAGCACTCCCATTTTCTCCATGACCAAAGGCACACCAAAAATTCCTGCACCAATAATAGTCCCCACCATGGTCAATATGGCGCGAACCACAGTTTTCTTCATTTTCATCATGTGATAAGTATAGCACTATTGCAGCTTGGATGTCCCCGCGATAGGGTAATGCTATTCCTATATAAATATGCCCTCGACTGAAAAAATAACTCCGCAAAATCTTGAAGCCGAGCAATCCCTTTTGGGGTCACTGCTTCTGGATAAAGACGCAATGGTCAAAATCAGCGACCGCGTATATGCCGAGGATTTTTATGCTGACAAACACCGCTTGATCTATTCTGCGATTTCAGAGCTTTACCGCAGGCACGAGCCGATCGATCTCTTATCTCTGGTCAACCGCCTGCAAGAAAAAGAGGAGCTGGAAAAAGTCGGCGGCCGCGCATATTTGATCGAGCTTTCCAATGCCGTGCCGACAGCCAGCAACATCGTGCATTATGCAGACATCGTGCAAAAAAAAGCCACGCTAAGAAGGCTGTTGAAAGCGGCATCGGATATCACGGCTTTGGGTTATGAACAGGCCGAAGATGTTGAAACCGTACTGGACCACGCCGAACAAAAACTTTTCAATGTTTCCAAAAAATTCCTGAAAGCGGGCTTTACGCCGATCCATGACATTTTGGATACTGCCTTTGAAAGAATCGACGAGGTGCACCGCGAACGCGGAAAATTGCGAGGTTTGGCAACCAGCTACTCTGATCTGGACAATATGCTCGGCGGCCTTCAAAAGAGCGACCTGATTGTTTTGGCGGCGCGCCCCTCCTGCGGCAAAACCTCCCTGGCTTTGGACATTGCGCGCCACGTCGCCGCCAAGCAGAAAGTTCCGGTCGGCATTTTTTCTTTGGAAATGAGCAAGGACCAGCTGGTGGACAGGATGATCTGTTCCGAAGCCAGCGTGGATCTCTGGAAGATGCGCACCGGCAAGCTGTCTGATGACGGAACTAATGACGATTTCTCGCGCATAGGCCACGCCATCGGCGTTCTTTCCGAAGCGCCTATTTATATTGACGATTCCGCCAGCGCCAATATTATGGAAATCCGCACCAAAGCCCGCCGTCTTCAGATGGAATACGGTTTGGGTTTGGTGGTGGTGGATTATTTGCAATTGATGGAATCGCGCAGCGGTAATTCTGACAACCGCGTGCAGGAAGTTACGGAAATCACGCGCGGCTTAAAATCAATCGCGCGCGAATTGAACGTGCCGGTTTTGGCGCTGTCCCAGCTTTCCCGCCAAGTGGAACTCCAAAAACCCGCTATCCCGCGTTTGGCGCATTTGCGCGAGTCGGGCTGTCTCGCCGGAGATACGCTGATTACGCGCGCCGACACGGGCGAACAAGTCTGTTTAAAAGATATTGTTGAAGGCAAAGTGCGGACACCGTTTCCGGTTTTCGCTCTGGACGATGAATGGAAAATTGTAACTCGTCCGATGACAAAAGCATTTTCTTCGGGCAAAAAAACCGTATATGAGTTACGGACACGCAGTGGCCGCAGTATACGCGCTTCCGCCAACCATCCTTTCAGAACACTGGACGGATGGCATGCGCTTGAGGAATTAAGGTCAAAAACAAGAATCGCATTGCCGCGCGTACTTAAAACCAATAAAGCGGGCGATCGGATTACACTCGACGAATTAGCGCTCCTTGCTCATCTTCTTGGCGACGGATGTACGGTTCAGCACCAACCTATCCATTACACCAGCGCAGATGAAAAAAATCTCGATATCGTTGAACGCGTCGCTCGTTCTCTTTTTGGAATAAAACCGCGCCGCATAAGCCAAAAGAACTGGTGGCATACTTATCTGCCATCACCCTTTCATCTGACGCACGGCAAAAAAAATCCTATTACTGAATGGCTCATAAATTTAGGCATTGGTTTGCGACACAGCTATGATAAAAAAATTCCTGCTGCCGTATTCGACTGTTCGAATCGAAAAATAAGTCACTTTTTGCATCATTTATGGGCGACCGATGGCAATATTTCTTGGAAAAAATCGGCTGAAAGAATGCCGTCGGCAGCAATATACTTCTGCAGTACCAGCAAAATACTCGCGCAAGGCGTCCAGCATCTTCTGCTTAGGCTGGGTATTTTATCTACCCTCCGCACCGTTTCCCAAGGCAAATACAGACCGCGTTACGAGGTACAAGTGCAGGGCGCACAAAATCAAATTGCTTTTTTGGAACTTGTAGGATGTCACGGTAAACGCGGCGAAATCATTCAAGATATGCTTATTGCATTGCGAGCAATCGAATCGAATACAAATCTTGACACAATTCCACGCGAAGCATGGGATACCATCATTTGCGAAGAAAAAAATCGAATCGGTTGCAGTTGGCGCAAGTTATCGTCTGCGTTAGATATGAAATATTGCGGAAGCACTCTCATGAAACACGGCATCGGCCGTGAACGCATGGCGCGGGTTGCTATGGCTTTAAAGAATAAAAAAATTCAAGCTTTGGCAGAATCCGATGTTTATTGGGATGAAATCATAAGTATTACCAAACTAGGCGTTGAAGAAGTCTATGATGCCACTGTACCAGAACTCCATAACTTCGTGGCTAATGATATCGTCGCGCACAATAGTATTGAACAGGACGCGGATATTGTGTTGTTCATATACCGCAAGGCTGTGGATAAAAATTACCGCACTGAAGACCTGTCTCCGGAGGAAAAGAATTTGGCCGAGATCCATATTGCCAAACACCGCAACGGTCCTACTGGACAGATTAAACTGTTTTTTGATGCGGCACGCGCCAGCTTTCGCAACCTCAACAGACAGTCAGCCGGCCACCCCCTGCCTCCAGCAATGCCGCAAAACAGGTTGAACCCCCCTCCTCCGCCTCAAACAACCCCGTTTGACCCAAACACGCCAATCGTCTCTTCAAATTGAAAGTAAGTAATGCTATCCTCCTATCGAACATCAGCATTCTGCATGAAACTATAAGGCGTAGGACGTAGGACTTAGGACTTTGCACTGAGAACTGAGAACCTTGATCCACCACGACTTTCCAGACTTTATGAACTTTATAGACTATTTTATTTAACCTTATGTTTTCCAAACTCAAACAATTTAAAAATCTGCGCGATAAAGCCAAGACCATACAATCGGCTCTGGCTGAAGAAAAAGCCGAGGGTTCGGCCGCTTGGGGAAAAGTCAAAATATCGTTTGACGGCAATCAAAAAATCCTGGCCGTCGCTATTGATAACGAGTTAATGCAGGATAAAACAAAACTGGAAGGTTATATCAAGGAAGCCGCTAATGACGGGCTTGATAAAATACAGAAGATCCTTGCAGGCAAAATGAAAGATTTGGGCGGACTTGATTTGGCGCAGGAAATGCAAGGCTTGATGAAAAAAGAATGAGTATCAGTACTCAGTGAATATTCCCTGAGCTTTCTATAATTCATGTTTTTAAATCCTAAACCGATCTACGATGCAGCTGCGGAATTCGACAACCTGCCCGGTATCGGCCCTCGGGCGGCATTGCGTTTCGCTTATTGGCTGGTCACGCAACCCAAAGAAAAAATCCGGCGCTTTGCGCAGGCGCTTTTGGCATTATCTGAAGGTGTAACACGATGCAGTGTGTGCGGCGCATGGTCGGAAACGCCGATCTGCTCAATCTGTTCAGACACGAAACGCGACAAGTCCGTGCTATGCGTTGTAGCCACCAACCAAGACTTGCGTGTCATTGAAGAATCAGCGGCGTACAAGGGCATCTATCATGTATTGGGCGGCCTACTAGATCCGATTGAAGGCGTAACGCCGGAAACACTTGCCATTTCCCAGCTCACAAAACGCCTTATGTCGAGCGAGTCGGGCATCAGTGAAATTATTTTGGCTTTTGATCCAGACGTCCGCGGTGACACTACGGCTTTATTTTTGATAAAAAAATTGGAACCCTTGGAGCTCAATGTCTCCCGATTGGCGCGCGGCCTGCCAAATGGCGCGCAGCTCGAATATGCCGACGGCGCGACAGTGGCTTCAGCTTTGGCAAACAGGAAAAACACGGTCAATTGACCGCAAACCGCCCTTTCAAAAATCTTCAGAGGTTTTATGGCAGACATAATCTGTCCGCAATGCGGTAAAGAAATAGCGGACAAAGTATTAGTCTGTCCGCTCTGCATGCACGTTTTCGTAAAATCTACTCCGCAGACTAACGAAGATATGGAAGAAGCCGCCTCAAAACGGCGATTTCTCCAGCCATCGTACATTCGGCAAGGCCCGATGCTACGTTCGTCATGGCCCTGCACCGCTGAGCAGGAAGCGGTTTCCGAACCGGCTCCCACAACGGAAAAGAGTCCTGCCGCTCCGAATTCAATAACCGAACCGCCGGCCGGCGACATCGCGCGTCCGCAAAGCGAAATCGATACCGAGCCTCCGCCAGATGATTATTTACCGGAAGACGGATCCTTATCAGACCGTGAGCCAAAACATGAAGGTTGAGCAGCCGAGGTTCCGAGTCCCCTCCCTCCGCGGTTTTCGCCAACGCCAAAACCGCTTTTTTATTTTCAAAATCCACATAAAAAATCGGCCATTAGCCGATTTTCGTCTTGATGAGATCCTTCGGCTTCGCTCAGGATGAAAATAAATAAGATTGGACTATCCAATCTTATTTATTTTCACTTTAGTGTACGCTTGGCGGTGGCCTACGCGTTTTTTATAGCGCACTTTAGGCTTGAATTTCACGACTGAAACTTTGCGCGCCCGGCCCTGTTCCATTACCTCGGCCGTCACTTTTTTATCCAAAAACGGCGACCCGATCTCGACTTTGGAACCGTCCTCTTCAGCCACAAGCATAACCTCAAAAGAGACCTGCGCCCCTTGTTCCGCCTCAAGCTTTTCCACTTTTAGCTCTTCTCCTTCTTTTACGACGTATTGTTTGCCGCCGGTTGAAATAACTGCGATCATAGTATTCATTTAAGTTGCCGCAAGATTACGCTGAGCTTCACTGACTGTCAAGTATCGACACGGTTTTGAAAAACAAGAGTATGGCCGCCTGTGAAGAGTCGTTTTTCAGAGGGTTAATAATACGCTATGCTTAAAACCATGCAATTCTCGATAAAAAAAGCCGTCATCCCGGTTGCCGGCAATGGTACGCGTTTATATCCGTATTCAAAATACGTGCCAAAAGAAATGATGCCGATTGTGGATAAACCAGTTATTAAATATCTGGTTGAAGAGGCCGTGTCCTCGGGAATTGAAAAAATCATCTTCATCATTTCCGAAAAAAAACACCTGCTGCGCGAATACCTCGAATCCTTGCCTGACCTGCAAGCGGAGCTGATTTTCATTTTGCAAGACGGCCGCTATGGAACAGCGACTCCTGTTTTAAACGCTGAAAAGGAAATAGATAATGAGCCATTCGCGATTTTATATGCTGACGAACTTTTTTTTCATACCAAGCCCAGATTGCTGCAATTAATCGAAACCTTCCAAGTTGTTGGTCATCCTATCTTGGGCGCAATTCAAACCGATGACGCAGGCACTCGAAGATACGGGATTATTTTGCCCGGCGAAACTGCGGACGCAAATGCCGTTGAGGTCAAAGGCTTCCATGAAAAGCCGGGTCCGCAGGTGCGGTCAAGGCTGGCTTCAATCGGATCATATGTAATGACACCGGACATTTTTGACGCCATCAGGCGCGTGCATCCGCAAGGAAATGACGAATACAAGCTCACGGATGGATTTTCGGAACTGATGAAACAGCGTCCGTTTTATGCACTGGAACTCGCGGGCGAATATAACGACACCGGCAATAAAGCCGGTTGGCTGAAAACAAATCTGGCGGCCGGACTGCGCCATCCTGAAACCCACGACGAAATTAAAAATTTTCTAACCCAAAACCCCGGCTTCTAAGAGATGATGTAGATATTCGGGTGCCAGTAACCAGAGATCAAACAATCCTCCGACGTTCAACGTCGGATGTTGAACGTCGGAAACCGTATATCAAAAACCCCCACCAGCCGAGTTTGGCTGACGGGGGTTTGTTTCTGTCTGGCTAGTTACGCTTCTCCAGACTGAGGCTGCCGCACCTGTTCTTCGTAGAGAAGTACACACAAACGGCTTGATTGCCGGCGGTGCGGCCATTGATGTTCCAGCTCTCGCCGCTTCCATCCTCGCGTTCTACGCTGGAGATGAAGACTACGAAGCTTTGCGGCTTGCCGGCGGCATCGATTTTGAAATTGACAGCGCGCGGCGACGCATTGGACGAGTCGAACAGCGCGAGCATTAAGTCCCACTTGCTGGGACCGTCCACGATCTGGACACGGGCTTGTTGAGTAGTCATCCGACTAACTCCTATTGGAAATGACGGTTTGGTTGATGCAACCGCCTCACATCGTTGCCCCGTTTACAACGGAACCACCTGACCATCCGATCAGGAATTGCTGATTATATACCACAAATCACCCTCCTTGTCAAGGCTGATTTACTCCATAAATCCTCCGACGTTCAACGTCGGATGTTGAACGTCGGAAACTATGGAAGAATAACGAAAATCCCGGGGGTTAAGCCTAGCGCACTCGCCTGCCCGGCATTAATTTCCAATACAGAGTCAGCCCGATGCGTTGGGATATGCGCGGCCGGATTCGGATTCGTCACCAACGGCGGTTCGAGGCTGGCGACTTCAACCACCTTATTTCCATTTACCCATACAATATCCAAAGCAAATGTCATATCCTTCATCCAAAAAGGATAAAAACCGGCTTCATCAAATACAAAAAGCATGCCGTTTTTCGGTGCAAGCGGACTGCGGCCTCCAAGTCCCTGCTTGCGGGCTGCGTCTGTGGATGCAATTTCCAGTTGCCAATCCGTCAAATCCACGATTGCCGTTTTTTCCGGCTGTGGGCTTTTCGAAAAAGCCGCCAATGCAACTGCGAAGCCGGCAGTTGCGGCAAGCACGCAAGCTAAAGCAATTATTTTTCGCCTCAAAGCAAGCGCCATAGTATTATCGTTTTCCGTAACGTCCGATCAACCACGAGGACATTGCCGTTGCCACTGCCAATGTCGCCACAAGAAAAATTTTTCCTCTGGTCTGCAAGCTCAAAGCGATTACTCCGGCGGAAAGGCACGCTCCCCATAAAAGCACAACCGTTGTGCCGTGCGGAATGCCGGATTGCAGCAAACGAAAATGCAAATGCGTCGCATCGCCTTTCCACGGCGAAACCCCGCGGCGCAACCTGCCAAGCACCACAAACGCGGCATCTGCCAAAGGTATGGCCAAAACCGAAAGCGCGATCGCAACCTTGGCGCTTGAAACGATTGCCAAAAATCCCAAAGAAAATCCGGCCAAAGTGCTTCCCGCCTCGCCTAAAAACTGCTTGGCCGGATTGATGTTACGCGGCAAAAATCCCAAAAATGCGCCTCCGATGCCGCCGCTTAAAAGCGCGACAGCCGGCTGAAAATACGCCGGCGACAATGTCAACGCACCCACCATGGCCGAACCTATCACGGCAATTCCCGCCACCAAGCCGTCCAAACCGTCGAGCAGTTTGGTGGCATAAGTTGCGAACAAAAGCCACAACAAAGTAATCAAATCTGCCGGTAGTGAGATCGCGTAGTGCGAAGTGATAAATGCCGGGGATTTCCACCACACCAAGGAAAAACCGCCGCCAGCCGATAAGTTGGTAACCTGCTGGATGCCAGTGCCGGAAATTATCACGACCGTAGCCGCCAAAATCGGAAAAATTATCTGCAATAACGGTGGACGGGCGCGCTTATCATCCGTAATACCACCGATCAATAAAATTAAAACGGCAATAGCAAAACCCAACACTTGCCGCGCGCTGATATTTTGCAGTAATCCATTCACATACAACAAAACAACCGCCGCTAAAATACTGACCGCAACGCCGGTTCCGCCAAAAAGCGGTGTTGGTTTTACGTGGATTTTCCTATCACCGTCCGGCTGGTCAAGCGCGCCCAAACGCCGCGCCAAACGCGCACTCACAAAAGACAGAAAAAATGACAAAATAGCGGTCATCGCCGCCACTACAAATACGCCGGTTGCAATAATCTGCCTGTCCATAAAAAAGAATCTGGAATATGGAATCTAGGCCGGGAAAACGCAGGACATAGGACCCAAGACCCAGGACTTTCGAACTATTAATGCAGGACTTCCAAAACGCCATCAGACTTTAACACGATTTTGTCGCCCCTCCCAACCGCGTTCTTCAAAATCAAATCTGCCAGTCCGTTTTCCACCTTATCTTGGATAACGCGCCTCAACGGCCGCGCGCCAAACAACGGGTCAAAGAAGCCCTCGTGCGCCAAAGCCTCCACCGCCTCATCTTCAGCCGTGAATTCCATACCGCGATCCTCCAAGCGCGACGCGATTTTATTGATTTCCAGCCACGCGATTTGAACAACCTCGTCCATTGCCAGCGGCTTAAACACGATAATCGCGTCAAAACGGTTTAAAAACTCCGGCCTGAAAATGCCTTTTAATTCGCGCTCCAAAAGCGCCGTCCTGATTTGCGGCAAAGGCGTGC
>Ga0180007_10001473_pt1 | contig 32025 bp, 21 predicted proteins | sample MM_PC_MetaG_FD_121122 | JGI IMG/M metagenome (GOLD analysis project Ga0180007, IMG submission 121122) | Groundwater microbial communities from the Aspo Hard Rock Laboratory (HRL) deep subsurface site, Sweden - MM_PC_MetaG | ecosystem: Environmental > Aquatic > Deep subsurface > Groundwater... | reverse complement strand
TCGCTGGGGTCAGGGTGATTAATGATGTTATCGATGAAATCATTGTTATCTGAGGACAGTATGTAGACGTTCCAGCTCGTGCTGGTGCTTCCGTCCATGTAGTTGCCGATGATGTCGTTATAGTCGGAATTGTAGATGTAGAGACCATAGTCTGAATGGTCTGTGATGTCATTCCCTTCTATCCGGTTGTACAGGGCTGATACGAGGTTGATGCTGTCATCAGCGCTCTCCCTGACATCGTTATCAGTGATGTTGTTCAAATGCGAGTTGAACACCCTTATGCCGAACTGGTTCTGGTAGAAGTCAGTCGTCGTTAGGTTGTTGCTGTCCGAATAATACAGGTAGACTCCTGAGTTGGAGTTCTCTACCATATCCGATAATGAGATGGTGTTGTAATCTGAGTAGTACAGGTAGATACCGTACTGGTTCGAATACATGTAGTTGTCGATCAGGTCATTGTCATTCGAGTCCTGCAGGTATATGCCCCGCTGGTTGGACTCTGCCCAGTTGTCCTCAAGATGGTTTCCTGTGGAACTGGCTATGTGAAAGCCGTAGTTGGAGTTCATGATGGCGTCGTTGTCTATCACCGTCGTGTGATCCGAATCCAGGCCGAGGCCGCTCCATGAGTTAGACCTGAGCATGTTCCGCCTGACATCACAATAATCCGAACCGACTATCTGCAGGCCGTGCCAGGAGTTGTCCTCTATGTCGTTGTCATAGATGTCATTGTATTTGGCATTGTTATAGATATAGACTCCGTTGTAGCCGTTCAGCTCCACGTCGTTGTATTGCAGCAGGTTTGACCATGCATCATTAAGGTAGATGCCGTAGGCGTCATTCGACAGCACATGGTTGTTTATGATGTCATTTTGGTCCGCGACGCTGTAGAGGTAGATACCTGTGTCGAAGTCGCGGATGGTGCAGTTGACGATGCTGCCTGAATTGGCAGAGCTCTTGATGCCCCAGCTGGTATCCGAACCTTGTATCGTGTAGCCGCTGCAGTCCAGGTCGACATAGGATGCACCGATCTCCAGGCCGATGCCTAAGCAGTCGAGGTCCTCGACCAGGGTGGTGTCCTCATAGAGGATGTCGCCGCACTGCACGTTGCCGTAAGGCAGGACCAATGTGAAGTCCTGCGGAGCCTGAACAACATTCCATCCCCAAACTCTCGCGCGGTATTTTCCAGGAATAGGAGTAGGTATCTCGACCTGCTCGAGGTTGTCGCGTCCGTTAAATCCGGTTCCTGCAACGTTTGCGGGGATTGCTGGATTAAGCGTATAGGCATAATTTGCCACATTATTGGGATCATATACAAGGAGGTCGAGGTCATTTACCAAATTCGGATTGCTTAGGTATCCTGCATACGGATCATCCCACGCCAGCGTCACCTTGATTGAAGTCACTCCAGGCGGAACGTAGAATGAATAATAATAATTGTCATCATCATAGATGTAATCTGTGATTACCCTCTGTGGGCCGTTCTCGTGAGCAGTGATCAGGTCAACTGCTTCTGAGATGTTGACATGGCCGAAACCGAACTGGTAGTCCGGACCAGCGTTGCCGAGGTCAGTTGCGGTCTGTGCAAGTATCGCCTTTATCGTGGCTCCGACAGGCAGGTAATTCGGGTTGCCATTCTCATTGCGCCAGTGCTCAATCATCAGAGCCACACCACCTGCAACTGCAGGTGTCGCCATGGAGCAGCCGCACATAGAATCATAAGTATCCACAGGAACTGTGGAGGTTATTCCTAAGTCTCCGGTCGACTGGCAGCCAGGGCCCACAACATCAGGACGGAGCCTGCCGTCATCTGTCGGTCCCCATGAGCTGAAGGTGGTCATAGAATTATCATTTGTATTCAATGCACCCACTGAGATAGCATTCTTGGCGACCGCAGGCTGCGGGATGGTGCCGTACTGCCCGCATGGAGCGCCATTCCCCCTTTCGTTGCCGTTGCACTGCAGGGGGATGACCCTATGGGACTGGATGCCGCCAGATATGATCCAATCGAAATACTGTGTGGAGAGCTCATAGTCGCCTTCCCAGGCGCAGGGATAGCCGTTCCTGTATATGTTTGATATTATTGACATTGTAGAAAGGTCCATGCCGTTGGTAATAGCGGCGTTAAAATCAGTATACATCCCATCAGTGGAATTGTAGAAGCAATACGTGCCGCATTCAAACTCCCTTGAGTAGACATTTGCGTTGGTGGCCATGCCTCTCCAGATAGAGCCTGCGCTCAATGTCCCATCACCGCAGCAGGTTCCAGCGCAGTGTGTTGCGTGATCAGCGATACCGGTGGCTTCTCCTTCGGTGACCCTTGTGCCGAAATCATTATGGGTACTGTCGACGATGCCGCCGTCATAGACGAAGACCGTTACGCCTGTACCGTCAAGGTTGTGGGGAGCGACCTGCAGTTCATTGACATTGAGCCTCATCCTCGCGCCGTCGTTGCCCTCGCTCATGGGCATGGCTTCCTGCACAGCCTGCAATTCATCGTATCCTGCAAGAGCATAAGCCTGCTCTTTGGTGAGCCAGACTGAGTAGATGTTCAGGGCTCCTGTATAGTCGATGAGCTCTCCGCCCACCTCACTGATAAGGGTCTCAGCCCTTTGCCTTGAGACATCCTGGTGGAACTGGGTCCACATATACCTGGAGCCGTCCTCGCGCAATGCATAATCGAGCCATTCATCCTCCTGGATGTGGGAGCTTATCTTGTCAGTCGGAAGTATCGGGACTATCGCCCTGACATCAGGCAATGAATCAAGGTCTTGGGTCTCTATATGGGCTACGTAAGCATAATTGGGGATGTAATCCTGCAAAGTGATGCCCATGGCTTTCAGGGCTTCTCTCTCCTCCTGGGTCGGTATGTCATAGAACTGCATTATGACATGCCCTTGGCCTCTTGCCTGGGGCGATACAATCTCTTCAGGCGTGAAGGTCCGGCTCTTCAGCAATATCTCATAACCTGGCTTCTGCCTAAGATAATCATCCTTCTCCAGCTCCGCCCGTTCATCATCAGACAGGATGCTCATAAGGCCTTCCGGCCTCGACCGATCATCAGGCTTTTCGAAAATATCCTCCTGGACAAGGAGCTCTCTCCGGGCCTGTTCATCTGATAAGCCTTCTTTAGGCTCGAGATTCTCGATGGCAGGCGCTGGCAGCACGAAGCCCGGTATCAGCAGGCACATCATTATCAGTGTATAAATCGTCTTTCTCATATTATCACCTTCTGGTTTGTATGACTATCAGGGGCTATAGAAATCCATTGTGGATTAGAGTTTGTTATGTTCATTCCCCCTCTTAATTCATAGTATATACTCATGTCGATTATATGTGTTTCGGTGAAAAAAGATAAAATTTGTCCCGATTTTGGGACGAATCACCTTGTCAAGACCATCTTGCGGTTTAGGACCACGTCACCGGCCTTGAACCTACAATAGTATACCCCAGGTGATACGGGTTTTCCGTCAGATCCAGCCCCATCCCATCCTGTACTAAAGGTTCCCCCGCCATAATGAGTCCTGTCCACCAAAGTGCTGACCAGCCTTCCTTGGGTGTCATATATCCCGATGTTCACTGGCACGGCCTGCAATTCTATTGACTCAGGGATATCGTACCTTATCTGCGTCTGGTGAGGGAATGGATTCGGGTGGTTGGACAAGAGGATTCCTTGTTGGTCGCCAACAACAACATCGTCCACGCTCTGGCTCGGCAACCACTTGCCCAAGGATTCCGCAAAGGCCTGGCGAAGGTGAAGAGTGTCAACGATCGACGCAGGCATCCATATCCAATGCGCCCAGCCTTCCTCGCCAAGCTGTATCTTATTGGCTGTTTCACCATCAGGCGGATTGTTATAATCCGCACCGAGGAACGGTATCTCCAACTGCGTTGCCATAAAGTTATCAGTGTAGACATCAAAAGTCAAAGAGTCGTCCGGTGTCGGATATCCACGATGCATAAACAGCATCTGCGCGCCTCCAGGACCAAGCACGTCAATCGCCTCATTATACATCGCCTGCCTTGCCTGCTCTCTTGGAAGCTGAGCACGTGCCTCATGCAGAGGGGTTGCCCCCAGTATGCCTGTCAAGAGTACTGCTGCGCCTTTTTCAGCAGGGTTCATCTTAGGCGCCCCCCATGTCAAAGGTGACGGACTTCCTTCCAGTATCTGCAGGTTCGTCTACTACGACTTCTTCGACATGTTCGATGCTGTCATCTGCCAACGCAGCACCTCCCACGATGACCTCGGCTGTGGCGTCGTTGTTCAGGTAGTCTGTCTCGAAGATCCTGTTCTCAGGGTCGACCTTCGCGACTGCTGTATAGGTACCTGAAGCGGTATATTCTACCTGGCCTGTCACCACTATCATCTGACCTGGCCCGAGGCTTATCGGGACAGTATTGAAGATGTCAAGGTATGAATTTTGGCCGCTCTCGATCTTCCAGAACACGTTGTCGATGGGCTCGTCTGCATGGTTTGTCATGTAGAACCTGAAAACTGTCGGCTCTCCAGTAGAAGGCTCTTCAGGATACATCACCGTGAAGCCTGTGATCTCCAGGTCATTGGTCTGCTGGGCAGCGTAGCACGGGTTGGTGCAGCCAGTGTCTCCTGTATCATCCCAGCCGTCTGCGGCAAAGCAGGTGTTGTCATCGCCTATGTTGCTCATGCTGTTGTGGACATAGAAGTCGAAGTCATCTGCGTCGCATACCCGGTTCGTGTTGATGTCCTGGTTCTCGGAGAAGGACAGGTAGATGCCATAGCGGTTGCCCTCTATGGTGTTGCCGTCTACCTGGTTCTGCTCTGATTCATGCATGTATACGCCCGCCCCTGTGCCAGGCACAGAGTTGGTGATAGTGTTCTGCAGTATCTGGTTGTCGTTGGCGTCCCATGACAGCAGTATGCCGTGGCTGTTGCAGTCCGTATAATAATTGTCCTGGACCAGGTTGTTGTTGCTGGACCATTCCATATTGAGGCCTACGTTGTTGCCTGCGGCGTCGTTCGAGGATATCTCGTTGTCGCTGGACCACATCAATGACATGCCCACTACGTTGCCGTCCATGGTATTATCGACCAGAGTGTTATGGTTGCTGTACCATTCTAGCGTGATGCCGTGGGCGTCGTTGTTGTTGGCCGTGTTCTGCTCGACCGTGTTGTACTCTGACCAGTCCATGAACATACCGATGACAGAGCCAGAAGCCTCGTTGTCAAAGATATAGTTACGGTGGGAATGAGACACCTTGATGCTGATGTTGCCGTTGTCGTTCACCGTGTTGCCTGTGATGCGGTTGTCGTTGCTATCATGCACAGCAGCAATGCCGATTATTCCATTGTTGCTCGCTAGGTTGTCGGTTACATTGTTCCACGGCGACCAGTCCAAGTAGATGCCAATGCCGTTGTTACCTGCCTCGTTGTGGTACAAGTAATTGCTGTCAGAGCTGTAAAGGTTCATGCCGTACTCGCCGTTGTCGTTCATGAAGTTACCTATAATCGAATTTAGGTTCGAGTCAGAAAGCTCCATACCGAGATTAGTACCCGAGCTTAGTTGATTGTTGTGCAGATAGTTATTATCTGATTGTAACAGCTTCATGTTGTAGTCATTGCCATCCATGATGTTGTTATTTATTTGGTTGGTGTCAGACCACCTCAATGAGATGCCGACGCCGCTGTTTGTGCCCCTGTTATAGGCCACTATGTTTTCTAAGGAGCTAGACAGTTCAATGCCTATGTCACCGCTATACCTAACATCATTGCTGACAAGCTCATTACTGTATGACTCAAAGAGGTTGATGCCATAGTTGACCGCGTTTTGGATAGTATTTGAATACATACGGTTGTCATCTGCCCTCTCCAGATAGATACCTGTGCTCTGTGAGTTGTCAAAGTTGTTGCTCGAGATCTCGTTGTTGCTCACCCTGAACAGATAGCCGCCGTAGTCGATGCTATCAGTCACGATGTTGTTGGATGCGTTGTTGTAGTTGCTCGACCACATCAGCCTGATGCCGAAGTTGTTGCGGAGCACGTCGTTCACATATATCCTGTTCAGCATGCTCGAGGACGTCAAGGATATGCCGTATGCGTTGTCGTTGACGTCGTTGACATACATCTGGTTGTAGCTGGAGCCTGTCAGGCTTATGCCGGCGCTGTTGTGGTTTGCGAAGTTGTCGTATATCTCACAGTAGTCGGAGCTGTATAGGGTGATTGCCGCGTCGTTATAGGTCGCTGTATTGTCATTGACCTGGCAGCTGTCAGAGCTCGACAGCGATATGCCGCCCCCGTTGTTGAACACCGTGTTCGTGTACACGTCCGAGCTTCCGCTGAACTGCAATGACACACCGTTGTCGTTGTTGTTGCTGATGGTGTTGTCATGTATGCCTGCGTTTCCGGAATACCAGAGCACCATGCCGTTCTTGTTGGTCTGGACATCGTTCTGGCTTATCTCTGCTCCGGGAGAGTTCGACAGGTAGAGCCCTGTCGAGTCCCACTCTCCTGATGTTGAATATATGTCGTTATTCCTTACAAAGCCGGCTGTGGTATAATAGAAGTGGACTCCATACCAGGTGTTAAACTGCACTTCATTCGTATCTATCAGCACATCATCTGAAGAAGAAACGTAGATGCCCCGCCAGTTGTTGTTGGCATTGCTGTTTGATACCGTGACCTCGTCAGAGCTTGAGACGACGATTCCGGTATCGCCGTTGAAACTGGCGACATTGTTGTCCACGAATGTGGAGCCGCTGCTTGAAAGGACAATGCCGTCATCGCCGCTGGAAGTAACGGTGTTGTCAGTGACCCATGAGTTTGGGCTGGAAGACAGGGTTATGCCGTCATCACCAGCGGACTGGACTGTATTCTCGTCAACAGTTACAGCAGGGGTGTTCGATATCTCAATTCCGACATCACCCACAGAAGAGACCTGGTTTAGGATGATAGCTATATTACTGGAGTCCTGGACCTCAATGCCTGAGTCTGAGCCTCCAGAGATTGTGTTGCCCCGTATCTGGGTGTTGTCAGAGCCCCAGACCAGGACGCTGTCCCAGTCATTGCCTGTGAAGGTGTTGCCCGTGATGACTGCGTTATCTGCGTTATAGATGAATACACCTACAAAATGGTTGTCGTCTATCCAGTTGTTCTCTAAGACGACATTGTCAGCCTCGATCCACATCCCTGCCTCATTATAATTCGGCAGGTTCCATGCCCAGCCGAAGTCGTGCATCTCTGAGTCGCGCATCTCGAAGGTCGAGCCTGCCAATGCACGGAAGAAGCCATAAGCCGAGGCATTGTCGCCATTCATCAGCCGCGAAGGTTGGCTGTTGCGTTCGTTGATATAGAAGGCCCCTCCATTTTGAACTGTTATGCCATATTCACCCATCTCGTTGACGTTCATTCTCAGGTCAACGTTGTTCAATGTCAAGCTGCCGAATATGTTGAGGTCACCGTTCATCGTGATGGTGGTGTCGTTGCATACTATCACATGAGTGATGTTCCAGTCACCGACAAGATTAGGGGTGAAATGCTGGTCGTCAGTTGCGTCATAGCATACGTCTGTCGATCTGGGAGTGTCATAGTAGACATCAAATCCCGAGGTCCCATAATTTCTTGCATCTGTCCAGGCTATGCCTGCCTCAGAACTCAACGGAGCTGTTGGATCAACATGGACAGTCGCCTTGGGAAAAGCTGTCGTCAAATCACTGACAGACCGGCCTGACCATGACCATGGTGAGAGATAATTGGCAGACATGTAATCAATATTATAATCATGCCACATCGCTGCGTGGATGGTGCCCCGGGTATAGCTTGTCTCCAGGTCTGGGTACATCTCATCGCCTGTTGTGCATAGGATGCATCCGGTGAACCAGCTAACCGCGCCATTAGGTGTACGGGCATATCTGACATCATTATCAACGCCGTCATAGCGAGTGTGGCCGACAACTGCGGTGTCATTACCCGCATAATTCTTTACCGCACCGATGCGGGGGGCGAAATCATCTTCATTGTTATAGCTCACTGTCGCTGGGCTGCTCCAAGTGCTGCCGAAATTCTCACTGTTCATTACGTGGATGTTTCGATTGGTGTTAGTACATGCAGATTCGTAATTATCATAAGCAACCCAAAGCCTGCCACCCCAGTCGATGTCTGGATAGGCGTTAATAGCATTATAGTACTGGTCAGGGTAACCGCAATAGCCGCCGATGTAAACAGGAACTGTCCAATTGTCGCCGTAATCAAATGACCGGCTGAACTGGATGACCCAATTGTCAACACCCTTTGAATTCCATATGAGATACGGATACCAGCCATAATATCTCACACCATCTGTGACCATTCTCGGGTTGGAGACTCCCAGCGAATTATATCCGAGTGCCTGGAAATTCCAATCTAGGGTATTATCAAGATTTACCCTGAACATCCCTATATAATTATTACCATATTCTATTGTGACGAAGAGCCAGTTCTCGGCCCCCTCACCGACAGCAATAGATGGTTCTACAACGTCCAGACCACCAGACATCCAATACCAGGCATACCATGTCTGGCCGCCATCAGTAGACTTGTAGATCCGCATGCCGTAATTGCCTGAGTCTGAGTATTCAACGGCTGTATACATATCACCGTTCACTGTTGAGGCCATCGAGGGATTTATCTCGCTATAATTGGTTATTGCCAGAGGGACATCATCTTCGACCCATCTCTGCCCGTCTTCACCCTCTAATAATTCGACGAGCCCTGCCTCAACCTCTAGATGTGCATCAGATATGTATTCTATCGGCTGCCCTCTTGATTCTGCGAGCTTCTCTATTATTGCTTGTGCAGCTACCATATCGCCCTGCTTCTTGGCTGAGTGGATCTTCATCCGCATGAGCGCATCTTCCGGGCTAATCTCCTCAGCCTCGTACTCGACGTCCAAAGCTTGCTCTTTAATATTCTTATCGATAGATTCTACTCGCTCAATATCGATCGAACCTGCCCTGGTTTCAACCTCCTGCAACAAGGATTCCATGTCAAGAGAAAGGACTGCTGGTGCCATTAAAGCACAGACTATCATCAGAATTATCATTTGTCTCATAAAGAGTCACCCCGCATTTTATCCGACCGGGTAAGCAGTGGTGGTTTATAAAATTTTTGATAGCATGTTACCCATTTCCGTTAAACCGAATCGGAAATATTAATAATGCGCAACAATTACCCCCTGGCATGAAGTTTGATGACAGGATCCATTGGGACCGCGGCATGATGCTCAACTGCTTCTACCTGATAGACGGCTGGCTGGTCGATACAGGAGCCCTGCCGAGGGATATGGGAAAGATAATGCGGCTGATGAAGGAAGCAGAGATCGACAAGCTTGAGGGCATTGTGCTGACACATAGTCATCCCGACCATGCTGCCAACGCCAGGATGATATCTGCGACCGAAGGCGTCAGGATCTATGGACACAAGTTCGACTTCATCGAGGAGAGGCACTGGTACTGTGTGAATCTAGCTGAATATGCCGAATTCCATCCGCTGGAGAACTACAAGCATGTGGACTGCGATTATAGGTTCCCTATCTTAGGAGGAGCAAAGGTGCTGCACGTTCCTGGCCATACGCGCGGCTCGATTGCCATTGAATTCGAAGACGATGGCATCATGATAACCGGCGATGCTCTCCAGGTGAAGAACGGCAGGCTGGTCAAGCCGCCAAGCCTTCTAAACGAGAGGGATGACAGCGCCGAGAAGTCATTCAACAGGCTGGCCAGGATAATACAGGAAAAAGGGTATGACACCGTGCTACCGGGGCATAGGAAACCTGTGCACACCTATGAGCTATCTTAATGAATAGCCAAGAATTCGTCATGGCCTGAAGCGTAGCGGAGGGTTTGACGATGAATTGGCGAAAAGTCCATAAACTCTTTCTTGAGAAAGATAATTGAAACTGACCTAAATCATTTTGACAGGCTCTGGACACTTTTCGTAAAGCGTTGAGCCTTTGAGGCAACCTGCCGAGCAGACATGATCAGTTTCAATTATTATTATTCTTTGTAGCTTTTGCTATAATAAACTTTCGAGGTGATTCTTATGAAAATTGATACTCGTAATAATTGGATGACTTTTCAGTTTGTTACAAAATGTCGTTTTAAATGTTTTAGAAGGCAAAGTGTGATTGATTCCTGCGTAGCAGGAATCAAGGAGGTCGAACGCTTTGGGTTTGAGTTTGGGGAAATGAATTTTCCTTTAAATCATGTGCATTTGTCTGTTAATGTGCCTAAGAAGTATTCTGTTGGTGTGGTGATAACCATGTTGAAGAGTCGTTCAGCTAAGCGGATTTTTGCTGAACATCCTGGCTTTAGGAAGCGTTATCCGAGAGGTAGTTTTTGGTCTCAGTATGAGCATCATCAGTCAACAGGGCATAAGGATAAGGAAGCAGCGGATGCATACATCAGAGGCCAGTTGAGGCATCATGATGTGGAAATAATTGATGATACTCAGCAAAGGCTGACTGCTTTTACCGCCGAGCGGGGATACGGCAATTTCCGTAGGAGTTGACGAGGGAGCGAGGCGGGAAGGGGATTATAAGGGGTGTCCCCTTATTTCATTTCCCTTTTCATGAATTCCTTCTTCAATCCTGACCAGGTCTTCTGCTCTGTACCGGTCTCTATGGGGCCGCCGGTCTTCAGAAAGGAATCGACATCAGCGACCTCAAGGCCGGTATAGTCATCAACGAAGATGAACTGGACAAGGCCGGGGTCGGGAAGATTATTCCTTGATGCCTCATATGCATCCTTTGTCAATGTGTCCAGATTCATGAATATCAAGGCCAACGGATACTTCGGCCCCATGTGGAAGTTGTTGACCATGCTCACAGCCATGCCATGATAGACATTCTCCTCAGTGATGCCGTCCAGCCTTATCTCGAGGCTTGGCTCGTTCATGTCCACGACCCAACCTAGTTCCGTCAGACCATCCCTGAGGTCCTGGTAAAGGTCGAGGAGTGGGTGCGGAGGATCTGAGGCTGATTCCGCTTTCTGCTTGAGATATCCAAATCCAACCCTATCGACAAGCTCTGCTGGAAGAGCCTCCTGCTGCCCCTGCTGGTACACCGGCTGTTCAAGCTTCCCCTCGGCCGGAGCCATGGAGAGGAATGCCCCTATCAAATAGTTCACTATCGTCATTTGCATCACCCTAGCATGAAAGTCCTCCTCTTGATGATCAGCGGCGAGCCGCCCGGTGCTGGAGGCATATTGAATTTTTCCAAAGGACCGCTGACCAGGACATTTACAGATCCCTCATTGTTCTCCTCGTCAGTCTCAGCATACCGATCGTCATAGTCGATAATGTATGTCGGATGGTGAGTGCCCCCCACATCATAGCTCCAGTATGCGATGCCGAAGTATGTGTTGCCGGCAGGCACGGATATCGGGTCATCGTTGATTATCTCCTGGCCGCTGTCTATATCAATCCTAAAAAACAGGTCATCCGCATCCATGTTGCCGTTGTTCATGATCTTGTAATAGAACATTATGGTATCGTTCACGTTCGGCGCAGGCGGGAATACCTTGGTGAAGTTGATGAGCTCGAGGTCTATCCAGTCCGGACTGACCGTAACTGTGAAATCCTGAGTGTCCTCCAAGGAGCCGTCTGAAACCATCACTGAAACGTCATTCGCGCCGACATCGCCGATGTCAGGCAGCCATGTAATCAGGCCGGTAGTATCATTTATCACCATGCCACCAGGGAATCCAGTGAGGGAATAGCTCAGTTCATCCATATCTGGGTCATAGGCCTCGACATCGTATTCATAGAGCACAGCTATGGATGCGTCTTCAATCGGATCTGAGGTTATGACCGGCGGATTGTTCTGCCCAGCGCCCTGCGGATGGTAATCGATGCCGTCGCCATGCCCGGTTATGATGTAAGTGTCAGGATATCCTGCATTATCGGCGAGGTCTGACCAGAAGTTGCCCTCATCGGAGAGGTTCCACATGTTGCCGTCAGCGGCAAAGTCCTCATAGGCATTATAAGTGTTGTCAAAGGTATTATACGAGAAGATGTTCTTCGTGACTCCCGGATCAAGATATGCGCCTCTCAGGTTGCTGAGCATCCTGTTCGCGACAAATGAGTTGCCTGAGCTCGATGAGGAAAGCCGCACACCAGCCATGGCGTTGCCCGTCAGGTTGTTGCCTGTGAAGCTGTTGTTCATGGAATACTCTACATATATTCCGTTGATCGAATTGCCCGAGACCGCGTTGTCAGCCAAGAAGTTATTGCTGCTCCACTGAAGGAGGTCTATTCCGTTCGCACCGTTTCCGGATATGACATTGCCGGTCAGCGTGTTAAGGCCGCTGTGGTCCCTGAGCCTTATGCCTGCCTCAAGGTTGCTTGATACAAAGTTGCCTGTGATAGTGCTCCCCTTACTCGAGTCCATGTATATCCCGTGCCAGAAGCCCAGGATGTAGCAGCCAGTTATAGTGATGCCATCGGCGCCCTCTACCAGTATGCCCTTGTCATCACCGACGCTGTCTCCTGAGATGGAATGTCCATGGCAGTCTATTGTTATGTTGTCGGTCTCGATTAGCAGTCCGTCCCCGCTGCAGGTCAGGTCATGCTGAAGCATTGTGTCCTCAGCCAGCTCATCCCCGCATTCTATAATGCTGATCTCCTCCCATATCGGGTGGTGGTCGATGCCATCCCCTTCTCCAGGCACTTCGTAATATGTGGGGAAGCCCTGATTCGAAGGGTAATCATCCCAGTAGTTTCCGGCATCTGTCAGGTTCCAGTGGTTGCTGAAGCCGGTCTCGTAGGCATTGAAGGCGTTGTTCGACATGTTGTTATAATAATATATGTTGTCCGTTCCGGCCAGGTCGTATATGCCGAACTCATTGAAAGAGAGATGGTTGTTGCTGAACAAGCTGTGCTCCACGGAGTCCACGTCCAGGCCGAACTCGAAGCCGGATATGACACAATTGGTTATCTCTACATTGTCAGCGCCGTCAATGAATACGCCTTTGCCCGTCCCGTTGCCTGTTATCGAATGTCCTGCACAGTCGAATGATACGTTATCCGTGCTTATGGTCAGGGCAGTGCCCTGGCAGGTTATGTCATGGTTCAGTGTCAGGGATTGTCCTATCTCGTCTCCGCACCAGAGGTTGTCTGCAATGAAGAAGACCACATGCCTATTGTTTGTCACGATCCCGTCATATGCAGAAAGCTCGACATGATGCTCTCCTGCGTCTTCATAGCCGGTCTGCCACCTGTATGTATTGCCGTCCTGGATGAAGTTGGAGTCATTTATTGTCAGGGTAAGGGGGTCTTCGTCATAATCAACCACTGACACCTCTAACACGGCCAGGTCAGACTCTTCCAGGCTGTCGTTGATGGATGCATAGATTATGGGTACGTTGTTCGTGTTCAGCAGGTAGCTGATGACCTGCCTCTCACTGAGGTAGTCCATCTCCAAGGTCAATGTATAAGACTGGTCCTCCCTTGTCAGGCCGGTGAAAGAGAGCTGATGGTTGTTGTCGCCCTGGCTGATTGTCTTGGCGAACTGGCCCTGGTCATGGATATCATGGTCCTGTCCAAGGTAATAATCCACGTCAAGCTGGAAACTGTCTGGCAGGTATGACCTGAAGTTGATATCAATATCTGGGCTCGATGGTACTGTCACTGGGATGTCAGCCAAAGGCTCTAGGACCGTTATGAAGATGGTGAACGGATAGTAGCTGACCGTCGTGTCATCCACCAACAGCTCCAGGCTGTATTCCTGCACGCCTTCCCTCGGCGGAGCATAGAACTGGGCGGTGTGCTCGGTCTCATCGGTCATTATCTCCTTCTCCCAGAGCTTATTGTTCTCAAGGTCGAAAACGGCCAGGGAGGCGTTCTTGGGGGTGATGGTCAATGATAATAGCTCGATCCCTATATCTATCAGCTCATTGACATATTTAGAAGGCGGATAGTCCACATCTGATATCATGGCTGGGCTCAGCGGGATGTAGTCTACCGAATAGTTGAACTGCCTGAACAGCCTGAATTCGCCAGCTGTGCAATTGATGAGCTCTACAGGGTATATCCATGCGATAAGGTCATGGCTGGTATCAGTATATGCATGCTCGAACGATATCTCATAGCTGGCGTTGTCCTCATAACACACCCTGTCGACGAAACCATCCATATATGATGGCAGGTCCTCAACAGTGATGTCGACCGGGTCACCTACATAATCGACATTGAAATCTGTTATTGCCGTCGTAAGCGGGAAGGAAGTGGTCCTGACTGCCACCGGTAGGACAAGCTCGCCGTGCTCAATATTCAGATATGCTGGGGAGGCGTTTATCACCGAATAATTCCCGACCTCAACGATGGAATGGTCAGGTATCCCGAAAACCACATGCTTCCTGAACTTGGACTGGTTGCCGACCATCTCGACGAATTCTATGCCTGGCGCCAGGTTCTCAAGATTATTCTTGCAGTAATCCTCGATGCTGCTGAAATCGTGCCAGTCCATCATGATCTCCTGCCGAGGATTGCCATAAAGGGCATATGACATCAGGACGAGGCTTATGAAATTGTCCTGCCCTGCCCTCGAGCCGCCTGTATAATGGAAGTTCCTCGCGTCCATGAATGCCTGGCCGATGGACTTGCCGTCAGCGATCCTGCAGAGGAAAGACTTGGTGAACTGTGAAGAGCTGAAAGACATCGGCGCGATTATCGTCGAATCTCTCACCAGGCGGGATACGTAGGTATCGAAATTTGGCAAGTAAGCACCCCCATAAGGCGCATCGAAGAGGAACAGCGGATTCGTCTCCTCAAAGGTCTCCTGCCACTGCCTGACGTCATTCGGCGTCAACACATCGTCATCTTCTGTGGAATACGCCTCAAGAGGATTTACTTCACCCTCGCTCTCCAGTATGAAGAGCTCGTTATCAATGAAATCATCTACTGAGGAATGCACGTCGTCGAATTCGTAGGAAGCGAACCAGTCAAAGCCTTGCATGTTCCCCTCTACGTCGTTGCCGAACTGCTCTTCCAGTATGTCATCCTTCTTATTGTTCCAGTTGTCATGGGAATAATAGGTCGCATGGCTCAGGTCCAGGGTGTCGCGCTGCATCTGGCGGATCATCTCAGTAGGTGATTCCCCGACAATCCTCGAGACCGAACAGGTCTCCTTCGAGAGCTCAAGGGCTACCGCCGGAGCAACAGCTATCAACAGCATGCACAGTCCGACCAGCAGCTTATTTATCATCTTTCAATGCAAAGGGGTATGGCTCATGTTTGTATCCGGAATCCTCTCTGATCTCCTTGACAGGATAATTCTCCCTCATGTACCTTGCAAATCCTTGCAATAACTCCTTCACCCCCTCCCTTTCTAGCATAAAAAACTCAAACATGAGGACAATCTTCATAAACTTCTTCTCATAATGAAAGCCGAACTCGATTTGACCAGTCCTTAGATTGATCAACCCATGCTTTTCATTCATCCGAGAGATGGCTTCCTCTAATGATATCTTGTGAGGTTTTATCGCTTCGTCATACAGGTATCCGATGTATTCGAAGCCCTTGTCAAGAAAATGCCCTATAGCATCAGTTATATCAATAGGTTCTTTCAGTTCAATCCGGAAATCATAAGTATCGCTCATGTGTTCAACACCTCCAGCATGCACATTCCGGCCAGCAGTCTATTTGTCATCTTTCAATGCGAATGGGTATGGCTGTTGCTTATAGCCCATATACTCCTTTATGTTCTTCACCGGGTAATTCTTCTTAACAAAACCAACAAAATCCTTCAAAACTTCTTTGACACCCTCTTTTTCAAGGAGGTAATGCCCTAACGATAACACAATCCAACGATATTTCTTCTGATAAAAGAAACCAATCTCAATCCCATCTCTATTCAAAGGGATTGTGCCATTATCATCATTAACTCGTCGTATTGCCTCCTCAAGAGATACCTCATGACTGTCCTCATGGGCATAGAATATCCCACGAAACTTGAATCCCTCATCACTAAAAAAAGTGATTGCCCTGGAAATATCTACCGGTTTATTAAAGACCACCTTAAACTTATAATCGTCGCTCATCCGTTCAGCACCTCTCCGTTTATTATCTTCTTCACCTTGACTCCTTTTTCCAGCAAGAATTCCATCACATCGTCCGAGACATGGCTGTCAAATACGAAGTGCACTTTTCCTGATGGATTGGGACTATTGGATATGAATTGTTTATATTTTGATATCTGTGTATTCCAGCCATCAGTAATATCCCCCCATTGGGGGTTGTTTCTTGTAAGTGTCCCCCATCCCTGTTTAGCGTCCCAGACGTCATAGTTCTTCATCAGCATGTCAATCTCGCCATTGTCAATTTTCTTACTCAGCTCCTTTATGCCCTTGTCTTTCAGGATTCTCGCGGACCTGGCCTCAAACTTGAACCCCTCCTGGCCCACTACCACATTCTTGGTGAGCCTGTCCACACCTGGTACGTCTCCCAGCTGGACCAGGTCATCGGCGATGTCATCGCCGTAGTTCTCAGCGATCTTGCCCAGGTCCCGGAAGAAGCCGTTCTTGGCCATGTCATCCATGCTGTTGGGCATGTTCTTGACGAACCGTTCAAGGATCTCGTCAGACTCGCCGGCAGCTGACTTGACTCCCCTAGAGATCAGTTTGAGGTTCAGCAGTTCATCGCCCTGCTTCGCCACTGCGGCGAGCGCCTTGGGATTGATATACTTTCCCAGCTTGATCAGACGAGTGATTATCTGCTCAGTGGCCTCCTTCCCGAACCGCTCTGTCAACGGCTTAGCATATTTCCCCACAACCTTGAAAATGCCTACTGTAGCGATGTCAATGATGATATCGACAGAGCATTCGTCCCAGTTCTGGCCTGCCTGGTTCTCGATCAAACAGTTATCGACCGTGTCAGCAGAGAGTATGGCTATCCCTGCCACTGCCACGAATGGAGCAGCGGGCCCGGTGAAGGGACTCACTATCACCAAAGCCGCACCGCCGGCCATCATCCACCAGTTGATGGCCTCTCCCTCGACCTCCTTGTACATCTCTGACCAGATTGCTCCGGAGTTGAGGTCCAACAAGAAGGCAGAGTCAATCACCATTATCAGTGCATACTCCTCGCTCTGCATGAAGGCCCTGTTGGGGTCCCACAGGTTTCGGTCGATATACATATCATAATCATTGGCGATGGCAAATGGATAATATCTGAGGGCCGGATTATTGTCAGCGGTACCGATTATCACCAGAGTAGTGCCTGGAACGCCGTAATCACCCAAGATGAGCTCAGACCCTGCCTTCTCGGGGATGTCATCGGTATGGAACTTAGTCTCGATAACCAGCTTGAGCGTGTCGATGCTTTCCCTCATGTCGGGGGATACATCATCTGGAAGTATGAACATGACCTGCTTGTCCGCATGGCCGTCCGCAGTAAATATCTTGTCAAGCTCCTTTATCGGCGGCGCCCCCTTGACCTGGATGAAATGCTGGTCAGTGTAGATGTTGTGCTGGACTTGGTCGTGCAGCCAGGGGAACCAGTTGTAATCCACAGTGATAGGATTCCTGTAATACGGGACCACGAAATCATCGCCGACAATCATCACATCCATGCAATCGTCGCACATCTCCTTGATGAAATCCGCGACAGCCTCCTGATAAGAATTGTCCATCTCATGCGGGAGGGTCAGTTCCTCGTGGTATTCTGCAAGAGATTCAAATAAACCTGCGATCCCTATATCTTCTTCATACCAACTCAAGTCGTAGACAACACCGTCTTCCTTGGCGTTGACATAAGCCTGCTTCAGCACTGCACGGACGCCGTTATCCTCATGGGGGAAGCGCTCGTACAGCTTCTCGGAATCGGTCACGATGAGGAACTCTGGCTGGTCGGTTATTGTGACATGCGCTATCTTATTGTCCACGGTCAACTCGTAATCACCGTTTTCGGCAAGCTCATCAACCAGCATATCGCACGTAGTGATTCCCTGCCCGATGGACCAGCTGCCATAGCAATAGCCGCTGAACGCTCCGGTGAAGAAGTCCACATCGACGGTCCCGGCCGTAGCAGAATAGATATTCAGCCTCATCTTGTCCCCGGGCTGCTTGTTCACCCTGACACCGGTGTCAGCGTGGTCTATCCAGATGTCATGGTCATAGACCGAGCAGCTTCCCGTACCGTCAACCACAGTAGGATCGCAATATTCATACAACCCGTTGCAGTTCTCAATATATTCCTTGACCCAATGCGTACCTGCGTCAATGCACTGCTTGACCCAGCCGTACTCGCAGAAGTAATCGTTATGGTTGGAGCACTCGTCCTGCCAGCTTATCTCTTCGCAAGCATCAGGCCCTGACACCTGGTTGCAATAGTAATCACCGTGTGGGATGCAGTCTGCATCAGAGTCGCAGTCGCAGTACCATGTGGATCCGTCAGGGATATCGCAACCTGCTGCGCAGTCGTCAGGACAGTTATTGATGTCCTCCCATTGGGGATCGCAGACGTCATCATGATTGCACCTACAGTCGTCACGGCAGTTCTCAGGGGTCTCCCATTCAGGCTCGCAGGCTCCGTTGATGAGGCATGGGCAATCGTCCCTGCAGTTCTCAGGGGTCTCGCCAGGATCACAGATGTCATTGTAGTTGCATTCCTCTGACTCATGCACGGCGATGTCATGCATGACATAATCAGAATAGCCCCCCTGGCACTCGATGTACAGGCCGGCCAAGAGCTTGAATTCAGGGCCCCAGGCGCTGAGGTTGCCGCATCCATCCATCGATTCTTCTGTCGGCGCGTTGATGGTGAGCGGGAAGCTGTAGGTCTCGCCTGCACTGAGGCCGACCACTGATGTATTATAATATTCATTCTCAGGGCAGCAGCCTGGAGGATACCAGTGCACGCCCTTGCCATCATCCGGGATGAGGCCATAGTCAGCCCAGTACTCTGGAACGATGCTAGCCTCGACAAATATCGACATTATCTGATCCCCTGTGTTATGGACCTCGATGTTAAGGGTTACCTCCTCTCCTGCGGCGACCTCTGAAGGCGGGCTTATGAAACCGTTGAGCTCGATGCAGTCCTCAGGACAGTATTCACCAGGTTCGCATATGTTGTCCCCGCAGTCAGGCGGCATATAGCACAGGTCTGTGGCCTCGAGCCATATCTCGCCTGGATAGCAGCAGCCGCATTCATTGGCAGCCTGGCACTCGTTGTCGATATCCACGCAGTCAAGGTCCCAGTCGCAGTGAGAGTCAAGCTCGCACTCATACTGGCCGTGGTCACAGGTGCCGCATGCCTCTGGATGGGCAGAGCGGTCTGAGCAATAGCTCGCATCGCCGTCGCATGATATCAAAATTGGTGCAGATGCAGAAACGCATTCACCTTCTCCGATGCATGAGTAATCGAGAATGCTCTTCTTTATGCAATCGTCCTGGCAGAAATATTCCTCGCCGTCGGAATCGTCGCAGTCCTCGACGAGTTGCCCCTGGGCACCGCAGCGGTCATACCAGTACACGTCATTTCCTACGCATCCCTTGTGGTCCTCAGCTGTGCAACACATATCTTGGGACTCACTCCAATAGTCACCAGTATAGCAGCAGCCGCACTCGGCGCCCAAACCGCAGGCACCACCATTAGCATCAGCACAGTCAGGCGCAGAGGCAGCGCATTCATAATCAGCGTCGCAGTCGAAATCATCGTATTCGCATTTGCCGCATGCCTCCTGATGGTCATCCCTCTTGGCACAGTAATCGCCATCTCCGCGGCATGATTCCTCCTCTTCATGCCATGAATATGTACAGGCACCTCCTGTGCAGGTATAGTCCTTGTACTTCTTGTCCAGGCAGTCGCCTTCGCAGTAGAACTCCCAGTCAGTATCTAGCTCGCTGCAATCCTGGACATGGTCATTCTGCTGTCCGCACGAGTCGACCCAATAGATGTCATCGCCGTCGCACCCGTAATGGTCATGCTTAGTGCAGCATTCATGCGTTGACTGGTCGTAAGTCTCGTCCGGGTCGCAGCAGCCGTCATAGGTGCTCGGATCACCCGGCGTGTCCAGATAGGTCCCCTTGCAGTCCAGGCCGGAAGCACATTCATCAATCACATAATCATCACAATCCCAATCCTCATAACCGCACTTGCCACAGGCTTCCTGATGGTCCTCACGATGCCCACAATAGTCCTCGTCGCCCTTGCATGAGACTGTTTGGTAAACCCAGTCATACGTGCATGCGCCGCCGGTGCAGTAATAGTTCTTGTACTTCTTCTTAATGCAATCATCGGTGCAATAGTATTCCCAGTCCCCATCCTGGTCATCGCAGTCCTCCACCTGTTCCTGAAGTTGGTTGCAGGAGTCATACCAGTAGACTTCGTTGCCTATGCAGCCTGTATGGTCCTCGTCCTCGCAGCACTGGTTCAAGGTTTCTGACCACGTATCTCCCCAGCCGCAGCAGCCGCACTCGGCGCCCAAACCGCATGCATCACCATTGGTATCGACACAGTCAGGCGCTGCTGCGGCGCATTCATAATCCGCATCGCAATCATAATCACCATAGCCGCACTTGCCGCACGCCTCCTGATAAGAGTTACGGTCAGCACAGTAATCGCCGTCTCCCTTGCAAGAAAGAACTTCAGTCTGCCAGGTGTATGAGCATCCCCCACTAGAGCAGTAGTAGTCCTTCCTCTTCTTCTTGATGCAGTTGTTCTCGCAGAAATATGTCCAAGAGCTCTGGTCATAGCTGTCACAATCCTCTATGTAGTCCTGTGGCTGTCCGCAGGAATCATACCACCACTTCTCGTTGTCACCATAACAGCCGATGTAGTCATGATCTGTGCAGCACTGGTTCAGGGTCTCTGACCAGGTATCACCTGTGTAGCAGCACCCGCATTCAGCGCCTATGCCACACGCTCCTCCGTTGGTGTCGACGCAATCAGGAGCTGCTGTGGCACATTCATAATCGAAATCACAGTCATAATCGCCATAGCCGCACTTGCCGCAGGCCTCCTGATGAGAGTTACGGTCAGCGCAGTAATCGCCGTCGCCTTTACATGACAGGGTCTCGTAATAGTTCTGGGTGCGGCAGTCATTCACAGAACTGCTGCAATAGCCGTCAATCCTCTGCTTCTTGATGCAGTTGCTCTCGCAGTAATACCACCAGGGCACATCATCATCGTTGCAGTTCTCCACGTTACGCCATTCTGTGTCACAGTCCTCGAACTGGTATTCCCTCTGCCTCATGTCACCAGAACAACGGTAGTTGTTGGTGTATCCCTCTGTGCAAGGTATGCGGCACTGGCCGTCTATCCATTCCTCGCCGTTCGGGCAGCACCTGTCCGTGAAGCCGGCCTCTGAGCAGTGCATGCCATAGAAGCAGTCGCTGTCCTGGTCGCAGTCTCCTGCGCCTTCGACCATCCGGCAAGGATCAGGGATGCTCCCAGTGGCAGTAGTTATCTCTACATCATCATAATACTCGTCACAGGCCTTGCCGCTGCCGCAGGAGTTATCAGAATTGTAGTCAACCCAAGTGGAACTTGTGAACTTGCCTTCATAATCATATTCATTCCCGCTATCGCAATCTATCTTCTTCGGATAGACCACATAGAAAGTGGCCACACCAGGATCCGATGGATTGATGTTCCAGATCCCTTGCTGGTTGCTGCTGTCGTCACAATCCTTATAATACCTGACATCGACTATGTTCTTCCATCTGTCGCCGCTCGAGCCGGAATCCATGGCATGCCAGGCATCCATGCTGCTGTCCACCCAGCAATCGCCCCTTCCGCATATGGAATTTATCCAAGAGCTGGAAGCCATACAATGGCTCTTTACTGTGCTAGACCTGCATTGGCAGTGGTTCCAGCTCGAGAAAGTCTCATCGTTACCGCTTCCACCGTCGTCATACCAATCAAAGCAGATGCAATCAGTGTATGAGTCTACGCTTGTCATCCTGAATTTGACTGAGTAGCCTCCCCAGATGGTCTGGTCCTCACTGCTGCTGCCTGAAGATGTCCACCCATCAGTCCAGTCATAGCCCATGGCCGTGACTGGATACATACTTATCAATAGGATGAGAAACAATGCTGTCGGCTTGGATGGGTTCATCCGAACAGGTTCCTCACGAACTCCAGCAGCCTGGCGACGAACGAGCCTTCCTTTACCTCCCCTGGTTGGGCGCTGTACTTCTCAAGCACCTCCTTCTCTGACTCAGGCTGATCATCAATGGGGATCCATACCTTCACGTTCTTAGGTGGGCTGGAGTCTCCAGAGCCTTCCTCTTCCAAGACGGGACCAGTACCATCAGTCCTTTCCTCTCCGGCTTTCTCGGGAGCCACGTAAGTGGAATCATCCTTATGAGTAGGTACGTCCACCCAGACGCCGTTGACGCCTTCCTCTAGATCATCTTTATCGTCATCGTACAGCTCCGGCACCGGCTCCTGCTTTTCCAGGAGAAGGCCGGATATCTCACTCTGGTAACTTGTCAAGAAATACGAGACAAGGCCGCTGCAGTCAGTATCCTTGTACTCCCTGTAGCGCCAGTCGTATTCCGGCAGTATCATGATGACATAATTACCTGAAGACCATGCATAACCCACTCCAAGGTCGAATACCTCCTGGTTGCCGACCTTTATCCTGTCCTCTCCGAGGTCAAAATCAAAATAGGCATTGTCATCGAGGGTGTCTTCGTCAGGGTATTCGTAGAAATGAACCTCGCAGATGCCTTCACCATCATATTTTATTGTGGTCTGTTCAAGGACCTCGCCTACAAGTGGGTCATCTGTCTCTTGGGATTGGTAGGAGAAATCTCCGACGCCCTCTTCTGAGAGCTGTATTGCTGCTGCTGTTGACACAGCCATCAAGAGCATTACTACTAGCGATATGGTCTTCATCATGACACCCCCGTTTTCTACACAAAGAGATAATTCAATTATTTATAAAGTTTGTCCCTAAAATTAGCAATTATTTCCGTTGATTCCGGAAATTAAAAACCCAACCACGCAAGCAGCGGTGTATGTTTGGGTTTTTAATAATGAAAACTTACCAATAAAATTAGAGATGGTAAGGAACCCAACACCCCAAGGAGTTGGGTAAGTTTTCGGAAAAATCAGTTCCTGTGATATACCTGGTTCACTGAATCCTGGATCTGCCAGATGAAATACATTAGGTGATATAATAATTATTGCAGGTCACGCACGCAAGCGCAGAGCTGACAGTGATCAAGAGCGTCAGGAATACCAGTACACCTGAAATTATCATTGATAGTTTGTTCATTCATTTCACCCAGTAGTGAGGAACCTGGTTGGAATTAAAATAGTATCGATTTACAAACATTTATATAGATGAAAACGGAAAGGAAATGCCATGTACGATGTAATAACCGTTGGGAGTTCTACCATCGATGTCTTCGCTCACACCCATAATGAGCTCATCACGATAAGGTCCCATGACAGCAAAGAGAGCCTGATAGCTTACCCTTCGGGCGGCAAGATACTCATAAGGGAGCTGAACTTCACGATCGGCGGAGGCGGCACGAATACTGCTGTAACATTCTCAAGGCTCGGGCTGAAGACTGCCTGGCTCTCAAAGCTCGGCCTGGATGACAACGGCAAGCAGATAATCGACAAGATGAAGGACGAGAAGGTGGACTTCATCGGGCCGAGAGCGAAAGGCCAATCCGGATACTCGATAATACTCGACAGCATCGAACATGACAGGACCATCCTGACATACAAAGGGTTGAACAATGAACTGGCGCCGAAGGAGATAGACTTCAGGAAGCTCAAGGCCAGGTGGTTCTATTTCTCATCCATGATAGGCACGAGCCTGAAGGCATTGGAGAAGGTCGCCTTATACGCAAAGGAGAAGAAGATACCCTATGGATTCAACCCGAGCAGCTATCTCTGCGAGAAGGGCATATCACAGATAAGCAAGATAGTCAAGAATGCTGAGCTGCTGGTGCTGAACAAGGAGGAGGCAGAGCAGCTGGTAGGCAAGGGCAAGCCGAAAGAGCTGGCGAAGAAACTCAAGAAGCTCGGGCCCAGGCAGGTCATAGTCACTGACGGGCACCGCCCATGCACACTGCTGTATGATGACAAGTTCTATGTGATAACTCCCAGCGGGGAGAAGGTTGTCGAATCCACCGGAGCTGGGGATGCCTTCGCCTCGTCATTCGTGGCTGGAATGATAAAGAAGGATGACCCCAAGTTTGCGCTGCACCTGGCCCAGGTCAACGCTGAATCAGTGCTGAGCCACCACGGGGCCAAGAACAAGCTGCTGAAGTGGAATGAGGCGCTGAGGATTATGAAGAGGAAGCGGTACGCGCTGAAGATTATGAAGGCTTGAATCTCATTTTTTACTACTTTTAAGTTAATATTACCGAAAGATTAATATATGGATGATTATCTCTTGCCATGGATGCCACAGGAAATCGGGAACACTCAGGAAATAAGTGGTTGTACCACGTCAGATGCCCCATGGGACAGCCTGGATGCGCAGGTCAGGACTGAATACAAGGCAAGTGACCTCTCGGATAGGTGTGAAGAGCTGCATGAGGAGGTCTATCGGAAACTTCTTGAAGTGATGCCTCTGCCCTTCAGAAAGAGGACCGCTTACGAGGCTGAATTGCCCAAGGGTGAAAAAAGGGTTATTGGTGAGTCACTGCCAGGCAGGCCCTTCGTGCTGGTCGACACAGAGATATCATCTCTGAACAGATTCTCCTCAATTTACGATGCCTTCAGGACGATGAACCGCAATGATGCACTCAGGCCGGAAGACCTGTTCGAGGCAATACTAATCCATGAGTACGGGCACCAGCTCTTCGAGGAATTCTATGAGCAAAGGGTCACGATAATCTATGCCACACATAACACACATGAAATGTCAAGAAGCGTCAGGGCTGTCGGTGAGGCCTTCAGCTTCTGGCTGGAGGAAGAGCTTACCGGGACGAGGCACATGTATGAGGAGACCGCAGAGACATACAGCGACACAGCAGATGTCAAGGCCCTGAAATTCTTCTACGACAGGTTCAAGGAAGAGGCCAGGAGAAAGGGCAGGCAATACATGCTGGAGAATCTCCATGCCATAGTCGAAGAGAATGTCTGGAAGGTCAAGGATGTGAGGCTGCTTTCGGTGAAGAACCTCGGCCGCCGGACACCAGCCGGGGCTGATGCTCTGATAAGCAAATTTGGAATATACCAGTTAGGCATTGGCATAAATGACCTATATATCAGGGGGTTATCATATCAAACCGATATCGAACCGCCTAATTACCAGACCGAGCTCCAAGACTATTTTAGACTAGGACGTGAATACGCGATCAGGCAATAAAGATAGGATTACACATCATCCTTGCTTCTCCTGCTGATTGACTGCCTCCTGCACGACCCTCTCAAAGTCTGATAGGGTCTCCAAGTCAGGCTGCCCCGGGAGCCGGATATTGATATATGAATCCTCGTTGTCGACGACATCCGTGTAGTAGCGGAACAATATCCTGGGACCGGGGAAATGCTCAAGTGCTGCTTCCCGTGAACTGATGGCGCAGAGCGTGTCCATGACAGCGACGCAGTCGAAATCAGCTGCATGCGCCTTCAGGTATTCCTCCAGCTTGTCCTGCATGAAACCCCCTTGATATTCAGTGAACACATAGTTCTTGCCTTCATCGCCATAGGTATCACAGATAACCTGCTGGCCGAACATGTCCATCAAGAGGAGTATACGGGCTTTCATGGAGGGGGTGAAACTGAACAAGTATAAAAAACATCAAGCGAAACCCTTAAATATGAGTTCTGCACCTATACTAATCCATACTACTATGGACGACGTGAGATGCTTTGACTGAAAAGACGGTGAAGTGCCCAGCGTGCGGATTGACCTTCAGAGCGGTCAACTATTCAGGCCTAGCCAAAGTGTTCTGCCACTACTGCCATTCTGAAGCCTAGAATTCCCCTAAGCGCTTCTGCTTCTTGTCGTGCCTTTCCAGGTATTTCGGCGGCTTTATCGCCTTGAACTCGAAGCCAAAGTCCTTCAGCATCTTCTCAGCATTGGCAGATATCTTTGGGGCTGCGATTATGCCCCTGATCCTCTTCAGGCCCTTGCTCTTCTTCATCTTCTCGACATATCTCCTGAGCTGCTGCACAGCTGAGAGGTCTGCTGAGTAGCGTTTGCACTCTATTATTACCAAAATATTGTCCTTGTCATGGCCGAAGACATCGATGAAGCCGTACTTTGTGTGCTCTTCCCGGCTGAGGGGCCTGAAACCACGCTCTATGAGCTTCGGTTCGGCATAGATCATGTCTGCCATGTCCCTCTCTGAACCGGCAAGCTGGATCTTCTGGCCGTCTACGAGCTCCTTGGTCTGTATGAAGTGGATGCCATTGATCTTTATGTCCATGAACTCCTTCTGGGAGATGTTCCCGCTGAGGAGGAATAGGCCGGAACCCTTCTGGATGAAGGAGTGTGACGAGCCTTCTTTCATGTAGTTCACCGGCGATGACCCTTTCGGCTGGTGCACGAGCATGGTGCCATCCTGCTTGATGATGATGAGGCGGTCACCGTCGGGAAGGAAGGATTCTGCCCTGCCAGAATACCTGATGTTGCAGTTGACTGAGAAGATTATGGTCTCGTTCTTCCTCAAAGCCTCGTTCAGGGAGAGGGCGAATTGCTTCATGAACCATGCTAATATGATATAGTAAATAAAGTTATTGAAAAAATCATTCTTGTCTTTCTGATGGCAGTGCTGGCTGCCCTTTTTCCCGCTCCTCAACTTTAGGCAGGGGAAAACCATTGATAGGCATATAATCCTTAATGCGGAACATGTAAGCCAGCGCCCGGCTTGTTCTCTCGAGCAATGCCTCTTTCCAATTGGCTGCACAGTCAACGGTCCCCAAGCCGTATATATGATTCTGGTTGGTAAAGGCATGATATATCGGAACCTCCAATTCCATATCTGAGATATCCATACCCCCATATGCATCCAGGCAACGCTCAACGCTGTCGATCAGTTGTTCGTCGGTTTCTTCTCTATTCTTCATGCTCTGGAACATCACGCGGAGATTCTTATGGAGCCAAGCATTATTAGGATCAGTTCCGCCGTACATGGTTACCCTTCGATTCTTATCCCCGACGGATATCCGTGTGATAAGTCCCATATTTCTGGAAAGATCATAGGCCCTGGGCAGGAATAATGTGTCGATGACACCTTTATATTCTATGTGATCACTGTCATGGAAATCCAGTCCGGTCAGTCTTACGATATCAGCCGGATCAACCTGTCCGTAAGTGCCGTCTCCCAAATGCACTACCTCGATTCTGTCTCCTTCCAAAAGGTTATTGACCCCGACATTCGCCCTGACCTTATGGTGCGATCTACTCATCTCAAAAGCAATTGCTTTGAAATATCCGGCTTCTCCCGGATAATCTACTGTGAATGAAAGAAAGGTAGGACTAGCGACAAATGAACTAATACCGTTTATGTCCTCAGCTCTGAAGTCCTCAGTGGCTTTTTTGTCCGCAAGCTCAAGCTTGACTTCATATAATCTCGCTGATTTGTATAGATAACCCAATCTCAATTTGAATCTCTTTCCTGATGATGGAAGTTTGGTCGCAATTATGAGATTTGCGGGTTTCAGGCCGTCCGCGTTCTCCTGTGCCATTTCATAAGCTCTCTGGACTAAAGTGTAAAGTGTTCCCATGATAGGAAAAGAAACCTGAATGAATATATAAAACTTTTGATTTTTAACTATTTATAAGTGGTTACTTATTTATCAACTTGAATATAGGAATCCAATCATTTATTGAATTTCTTTTCGAACTCTTTAAACACCTGTTCCCGAATCTGTTCAAGCTGCTCATCGCTGGTCTTCTTCTTCGATGCCCCTTTCAGGTGGGCGATGCTCATCATGGCCTCGCGCAATTTGGCCTCATCCACCTTCTCTCTCAGGGCGTTCCTGATGAACTCTGTCCTGTTCTGGTAGCCGCCCTTCTTGACGCACCTGTCGACCTCGCCGAGGAATGCATCATCCATCTTGACAGTGATCATCTCCGTTGCCATATAGCTATCGTATATACGATGACTATATAAATCTTTTGGTCATTGATACCCCAATGCCCCTTTCAGCGGCACGAACGAGAAGGAGCCGAGGCGTTTTTCTGTAATGCCGTCCTTGTGCTTGGTGTAGACGACCATGTCCTGATCGAAGAAACCGGAAACAGGGGCGACGAGGATGCCTTCTTCCTTGAGCTGGGATATGAGCTTGTCCGGAGAGCTCGGGCAGGCAGCTGTAACGATAATCCTATCGAAAGGAACATATTTCTCCAGGCCTATGCTGCCGTCGTGGTGCATTATTGTCACGTTCTTCAGCTTGGTCTTCTTGACGTTCTTCTTAGCATAATCAGCCAGCTCTGACACGATCTCAGTGCTGTAGACCCTGCCTTTCTTCCCGACGATATAGCCCATCAAGGCTGCGTTCCATCCAGAGCCTGCACCTATCTCAAGGACCTTCTGGCCAGGCCTCAATTCAAGGGCATCAAGCATTATCATGACAGTGCTGGGCTGTGATATGGTCTGGCCATGACCTATCGAAAGGGGGTAATCCCCATAGGCCTGGTCAAAGTCTTCGTCGAGGATGAACTTCTCCCTAAGGATGGCCTTGAAGGCCTTCAGCAGAGGCTCTGGATAACAGCCATTCCACCTCCCCAATAGCATCTCCCGGGCTGACATGGCCCATCCAGGCCTTTCTGGATTAATAAAATTTATTAACAACCAACCATATTTTTCATTTTGTTACTCACCAGTAGGTAATAAACCGAAAGATTTATATACTAGCAGGCCATTGCTACAGGAAAAGGGGGATTAAATACGGGGGTTTACAAAAATGATCGTACAAAAAGACTTTATCAACCGCTTGAAACAGTTCGGCTTGAACAGCTACGAAGCAAAGATATGGACAGCTCTCCTATCCAGAGGAGTAGCAACAGCTGGCGAGCTTTCTGACATCTCAAACGTCCCCCGATCACGAAGCTATGACATTCTAGAATCATTGGAGAAGAAGGGCTTCATCATAATGAAGCTCGGAAAACCCATCAAGTACATCGCTGTCGAGCCGGCAGAAGTGCTGGAAAGGGTGAAGAAGCGCGTCATGCAAGATGCAGAACAGAGCCACGGCACCCTAGAGAAGCTGAAAGGCAGCGAAATCGTAAAGGAGCTGACAGTGCTGCACAACAAAGGCGTTGACCTCATAGACCCTGCTGACCTTTCAGGCAGCGTGAAGGGCAGGAACAATGTCCTCAACCAGCTCGAGACCATGATCAAGGGAGCAAAGCAGAGCATCGTCTTGCTCACGACCGAAGAAGGCCTACAGAGGAAGGCAAAGCACCTGAAGAACCACCTCAACAAGGCCAGGAAGCGAGGGGTCAAGATCAAGATCGGCGCTCCGATAACGAAGAAGAGCGAAGGCGCTGCGAAGATAATGAGTGTGATCGGCGAAATGAGGCACATCGAGGACGTCAAGGCCAGGATGATGCTGATAGACGACGAGCAGCTCGCGTTCATGATCGCTGATGACAGCGTTGAACCCGATTTCGACGCAGGCATCTGGGTCCAGAGCCCGTACTTCACAAGCGCTGTGAAGACCATGTTCGAGACGGTCTGGAAGTCAGGGACTGTCTTCAAATAATTTAATAATGTTTCTTTTTTGATATTTATTTAAATCAGTTCTCACCCTATGATTATTTATCTTACATACCTATTCAAAGCGATAGGCATCCTGAAACGCCTGCGCATCATATCAGGTCAGCTCTTTAGAAAGCTTTATATTTGAGAACCGATTCTCCCCTGTCATGAGATTGGCATTTACGATAAAGTCAGATTCCATGAAGACAGATTCTGAGCCAGTCATACCTCAACCATCTCCCCTGTAGGGGAAGCTTTATATTTTCTACCAACATCGCGAGGGATACAAAATGAGATATAGGCCATTAGGACCGAGAAGCAGGGAAATAATAGAGCGTATAGAACGGAACTCAGCTGACAACTACATGCCTTACCCCTTTGTAGTTTCCCGGGCAAAAGGGCCTTACCTTTTCGACCCTGACGGCAACAAGGCACTGGATTTCTTGTCTGCATATTCCGCAATCCTCACGCATATGCACCCTGACGTGGCCAAGGCAGTAATATATGAGATGGAACACGGCTCAGACCTGGTCAGTAGGGCACTCTATTCAGAACGGTTCGCTGATTTCGTCGAATTGTTGGCGAAGATCACTGGCTATGAACGCGTCCTGCCAAAGAGCGACGGCGGCTCTGTCACTGACTCTGCTATCGCAGGACTGCTGATGCACGGGAACAAGCGCGGGATATCGCATCCGGAAGTCATCCTGACCAAGGACTATTTCCACGGCAGGAACTGGATATTCGCCTCGAATGCGCTGTTCGACTACGAGCAGTCGCATCTAAAGAGGCCTTCTGCCCAGGGCATTGTTGTGGTTGATAACACTGCTGAGGCAATCGAGGCAGCCATCAACAAGAACTCAGTGGGCATGTTCATAGAGACACACAAGGGTGAGGGCGGCCCACTGTTCTCGACCAAGGAAGAGTACATGGCCATGAGGGGACTGGCCAGGGATAAAGGGCTGTTCTTCGGCGCAGACGAGATACAGACCGGCTTGGGAAGGTGCGGCCACATAATGGCATGGCAGGAATACGGAGAGAAGGCCCGACCGGATTTTGTCACTTTAGGCAAGGCGCTAGGAGGGGGCATAATACCTGTCTCAGCTCTTGTCGGCTCAGAGGAATTCATGAGGATATTCACGCCTGGCAGCGACGGCAGCACCTTCGGCGGCTACCCAATAGCTTGCGCTGCTGCCTGTGCATCATTGAAGTACATCCAGCGCGAGAATATCCCGCAGAAGGCCCTGGAACTAGGCAACTACTTCGCGTCATTGATGCGGGGCATACCAAACGTGAACATAGACCACCGCGGGCTGCTCATGCGCGTGGAGATAGAGGGTATAAGGTCAGCGAAGGACATCTGCCTTGAGATGCTGCTGGGAGAGCATCAGCCAAGGGTGTTCATGAAGCACGGGCACTACAACCCTGAGAAGAACGTGGCCTATACAAGGATAGCCCCGCCGCCCGGGGCGATGACAAAGGTACTGATCAGGGAAGCGGTCGAGAAGACCATCAGGCCGGTGCTGGAAAACATGAGGAACAGGATCACTTGAACTTATACTGCTGGCCCTGCATCTTCCTCAATCGTTCCACCAGCCCCTCAGTAGAATAGACCTTGACCTTGTCCTGCCTCTTCAGCGCCTTATCATTCGACCATATCGGAAAGCCCAGCTTCAATGCCAGGGCAAGATAAGGCACATCATCCTCATCAGATGTGAGCTTTTTTGCTTCTTCAATGAATGACTCGAATTCCCGTCTCGGGACGACATGGATAACCTCTCTCAGGTTTTCCAACAAATCTCGTAGCTCCTGGGCAGTTCTTTTGGTTTTCCTGAGTATCTCTTCCTCATGCTCAAGAAATTCATCAAATAAGAATTCCGGGGCAAATAATTGGATATCAGCGTTGACAATTATCCTGACAGTATAACCCTCCTTGATCAAGGCAGAAAAAAGAGGATTTGCATCAATGATCAGTCTCATTCAACTGTTCCTCTGGTACCTTTTAGCCAGGCTCTTGTTGACCTTCCTTCCCAGCCTCAAGGCATCCTCCTCGGTGAAGGTGCTGTCCTTGGTGAATTCACTAAATTGCCTAAGCAACAATATCTTCTTCTTTATCGCTTCCCTCGCAACAGCACTCCAATTTATCTCCTGAAAACTATCCATCTCATGCTTCAGATCCGACGGGACTGATAGGGTAATGCTTACCATTTTAATCCTCCAGTGTATTACGTTTATTATGTGCAATACGTTTAAATATTTAAAGTTTTCGCTTTTAAATTCTGGTTCTTCTCGGAATGTTCTGATAGTTTAATATGCTAATTATGCTGTATTTGTTTGTATGAGAGCTTCTAGCGGCAGATTTCGGCTTAAGGATTTGTATCGGTTTCGCGGGTTCAAATTCGT
>Ga0180007_10001472_pt1 | contig 32043 bp, 22 predicted proteins | sample MM_PC_MetaG_FD_121122 | JGI IMG/M metagenome (GOLD analysis project Ga0180007, IMG submission 121122) | Groundwater microbial communities from the Aspo Hard Rock Laboratory (HRL) deep subsurface site, Sweden - MM_PC_MetaG | ecosystem: Environmental > Aquatic > Deep subsurface > Groundwater... | reverse complement strand
AGGCCTTTTTTGGATTAAGCTTCTCGATGTACTTGGCAAACAGATCTATTTCAATATTTACCTTATTTGAGATTTTTAGTTCAGGAATAGTTGTGTTCCTATATGTTTCCGGTATAATAGAAAAAGAAAGAATATCCGAAGTAATCTTTGCTATAGTGAGGCTGATACCGTTGATCGCTATAGAGCCTTTTATAATAATGTATTTTAATAAAGCCGGTTTGATCTTGACGCTTAGAGAATAGTCCTGATTTATTTTATGGATCCCGGTCACAATCGCCGTATCATCTATATGACCTGTTACGAAATGTCCATCCAGCCTCTCCCCCAGCTTTAATGCTTTTTCCAGATTAACTTTATCATTGAAATTTATGCTTTTAAGATTTGTAATATTGTATGTTTCCGTAGCAATAAAAGAGGTAAATTCTTTCGGGCTGAATTCTGATACGGTTAAACAGGCGCCATTAACTGCAATACTTGAACCTTTGTGAATGTCATTTAAAAATCCTTCCAAAGCCGGTTGAATGGAGATAACGATATTTTTTGAAGTGACATTTTTTCTCGCGATCTTCCCGATAGTTTCAATGATTCCTGTAAACATAATGATGTAAATACCCTTCAAATATAAAATTATCAGAGAGATGGTTATAAAATTTTCCATTTTGTACTTTTTTATGCATCTGCAGAGGAAATCCCTTTCCCTGTATTAATCCTTTACTTTCAACACCTCCCAGCAGGATAGGAGCAATGGATAGCTGGAGTTTATCGGCCAGGTCATACTTGAGAAAAGAATAATTTACAGTACTCCCGCCTTCCACGATAAGTTTTGCAATTCCTCTGTTTCCCAGCTGAATAAGCAGGTCTTTTAGATCAATGAGATCATTTCTGGTTTTACAGAGGATGATATCGATATTTCTTTTTTTAAACTCCTGGATCTTCAGCATGTTAGGGCATTGCCTGCTTATGGCAATAATTGTCTTATGCCCTTCGGAATTTTTTAGGACAGTTGCATTTTTCTGAATGGAAAAGTTTGTATCCAGTACGATACGGTAAAACAGCTGTTTTCTTTTTTTACCCCGGTAGGTCAGGAAAGGATTATCCTTCATAATGGTCTTGATCCCTGCAATGATACCGTCATTTTCTAATCGCAGAGTCTGAGACAGCATCCTTGCATTTACGGAAGTGATCCATCGAGAAGATTGCTGATAATCGGTTGTACACCCATCAAGTGAAATTCCTGATTTTAACGTCACATAAGGTGTCTTTTTAATGGTATATTTAAGATACCATTGAAGCTCCTGATTTATCTTATCCTTTAAGACATCTGTAATTACACTAATATTATTTTGTCTTAATTGTAATACCCCTTTGCCATGAACCAGTTTGTGCGGATCTTTTATCCCGATGATCACTTTTTTGACCCCCCTTTTTATGATCATATCGGTGCAGGGAGGTGTTTTTCCGTAATGGGAACAGGGTTCCATGGTAACATATAGAGAAACTCCCTTCAGGTTGTAGGGTGCTTTTTTTAAAGCGGCTATTTCGGCGTGATCTTTACCCGGGATCTGCGTATGTCCTCTGCTGATGATCCTGTTATTTTTTACAAGCAGGGCTCCTACATTCGGATTAGGAGATGAAAGCGATCTGGCTTTTCGGCTTTCTATTAAAGCCTGAAGCATAAAATGCTGATGTTTATTCTCTATCATGATCATTTAACAGTTGTATTATTTCTTTCTATTTTTTGACCCGATCTTCCACCAGTCATATAATACCGGAGAAGCTACAAAGATAGATGAATATGTACCGACAAGAATACCGATCAGGAATGCAAAAGCAAAATCATGTATGACAGTCCCGCCCCACAGATAAAGAGATAATACAGCTAAAAGTGTTGTTAGAGATGTTATGATCGTTCTGTTCAGAGTTGTTTTTATACTTATATTGATGATCGTATCAAAGGCTTGACCGTGCATGATCTTCATATTTTCACGAATTCTGTCAAATACAACGATCGTATCATTTAGAGAGTATCCGATGATCGTCAGAACCGCGGCTACGATCGGTATATTGATCTCTTTTTCAAAAAAGGAGAATATACCAAGAGTAAATATGACATCATGGACTAAAGCAACGATAGCAGCGATCGCAAATTTAAACTGGAACCGTACAGATATGTATATAAGAATGGCGATCAAAGAGATTACGATCAACAGATATGCCAGGTTTCTAAGGTCTTTTCCAATGGCCGGTCCCACCAGTTCACTTTTCTGAAAAGGCAGCTGAATACTATCTTTTTCAAAGTGGGTAATAAGGTTCTCCTGTATCCAGTTCAAGGTTTCCGTATTCTCTGAAATTATTTTCGATTTTATTATAAATATGTTTTCCTTTGGCTGGCCTATTCTCTGGATCACAATATTTCCTGTATTTTCAGATGAGAGTGCATCGCGGATCTGGTTTTCACTTACTGTTTTATAGAATTTGACCTGAATAAGGACCCCGCCCGTAAAATCAATACCAAAATTAAAGCCCTTTAAGAAAAAGATTGATGTCAGAGAGAAAATAAAGACTGTCAGCGACAAGATATATGTTACTTTTCTAAATTTCATGAAATTCATTTGTCGACTCCTTTAATTATTAAATACTGATCTTCTTGAGGTTCAATTTATCAATTATATAATTAAATATATTATGAGAAACATAGACTCCCGTAAAGAGGTTCACGCTGATACCGATAAAAAGAGTTACGGCAAATCCTTTAATGGGTCCTGTGCCGAACTGAGACAGAATAAAAGCAGTAATGAGAGTTGTAATATTCGCATCAAGGATAGCCCTGAAAGCTTTTTCAAAACCGGCATCAACGGATGCCCTGAGAGATTTTCCGCTTCGAAGTTCTTCTTTGATCCTTTCAAATATCAGTACATTTGCATCCACTGCCATTCCTATAGTCAAGATAATACCTGCCAGACCGGGTAAGGTTAACGTGAATTTGAGAAGGACAAGAATAGAGATCAGAAAAAAGAGGTTTAAGAACAGGGTTATATTGGCAATAAAACCTGAAAATTTGTAATAAATAAGCATAAAGAGTATAACCAGCATAAAACCGATGATAGCGGCTTTTATTCCTGCATTTATGGAATCTTCTCCCAGTGACGGGCCTACAACCCTTTTTTCCATGACATGAAGCTCTACGGGAGTAGCCCCTGCTCTCAGGATCAGGGCCAGATCCTTTGCTTCCGGAACCGTGAAATTTCCGGAGATCCTTCCTCTGTCCCTTAAGGCATCTTTGATATTCGGATGCCACCGGACTTTTCCATCCAGAATTATAGCCAGCTGTTTTCCGACATTTGCAGAGGTAACATTATAGAACATTTCCGCTCCCTCTGATTTTAACTGAAAACCTACTTCGGCATCACCGAATTGACTGATATCAACCCCTGCTGTTTTTAAATAAGCTCCGGTTAAGGCTGCTTCTTTTTGAAGAACCACAGGATACTTCTTTTCCAGTGCATTTGAATCTTTATTCTTTTTCCAGACCATAAGTATTTCTTTATCATCAGGAAGCACCACATTATCTTTTAATATGCCATTTTGAAAATCTTTGAAATTCTCCTGCTTAGAAAGTTCTTCGTCAACGATCTTAAATTCCAGTTTACCCCTTACATTAAGCAGGTTTTCGGCACGTCTGGGATCTTTCACTCCGGGGAGTTCAACTACGATCCTGTTCTCGCCCTGTTTCATAATGGAAGGTTCGGATACTCCGAACTGGTCAATTCTATTCCGGACGATCTCAAGTGCCCTGTTAATGGCATCCTGTTTTTCTTCGTTTGTCTTGAGATCCTTGATATCAGCTGTAAGAACGATGTGCATTCCACCCTGCAGGTCCAATCCCAGGTTGATAGATCTGTCCTTGAGGTCTTTCATTTCATTGATCTTTTTCTGTTCATCAGGTGAAAGTGAATTGTATAATTCTCTATTTTGAAATTTCAGTTCAGATCTGTTCTTGTCTGCTTTTTTAAGCGAAACCCATTTTACTGTCGGGAAGAGCGGTATAAAGAAGACCAGTGTTAAAATGACAATAAAGACTAATCTGATTGAAGGATTTTTTTTCATTCCTTTACTCCTTTTTTGGTGTTGTCAAACGGAATTGATTCAATACGATTCTTTCATATTTTTTTTCTCTTTTCCGCTGAAAAAACGAATAGATAAAAAGAAATATGCTGACAAATATCAATTCTATCAGTTTAACAAAAAATTTATCTTTGTCAAAATTTTTTAATGGATTCAGAAGAAAATTAAAATCCATCTTGAAATTTATTTTTTTATCTTTGACGGATACGATGATCTTCTCTTTATCTGTTTTTACCGTGGTCTCATCAAAGATCTCATCAAGGACCGTATCGCTTTTTTTGATCTTTTTATCCAGAATAATATCTTTCAGCACCATCACACTTTTATTGAAGGGAAGTGTGATATCTCCGATCTGATCTATATTAGGCAGTAATTTTTCAAGTTTGGTAGCCGGGAGCTGGAAGATCTTTAAATAATGATCATTTGCTTTAGCCGGATTATTATCCTTAAAAAGCTCATACAGTCGTATATGAGCAAGCTTGATCTTTGAATTTAGAGTGATCACCTTTTCAAATTCATTGCGGGCCTTAAGAATATCATTCAGTTGATAATGGATCTCTCCCAGAAGGATATGAGAAGCTATTAATTTATCATCGAATTCAAGTGCCGTATTTAAGACCTCTTTTGCTTTTTCATAATTTCCGTGCCTGTAGTACAGATATCCAAGGTAAATATAATAATCCGGGTTTTTCGTGTTATAAGAGAGAAGTTTCTCCAGAAGAGCAGTTGCCTGATCGATATTATTGTTCTGCAGTTCTTTCAGGCCGTTATTGAATATAGTATCCGGATTTTCTGATGTGACGGATATATTTATATTGGTGGATTGGCTGAACAGAATGGAGGGTAATCCACCCGCTAGAACAGTATAGATCAATAATATTCTTAAAGTTGCCATAAATAAAGTTTAATCTTACTGACTGATCTTATTGGCTACGGCGGATTTAGAGATCTCAATATTAGTTTTATCAGCGATCTTTACGGTTACTCTTGAATCTTTGACCTGGATGACAGTACCGATAATGCCGCCGATAGTCATGATCTGTTCCCCTTTTTTCAATTCATTCAGCATGCTCTTTTTTTCTTTCTCTTTCTTTTGCTGGGGGCGTATCAGTAAAAAGTACCATATTGCGAACAATGGCAGGATAAAAAGCAGCATGCTGCTGAATCCGCCACCCTGCTGGGAACTCCCGCCTCCTTTTGCCGGGGGTGCCATGGCTAAAAGAGTATTTAATTTTATAAAAAGTATTGTCAGTATTAACATTATTTTTTTCATCTTCTTTGATTCTCCTTAATTGAAATTTCATTAATGTTAATAAAAAAGAATAGCTTGTCAAGTAAATATTTTGAAGGGAGGATCAGTTGTTTTTGTTTTTTAAATTTTTTTTGACAACTTATTTAATAAATATAGAATACCTATTAAGGATAAGGTATTTAAGTACTAATGAATATGAAAAAAGCGATTTTATATTTTATCATATTTAGTTTACTTCCCGTTCACATCTATTCCGGTAAAAAAATAACCGTAGGGATCAATAAAAATTATCCCCCGCATGAATTTATTGAAAATGGCATATCAAAAGGGTTTAATGTGGATATTATTAATGCTGTTTCCCGGAAAGCAGGATTATCTGTCCGGTGGTATCCTCTGGAAGAAGAAGATGCCGATTCTCTGCTTCAGTCCGGAAAGATAGATGTCTTTATGATGTCCTCCTCAAAAGCCAGATCAGATCATTTTGAATTTACAAAAGAGTCCATCCTGGACCTCTCATTATCCGTTTTTGTGAAATCAGATATATACAGTATTCAGAATATTCAAGATCTGGCGCATCATACGATCGCAGTAGAAAAAGGGGATATTTCCGGCGAATACCTGAAGAAAAAAATTGAAAATGTGATCATGATCCCTGTTTCTGATCAGAAGGAGGCTATGCGTCTGGTATCTTCGGGAGAAGTATTTGCTTTTGTAGGGAATAAGTATACCGGATTATACTTGATCCAGAAGATGAAGTTGAAGGATATTAAGATCATTGGAAAAGATATATTGATCCATGACCGTGTCCTGGCACTTACTAAGGGAAAAACAGGATTAAGAGATCTTCTTGATAAAGGAATAAAGGCTATTAAAGATGACGGTATTTATAATGCCATTTATAAAGAATGGTTCGGTTATTCACTGCTGAATTTGAGAAGCTCTCAGATCTTCAATCAGTTCACGGCTGTGATCAGTATTATATTATTGATTGCCATAATATCTGTATTATTATGGAACATGATTTTAAGAAGGACGATAAGGGCCGACAGGAAAGAGATCGAGATAAAACAGAAACAGTACAACACCCTTGTGAATAATACTAATAATGGGATCTTAAATATCGATCAGGACGATTTAATTGTACTGGTGAATGATTCATTTCTGAAAATATTTGACCTTCAGGAAAAAGACCTGCTGGGGAATAATATAGGTACTATTACCGGATTAGAGAGTATCAAACATGATATTCTTCAAAAAGTTGATGCCATGAGATTAAAGGAGATAAATACCTGGAATAATTTCAGCCTGGAATATAATAATAAAAAGATCACCTTTAATCTCAATGGGTTCAAATTTTTAAATGAACATAATAATAAAATCATTACCCTTATTTTTTCTGATATTTCCCATCAGGAACAGTTATACCAGTCACAGAAAATGGAAGCGATCGGACGGCTGGTCGAAGGTGTTTCTCATGATTTTAATAATACATTGACAGGTATAATAAGCTCTATCGAATCCATCAGAAGCTCCGGTTACCTGGATAATGATATTAAAAGTGAAATTGATCTGATAGAAAAATTTTCTGATCGAGCTAAAGAATTGACAAATAAACTGCTGATCTTCAGTGAAAAGAAGAGGCATCATCTGGAGATCATTGATCTTAATGATCTTTTACTGAATATCCAGGCAATGCTCAAGAGGATAATTAAAGAAAATATTGAGATCAATCTTTACTTAAGTGATAATTTAAAATATATTGAGATCGATCCGTCGCATTTAGAATTTATTTTGATCAATCTTGTCATTAACGCAATGGAGGCGATGCCCAAGGGCGGCGAGATCCTGGTGGAGACAAAAAATGTCGCTGGTAATCCGGATGACAATCGATCCTATTTTAAATCTAAAGATGATGAATATGTTCTGCTGCAGATTTCGGATAACGGCAAGGGTATGGATAATAATACATTAAACCATGTGTTTGAGCCGTTTTTTTCAACAAAAGAGGATTTAAGCCGTGGATTGGGTTTATATATGGTCTATGGTATTGTAAATCAGAACAATGGATTTGTTGATGTTGAGAGTAAAGAAGGGAAAGGAACAACATTCAAGCTCTATTTCCCGGCTAAAAAGGAAAAGGAAGGACGGCCACGGGTAAAGTTTCATAAGGAGAATTTAAAAAAAGTAAAAGTAAAAGGAAAAAACATTTGTATTATTGAAGATGATAAAGAGTTAAGGGAATTACTGCATTTATATTTATCTAAGCTGGGAGCAACCGTTGAGGATTACGGCTGTGGAAAGGATATCCTGGATAAGTTTAAAAAGAGTAAAAAGAGTAAAAAACTTGATCTTGTTTTAATGGATGTTGTCCTTCCTGATATTAATGGCAAAGAGTTATTTCAGAAGATAAAAAAGATCTTTCCTCTATTAAAGGTTATTTTCATGTCCGGGTATTCCGGTGAGATCACAAAGAGTACCGGATTGGATGAGAGCAACTTCAATTTCCTGCAGAAGCCATTCAGTTTATCAGATCTACAAAAAGTATTAAGCGATGTTTTATAAGAGATTATCCTTGACAATTTATTATTAATGATTTAATTAATGAATCAATTTTTTTAACAGGAGGAGAACAATGAGATATTTAAATAAATCATGGTTCATATTGATCATACTTGTAATGAATCTCTCTTTAAATTTAAATGCTCAAATATTGCCCATCAATAAAAAGACGGTTGTAACTGAACCTGCGGTTAAACAGGACAAAATACTTTATAATGATGGAAAAACTGATTATGCTACTTCTCAGAATAGTTACATTCTTTCCGGTACTGATCTATTATCGGATATAAAATCGTTAAAATATAAAGTTGATAACGGGGATTATGTTGATTACAAAAGCCCTGTTTCAATTAAGGATGAAGGGTTGCATACCATTAAATACTATTCTGAAGATAATGTAGGAAATAAAACACCTGAAGGATCATATGCGGTGATCATTGATAATACACCGCCGGATGTTCTGGTGGGATCCAGTGTAAAGCTCTTTTCTTTGAAAGGGAAAGAGTACGCTCCGGCCAGCGCGGAATTTACGATCAAGGCAAGCGATACTGCAGCCGGAGTTAAATTGACTGAATATTCTCTGGATACAAGCGGTTATACTCCTTATTCTTCAGGTATTAAGATGTCGGCTACCGGTGTGCACACGTTAAAATACAGGTCCATTGATAACCTTAATAACAGCTCTGCAGAAAAAGAATTTGTTGTATTTACCGACAATACCAAACCTCTTGTAAAGATCATTCCTTCCGGCGATCTATACACAAAAGCAAATATCAATTTTGCACCTCCATCGTTCCAGTATTCCATTGAAGCGATCGATCTGGAATCACAGATCGCAAAAGTTATGGTCTCTGTAGATGACGGAAAATACGGGGCTTATGGTAATCCCCTGGTTTTATCCAAAGAAGGAGTGCATACTATTAAAGCACAAGCAGTAGATAATGTCGGAAATGAATCGGCAGAAGTCAGTTTGACCTTTACGGTCGATTCAACTCCGCCAAAGATCGAATTACAACCTTCAAAATAAAATTTTTTTAAAAAAGGAAAGTTTTAAAATGGGGTCTTTTCATATTGTTGATAAGGCCCCTTTTCTATTATTATTGATCATTATAAAATAAAGGATCAAGACAGCAGTTTATTGATCACTTTTACCGCCTGTACTGCATCTCCTCCATATAACGCCCCTATTCTTTTTGCATAATTTTCGGTTACAACTGCACCGCCGATGATCACAGGAATTTTGATCTTATCCTTTTTCAGGTTTTTTATTACTTCTTCCATGTTCAGCATGGTTGTTGTCATTAAGGCACTTAAAAGAAGGGCTTGCGGATCCTCTTTCTTTATGACTGCTTTGATCTTCTCGTAATTAATGTCAACGCCCATATCAGTGATCTCATATCCATAGTTCTCCAGAAGCATCTTTACGATGTTCTTTCCGATGGAATGAATATCTCCTTCTACCGTGCCTATCAGGAGTTTTCCTCTACTGGTGTTATTTTTAGGGAATTTTTTTTTAATATATTCAACTGCTTTTTCCATAGCCTGGGCGCTCTGGATCAGTTGAGGTAAAAAATAGTTTCCTTTATCATACAGGTCTCCCACTTCAGTGATGGCCGGGATCAGATAAGTATTAATAATATCGAATGGAGAATATTTTTTTTCCTTTTGCTTAACTAGTTCGATAATATTCTCTTTATTTCCTTCAAGAACGGCTTTAGAAAGCTCATCTTTAGTTCTTGGATCTTTTTTTACTTTTTTTTGATCGGTAGTATCCAGTGTAATAGAACTTGATAATCCAATAAATCGCCTGGCTCCCTGATCACGCCCGCTTAACAGGTCAGATGCAAGTTTTGTCTGTTTCATCAGAACAGATGCCGGATTCATGATAACCATGTCCAGTCCGGCCATGATCGCTGATGCAAAAAAAGAACTGTTAACGATATCACGATTAGGAAGCCCGAATGAGATATTGCTGATACCAAGACTGACCGGAAGGGTAAGTTCTTTTTTGATCAATTGAATGGCTTTTATTGTTTCCAGAGCACTGGAAGGATTAGAGCTGACTGTCATTACAAGAGGGTCGATGATCATGTTTTCTTTTTTTATACCAGAATCCAGGGCCCGCTGTACTGTCTTTTCCGCAATTTTTATTCTATCAATTGCTTTTTCAGGTATTCCTTTATCATCCATGGTAAGGATAATAACTGAGAATCCGGATTCTTTTACAGCCGGTAGAAGCTCTCCCAGTATTTTCTTCTTGCCGTTTATGGAATTTATGATCCCTTTACCGTAGATATATTTGTAGTTTTTTTGTATCACTTTTGAAAAGGATGAATCGAGCACAAGCGGTAATTGGGATGCACCCTGGACTTTATAGAGGACTTCTTTCATCAGAGAGACTTCATCAACATCCGCTGTACCAATATTCACATCCAGAACATCAGCATCTTCAATCTCCTCTTTTTTTGCAGTTTCAATTATATAGTTTAGGTCTTTTTGCTGTAATGCCCTGGCTAATCTTTTCTTCCCTGTAGGGTTAATTCGTTCACCAATAATAAGAACTTCCTGTTCATCTCCATAAAGCTTCAGGATACTTCTTGAGGCGATCTTTCCGCATAGTAACGATGAACGCTTAATTGGTTTTTTGTTTTTCAGTAACCTGGATATTTCATGAATATGTGCCGGTGTAGTACCGCAGCAGCCGCCTATAATATTGGCGCCGCATTCATGAAATTTTGCTGAATACCGGGCCATAACCTTTGGTGATTCAGGAAAAACGGTCTTATTATTTTTTAAGATTGGCAGGCCGGCATTCGGTATAACGGATAGAGGCAGGGAAGTAAATTTCGCCATCCGTTTCAATAAAGGATATAATCCTTCAGGGCCGGAACTGCAGTTTATTCCCACTACATCCACAGGTAATCCTTCTGCTACGGTGCAGAGGATCTCCGGGGTGGATCCGGTTAATGTACGATCTTCCTCGGTAAAGGTCATCTGGGCAATCAGGCCGATATCAAATCTCGAAGCAGCACGGATCGCGATTTTCAACTCTTCAATATCAGATTGCGTCTCTATTATAATAAGATCAGCTCCGCCGTCAACTAATGATTTGATCTGTTCTAAATATACATCAAAGACATCATCTATTAATAACTTACCTTCGGGATAGAGCAGCTTCCCGATCGGACCCACTGATCCTGCCACCAGGGCTTTACTGCCGGATGTTGCTTTTCTGGCTACTCCGACCCCTCTCTTATTGATCTCCCTGACTTTATTTTGAAGGCCGTAGTGTGATAATTTGATCCTGTTGGCTCCGAATGTATTGGTTTCAATGATATCTGCACCGGCCTCTACATATGATCTGTTAATCTTATAGACTATATCCGGATTAACGATATTCAGATGATCAGGGCAGAACTTCTTTGGAAGGTTATATTTTTCAAGTTCTGTACCTGTAGCACCATCAAGGATCAGAACCTTCTTTTTTAATAATTCCTGAAATTCATGTTTCTTCATAATTAATGATGTATAAGGTATTCATATTCATTTTACTTGTCAAACATTTTTTCCCCTTGCCTTTTAAAGGAATTTTATAACCTATCGATATTTAAAGGAAGAGGTTAAGAAATTATGATCCAATGTCCAAAATGCAAACGAATTGAACTGAATGGTAAATTCATCAACAGTTATCAGAATCATGTTATTCTGGGTATCAGTTATCAGTTATGTCCTGATTGTCGATATTATTTGAATCGGATTAATCTTATTGCCTGACTTGTCGACAAACCATAACCTCTAAAATGAGCGGCTTTCCGTGTAATCATATCCATTTTTCAGCCATTTCTTTTGGAATAAAGAGTAAAGATATTGACATTCCATTATTTTTCATTACATTGATTGTAATTATGAGAAGAACTGTTTTATTATCATTAATATTGGTGTTGTTCAGCGGGTGTACGGCGTTTCAGAATTCTGAGAAACTGAATTTTTTTCATGATCTGAAATCAGATGCACAGGTTTATAGCTTGACTCTTCCGGAAAATCATATTCCCCTTATTGTGAATGAAAAAGTTGCAGATTATATTAAGATATATAACAACGGGTCCCGGGAACATTTAAGGCGTATACTGGAGAGGGCCTATCCTTATTTTCCCATGATGAAGCTTGCTTTTAGAAAAGAAGGATTGCCGGATGAGCTTGTGTATCTTCCCATTATTGAGAGCGGATTTCAGATGCATGCTTATTCACCCAAACATGCAAGCGGTCCCTGGCAGTTTGTGACGGGTACCGGTAAAATGTATGGACTGCACTGTAACTGGTGGGTGGATGAACGGCGCAATCCTGAAAAATCGACTATTGCTGCCGTACGGCATTTAAAAGATCTATATAAATGGTTAAAAGACTGGTATTTATCACTGGCAGCTTATAATGCAGGGGGGGGGAAGGTCTCCAAAGCGATAAAAAAATATAAATCAAGGGATTACTGGGAATTAACACAGGAGAAGAGGCGGTATATCAAGAAAGAGACCAAGAAGTACGTTCCCAAATTTCTTGCTGTTGTCATTATCTGTGAGAATCTGGACCGGTTCGGATTTACAGATATTCAGAAGAAGACACCCCTTATGTATGATATTGTTGAGATTCCCGATGCTACGGACCTGAACCTGGTTGCAAAGGCCTGTAATACAACATATGAAGAGATCAAGGCCTTAAATCCTGAATTAAAAAAATGGGCCACTCCTCCCCGTTATGAAAACTATCAATTAAGGATCCCCTATGGGTCCATGGATCAGTTCCTTGCTATTTTTAATCAGATCGCACCCGAGGATAGAATTACTTTTAGAAGGCATAAAATACTTAAAGGGGAGACTATTTGGTCTATAGCAAAAAAATATAAGATTCCCCGTCCCATGCTAAAAGAGATGAACAACCTGGGCAGCAAAGGATTTATCAGAGAAGGGAAATATTTAATTATTCCTATCAGAGGGTTGGATAAAGCCAGGGAACTGGATGAACTTTTAGGATTTAAAAACAGCATACAAAATGATGACAAAATGGATTATTAGTCTTTATCTTCTTCTTTTTAATTCAGTATTTTTGTATTCAAATATATCAGAAAAAGACTTAAAATATGTTATGCCTTCAGCATCCACTTTTACTTATATTAAAAAGAGATTACCGTATTATAAAGCTTTTAAAGATAAAAAAGAGACAGGGATCTGTTATCTTTCCAGTGATGTTGTACCGGAAATTACAGGATATAATGGACCTTTAACAGTTTTGATCGGTCTGGATCAAACAGGTCATATTACCGGTATCAAAGTACTTCATCATATGGAGAATAATGCAGAAGCCGGTAGGATCATTACATCTTTTTTTGATCGACAGTTCAGGGGTAAAAAGATACATGATGAGTTTAAAGTATTTACTGATATAGACAATATTTCAGGGGCAACGATCACTGTTCAGAGAATCGCTGTGATCATAAAGAGATCTTCCCAAAAGATGTATAATTACTGTTTAAAAAAAGAAGGATACGATTATTCGGGTTTTGACATTGATACGGAGTATCTGTATCAATATGGGAATGAAAACTCCTATAAAAAAGTAAATGGAATTCAGTATGTCGGAGGCGGCATCCTGTTTTTGATCTTATTATTTACAGCAGTAAATATTCGTTTTTACATCTATTCAGAAAAAAAAAGAAAGTTTTTATATCTTTTTTGTTTATTCGAGATCGGTCTTATCCTGATGTATGTGAATTTTTTCAGGACGGCATTTCAGGGATCAGAGACAGCAGTTTCTATAAACAAACCAGCTTCTGAGTATTCCGGATATGACAGCTTGGTGAAACCGTCGGACAAGCCTTTATTGTTGAATCCGAAATGGGGCATTCAATCCGTTGATAGAAGTAAGATCCGGGATAATATTAAAACGGGTAATTTATCAGATAAGGAAGCAGACCATTACCAGAGCATAGAGTGATGATCCGTTTCAAAATGAAAGAATTTGACTTTAAAGCGTAATAGGGTATATTCTTTAAGCTATGAAAAAAATAAATGTTGGATTAATAGGTTTTGGTACTATAGGAACCGGTGTTGTTAAGCTGTTAAAAAAGAATAGAAATGAGATCATGCGTAAGACCGGAATAAATGTACAATTAAAAAAGATCGCTGATCTTGATGTAACTTCAGACAGGGGAATTCATCTTGAGAAAGGCATTCTGACCAGAAATGTAAATCAGATAATAAAAGATCCAGAGATCGACCTTGTGGTCGAGCTGATCGGAGGTGTCACAAAAGCAAGGGAATTGATAATAAAGGCCCTTTATAACGGAAAACATGTTGTAACCGCGAATAAAGCATTGTTAAGTCTTCACAGCAGGGAGCTCTTTAAGATCGCTGATAAGAATAACAGGATGATAGGATTTGAAGCAAGTGTCTGCGGAGGCATTCCCATTATTAAGGTCATAAGGGAATCACTGGTTGCCAATAAGATTAAAAAGATAATGGGAATAGTGAATGGCACCACTAATTTCATCCTTTCTCAAATGGAGGAGAAGGATCTTGATTTTAATAAGGCATTACAGCTCGCCCAGAAAAAGGGCTTTGCAGAAGCAAATCCTGATTTGGATATTTCAGGTGAAGATGCTGCTCATAAGCTTCAGATCCTGGCTTCCTATGCGTTTAGTACAGATATTCCTTTAAAGAAGATCTATTTTGAAGGCATAGAAAAGATCGATATTCAGGATATAAGGTATATTCAGGAACTGGGCTATAAAATAAAGCTTTTAGCTATTGTAAAGATGGACAAGCATAACCGGATCGAATGCCGCGTGCATCCTACTATCATTCCGAAGGATTATCTTTTAGCATCGGTGAAAGATGAATATAATGCCGTCTTTATTGAGGGAGATGCTTCCGGGGGGCAGATCTTTTACGGAAAAGGAGCCGGTTCTTTACCTACTGCAAGTGCTGTTGTAGGAGATATTATTGATATTGCCAAGAGCTGTGAGGAGAGCAGAGGGGCTTCCTATTCGGAGATCTTTGATCTTCATTCAAAGATAGTTATAAAAAAATTTGCAGATTTTTCTTGCCGTTATTATCTGAGGTTCCATACCAAGGATCAACCGGGTGTACTGGCCCAGATCGGGAAGATACTGGGAAATCACCGTATCAGCCTGACATCGGTAATTCAAAAAGAGACCGGACAGAAAGTTGTTCCTATTGTTATGTTAACTCATCTGGCAAAAGAAGATGATATACAAAGGGCCATACGCAGTATCAGGAAGTTAAAGATTGTAAAGAACCCGGTAAAAATAATTCGAATTGAAAATAGTGATTAAAAATGGGTAACAGGTTGCTTATTAAAAATGGACTTGTAGTCTTTCCCGAAACAGTACAGAAAAAAGATATCCTTATTTCCAATAATAAAATTCAAAAGACAGGGGAAAGACTTCAAGCCAATGTTCCTGTTTTAGATGCAAAGAACAGGTATATCCTTCCCGGAGGAGTGGATGTTCATACGCATATGGGCCTTAAAGTATCTACCGGCGCTCTTTCATCAGACAGCTATAAAAATGGTTCGAAAGCAGCATTGTTGGGGGGTATCACGACATTTTTCGGATTTGCCTATCAGAATAAGGGAGAATCACTCTATCATACATGGTTAAGGGAGAGTAAAAAGGCACAGGAGAGCTATTGCGATCACAAACTGCATACAGGGATCCGATATTCCGGAGTGGATTTGGAGGACCAGATCGCTTATTCTGCTTTAAAGGGGAATAGGTCATTTAAAGTCCATTTAAACGATCCTTCAGTAGATTCTGTTTTTCTTTTACGTATTTTCCGTATATTATCAAAATATAACAGTATGGCTTTTCTTCACTGTGAAGACGGAAAGATAATAGAGTTTTTAACCAGGGAATGCAAAAAAAAGAGGAAAGCAGGAATCAGGAATTATCCGTCCATAAGGGAAGATTATATTGAGAAAGCAGCGGTTGACCAGGTGATAAATCTGGCGAGGCGATATAGAACAAAGATATACATTGCTCATCTCTCATCAGAAAAAGCTTTGAAATCAGTTTCCGAAGCAAGAGCAGCAGGCTTTGCATCACTGGAAGCCGAAACCTGTGTACACTATCTTTTCTTTACAGATAATATTTATAAAAAAAAGAATGGATTTCTCTACACCTGCTCACCTTCCTTTAAGAAGAAGACCGATCAGGAAGCTTTATGGAAGGGTTTAAAAGACGGAGTAATTCAGGTAGTCAGTTCGGATCATTGTCCCTTTATGAAGAGAGATAAGATCAGGGGAAAGAATGATTTTACCAGGATACCGTTAGGAATACCCGGTATTGAAACATTATATCCGATAATGCTTTCTGAAGGAAGAAAACGTAATTTCAGGATCCAGCAGATCGTGAAATGGATTTCCGCCAATCCTGCTAAAATATTCAATATGTACCCTCAAAAAGGAGTAATAAAACCTGGAGTATCTGCTGATCTGGTGATCTATAATCCGAAAATAGTCTATAGGATCAACCATAAAAACCTGGGGACTAATTGTGATTATTCTCCTTATGAAGGATTAAAAGTACAGGGGAAGATCGAACAGGTTTTATTAAGGGGAAAAGTTGTTGTCAGGAATAATGAATTACAAATGTAACTAAAGGATGAAAATAGATGAAAAAGATTATAATTTTATTTTTTTTGTTCCCAGTTCTTCTGTCGACCTTTCTGTTGACAGAAGGCTCGACAAAAATTAATACCAATTATTCGAATTCCGATAAAACGGATAAGGAGACACTCGAGTTCTGGGAGAGGACGCTGAAGTATGGAACTACAGGACAGAAGGAGAGTGTAGTAAACTATATCAAATATCATGAGATCAAAAAGGGAGAAAACCTGATCCTTCGGTTTATACCCCGGGAAAAAGATGAGAAGATTAAAAAGCTTATGATATCTACACTGATCGCCTCTGATAACAAGAAGGTTCTTCCTTTTCTGTTCGAGATCGTTAAAAGTGCGGGTGATGAGAATGATGATATGAAAATATTTGCGATTTCATCCCTTGGAGAGATGAAGTGCAAAGATGTCAATCAGTATATAATAAAAAACATTGATAAAGAGAATGAGCTTCTTGTTAAAGCAAGCATTCGTACACTGGGTGAAACCGGGGATATAAGTATTCTGGAAGAATTATTAAAGAGGGTTCAGGAAGAAAAAAGAGTGAATGTACGAACGGAACTTATTCTGGCACTGGCTAATATCAGGTCAGAAAAAGCAGAGAACTGTTTGATCGGGATATTCACCAATCAGGAGGAAAAATCCATTGATCGCGGATATGCGGCAACCGGATTGGGTTATATAAAGAATAAAAGGTCCCTTGCTCTTCTTACAAAGTATTATTACAGGGAGGAAGGTAATTTAAAGATCAGAATTATTGATTCCCTGGGAAATATAGGTTTTAAAGAAGGAATAGAATTACTGATCGAAAGCGTAAAAGATGATGATAAAGATATCAGGATATTCGGGATCAGGGCATTAGGGAAGTTAAAGGCCAAAGAGGCATTAGATATCTTAAAGTATAAAGAAGAGTATGATCCTGAACATAAAGTACGGCTTGAGGCTAAAAAGGCACTTGAAAAAATAACAGGGAAGTGATCGTTGGGAAAGCAGAGGATCGAAAAAAAACATACAAGCCAATTTTTAAAGGACATTTATTCCACTCTGGATGAGATCATAATATATTTGGAGGATAAAGAGGCTATATATCAGAGTATAAAAAAGGCCATAGCCATAAGTAATTCCTTTTATGATGGTCTTAAAAAAAATACATATAATATTAAAGACCAAGTTGAACTGTTCAGGAATAAAATGGACTTTTCACATGATTTTTACCGGGATTTGAGGAGTTTTATTTTTTCTGATCTTTCATTACTTCTGGATAAATTTTATTCTTTATTTAATAGATTAAAAAATACCGCCCGTATCGATGTTTTTAAAAGGGGCCAGTGGGAAGAGTTTGATCCGATCACTCTTCTGGCGGCCAGTTATTTCCTGCTTCGCCTGAATTACCGGCAGTTAAAGAATAATGTAAATAAGTATTTTAACATCGGATTTCAGCCCAATATTGAATTGAAGGTAGTTGACGGCAAGAATGCCCTCTGGAACACGGCCGGGATGAAATATAAAGAATTTTTCAGCGATATTCGTAGAATTAAAGAATATGCAATAGAGATCATCAATGATTGTCATGTGGAAAATCTGGAGGAAAGTATTTTGATGCTCCAGATAAGTGAATTTATTAAGAATGGGATCAGGCACGGGCACCTTTTTGATAAGGACAAAAAGGTGAAAGTATGGTATATCATTAATACGGATTATGCCAGGCTTATCTTTGAGGATGAAGGGGAAGGGTTTAAAGATCTGGAAAAATGGAACGAATTTAATAAAAAGCGGGTCTATTATATTGAAAAAAGAGATGTAAAAATGGCTTTCAACTATATTTCGTATAGAACAGAAAAGAGCACAGAGAACGACGGGGGGAATTTTTTAATTTCCGCAATGGAATACTGGGACAGTGGTGTGATCTTTAATCCCGGGAAGAATAAAGTGTATGTTATGAAGTATTTTTATTAGAACTGTCAGATATTTTTATAAAATTTAAAGTACTGTGCAATTTTAGTAGCAGTAAAGACTTCCAGAACATCTTTTGAGATGGAAAGGATCCCTAATTCAGTCTCATTGGCTTTTAATTTTTTCATGGTATCCAGTAATACCCCCAGTCCGGCACTGTCGATATACACGACATTTTTAAAATCGATCAGGATCTTTTTCTCTCCTTCTTCCATCAGATTTTTCAGGACCTCGCTCAATTCACTGATATTATTAAATTCTATTTCAGCTCTGTTTTGAGTATTTCTGATGATCACATAATTATCTTTTCTTTCTACGGTGTACATGATAAATCATTTTTCCTAAGTATTAAGTTAGTTATCTATAAAATCAGAATCAGTATAATATTTCAGGCATACTACTTTATTTTTTTTTGAATTATAGATCATTCCGCCGTTCCAGAACTCAACCGCAGCAAACAGTGCATTACCACCATCATCCGGGCCGCTGGTTTCAGAGCGGTATGAAATATAGTTTAACATTTCCTCAAAGTTATTATCATAAAAACATTTGGACCGTTTTTCATGAAACTTATTCCATTTACCCAGTTCTTCGAATCCTACTCCTTCATCTTCCACGATCAGTTTGGCCATTTTCTTCTGCTCGTTATAGCTCCACCAGACCTTGACAAGTTTTTCAGGGTCCTGCTTGTTTCCATGGACTACTGCATTTTTAATGATCTCACTGATCTGCTGTTCCAGAAGATTTTTCATTCTGAAACTGGCCGGAGCCTCAAATGCAATGATCGTTGCATAATTTCTTATCTGATTGAATTTACTGTTAAACTCTTTATATTTCATTCCCTCGGTATTAAAAAATGGAGTATTTTCATCTACAAGCAGTCTTCTGATTTCCATTCGCTCTCCTGTATCCTGCTATATCAAACACTATGTTTAACCTAATAAAAAAGATTATAATGTCAAGAAAATGTTCATAAGTTTATGTTATTTTTTGAATAATACGGATAAGATTTTATTTAGATATTTTAAGATCAATTCATTCTGTTTCTGTTCAGACAGTTCATATTTGGTCGTGACATTCTTATGTGTGACCCCTGAAACCATTGAAATATTTGTGCTTAATGTAGGTATGTAATCTTTGGAATTAACAATATCCGGTTTAACTATCTGAGATTGATATGCGATCTGCGGATTAATAATATCAATAGAGTATATATATTTTTTATTTTTAATAATTTTTGGATTTACCATTCCCTGAATAGCAACCTGCTCTAATGCATCGTTTATTTTGATCGAGTGAGTCCCTGCGATCTGAAGGTTACCGTCTTTTTGTACAGAAGTGACCTGGACAGTAATACTTTTTGACAATATGCCTTTATTTTTTGTGGATGATTTTTGTGATGTCTGGAAATTATCTCCGCTGCCGAGTCCCGGTAAAAAGTTTATCGAAGGACCCTGTCCTGCTCTTGTTTTTGCAGAAGTATTCGCTTCTTCGGATATGGAAAGCTGATAATTTATCAGAGATCGTTCATTAAATATTACTTTTAAAGTATCCCCTTTTTTATACGGTTGTTTTGTTGAATATATATTATTATTTTCGTCCCATAATGTTTTTGAAAATAGGGAACTGCAAATAAGTAACAAAAGTAATAATAGATATTTAATCTGTTTCATCGCTCATAAATAGAAAAAATATAATTTTCATAAAAGTTACTCTTTTTATCGGCATCCGATAAAATTACATAATAGGTCCCCTCACTTAGTTGAAGGGTGTCTGTTTCCCCCTCTCCGCTGGAGTTGCTGTTTATTTTTTTAATGATATTCTTTTGCTGGTCAAGAATAAGAATGACCGGATCAATATGTGGTACAGGCGTGATGTCTATCTTTATACTGGTCTGGGAACTTATACTGAATTTAAATGTATCACTATCCTGGGCCGAGGAAATATATCCATGAATGGACCTGTTGATATCTGTTTCAATTGCCTGTTTCAAGAGATCATTCGGTTCATATTCCCAATTATTGTCAAAGGGTTGTTTCTTTAGTATTAGGGTGTAATGGTCGAGGTAATTCTGATTTTTATTTGAACTATCAGATACAGAAAGAAAATATTGCCCATGTGATAAAAGCAGATTGGGGATGATCTCAGCTTCATTAACCGAATAAGCATTTAGATCATAGATCTTTTCTCCGATGGAATTATAGATGTTGATACTCATATCAATGCTGTTCACTGGGGTGATCGATATATTATATATAGCCTTCTCCTCGTCAACAGTGAATTCATACCAGTCCTGATCTGATAGGGGATTAATATAGCCCTGAATACGGGTTTTAAGAAAATTAGCTTTATTGATACTGTCATTTGGTTCCATCTCGAATTGAGGGATCAACTCTTTTAGACCAAGGTACAGTTGATAGGGAGTCCTTTCATTTTGAGAATTTTTATTTTTATTGTATACTTTTATAAAATATTCCCCGCTGTTAAGGAGCCCAAAATTTTTTAAAATTTCAGGTTCATCCAGGCCCATGCTGTCAGCTTTTTTAATCATAAATCCCAGGTTGTTATACAGTTCGATCACAGGATCGATATCCGGAATACTTGTGATCTCAAGGGACAAAACATTGCTTTTACCGGTAGTAGAGAATTTATACCAGTCCGCTTCCTGATCATCACCATCAATAACCAGGTTAATGGCAGGGTTGAAATAGCCCTTTATATACCCGTTGGTAATATTAATAAAATTGGCTTCCACTAATTTATCGTTTGGTTCCATTTCCATAGTATCATCATGGGTATATTCTTTTATCATGAGTGTATATCTTGTCTCTTCAGACATAGATGGCATACCCGATATTTTTATATAATAGACACCCGGGTGAATAACTATATTTTTTAATACGATCTTTTTCTGTTCTTCTTTCAGGGGGTTCCGGACCGGATATGTATGTTTAAGTAATGTATTCTGATGATACAGACTTAAAACAAGATGATTTTCTGCTTTAACGGACAGGATAATATCCATCAGATTTGTGACTGATTCTGTAATGATAAATTTATAATAGTCAATATCCCTGTGATCCATTTTTCCTGTGAGGCTGATCGGAAGTTTGATAAGCTGGCTTTCCCACCTGGTATTATTCGGTTCGACCTCTTTCTTTTTATTTATGGTGCAGGATATGAGAAAAAAAAGAAGTAGTATTAATAAGCATTTTCTCATCCTATTATACTATCATAATTGTAAGTTTTGTCAAGATAAAACAGGATAATTTATAAGCTATTTTTTCTTATGCGGAAAGATCTTTCCGGTTATTGCTACTTTGGATATTAAAATCCTGTTTGAAAAAAAATCCACCAGTTTATTTACGCTTTCTTCCGGATTGACAGTAATATCACTTGATTGATTCAAGTTTTTAAGCTGGATCAGTTTGGGCCTGATATCACCGATCATAGATTGATCCACCTGTTCTTCATTAGTAATGTAGCTAAGTTTTTTTGTCAGGATATTCTGGATCTTTTTCAATTGTTCGTTCAATTGGGATGTCTGTTCTTTCAGCTTCATTTTATTCGCAGTATTCCTGTTTAACTTATATTCACGGTATAGCTGAGCCATTTGATTAAAATGGTTTTTAAGATCGATTACAAATTCATTGATATCCCTGAAGACGGTCCCGTCAAATTGAATTATTGATCGGTCATGGCCTGCATTATTCTCTATATTTTCTTTCAGATGATCACCTCTTGCAGGATGTGCAGTACCAGCTTTTCTTTTTAGTCTTTCTTTTAATGTGTTTAATCTAATAGTTGCTGAAAAATTGTCAAGATAAAAATGATTGAAAAAGATATTTTCGAAAAGGAATTAAAATGCATAAAAAAGTAAGGATAAACTTTGAAAATGCCTTAATAAATGCATTTTCAAAGTTTTTTGGTCAACGCTTTTTTACATGTATTTTAATTCCTTAACTCTACTTTTTGAAGAAGAGTTGGTCGGAAAAGCATAAAAATGCATTTTTCTATGTATTTTTATGATTTATCCTTACTTCTTCAACCCGAAGTGCATTGTTAGATGCACTTCGGGTTTGTCAATACACCGTAAATTCATTAAAATAGAACAAAGCGAAATGAAAATGAAAAGACCTGACCCCTAATTACTAGTTGATTTATTATTCTTATTTAATAGACTTTATTAAAAGAATTTTATTATTCCTGTATCAGGGAGTAGAATGAATGTATAACAGTGAATGGGAATCCAGAAAACTTATAATTGAAATAGGAAAGAGGTTGTGGCAGAAGGGATATGTAGCTGCTAATGACGGGAATATTTCTGCCCGTTTGAATAAAGATGAGCTGTTAGCAACGGCTACCGGAGTAAGCAAAGGGTTTATGACCGATGATATGATCATCAAGATAGATAATAACGGAAATAGTATAGGAAGAGGAAATAAGTACAGACTTTCCAGTGAGATAAAGATGCATCTGGAGGTCTTAAAACAGCGGAAGGATGTGATGGCTGTGATACATGCTCATCCCTCTTTTTGTACCAGTTTTGCCGTAGCCGGCATTCCATTAAATAAGTGCATCATTCCTGAAGTTATTGTAACCTTGGGCTCTGTTCCTATTGCTCCGTATGGTACGCCTTCCACTTCAGAGATACCGGAATCGATCAAACCGTATATAAAAGAATTTGATGCATTATTACTGGCCAATCATGGTGCTTTGACCCTTGGGAGTGATCTTATGAATGCCTATTTTAAAATGGAGACCCTGGAGCATTCATCCAGAATCATCTATCAGGCCATGCAGCTTGGCAATGTTAATGTCCTGCAGAAAGAGGATGTGGAAAAGTTGATGGAAGTACGGGAAAAAATGAATATACCCGGGAAAGCAGTGCAGTGTACTTATCAGAAGAAAGAGGAGACAGTAGAACAGAAGGATCTGATCAAAACAATCACTACAGAAGTATTAGAGAGATTGAAAAAGAGCAAAGAAACCAATTGAAACAAATGGTTGACAATCGAATATGAAATATTATCATAAGCCCTATGCTGGACCAATTTGTAGAATATTTAAAGAATTTACATCTGACCAAGGAGATCATCACTTTTATCGTCAGCATGATGCCCATTTTTGAATTAAGGGGAGCGATCCCCCTGGCGGTTCTCCATTTTAAGATCCCGATCGTAAAAGCATATATTATATCCTGGGTTGGAAATCTTGTCCCTGTACTGCCGATCATTATTTTTTTAGAACCTATCAGAAAAGCCCTTGCTCATATTAAGTTCATTGATAAATTTTTCACATGGTTCTATGATAGAACGTACAAAAAAAGCAGGAAAGTGATGAAATACGGGGCCATAGGGCTTGCTCTCTTTGTGGCAATACCGTTACCTGTCACCGGAGCATGGACAGGTTCAGCGGTTGCTGTTCTCTTTAATATTAAGCCTCGATATGCTTTCCCCTCTATAATTCTGGGTGTCACCATTGCTGGGATCGTGGTTACCTCGCTTGTTGCCCTGTTCTGATCATAGATTACATTCTTCATCATTCTTCTTTTTATTATTCCAAATAATTGCTATAGTATAGGATAGTTATAGTATAATATTATGGACAATTTATATAAAAAGGGGTATATTATTAATTAAGGAAATAAGGATTTAATATAGGTGTAAATTTAACGGCAGGGAAGAAATGTTCCATAATGTTAAGTAGGTGAGTGCTTTCCCTAATACTATTTCTAGAAAAACAATCGGTTGTCTTGTTTATTTCCTTAATACTATACAGGAGAAATAACTGTTTTTTGTGGATTAAAAAAAGCATTGTTTTTGTTCCTGGTCCTGTTCTTCTCAAATGATTTGACCGCTGTTACCTATTATGTAAAGACAAATGGAAGCGATTTATCCTTAGGGACGACTTGGACCGGGGCTTTCAGAACTATTCAGCATGCTGCTGATATCATGTCATCCGGTGATACTGCTTTTGTGAGCAATGGACGATATTCCGAAGAGATCGATATCACAAATAAGAATTCAATCAATTTTACGGGATACGGGGATGATGTAAAGATAAGCGGGGATTGGCAGACAAATCTGGCATTTAAAGTAGAAGGAAGCCAGAATATCCGGATCGAAAATTTTCATATTTTTTCAAACAACACCGGGATGATCTTTTTAACTAATTCTGATAATTGTACTGTTAGCAACATCAGGATATATGATAATAATTTTAATAGAGACCTGGGATTTGCGATCAAACTGATCGATTGTGATAATAATAGGATCGTTGGCAATACGATCTATCACATTGAAAGCATAAGCAACACCCGGACCTGTTTCGGGGTGTATCTCTTCCATTCACATAATAATGTTATCTTGTCTAATGAGATCAAAGAATCAGGGAGCGGAGCACTTTACGGGGGCATAGATATCTGGTTCCACGGTATCTATCTGTTAAACAGTGATAATAATTATCTTCGGTATAACCTTCTCCATGATATGGACCATAACGGTATCCATATCATAGCTGATAATACAAAAGGGGCTCCTTTTACATTTTTGGATAATAAGATACTGGATAATACCATCAACGGAATAGACCGGGCCATCACGACCCGTGAGGTCCAGTTGAATATCAGTGACAGTTTTACAGGACAGATCATCGGAAGGAACAGGATATGGAATACGGCAAAGGGGATCGAATGGGATGCGAACAGCACCACATCAGCAGGAAATGGCGGCCTCTGTTTTAAGAACAGTATATCTACAGCTAATTCTAATAATAATTATCTGGAGGGGGTTGTACTGATAGACTGGTCCAGGATCAATTTCTCCTATAATTCGATCAGAGGATACTATAACGGCCTCTCTTTTCATAATTATGATTATTCTCTGAAGAACAATGTGATGGGCAGTAATTATAATCTGAATATTCTGAGAACAGTGGGAGGAGGCCCATCTCAAAGTATTCAGTATTCCTGTACCCAGCTGGGACAGGTGGGTTCAGGAGTAAGTTCAGGTACCGGTAATGTCGGAGGGGATTCTCTTTTCGATACAAAGAGCAGCAATCTCCGTTTACAGTGGAATTCACCCGGTATAGGCGCGGGTGAGCCGGGAGCAGATAGTGTCAGAGGATGTATGGGGGCTCATACAGGTTATTTACGAGCGACCAATGCGGGAGCAAGCATGGTCACGGCTTATACCCTTGTCTTTGTTACCAGCCCGTATGACGGGGCCATTCCCAATGATGGTAAGATCAGGGTGACCTTCCCAGCTGATTTCAGTTTCTCATCCCCGGCTGTGATAAGCCATAATCTGGGAGGAAGCATGAATGTTTTCTCTTCCGGCAGCAGTATTACATTCACAAGGACCAGCGGCAGTACTTTCCCGACAAACAGGCCGCTTCAAATAGTCTTTTCCGGTGTGCAGAATCCTTTTTATAATTATACGGGTCATTACTGTATCATCACGACCATGAGCAATAACGATACGGTGATAGAACGGGAAGAGTCCAACAATTTCAGGACCATAAATGCCATTCACATGATCCAGGTATCTACCAACGCAGATATCAGCGGAACCCATATGGCTGTACAGAATACGGTGGTTATGAGCCTTTTTATTCAGGATTCCCATTTTCATACCATGACGGGCATGGCTTTGGGTAATGCTGGAACCATGGTACAGGGAAATGATATTCAGTATGTAAAACTCTGGCAGGATAATAACAGGAATAATGAATGGGATAGTGATGATACCTATATGGCTGATCTTATTTGGAACGGATCCCACTGGTCCAACGGATTTGCAGGCCCTTCGATCGGTTATCCCGGTGATAATTTTATTATTACGGTTGATTATAATGCTTCGATCAATACAGGAAGGTATTTTAAAGGCTATATTCCCTCAGGCGGGATAGAATGTTCCGGCAGTACCAATGGTCCGATCACTGCCCTTACCAACCAGGGGCAGGTCTGGTACAAACGGCTTTTTGTCTACTCTCATTCAGTCCTCAGGTACAGGGCATCTTCCATGGCCATAGGGGATCTTGATAAAGACGGCTGGCTTGATTTTATCATCATGGGGAATTACTCCACTACGGGAGCAGATAAGAATACGGACCGTTATTTTAATGATCATGATGGGACATTTACCTTTTCACAGCTGTTCGGCTCAGCCTATGATATCGGGTGTCTTATGCTGGGGGACATGCAGAATGACGGAGATCTGGATCTGGTCATTACAGGAGGACATAATTCAGGTTATGCCAATATTAACAGGTATTTAAATAACGGTTCCGGTGGTTTTGTAAGTGGTGCTTCAATAGGCGGAAATATGACCACATGTGATTTTAAACTGGGGGATATAGACGGGGACGGTGATTTGGATATTATTGCTGCGGGAAGCGGACGGCTGGAGAAGTATATTAATGGGGGAAATGCTAATTTTTCATCAGCCAGGGCATTCGGTACCGGTGTCAGCGGTGCCGGCATTGGCCTGGGAGACCTTGATAATGACGGGGACCTGGACCTGGTAGTCAGCGGAAGCGGACGGCTGGACCTGTATGTTAATAATGGTCTGGGTGTTTTTGCCGGGCCATATCCTTTTGGAAGGGGAAACAGTACTACATCTCTGGCTTTAGGGGATATTAATAATGACGGATGGCTGGATATCGTTGTAACAGGAACGGACGCAGCTGATGATATTGCAAGCTATATTAACAATAAAAATTTGACCTTTACGATGAGGATCTTTGGCCGGGAGTACAGCGGAGGAGTTATCTCGCTGGGTGATATTGATAATGACGGGGATCTGGACCTGATTGCGATAGGAAGTGGTGTGATCGATGTATATTATAATCTGGGAGGAGGTATTTTTTCTGCTATACATCGTTTATTCAGCGGAAGTGATGATTACGGGTACCGTTCGACAATGGCCTTAGGTGATATAGATAATGACGGGGACCTGGACCTTATCGCAGCTGTATCCCGGCATTCAGCGCAGATCTATACCAATGTTTATTCAATTGGGAATGCTCCGCCTGAACCTCCTGTTAATCCTGTTGAGCAGAATATAGATTATAAATGGCGCTTCTCCTGGGACCCCAATCCGGCCGGGGATGATCACACGGCTGATAATACAATGAGATATAAGATCGCAATTGCTATCGATACTAATCAGCCCGGTTATTATGATTATATCTCTGATGCTGTGGATTATCAGCGTGGCCAAGCCAACATCGGGAACATCAATTTTGTGGAAGACTGCTATATTCAGACTGATATACCGACCTATATTCCGGTATACTGGAAAGTAGCTGCCATCGATACATCGTTTAAACTGTCTACCTTTACCAAAAAGCAGATCGTTCCAATAGGGGATGGCCCCTATTATGTTTCCACTAACGGGAGTGATTCCAACAATGGATCATTTACCAATCCTTTCAGAACTATACAGAGGGCTGTTGATGTTATGACTGCCGGTCTTCCTACATGTGATTACCCCTTCTGCTATGTCTTTCCCGGAGAGTATTATGAAGAGGTCACGATCGTATCTAATTTAAATGAACTCTATATCATGATATCCGCTTTATCCAATAATAATCCGCCGGTCTTATCAGGCGGGTCAACGAACCAATATGGATTTTATATAACGAATACCAGCAGGGTCAGGATAAGCGGATTCGATATCAGGTCCTATCAGGATTCAGGGATAAAGATCACGGGAAACGGGACAAATATACGGATATTCCGGAACTTGATGCATGATAATCAGGCGAACATTATAATAAATAATACAGGTAGAAATATTGAACTTTATAATAATACTGTATTCGGCAGCCTTTCAGGAGACGGGGTCATGTGGCAGGGGTCCTCAAGCGGTGTTATGTATAATAATATCCTTCTCTCCAATCAGCAGTACGGATTGAATATTACCTCTTCAGGAACGGTTGATGTGGATTATAATGATATTTATGGGAATAATACCGGGCCTACAAATGGTGTTCTTCTCTGGGGGATCAGGAACTGGATGGGTGATGTTTTTCTTGATACAGTCAGTTCGTTTACGATCACTTCGGTTTACAGTTATGCATTGGACAGTGCTACAAATTTAGCCGGGATTTCTGATATTTATAATGGAGAAGGACCTGATATGGGCTGGAAGGAGTCTGCTATGACCAGGATATATCACGGGCCATTCTATGTGGACGGTACCAATGGATTGGACCAGTATCCCGGTTCCTTTGAGGCACCCTTCAAGACGATACAGAGGGCCGCAATCCGGATCTCCAGCGGGTCTAATGTCACTTCTGCAACCTGCTATATTTTGCCCGGTGTTTATGAGGAGAATGTCTATATCTCAGCTAATAATAATTATCCTGACTATATGGTCTTTACAGCTTATAACACGAATTACAGGCCGGTCCTGGATGGGGAGAATCTCCTGGGAAACTACGGGATCCATATTTATAATGCGGATAAGGTTATCCTGGATAGCTTGATCATAAAAAAATATGTTCAGAACGGTATCTATTTAACCGGTCATGCACAGAGTAATATTATTATCCGTAATGAGAGCTGTTCAAACAGTTATCACGGGATCTACATCAATTCTGATACGGCAGACTATAATACGGTTACACTCAACAGGTTCCATCATAATTTTTATGACGGCATCCCGATCAATGCAGGGGATTACAATAAGGTCTTCAGGAATGTGATGTATAATAACAGCCGATACGGGATATACATGCTGGGCGGGGCTCATTATACGGAAGTGGTCAATAATACGGTTCTGGAAAACAGTTCCGATGGATTATACGGAGCCGGTTCGACTTATTATGTATATAATAATATTATCCTGTCCAACGGCGGATACGGTATTAATTATGAAAGCGGGACTATATATGCAGGATATAATGTGATCTGCGGAAATTTTAACGGTCCATGGGACTGGATTACTCCTACTCCGGTGAATTTTATAGGGATTAATCCTCTGATCGATATGCAAAGCACCTTTACCATCACCTCTCCCTTATCAGGTGCCGTTGATGTGGGGACTAATTACTATGGCGAAAGTTATAATGGTACAGCCATAGATGCGGGCTGGAAAGAATCAACCTTTCAGACAAACCGGGAATATGTCCATATCCTTTCTCCTGTGGATATATGGACCAATACCATAACGCATGCTCTTTCTATAGCCACTAACAACTCGATCATTGAGTGCCACATTCCCCCATGGCGGTATAATGAATTGATATGGATCACTGGATTCACCAACCTTACACTCCGTTCGTATGATTGGGTATATAATAATAATAACACTTCCACAGTGATCGATGGGAGGTCCTGTTATGGGGGGATCACTATAACAAATTCTAAAAATGTTACTGTCCAGGGATTTAAGATCACTAATTCCTATTACTATGGAATTCAGATCAACAATGCGATCTCAAATAAGATAAAGAATAATCTGATACTGAATAACGGCAACAGCGGAAATGATGCCGGTATATATATCGCTTCAGAAACAGGGGATCACAATATGATCCTCTCCAATCAGATCTATAACATAGGAGGAGCTGCCCAGGATCACGGGATCTGGATAGCTAATGGAGATCATAATACCATCAGCTCGAATGACATTCATAATCAAGAGGATGACGGCATCTATCTGACAGGGTCGGCAGAGAGCAATATTATGATCCGGAATTCGATATACAATTCACCCGGAACATCGGACCAGAACCAGGGGATCTATCTGAATTCGGAAACGGCAGATAATAATATTATGATAAATAATAATATTTACAATAATTATTATTATGGAATTCTTTTAACCCTGGCTGACGGTAATACAGTCAGGGCCAACCGGGTATATAATATTGATACCAAGTATCAGGATATCGGGATCTATCTGTACAACGGGAGCTGTAATAACCTGGTCTACTCCAACCTGGTTTACGGGCATAATGGTGCCAGTGATGATTACGGGATCTATTTTGATACAGGGGTCAGTGTGAGTAATGAGATCATCCGGAATACCCTTTACTCGAATTACTATGGTCTTTATATCTATAATAATGCAGCGGATTATAATTCGATACTGAGTAATATTGTTCATGACAGTACATCTGTGGGGATCTATGTGAGGGAAGGGGATTACAACCTGATCGCCCGGAACCTCTCCTACAGGAACCGGTACGGTATCTATATCTACAACGCCGGCCAGACCAATGACGTGGTGAATAATACGGTCTTTGCCAATAGTGATTACGGGATCTACGGGTATAACTCCTATTTTTACGTGTATAACAATATTATTTTCTCCAACGGGCAGTATGGTATCTATTATTCTGCTCCGGGTGTGATCTCAGCCGGAAATAATCTCTTCTACAGGAACGGGATAGCTTCGTGGAACAGCCCGATCAATGTACTGCCGGATAATGTCTTTGACCAGGATCCCCTGATCGACATGGTGAGCTCCTTTACGATCACATCGCCCTTAAGCCCGGCCGTGGACAGCGCTTTGATAGTTACCAATATATCTCATGAGTATAACGGCACAGGACCTGATATAGGGTGGAAGGAATCATCTTTCAGCAATGTGCCGGTCGACTGGGTACATATCCTTCCGCCGATGGATGAGTGGAAAAGGACGATCTCTGCTGCTCTGGAAGTAGCGACCAACAGCTGTATCATGGAGTGCTACGGTAAACCGGGAGGGTTCAAGGAGTATGTGCTTATATCAGGATTTACGAACCTGATCATTCGGTCAGCCGGATGGGTGACCAACAGTGATAATACCAATACCCTTATTGACGGGACCAGTTACAACCGGGCAATTATTATTACAAATTCAAAAAATATCACGATCCAGGGATTTACGATTACCAATGCTTTACGGGACGGGATCTATATTACTGATGCAGTATCAAACAGAATAGCCAATAACATCATTATTAATCACGGTTCCAGCGGTGATTACAGCGGGATCAGGATCGTTACCGAAACAGCGGACTATAACATGATCCTGTCCAACCGGATCTGCAACGGAGGAGGAGTTTTTCAGGACCACGGGATCTGGATACAGGACGGGGACCATAATACCATCAGCTCGAATGATATCCATAATCATGAGGATGACGGTATTTATCTGACCGGTACTGCTGAGAGCAATATTATGATCCAGAATACCATCTATAATAAGCCCGGGACTTCTGATCAGAATCAGGGTATCTATCTGAATTCGGATACGGCAGATAATAACAAGATCATCCTGAACGATATTTATGAGAATATCTCATATGGCATCCTTCTTACATTGGCAGATGGAAATGAGGTCAGGGCCAACCGGGTGCATAACGCTGGTACCAAGTACCAGGATATGGGGATCTATCTGTATAACGGAAGCTGTAATAACCTGGTCTACTCGAACATAGTCTACGGGCATAACGGGGCCAGTGATGATT
>Ga0180007_10001471_pt1 | contig 32050 bp, 31 predicted proteins | sample MM_PC_MetaG_FD_121122 | JGI IMG/M metagenome (GOLD analysis project Ga0180007, IMG submission 121122) | Groundwater microbial communities from the Aspo Hard Rock Laboratory (HRL) deep subsurface site, Sweden - MM_PC_MetaG | ecosystem: Environmental > Aquatic > Deep subsurface > Groundwater... | reverse complement strand
GGGGAAAGTGTTGCTGATGAAATTTATGATAGTGTGATTGCTTTGCAGAATCGTGGTGAGGAAGGGTGTGGTGTTAGTTTGAGTGAAGATGCAGGGTTTTATAGTCCTAAGGCAAGAAAATTGGCTTTTTATTTTTTTAAGGAGAGAACTGGAGGGTTAGAGGGTTTAAGGGAGAGGTCTCCTAGTGCTGCAATAGGTCATACTCTTTATGAAGATACAGGCGGGTTGCAACCGGTTGAGCAGTGGTGTGAAAAAGGGCTTTTATCGCTGGCAATGGATGGGGTGTTGTTGGGTTTTGGGGGAAAGAATGATTCTGTTATGAGGTCTTTATTTTCAAGGGCTATTGATAGTACTGATGATTGTTTTCAAGCTGTTGAAAAAGTTATGACTCGTTTAGATGGGCATGGTTCTTATTGTGTTGCTTCTTTGGTTAAAAAAGGAGATGATGTTAGTTTGGTTGCTTTTAGGGACCCTAAAGGAATTAAGCCATATTGTTTGGGTAAAAAGGATGGCAAGTATATTGTTGCTTCAGAGAGTAAAGCAATAGATGGTGCAGATGCTGAGCTTGTTAGAGATATTAAACCGGGAGAGGCAATTGTTATTTCAAGAAAGGGATTGGACTCAAGGCAAATTATTGAACAAGATCATGCTCATTGTTTTTTTGAGTGGATGTATTTTGCAGATCCTACTTCTATTATTGAAGGGAGAGATGTTTATGGAACAAGAAAAGCTTTTGGAGATGCAATTGCAGAAAGGCATTATGATGTATTAAATGGGTTGGATTTGATGATGGCGTCTCCTGATTCTGGAAGGGGGGTTGCTATCGGGGCTCAGCAAGGAATTATTGCTAGGAATGTTGCAAGGTTTTTAGAGGAGGTTGAAGGGTTTGATGATTTAGAGGGGTTAAGGGCTTATGTTAGAGATAATACTAGTGGATTGTTTTTACCTTATGAAGAAGCGTGTGTTAAAAATAATGGGGCAAAAAGAACGTTTCAGGTAGAAGAGGAAGCTGAAAGAAAAGCTGCTGCAAGAAATAAGTTTTTTATGAATGGTCGAGTTGTTAGGGGAAAGAATGTAGGAGTTGGAGATGATAGTATTGTTAGAGGAACTGTTTTTAGAGATGGAATGATTTATAAATTAAAAAAGGCGGGAGCTGGAAAGATAGTTCCAGTTATTTCTTGTCCTGCATTGATTCATGCTTGTATAAAAGATCCAAAGGGAAAGGATTTTGTTGCAAAAGGTTTGGAGGGAAGTATTGAAGAGGTTGGAGCTGAAGTTGCCGGTCGGATAAATGCAGATTTTGTTTGTTATCCTTCTACAGAGGACATGGTTAACGCTGTTGGATGTAGTGATCTTTGTATGGCTTGTGTTGATGGTAATTTTCCGGTTAAGGATGAGTTTTGTAAGTGATAGGGAGTTTCAAATATTTTTTAGAATTATTTTATCTAACAATTGTTTGATCTCTTTCAGGACCAACTGAAACTGCAGCAACTTCGGCGCCTACGAATGTTTCGAAATGTTCTATTGCCCCTTTGAGTCCATTTGGAAGTTTATCATAAGCAGTTAGGTCTTGGATGTTTCCGTAACCTCTGTAGGTGGTGAGTCTGGGTTTTGCTCCCCTTAAGAATTTTTCATCAGGTCTAAAGTTTGTTGTTTGATTGCCGTTTTGATATTCATAACAGATTGAGAATCTATTTACTCCTGCTAGACAGTCTGCTTTTGTTAATATTAATTTCATTGGAGCGTTTATTTGTGTTGCGTATTTTGCAGCTACTGCATCTGTCCATCCGGTTCTTCTGGGTCTTGCTGTTGTTGCACCGTATTCAAGTGCCGCAAGTCTGATTCCCTTTCCTTGTTCAAATGGTTCATTTGAATTACAGAGTCCTAAAACTTTCTGTTTGTTGGCCTTTATAAATCGATGTACTTCTTGTTTTTGTTCTGCAAGTTTTGCTTGACTTTCAGGAGATTTTTGAGATTGTAACGCTCTTATTTCATCTAATTTTAAAGGCATTCCAAGATGGGTTGCAGCTTCGTAAAAAACATCGTGTTCTAATCCTTTTGCACAATATTCTTCTGAGTCTGTTCCAAATTCTGTTGGAAATGGGCCTCCTCCAACTCGAGTCATAAAAGGGAATTTAACAATTCCAAGAGTAAGATCAACTGCTCCTGCAGATATTCCTACTCCTCCTGCAGTTCCGTTTATAGAACAATCTGAACTTGTTAAATAAGGATAGGTTCCGTGTTCAATACTCAAAAGTAATCCTTGTGCCCCTTCAATTAATATTTTTTTACCCTGTTTTTTATAATCATGAATTATTTGTCTTGTGTCTGTGATGAATTGGCTTAACCTTTCGGTTACTTGTTCAAGGCTTTCTATTATCTGATCTCTTTCAGAGTTAATATCTCGATGAGTCATTGTTCTTGTTTGTAATTCATACCTATGATAAAACCCTAAAACTGCGTCTAATTTTCGAGATAATAATGTTTTATCTTTTAAGTCACCCATTGTGATTCCTCTTCTTGCGATTTTATCTTCGTAACAAGGTCCGATTCCTCTTCCGGTAGATCCTATTCCTCCACCCTCCAAAGATGCATATCTTGCTTGGTCTTCTTTTATGTGGTGGGGAAGAATAACATGGGCACTTTCGCTTATTTTTAGATGATTATAGGTTCCTCCTTGCTTTGTTAATTTATCTAATTCTCTGCAAAGAACAAAAGGATTTATTACCATTCCGTTTCCAAGTATATTTATTTTTTTGTTAGAATCTTGACCTATTCCTGAAGGTAGTAAGTGATATATTCTTTCTACACCATTTACAACAGTAGTGTGGCCTGCGTTATCTCCGCCAGTTCCTCTTGCAGTTATATCTGCCCAGTCATTTGCAAAAAGCTCTGTAAATTTTCCTTTTCCAGTGTCTCCCCATTGATTACAGACCACTGCAAGGATGTTTATGCCATTTAGTAGTTTTTCTAAATTCATCTTAGTGCTTCTCCTGGAATTGTGTAATTTGGTGCTTCACTAGTTATTGTGATGTTGTGAGGGTGTGATTCTCTTTGTGCGGCAGCACCAAGTCTTGTAAATTGGGATTTTCTTTGTAATTGTCCGATATTATCTGCTCCTACATAACCCATTCCAGCTCTTAATCCTCCAATATATTGATTTATGACTAATGCCAAGTCTCCTTTAAATGGTACTCTTCCTTCAACACCTTCTGGGACTAATTTTTGTAGGGATGCTTCTTCTTGATTGTATCTTTGTCTTGATCCTTGATGTTGTTGCATTGCTCCTAATGACCCCATTCCACGATAGTTTTTCCAAGTTCTTCCTTGAACAAAAACTTTTTCTCCAGGTGCTTCTTCGGTTCCGGCAAGCATAGAACCCATCATTACTGAATCTGCTCCTGCAGCAATTGCTTTAGTGATATCTCCGGGTTGTGCTAATCCTCCATCTGCACAAATTAAAAGATTATATCTCCTTGCTGCTTTTGCACATTCATATATTGCAGTTATTTGAGCTCCTCCTGCTCCTGAAACAGTTCGGGTTGTGCAGATTGATCCGGGACCTTGACCAATTTTAATTCCGTCTGCACCAAAATCTTTAAATCTTCTAAATGAGGTAGGAGTAGAGGTATTTCCAACAACAACATCTACACTATACTGCCTTTTTATTTCTTTAAGGGTATCTATTACCTGATCTGAGTCTGCGTGGGCGGTGTCAATTACAAGTACGTCTACTCCACTCCTTACTAAAAGTTCTGCGCGTTCAGAGGCTTCATCACCAACTCCAATTGCTGCGCCAACTCTTAGTTGCTGATTATTATCTGTGTTATATCTTGCAGATTCTCCTGTTTCAATTCTTTTAACATCACTCCATACGTAAAGTCCGGCTAGTTCTTGATTTGGCGTGTGTAAAGGAAGTGCTTTAAATTTTCCCCTTTTCATTAGCTCATAAGCTTGTTTAATAGTGGTTCCTTCTGGTTCTGAAACAAAATCTGTTTCTCCGGCGTCTTCTACTTTCATACTATAATCATCGCAAAATTCAAAACTATCTTCGGTTAATATCCCTAGTATTTTTAAGTCTTTGGTCATAATTGGGAATGTGTGAAAGGTTAATCCTTCTTCATTTATTTTGGTTGCCACATATTGCATTGTATCTCCTTCAGTAAAGTGTTTGGGGTTTGGAATTAGGCCGTTAAGTCTTCTTTTAACTTCTCTTACTTGTGTTGCTTGAAATTCGGGAGTTAAATTTTTATGAATTATTCCTAAACCTCCTAGTTCTGCTATTTTGGCTGCTAATTTATATTCTGTCACGGTATCCATTGCAGCACTAACAAGAGGGATTTTCAGTGGAACGTTTGTTGAGAACATGGTTTCTATGTTTACTTTATTTGGGTGTAGTTTTGCATATCCGGTTCGAAGAAGCACGTCATCAAAAGTTAATCCTTCTTGGTTTTCTAAAGCTATTTCAAGAGCATTTTTACGTGTTATCATGTAGATTTTTTTATAAGTCAAGGTTTATAATGATTTTTATTATCTAGTGTAATGGTTTTCTGGAGGATAAAATGATTATAAAATGTAAAAAAGGATGACGGGTCCTAAAAACTCAAAGATTTTTGGTCCCTCTAATTTTACAGTAGATAAAACAAAATTGTAGGTACAAGTAAGCACCCCATTAGATGCATTCTTTTTACTCCTGTTAGAATTGTGAAGATTCCTAAAAATGTAGATGTGATGAATGTGAGAAGGGCTAAAATTTTCCCGATTAGGGTGAAATCGGAAAAAATAAGGATTATTATTAGTAAAGTTGAAAGAATTATGAGAGATAATTTTGAATATTGTATTTTGTGGATGTTTTTTGCTGCTAATTTTGATATTTGAACGGCTATAATGAATGAAGCTGCTCCGGCAAGTATTATTGCGGCTAGAATTATTAATAGGTTTGAGAGGGTTAGTTCGGGAAGTAGTCTTGAAACTGCAACTGCTGCTCCGGTTCGTGTTTTTTGAATGCTGTATAAAGCTATAAATGAGAGGCCCATTACAATTGTATTTATTGATCCTAAGAGAAATAAGAATTCTCGTTGATCTGTTATGTTTTCTTTAAATCCTAAAAATTGTTTTCCAATTAAAGCTGCTTGGGATGCTCCAAGGCCTGGAAGAAAGGCGGTAAATGGAGATGCAATGAGTGAAGCTAGCGAGGATTTAAATATTGATTTTTTTGAAAGTTTTATATTTTTTAGGGGAAGGGTTTTTTGTTTTGGTATTTTTGTTTTTTGTTGGATGCTTAGAACGAGGTTGCTTGCACCAAAAAGACCTGTTAGTAATGGAAGAAGAGGTTCTCTGATATTTAGGTTTAAAGCAGCTATTCCTAGGAATCCTGCTAGAAGAAAGATAATTAATGCCAAAAGTTTTTTGTCTTTTTCAGAACTTATTAAATAGACAGAGATTAGAATGAGGATTATCCACATTATTTTTTGAATGTAAGGGTAGATTATTGGAAGGAGATAGATGAAACTAGGGGCGAATATGAGGATTATTAAAAGAGCAGTTAGACTTCCGTAAAGAGTAAAAACAACTGCGAAGTAACCCCTTCCATTTAGGAGGAGTTGATGGCCGGGAAGTACTGAAAGAAAGGAGTCCTCGTCTGGAGCTCCGAGAAAAATTGAAGGAATAAAATCCAGGAATGTATGGGTTATTGCCATTGAAGTTATGAATATAATTAGGATTAAAGGGGTGGTATGTTTAAGGAGAAAATGGGAAATTGAGACAAGCATTATTGCTAAAAGATTAATATGAATTCCCGGAATTAGGCCTGTTATTGTTCCTGCTATTAATCCGAGTATTATTGCGATTATAAATTGAAATAGCATTTTACTATAATATCTTAAGATAGTTTAGTTAATATTTCTTTAGTGTAGAAAACTTTTTAAATGGTGCATTAGTGGTCAGTTTATGGAAGAAGGTTCTAATATTAATGAAGTTAGTAGATTTAAGAATCCAGACAATCGGATTCCTGATGTTGAGGAGAAAAAAGAGTTGTATGGTGAAGCGGTTAAAGAGATAAGAGAGAGAGTTCAGGAGACAGATAGTTTTGTTTCTAGGATGGCTACTGTTGTTGCGGTTTTAAGAAATAATATGCCTCATTATTTTTGGTGTGGATTTTATTTTGCTGAAGAGGAGAATATGGTTGTTGGACCGTATCAAGGATCTACTGCTTGCCCAAATATTGGTTATGAAGGGGTTTGTGGAAAAGGTGCTAGTGGTAAGGAAACTTTAATTGTTTCAAATGTTCATGAATTTCCAGGGCATATTGCTTGTGATAATCGAACAAACTCTGAAATTGTAATTCCTTTAATTGATAAAAGAGGAATTGTAATTGCGGTTTTAGATGTTGACTCTACTGAACTAAATGCTTTTGATGACGTCGATAAAGAATGTTTAGAAAAAGAAATTATGCCAATTTTATTAGAAAAAGAAGATTAAAAATTTTTAAGTATTTTAGGAAACTTTTATAAAGTCTTTTTAATTATTAAAATTATGAAAAAAGAGTTGATGGTGTTTAGTGCGGTATTTTTCTTAGTTTTATTATCTGGATTTGTCATTACTCAAACTGATGAGATTGATGTTACTGTTACTAATGAAGAAGTTCCTGGAGATACTCCGGTTGGTGATTCTCTTGCGGACGATATTGGAGATGCAGTTGAGGAGGATATGATCATTGACGACAGGGATGTTGATATGATCGAGGAGGTTATTGACCCCACTTCTGATATTGATGATGATGGAACTGTTAATAAGGACGATTTGGATAGGATGGATGAATTAACAGAAGTATATGGTGATGAGGTTGGAATTAAAGATAAAAGGGGTAAGTTTGATTTTGTTGGAGATTTTTTTAAAGATGATTTTGAAAAATTAAGGGATAGAAAAGAGATTGCTTTATCAAAAACAATAAGGGCAATTGAGAATGGAGATATGGATGTAGCAAGAAATCATTTTGCAAAGTACAAGAGATATATTGAAGAGATGGGAGAGATAGTTGATCCAGATGTAGAAGAGAAAATTAGAAGAAGTGCTGTTGGAAGTTATAATGCTTTAAAGGAGATTAAGGATGAACTTTCTGAAGAATATGAGGAAGAGTTTTTTGATGAGGTTGTTGAAGGGGAATCGGGGATTGTGACTGCTGCAGAGATTGCGGATAAGATTCAGGAGTTATGTACACAGTTAGCTGAATTAGATCCAGAACAATATGCAAATACTTGTAAAACTGGTGACGATGCTCCAAAATGGCAGAAAAAGTTAGATAAAAAATTGACTAAGGAGCAAGAGAAAGAAGCTAAGGAATTTGGCAAAATTATGAAAGAGTGTTTTGAGACAGATGGAAGAGAATGTAGGTGTGATGATATTTCATTTAATGATTTTTCTATTTTTTGTGAAAAAATGTCTTCTTTATCAGTAAGTTGTGACGAGGGCGATGAAGAGGCATGTGAAGAAATGGAAGGGGCAGGACAAGATATGCCTGATTTGCCAGATTATTTAGAACATGTTTTTTATGAAATTGAGAGGGGAATGAGTTCTAGGTATGATGAACATATGCCTCCGGAGTGTGAAGGGCTAGATTCTAAGGAGTGTATGATGGTAATGGCGGTAGAAAATGCTCCTCCTGAATGTAAAGAAGCTATTAAGGCAGGTATTGAATCTGGAGAGATTAAGGGTGAAAGAGATGGAAAAATGGTGTGTGAAGAAATTATGATGCCCCTGAAGTGTAAGGAACAAGGATTAAGTCCGAAGGATTGTGCTGGTACGATGATGCCTAAGGAGTGTTTAGATAAGGGATTGGGTCCTGAAGAGTGTGGAAGGTTTATGGAAAGTATGGATAGAAATTATGAGAAAGGTCTTAAGTTTGGTGCTCCCGGAAGAGATTGTATGAGTATTAAAGATTCTATGGAGAGATTAAATTGTTTTGAGAGTGGAGTTAATAATGTTCAAGATTATTATGGTAAGGGTCCAGATATGCCTGAAGGAGAGATAACTTGGCAGTGTAAAGAAAATAGGATTCATTGGCCTCCAGATTGTGAGAAATTTATGAGGGAAGAATTGCCTGAAATGGAGAAAATGAAGAAAGAAGGTCAGAATCGTTTTGCAGAAAATTTTGAAGAAATAAAGGAACGTGAAAGGGAGTGTGCTGATATGTGTGCTTCTCAGAATAAGGCATGGGATTTTAGTGGGGGGGAGTGTAGGTGTCATGATGGAGGTTTTAATGACCATCGGTGGATAGAACCTAGGAAAGATGATCAATGGAAAGGTTATGATTGTTCGACAATGGATTGTCAGCAAGGATTTCATTGTGAGCCTGATTTTGGGTGTGTTTCTGAGAATAGTGGAGGAAATCAAGAAAGGCCTATGCAAGGAGGAGATCAAGGAGGGGCTAATTGTGATAATTGTGCAAGTCGGTGTGAAAGCAGACAGGGTCAAAGATTGAGAGGAACTGGATGTGGTCCTAATGGATGTGAATGTTATTATGAGAATGAGGAAGATAATAATCAAGGAGATAATGGAGGCCAGCAAAATCAAGGAGAATTTGGAAATGTTAATCCTGGAACACAGCCTGACCCGGTTCCAAGCGGGGAGAGAGATGATGGAGATGGCGGAGATAATACTGTGACTGAACCTGCCCCTGTGACTGAACCTGCTCCTGTGACTGAACCTGCTCCGGTAACTGGAGGAGTTATTAGTTTTGAAAATGATTTTTTAGATTATATGTATGGATGATTTTTATATTTTTAAGTTTTAGAAAGGTTTTTAAGTTGATGTTTTGTTAGTTTTAGGTAAAGAGTGAGGGGTGATTCTAAGAGGTTTGACTGGATATTAAAATGCTAGAAAGAAATTACCATGTAGGAAATTATAAGGATTTTCTAGATTTATATAAATTAGCTTCTCAGGATGGAGTTCATTCAAGGATAGTGGTTCCTTCTAGATTAGGGAGGAAAATAGGGAGAAGTTCTGAAGATATTTGTTCTGAATGGGGGTTAGAGTTAAGGTTTGATCATTGTTTAGGGGGGTCTGTTATTAATTTATAAAATTTAAAATGCCAGTTGATTTAAGAGCACGAAAGTTAGCACAGATAGCAGTTAGATATAGTGTTGGAATGAAGAAAGGAGAAAAGGTTATTCTTAGTGGTGGAAGTGAGGCAATTTCTTTTTTAGTTGAGTTGTATAAAGAAGTTATTTTACAAGGGGGAATTCCAATTATTAAAGTTGGACTTCCAGACACTACTGATTTTTTTTATAAATATGCTAAAAAGGAGCAGTTAGAGTATTTTCCGCATGAGTGGTTTAATACTATTAAAGGGGCGCAGTGTTATATTGGAATTAGTAGTGAGAGAAATTCTCGCGAGTTAACAGGTTCTGATGGGAAGAAGGTTGCTGAGCGGAAGAAACTATTGCATCCGATTCCAGATTATATTTGTAATACTCGTGATAAAATTAGAAGAGTTACTATTGCTTATCCTTCTATTGCTCAGGCTCAAGATGCTGCAATGTCCTTGAGTGAGTATGAGAATTTTGTTTATGGTGCTTGTTTGATTGATTGGAAGAAGTTTGGTAAAAGATTAAATAAGATAAAAAGTGTTTTTGAAAAAGGAAAGGAGATTTATCTGATTGGAGAAGGTGTTGATTTGAAGATGAATATTGCTGGAAAAAATTGTGTTGCAGATAGAGGTGAAGAGAATATGCCTGGGGGAGAAGTTTTTATGGCTCCTGTTCGTGAGTCTTTGAATGGATTTATTAAGTTTGATTTTCCTAGAATTGTTGATGGTAAGAGGATTGCTGGAGTTAATTTGAAGTTTGAAAATGGAAAGATTGTGGAGTTTGATGCTGAAGAGGGAAAGGAATTTTTGGTTGAACTTTTAAGGAGTGATGAAAATGCAAGTTATATTGGGGAGTTTGGGGTTGGATGCAATCCTAAAGTTAATAAATATACAAATGATTTGTTGTTTGATGAAAAAATGGATGGGACAATTCATTTAGCATTGGGGGCTGCATATAAACAAAATGGGGGAGGCAATGATTCTGTTATTCATATTGATATTGTTAAAAATATGAAAAATGCTAAGATGGTTTTAGATGGAAAAGTTATTCAGGAAAAAGGTAAGTGGAGAATATAATTTTATTAAGTAAGATTTATATACTATTGTTTTCTTTTTATATAAATAAAAAGAGTGAATTGATTGTTAAAATGGTAGATATGAAAATAGTCGAATATCTTCGGAAGTATCGGGGCGTTTATGATATTGAGATTCTAAAAAAGAAAATTCTTGCAACGGGTTATTCTCAAGTTGATCTTGATCAGGCTTTGATTGCTTTAAATAGTGAACCTGTTGCTAAGTATGGGGTTCAAGGTATTCGTCCTCAAGTGCAACCTCAGGGAGTTCAAGGAATGCCTGGAACAGGAGTTAAACCTCAAGAGGGGGTTGGTGTTCCTTTAGGGACAGGATTTGCTGTTCCACCTGGATCTGGAATTAGGCCCCAGGGAGGAACCGGGATTCAACCTGTTTCGTCAAGACCAATTACTCCTGGTTTTCAAGGAAGAGTTGGAGTTCAACCTCAAGGGGGGATGGGAGTTCAACCTCAAACTGGAATGGCTCAACCGGGAATTGGCGTTCAGCCGGCTGTAAATCCGATGGCTGGTTCTGGAACTGTACCTGGTGCTACTCCGGGTAGTGCACTTATGGGTGCTGGTACTGGAAGTCCTTTAAATTCATTTGGAGCAAGTCCTGTTAAAAAATTTAAGAAAGGGGCTGCTGCATTTAAAATTGCAGGTATTGCTGCTATTTTAAGTATGTTATTAATTTTACCTGGATTTTTTCTTTTAGATATTGTTGGACAGAGTTTACTTCTTGCAGGTTGTATTTTTACTATTTTATTTTATGTTGGATTTCTTATGATTGGAAAAAGATATAACAAAACTTTACTTTACGCTATGAGTTGGATTTTTGTGATTTTTTTTGTTGCGTTAATCGGAATGCAGATTTTTGAATTTGTATCTCCGGCTTCGATGGAATTTTCATTAACAGATCTTATTGGTGAAGAGCTTGATTTTAATGCAATTAAAGATCATTTTATGGATCTTGAACAAACAACACAGATAATTCTTTATTCTATGTTAGGATTATGGGTTATTATTAGTATTTTATTCGGGGTTGGTTTGATTGGTTTAAAAAATGATGTTAAACTTTCTAAAGCAACAGGAATTTTAATTATAATTGGAGCAATTACCTTGGCAGGAGGATTAGGGGTTTTATTGTTGTTTATTGCTAGAATTTTAGAAGCAGTTATTTTATTTAAGGAATAGTTTATTTAATGAGTAATATTTTTTCAGCTTGTATTTGTAAATATTGTTTGTAATCTGTTATTTTTCCTTGCACCTCTATTTTCTGATTATTTTTTAAAGGTAGTATTTTATCTGTTGTTATGTCTACCTTCCCTGTTGAATCTTTTATGGATATTATTTGGAAATTGTTTTTGTCATAAGATTTTATATTAAATATCTCTCCTCTTATTTTTATTTTTTTATCTAGTTTATTATTTGTTATTTCGGAGATGTTTGAAAGAGGAAGTTCTAGGATGTTTGAAATAATTAAGAGAGCGATTATTCCTAGGAGGGAGATTGTAAGAGCTAATTTTAGGAGTGTTTTTTGGTCCATTATTTTAAGAGTAGAAACATTTATTAAAGGTTTTTGTTTTTTTGATTAGAGGATTAAAGTATGGTATTAAGTGTTGAAGAACGGTTTGAATTAATTAAAAGAAATACTTCTGAAATTGTTCAGGAAGAAGAATTAAAGGATTTGCTCGCGGGGAAGAAGGAAATTGTTATTTATCATGGATTTGAGCCGTCGGGGGAAGGCTTACATATTGGAACTATGATTGGAGTTAACAAGCACATTGATTTTCAAAAGGCGGGATTAAAGTTGAGGCTTCTTTGTGCAGATTTACATGCTTATTTGAATAAAAAGGGAAGTTTAGCTAAGATAGCATATATTGCTGAGCTGTATAAATCCGGATTTGAGGCTTTGGGGGTTGATATGAAGAAGGCGGATTATATTTTGGGAAGTGAGTTTCAGTTAGGGCATGAGTTTGTTTTAGATGTTTTAAGATTGTCTTTAAAGATTAGAATGCTGAGGGCTAAGAGATCTATGTCTGTTATTGCTAGAGATGAGGATGATCCTCATGTTGCCAATGTTATTTATCCTTTAATGCAAGCGGCAGACATTAAACATTTAGGTGCAGATATTGCTTTTGGAGATATGCCTCAGAGGAAGATTCATATGTTAGCTAGGGAGAATCTTCCTTCAATGGATTATAAAGCTCCTATTGCAATTCATCATGATGATATGGTTGGTTTAACTGGTGGAAAGATGAGTTCTAGTATTCCTAATTCTAGGATAATGATTGACGAAGAACCCGAAGAGATTAATAAGAAAATTAATAAGGCATTTTGTCCTGAGGGAGAGGTTAAGGGAAATCCGATTTTGGAAATTTGCAAGTATATAATTTTTCATAGAAAGGATAAATTAGAGATTAATCGGCCGGATAAGTTTGGTGGGAATGTGGTTTATAAAAATTATGAAGATTTAGAAAAGGATTTTGAAAAAAAAGATTTACATCCCATGGATTTGAAAAGTGCGGTCGCGAAAAGTTTGGTTGAAATTCTTGAACCTGTTAGAAAATTTATGTCTAAAAAAAAGATTGTTGATTTGAAAAAGTTGATTAAAGGGATGGATTAGGTTTTGAGGTTTACCCGGTTTTGTCCGGAGTTTTACTTTTTACAATTTTTTTATACATAAATGACCCGCCCAACTTCGCACTTACACTTTCTCCTTTTGTACCTCTGAAAACCTTTAAAGTGCAAATGCCCACACTCCCTCCGGTACGTATAAAAAAATTGACTCCGGACAAAGCTGTTTACTAATAACATTTATAAACTATATTGTACAATATATAATATGAAAGTAGCTAAATTATTTGTTGCGTTTGGAATTGCGGTTTTGTTGACTGTGTTTTTAGGTAACTTGTTTTCGACGGTGTATAAGGCTCCTAAGCTCGAGTGTGGGATGGGATCATCAAGTAGTTGTTTTTCAGATTATACTTCTGCTTTAAGTACTTATCAGATAATTTATTATATTATTTTAGCATTGTTTGGGGTTATCAGTATTGTTTTGGGATTTTTTATTCTTCAAAAGGAGAGTATTGGGGCAGGGTTTATACTGGGAGGTATTTTTATTTTACTTTTTGCTAATCTATTTTCTATTATTAGTATTATTATGGGTTCTTTGCTTGGGGGGCTTAGTGGTTTGACTGGGTTTGCGGTTTCAGGAGGAGGAACTAATGCTGCAATGGGATATTTAAGTATTTTATTTAATTTTATAGGATTAGTTTTATTAATTTTGTTTGCTAATTTTAAGTTAGAAAGAGAGAGTGAAGTTAGGACCTCAGAGTATTTTGGTTAATAAAGAATCCCCTCGTTCGCTTCGCTCACTTTGCAGCACATCGAGAACTACAAGTTCTCGAGCATGCCAACTCTTACGAGTTGTCATAAGCTGCAGGGTATTCTTTAAGTGTCAGGAATCAAAGATTCCTGAACACCATCAAAGTCCAATAGACTTTGAGGCCTCCAACTGGAAGCAACTATTCAAGTCCTTAATCATAGCAAGCTAAGGGGTATTAAACCCCGTTGGAGCAATAAAAATTTTAATCTGTAAAAAATTCTACAATATCTTTATCCTTTACAACATGGCTTAATCCTATCTGTTGTCCAAGGAATTTTGCTGAAGGGCCCCAGACTTTTGCAAATTTTACTTTTTTAGAATATCCGTGAAGTATTTTTTCAGCTACGTCTTTTAAGGTTGCGTTTGGTTGTAAGATAACAGGGTTATCGTCGTGTCTTTTTCCAGGTTGTCTTGTGTAAATTCGAAGGATGTTAAAGGATTCTAGAATTTTTTGTTTTAAGTCTTCAAGTCCTTGGTCTGTGGAAGTTGAGGTTATAACAAAATTGTATTTTTTGGATTTTAATGTTTCTCTTATTTTTCTTTTTGTTTCGGTATCGTGAAGGTCTATTTTATTAAAAATTATTATTTTTTTTGCTAGTTTGTTTGTTAAAGACGCTAATATTGGTTTTATTTCGTGGAGTTTTTCAATTACGATTAGTAATGTATCTGCATTGTTTACAACTCCTTTGTCATAATTTTCAGAGGCAATTGGGGGAAGATCTATTATTTGAATTTTACAATTTTGGTAGTTTAGGGTTCCTATTTCTGGTTCAGTTGTTGTAAAACCGTAACTTGCTATTTTTGGTTTTGCGTTGGTTATTGATTTTAGAATTGATGATTTTCCGGAGTTTGTTAGTCCGACTAAAACTGCTTGTAAATCTTCTTTTTTTACCCCTTTTTTTGAACCGGATTTTTTAGATTTTTTTATTAAATCTTGTTTTAGTCTTTTTAGTCTTCTACTTAGATTTTGTCTTAGGGTCTCTGCTCCCTTATGTTTTGGAGCGGTTTTCACCATTTTTTCAAGAGCTTTTAATCTACCTTCTTCGGTTTCAGCTTCGTGATATTCTTTTTCAGCATTCAAATAATCTGGATGTGCGTTTATTGGCATAGTTTTATTAAGAATCTTTAATATATAAATTTTGAGATGAAACTTGGTATCTTGTTTAGTGGTGGAAAGGACTCTTGTTTAGCTTTGCATAAGGTTTTAGAAGCGGGGCATGAAGTTAAGTATTTATTAAGTATTCTTCCGGAAAATTTTGATAGTTTTATGTTTCATAAACCTGATTTGAACTTGTTGGAAAAGCAGGCTGAGAGGTTGGATATTGATTTATTGGTGATGAAGAGCGAGGGAGTTGAGGAGAAAGAGGTAGAAGATATGGAGAGGTTAATTAGTCAGATTAAAGAAGATGTTGACGGAATTGTTGTCGGGGGAATTGCTTCAAGTTATCAAGGGAATAGGGTTAAAAAGGTCTGTGATGGCTTAGGATTGAAGTTTATTGCTCCGTTGTGGGATTATTGTTCAGACCTAGTTTGGAAGGAATTATTGGGTGAGGGGTTTAAGGTTATTTTAACTAAAGTTTCTTGTGAAGGCCTTAGTAAAGAATGGTTAGGGAATGTTATTGATGAGGGTAGACTTTGGGATTTGAAGAAATTGGGGGAGAAATTTAAATTTAGGATTGATTTTGAGGGGGGAGAGGCTGAAAGTGCTGTTCTTTATATGCCTGAGTTTTCTAAAGAGATAAAAATTAAGTATGATGTTAAAAGTGAGGGGGAATATAGGCATTGGATGGAGTTGAAAGGGGTTGAGTAAGTTTTATTAACTTAGTTTTCTTATTTAGTTTATTATGGCAAAAGAAGTGCAATTTCATCGTAAAGTATTGGATAATGGGGTTACAGTTATATTTGAGCGGAGAAAGACTCCGGTTGTGACTGTTGCATCTAGTGTTAAATTTGGTGCTCAATTTGAAAGTGATAAAATTAAAGGGATTAGTCATTTTTTAGAGCATTTAGTTTTTAAGGGGACTCGGAAAAGAAGTGTTAGCGAGATTCCGCAGGAAATTGAAAGTAAGGGAGGAATTTTAAATGCATTTACTGCTGAAGAGATTACTTGTTTTTGGAACAAAATGCCCACTAAGTATTTTAATATTGGAGCGGATGTTAGTCGGGATTTGGTTTTGAATCCGATTTTTGAAGCAGAAGCATTAGAGCGAGAGAGAAAGGTTATTTTAGAAGAAATTAAAATGTATCATGATAATCCTAGTACTTATGTTTTAGAAAAGATAAAAGAAATGTTATATGAAAATCCGTTTGGATCTTCTATTGCCGGAGATGCTAAGACTGTTTCAGGGTTATCTAGGCAAAGGGTTATTGATTTGTTTAAGAATATTTATTCTAGTAATAATATGATTTTTAGTGTTGTTGGTGATGTTGATTGGGAAGAAGTTTTAAGTGAAGCAAAAAAATTTCCTAAAACAAAAAAGGAGATTCGTTCGTTGAATATTGTTGGTAGAAATGGAGAGTTTATTGATAAAAGAAAGGGAATTGATCAGGCTCATGAAGTTATGGGTTTTCATATGCCAACACTTGTTGATAAAAATCGGTATGCTGCAGAGGTTTTTGATGGTATTTTGGGAGGAGGGATGAGTAGTCGATTATTTCAAGAAGTTCGGGAGAAAAGAGGATTATGTTATGCTGTAAAAAGTAATTTGGAACAGTCAAGAGATTATTCTTATGAATTAATTTATGTTGGGACTGTAAAAGAGAAAATAAAAGAAGTTAGAGAAATTGTTTTGAGAGAAATCAAGAAATTAAAAGATTTGAAACAAACTGATTTAAGTGAGGCTAAAGAGAGATTGATTGGGTTAAGGGAGATAAGTAAAGAAAAATGTGATTCAACTATGATTGATTTGTTGCAAGAAGAAATTGGAGGAGATGCAGAGAATTATTATAATTATGAAGAAGGAATTGGAATGGTTAAATTGAAAGAGGTTCAGGATTTGAGCAATTTAAAAGGGTTTAGTTTTGTTGCTTTAGTTCCTGGTTGATTTTTAGAAAGTTTATTAAGGGGTATTTTGTAATTATTTAAAATGCAGATGATAAGAATCAGATATGTTAGTTCAGAAAAAACTGAGGGATGTGAGAAAGCTCCAATTGAGGTTGTTAAAGCTTTGAGGGATGTTAGGTGTAGTGAGAAGGGTAAAGTTATTGATGTTGATAAACTTAATTTAGAGGAAATTCATGTTGATTTGGATGATTCCAAAGGAGCCCATAGTTTAATTTTTAAAAATAGCAAGGATGTTTTTGAGAATAATCCAAAAGCTTTGTTTATTGGAGGAGATCAAAGCATTAGTTATTCTATTGTTAGGGCTTTTGATGAAGTTGAAGAAAATGGATTGTTGATTGTTTTTGATGCCCATGGGGATTGTTTGGATAAAAAAGATGTTAATCATCGCGGCTGGTTGAGAAAGTTAGTTGAAAATGGGTTTAATGGAAGTAGAATTATTATAATTGGTGCGAGGAGTTTAGGATTAGAAGAGTTGGATTTTTTAAATAAGAATAAAATTACATTAGTTAAAATGGATTTTTTACAAGAGGATCTTGCAGGAGTTTGTGATGGAGTTATGGAACGTGCTAGGGGGGCTGGAGGTTTTTATGTTAGTATTGATCTGGATGTTATTGATCCGGGAATTGCCCCGGGAGTTAGTGAGATTGAACCGGGAGGAATAAGTGGGAGAGATTTAATTTATTTTGTTAAAAGACTTTCATTGTTGGGTAATTTTCGTGGAGGAGATGTTGTTGAGATTAATCCTTCTAAGGATGTTAATGGAATGACGGTTAAGTTAGGAGCTAAATTGTTAGGGGAGATGATATAAGTGAAAATATTTTTTGATATTTTGGTTATTGTATTAACCGTATTGATTATAGAGGGGATTACTTTAATTGGACGGTATGTTTTAAAAGTAAAATCTCGTGAGATTATAAAAGGTGAAATGAGGGAGTTACATTGGAAGTATATGATTCATATTCATCATATATTTATTGGTTTTGCTTTAATTATTGTTTCTTATTTTTTAGAACTGTGGTTTTGGTTTAATGTGGGTATTGGGGTTGTTTTTTCAGATGTTTTACATCATTTTGTTATTTTGCAGTTATTAGAAAATAAAAGCGAGTTTAAGATTGTTGAAGAGATTAAAAAAAGGAAAAATTAGTGAAGATTAAATCCAAGAGATTTTGTAAAGGTTTTTAAATAATACTTTCATAGAAATTGTAAGATGAAAAAGTGGATTGTTGGTTTGATTGTTGTTATTGTAATAGTTTTTTTAGGCTTAGGAGGATATTTAGTCTACCATAATCAACAACCTGAGTTTAAGGATTCTGATGGGGAGGATTATTTTACAAAAGGGTTTGTTTATGGGAGGACTTTTTTTGGATGGAGGGTAATTTCAGGAGATCAATGCCAAGGGGATAATCTATTAGAAAAACTTGTTCGGGAGGAACTTCGTAATTCTGGAAAGCTTTATCACGCTGCAGATTTATATAATTGTCCTAATGGGTGTATAGGTGGAGCTTGTATTAAATAATGGACTGAAGAAGCTATAAACTCTTTTTGGCATCGATGGATTTATGGATTTTGGATAAAAATATAACTTGGAAAGTTAAACAGGGTTTATAAGTTTTTTGTGATGCATTGAATGTTTTAGGATGTAATTTTGTTTATAAATAAAAAAATGTATATTATATTTTAATGGCAAACGAAACACCGTTAAAAAAAGATGGAATTTATTCTAGAGCAGCAAGAGATGTTGTTAGTCAGTTTAGGACTTATAGCTTTTTACCACCAAGAATTGGCCTTGTTGGAAATAATGGAAGGGTGTCTGGATTTAAAGGAGTTTTAGAAAAAGAACTTCAAGGATCTGATATGGATTCCGTTGTTGTTGTTGGAAAAGAGGATTATACTATTCAAGTTGATCCCTATTTAGATAGATTTAAAGAAAAAAGAGATTAGTTTTCAATTAATTCCTTAAAATCCTTAGCTTTAGACTTTAATATTTGTTCTAGTTCTTCTTCAGTTGCATTGAAAATGTCAGTTAGGGTTTTGAATTCTTTGAGGAGTAGTTCTGCTTTTTTTGGTCCGATGCTTGGAAAGGATTCCAAGATGTATTGTTTTTGTTCTGGAATTGTTTTGGGTATTCGCGAGTGTAAGGAGATGGGAGTTTGGGGTTTTAGTTGTTGTCTTGCTAATGTTATGAGGTATTTTGCTGTATCTCTATAGTCTTGTGTTAAAATTATTGGTGTTTGATAGTTTGTGATAATTGATAAGATAAATCCTCTAATGGCCTTTGAGATGTTTGAATCTTCTTCATAGATTTCATTTATATCTCCTTCTATTAGAAGAAGTTTTTGAGGATATTTTTGCATTTGATTTAGTTGTTGGATTAATCTTTTGTTTATCATTGATGAAATAAGGTCTGAAACTGTTTTTCTTTCAATTGCCGTTTGTCCAATTATGTAATCTGCTATTTCTAAGTGTTTTATTTCTAGTCTTACTTGATTTGATCTTTTTAATTCAGAGAGAACTAAAGAATTTTTCTCATGTATATCTGCGATTATTAAGGGCGTTTTAGCGGGGTTGGGTTTGTTTTTTCTAAGTTTTTTAAAGATGTTGTGGAGGGGCATTTTTATTTTCTAGATTTTTTAATTCATGATATAAATTATGAATAAATGCTTGATTGTCTAGTTGAAGATATTGCATTTCTTTTGCTCCCATTCTATGAAATGTTTTGCAAAATCTTAGGTAGTATGCTGGAGAAGATTTTGGTGGGTCTTGGCTTGATGTCCAGTCCCAGTCTCCTGCAGGTTGAATGTCATTTACAATTATTGTGAAATCTTTTATTGGGTTTGGAGGGATTTGTTGTAGTGAAACATTTCTTGCCATTGAAAGTGCTTTTTCAAATATCATTGGAGAGAGAATTGCCGAACCTACTGAAAGATAGACTCCTTGGTTGAGGTTTGATACTGAGTGTGTGAATCTTAAAAAATCTATTTCTGCTGTTTTCCCTATTGCTTGGAAATTGCATTTTGGATGAGTGTAGATTATGTCTTGACCTAAACAAGGATGGATTGTAAATGGAATTTTATTTGTGTAAGTTGTGTTTAATATAGAGGTTTGTTTGTTTGGGTGGAGTATTTGTTGGTTGTTTAGTTGTTCTGTTTGGATTAATTTTCCAATTGATTCTCCGTACCCTAAATTGTTTTGAGCTCCACTTTGAATTGCTTGGTTTTGGTATTTACCTGTTTCTTCCCAAGTTCCGAATTCTCCTTTAAGAACATTTTCACGAACATCTTCTTCTGTTTTTCCGTGAAATGCTAATTCCCAGTCATGAATTGCTGTTGCTCCGTTTGATGCTAGATGAGTTAGATAGCCTTTTTTTATCATTTCAATTATTATTTTTGAAAGCCCGTTTTTTAGTAAGTGGGCTCCAAATGTTAAAATGACTGAACTATTGTTTTGTTTTGCTTGGATTATCTGTTGGGCTATTTGTTTTATTTTTTCTTTAGTTTCTTGGTTGATTTCAGGAGGTTGGGTGTCTGGGTCTATGAAGATTGATAAATCTGATTTTGATTTTCTTTCTGCTAGTGGTTTTGTTTTTATTTTTGTTTTGTCGAAGAGTTTCATTTTAAAATAATGTTTTTTGTTCTTTCTTTTTTCTAGGTTCTATAGACTTACCTTCGGCTAAATCATTTTTAATACTTTCTATAGATGTGTACATCTTTTTCTCTCTTGAACGCGAGGCGTAGTAGTATATTTCGTCAAGAGTGTCTAATGTGAGTAGGATGATTAGTTTTCCTTTCATTAGACGTGCTGTTCTTCCTGCTCGTTGGATTTTACGTATTGCAGAGGGGATGGGCTCGTAGAAAATTACTGAATTTACTTCGGGAATATCTAAACCTTCTTCTGCAATTGAAGTTGCTGCTATGACATTAATTACTCCTTCTCGAAATTCATTCATGATTTCTTGTTGTTCTTTTTGACTTAGACCTGAGTTTATTTTTTTTGCTTGACCTACAAAAACTTTTGCATTTATATTTGGAATTTTATTTAAGTCTTCTGCAATTTTTATTGTTGTGTCTCTGTATTGCGAGAATACAATTGTTTTGTTTTTGGAATTTTCTTTTATTGCATCTTCAATTAATGATTTTAGTTCTAATAATTTCGGATGTTCAAGGTTTTTTGAAATTAGTTCATTTATTCTAGTATTTGCTGAGATGAACTCTTTACTTTTTACTATATTTATTACAGCTTTTGATTTTTTTTGTGCTGCTTGTTCATACATTGAATTTATGTAGTTTTTTGCTGTGTAGATGGTTTGTGTTTCTAAGAGTTCAATTAAATAAGATAGTTTAATTGCCTGAGCACATACACTTGCCCCAATTAGTAAACTGAAGTGTTTATTTCCAGAAGTTATGTTTTGCATTATTCTTCCTTGGAGTTTTAAGATGTTTGTTTTTGATGGAGGTTCAAATAAAAGTTTCCTGTTTTTTAATTCATCAATTTTTTTTTGATACATTTTTTTAATTATAGAAGTTATTTCTTTGAATTCTTCTGGAAATTCTATTCTAATCACATTAAATTCAAGTTCTTGCAGATATTCTTTTACATCGATACTATCTCTTGTTCTTAATTCAATTGATTCTACTCCTAAATTAGATGCTATTTGTTTTATTTTTTCTTTATCTGTTCCGGGGGATGCCGTTAATCCTAAAACTTTTGGATTTTTTGCTTGTTCTTTATATGTTTTTGCTACATAAGTATAAGCATAATTTTTTAGACATCTGTGACATTCATCTTCGATTAAGAGAGATACGTCTTCTAAGGTGTATAGCTGGTTTTTTAGGTCGTTACTGATGCATTGAGGGGTTGAGAAAATTATATCTGATCTTTCCCATAGTTTTCTTCTTTCTTCTGCATTAATTTTTCCGGTGAATAATGTTAGTTCTGCAAAAAGTTCGGGTAAGTGTTTTTTAAAATATTCTAAGTGTTGTTCTGCTAATGGTTTTGTTGGAGCTAAAAATAAAGTTTTTGTTCCAGGATGTTTTTTTTGAGTATAAATTGAGAGCATTAATCCAATTAGTGTTTTTCCTATTCCGGTTGGTAAGACTACAAGGCAGTTTTTTTCTTTGCATTCTTCAAAAATATCTTGTTGATATTTTCGAGGTTTTATTGTTGTTAGGATTTCTGATGGCATGGATAGGGAAAGAAGATGATGTTTATTAATATTGTTGTGAGAGGTTGATGAAATTTTAAAGAAGTACCAATACTAAACCTATTAAGAAAAGGGTTAAAATGAAAACCCATCCAACTGTTATTCCAAAGAATAACTTTGTTCCGTCTAGTTGCCCGTAGGGAATGAGGTTCCAGAGTCCAAAGAAAATTGAGTATTTTGCAAGGTCGTGCCCGACGTTTATATTAAAGTAGTAACTTAGGATTCCTCCCAGAACTGCAAGGATTAGAAGAGAGTAAAATCCTGCTGCGGCAGTATAGCCGTAGTCTTCGTCGTTGACGAATTCTTTTCTTTCGTTTCTCCGGTTACCTTTTGCTTTTAATATTCTTTTTTCAGGAATGTTTTCAATGTCAAATTGAAGAAGGGCGAAGGGTTTTACATATCCTATTGAGAATAAAGCTATAAAGAAGGGAAGAATTAATCCTATTGGAACTGGTTTTTTGAAGTGGGCTCTTTTATAGTAGCTCCATCTTTGAAGGCTCCAAATTTTGTGTTCTATTTTTATTGAATAATTGGGTGCTATTAACTTTTTTGTTGTTACACTTGTGAAAATAATTATTGTGAATATGATTAGTCTTGTTAGGGCGGTTATTGGTGCATCATTTGGGATTATTGGAAGAAAACTTATGAATGTGGAGATTATTATTGCAATTATCATCCAGACTAATTCTTTTGTTGTAAAGATTCCTAAATTTGGATCAGACACCTTTTTTTTTGACTTTTTGGGTAAACTATAATGCCATCTCATACTTTGAGATAAGGGATTTGTTTATATAAAGTTTTTGGATAGTTTAAAAATGATTGAAAAGATTTTTAAAAGTAATATTTTACTGCAGAAAATGAGGTAATTTTCAGACATTCAAAATTCTAGGTAGCTTAAAAAGAATTTTGAAACACAGAAAAGTATTTAAATGATATTTAATTTTGTTAGTGATGCTTAAAATAAAGAAAATAACAGATATTATTGGAAAAAAGGTGTATACGGATACTGGGGACTTTTTTGGGGAGATTGAAGAATCTAATTTAATTGAAAATAAAGTTGAAAGTTGGAGAATTAAGGTTGTTGGTTCAATTGGAAGTTTTCTGGGTGGTGCAAAAGGAGTTATTATCCCTCATCAGTTTGTTAGAGCTATTGGTGATGTAGTTATAGTTAGTAGGGCAAGTTTGCCTATGAGCGAAGGTGAGGATACAATTGAGGAGACGGTGGATTTATCTGAAAACTCTTAAGATTAAGGGTATCTGTTGTCGGATAAAATTAAAAAGAGGTTTATTTATTGTAATATAATAATTTAATATGGCAGAACCATTATTTATAGCACCGTATTTTATGGATTATATTTTGCCTTTTGTATTAGTCTTTACGTTGATTTTTGCTATGCTTCAGAAAACTAAGTTATTTGGAGATGATACAAAACAGATTGATGCTTTAATTGCTGGGACAATTGGATTGATTTTGATTGCGTTTCCTTATGCAAGGGGAATTGTTGTTTTATTGACACCGTTTTTAGCTGTTTCTGCAGTTATTCTTTTGGTTTTTATGTTATTGTATGGTTTTATTTCTGGAAAGACAGATGGAGATATTTTAGGCAAGGGATGGAAGAATACGTTAATTGCAGTTGTTACAATAGCTTTAGTTATTTTTCTTTTGAAGATTACGGGTTATTGGAACAATATTGGAGATATATTTTTGGGGGAAAATTCTCAATATATTTGGGTTAATATAATTTTGATAGTTGTTATTATCGGGGCTGTAATTGCGGTTCTTTGGGAGGGCGGGTCTGGTTCAGGTTCTGGTGGGGGATAATTTGTATTTTGTTATAAATCGAAATATATATAAAGACTAATTTTCTTTTTATTAGGAGGAATAAAGAGTGTGTTAAAATGGCTTACAATTTTTACGGGTATTCAATAGGAGATCTTTTGAATAGTTGGGCGGATATGGGGGTGTTTGCATATGTGTTGCCTTTCTTGATGATTTTTGCTTTGGTTTATGGTATTTTAACTAAGACGCAGATTCTTGGAGATAATAAGGGGGTTCATGCAACAATTGCTCTTGCCTTTGGATTGTTAGCTTTGCAATTTGAGTATGTTTCTGGATTTTATGCTAGTATTTTTCCGTATGCAGGAATGGGAATTGCCGTCTTATTAGTATTTTTAATTTTTACAGGATTAATTGCAGAGAAGGATAGTAAAGTTGTTAACTGGATTTGGTTTGGGATTGGCATTGTAATCTTTTTATTTGTTTTATCTGGAGCGTTATCTGATTCGTACTTTTTGGGAGGATTTGGATTTGCAGATGCTGCTCCAGCGTTAGTTACAATTGTATTAATCCTAGGATTATTAGGTCTTATAATTTGGGGTGGGGGGAGCAGCGGCCCTTAATAAAATGGCAATAGATATTTCAGGAATTTATTTTTTTATGCCCGTATTTAGTTTTTTATTTGTGTTTTTTATAGTGTATGCTATTTTAGTTAAAACTGAAGTTTTGGGTCAGTCTGGTTTTGTTAATGTTTTAATTAGTTTTATTATGGCAATTATTTTTATGAGTTTTTCATCTTTAGAATTATATGTTCAGACAATTATTCCGTGGTTTGTTGTTTTAGTTGTTTGTGTGTTTTTAGTTATGTTAATTGGAGGTTTTTCTAGTGGTAAGATGAGCGATGTTATTTCCAATAAAGTTTTTGGATGGGCGGTTATTATTATTTTAATCCTAGTTTTTTTAGTTGCAGCTATAAAAGTTTTTAATCCAATATTTCATCCAGATTTAGGGGTCACGTCGGGAGAGGGAACAAGTTTATTAGAACAGATTAGAGAGGCTGCAGGTGGTAAATTTTTAGGAAGTTTTTTATTAATTGTTATTGCAGGTGCTGTTGCGTGGGTGTTGACTAAGAAGTAGTTTTTTGATAGTAAACTTAATAAATCAAATAATTATTATAATATCATGATAGAGATACTCTTTTCAATACCTTTTGTAATTATTTATGCAATTTTATTTGGTTCTACTATGAAAATTGCAGATTTATTGGGGAACATGGTTTAAAGTGGTTTAAGGGAAGTACCTTACTTTTTGGAATTCTCTTTGGGAGCTTTGGAGCTATGATGATTTTAAGTAGTAACGTCTTAGCTAATTTTTTTATTGCCATGTTAATACATTGGACATTAAGATATCGGATTGATAGTTTAGAACATGGTTTTGCAGGTGCAATAATGTTTACAGTATTTGTCTTAAATCTGGCTGTCTTCACATTTAACCCCCTTATTTTTTGGACAGTTTTAATCCCTTTTTCTATTTTTGGCATGATAAATGATGCTGCAGACAGAAAACAAGTAAAAGGATTTATTGCAGAATTGGGGGAATCACAAGCTACTTATTTTATTATACCCTTAATTTTATTGATTATAAATATAAACTATTGGATAATTCTTGTTGTTTCCATGGGCCATATTCTCTCTTATGAAACTACAAAATATTTTTTTAAAAAAAAAGGATACCATTAAACGTCATTTCACCTTAAATAATCTTCAAAACTATCTGATTTTTTAGAACCTGATTTTTGTTTGTTAGAATCGGATTGTTTTTTTGTTTCTTTTTTATCTCTGGTTCTTTCTCTATCGGTTATTTCCTTGAGGTCTCTTATGTTATCTGTTAGGGGATCGAGAACTTTTGAAAAAGAGTCTTGTGTTGCTTGCATTTCTTTAGATAAGTTGTTTATGTTTTCTCCATATGAACTCATTTTTTTAATAATTGACATTTGAAGTTCTTCAATTGTGTCTTCTATCTTTGTTAGTCTTTTTTCAAATTCTTTTATTTTTTCTTGGACTAGTTTTTGAGAACGTGAAGTAACCGAAACATCTCTTTTTAGTTCTTGGGTTTTTTCTTCGACTATTTGTGATGAGACATCATTTATTGTGTCAATATCAGATCCTTGAGACACTTCATATTCTGGATATTGCTCGTATTCAGAATAGTATTCTTGTGAGTCTGGGCTATATTCAGGATATTCTTGGCTTTGGAGATCTTGGGCCATTGGGGGTTGTATTTCTCTTTCGGGAGGTAATTCTTGAGGTTGATAATATCCCGGTATGTCTTGTGGGGGTTGCATTGGGTTTTGTGTTCCTAAAGATGGTTGCATGCCTGTTGAAGGGTCTATTGATTGAGTTTGAGCCATTGATTGTGAAGTCATTGATGGATCCATTGGGGTTGCAGATGCAGGAGGGCTTGCTCCGATTGGAGACATTGAAGGAATGGAATCTGCCATAGGATCACTTGAATAATTTGGGTAAGGTTGAGGGATGTTGGGGTCTATTGGGGTTGCTGATGCAGAAAAATTTGCAGGAGGAACATTGGGCATACTCCCATAAGGGTTAGAATCTAATTGGGGGTTAAAATTTGAATCAGGAGTTTGGGGGAAGATTTGTTGTCTATCCATGCCGGTTCCTGGTTGAGGGTTTACTTGTCCAAAGGTAGGGTCTTCTAAAGGCATTTGACCTGGCTGCTGCATTGGTTGTTGTGTAGCAGGATCTTGAGGTGTTCTATTAATCTCAGATTTTATTTCAGATTGAGATAAAGCCTCATTTATTTCTTTAGGAGTTATTCCCTGTTCTTTTAAACTTTGAATAATTTGGGAGGTCGGAACACCTTGCTGTTTCATTTCCATTACTTGTTCTAATACCATGTTAATTAGGGGTTTTTTGTGTTTTTATATGTTTTTAATTATTATTTCTTGGATTGGAGTCTTTATTTTTTAGTTTTGAAATTTCTTTTTGGATCATCGCCCCTACATCTTTTACTCTTGCAAATTCAAGGGGCTGAAACATTTTTGCTTGATGTTCTAATATTTCTATTTCTGTTTTTCTTGCGAGGTTTGGTATTTCGTTTATTATTCTATTAACTAATTGTTTTAATGTTTTTATTTCATAGTCTATTTCATTCATATGTTTTTTTATTTCAAAATTTTGATTTTCTGTATCTTCTTTTGTGCTTATTAAATTTTCTCCGATTAATAGGGCTCTGTCTCTAACAAGTCTTTGTTTTTCTTCAACTTCATTTAAACGGGTTGCAAATTCAGCGAGGAGCATATTCACTGGATTTTGTTGCATTGAATCTTCCATAATCTAAGACAACCTACGGTTTTTACAGAGATTATAAATCTCTGTTCCTTCCATTCTTACGATTTGGAAGTCTTCGATGTATCTTTCCCTTAGGATAGCTACTTCGTAGGTTTTTCTCCTTTTTTATAAAAATAGTAAGTAGAAAGGGTTTAAAATTGTTGTGATTGCTTTTCTACCATACATAAATTTTAATAAGCTAGAAAGTTTTGTTTTATGATAAGAAAGAGGTTAAAATGTTATTTAAACCGGGAACGCAATTGTATGCTTATGAAGTTGTAAGAGAATCTGGAAGTAAAGTTATTTATGTTAATTATTTGGGGGCAAATTTTGTTCCAAATGTAGCTGAGAATCCGGATGTAATGAGTCGGGCTATTGATTTATTTGTTGAAGCCAGTGGTGTTTCAAGAATTGTTTTTGTTCAGCAGAGAAATTATAGTTATGATAGTCAGCAGACATTTATGTTACAGGAAATTGCAAATTTGTATGTTCATTTAACTAAACAAGAAAGAATTTTAAATCCTTCAAAACTTTCTATTTTAAACACCAGCCATTTGGGACAGAGATATAATGATGTCGCATATCTTTTGATGATTTTAAAGAGAGATCCAATTGCTTGTTTTGTTGAATTAGAGAGATTTATTGATTTGGAAAGAGGGAATTTGGAAAGAGTTTCTGAAAGTGAAAAAATTGATCAATTAAGTTATGTTCGATTGTTAGAAAAGTTTTATGGATTATTGAGAAGTTCAGAGTTAATAAAAAAGATTGAGAATAGTTTGGGGGAGTATAACTATGAGCGAGAGATTTATTATAAGATTTTTAGGCCGGAGATAATTCCTAACTTTACTTTTACGCGATTGGTTGGAAGTTTGCCTGAAAATGCAGAGATTGTCGACCAGTATAAAATTGGGGATGATTTTGATAAATCTACAGTTACAATATTGAAGAGGAAACAAGATGCTAAACATATTTATCATCTGATGCCTCCGGAGTATTCTTTAGAAGAAAATTTGCAGGAGTTAGTAAATCTTGCAAGAAATGTTTTGATTGAACATCAACCAAAGGCAGAAGAGTTTACGGATCCAGAGAAAACTAGGCAGGTTTTTTTTAATGTTGCGAAAGATTTGATTAGGGAACTTGCCGAGAGTAAGAGTTCTAAACTTGATTATGCAGACCTTAATAGGTTAGCTAGAATTTTAGTTCGACATACAATTGGTTTTGGTTTGATTGAGGTTTTATTGCAGGATAAAAATATTCATGATGTTGTTTTAAATTCTCCTATTTCTTTGAATTCGGTTTTTTTAAGGCATGCGGAGTTTGATGAATGTGTTACAAATATTATCCCTAGTCGGGAGGATGCTGATTCTTGGGCTGCTAAATTTAGAATGATTTCTGGAAGGCCGTTAGATGAGGCTAACCCTATTTTGGATACCGATTTAACCTTGGGAAATATTAGAGCTAGAATTGCTGTGATTCAACAGCCCCTATCTCCAACAGGATTAGCTTATGCTATAAGGCGACATAGGGAAAATCCGTGGACCTTGCCTTTGTTTGTTAAAAATAAAATGATTAATAGTTTTTCAGCAGGACTATTTAGTTTTTTAATTGATGGGAGCAGGACTTTGTTAATTGCGGGAACAAGGTCTAGTGGAAAAACTTCTTTATTGGGTTCGTTGTTATTGGAAATTATGTCAAAGTATAGGATTATTGTTATTGAAGATACCTTAGAATTGCCTGTTGAAGCAATAAGAAAATTAAATTATGATATTCAGAGGATGAAAGTTAGAAGTAGTTTATTAAAGGAAAGTTCAGAGGTTGGGGCGGATGAGGGGATTAGAACTTCTTTGAGATTGGGAGATTCTTCGTTAATTGTTGGAGAGGTTAGGTCTTTAGAGGCAAAGGCACTTTACGAAGCAATGAGGGTGGGTGCTCTTGCGAATGTTGTTGCCGGAACAATTCACGGTGCCTCACCTTATGGTGTTTTTGATAGGGTTGTTAATGATTTAGGAGTTCCAGTCACTTCGTTTAAAGCAACAGATTGTGTGATTGTCGCAAATCCGGTTAAATCTCCGGATGGTTTGAAGTCTGTTAAAAGAGTTATTCAATTAACAGAAGTTAGGAAGCATTGGACAAAGGATCCGGAAGAGGAGGGGGGTTTTGTTGATTTATTAAAATATAATGTTGATAAAGATGAAATTGAGGCAACAGAGGAGTTAAAAAATGGAGACTCTGAAGTAATTAAATCAATTGCTTCGAGTGTTCGCGGGTGGGCTGGAGATTGGGATGCTGTTTATGATAATATTTTGTTAAGGGGAAAGATTAAACAGGAAGTTGTTGATGTTAGTGAGAAACTTAATCGGCCGGATATTTTAGAAGCTGAATTTAATTCATTAAGCAATAATATGTTTCATCAGTTTTCAAAAGAGGTTCAGGAAGATGTAGGATTGCCTGTCGGTGATAGAGTTTTTCCTTTGTGGCAGGAGTGGTTGAAGAAAGAGATAAGGGGAAGGAAGTTTTGATAAAGGGACTATAAAATGCAAGAAGATAGAATTCAAAAGTCGGGAAGGAAGAGTTTAATTTATTTGATTATAGGGCTGATTGTATTTTTAATTGTTTTTAGTGTTATTTTAAGTTCTTTTTTTAAATCTGAAACTTATCAAAAAGGATTGCAGTCAAATTCAATTTGGACTGGGCTTTTAAAGTTTTTTTCAGATATTTTTTTTAAGACGTATAATCCTAATGATCTTTGTGATAATATTCGATGCGATTATGCCTTGGGGGGTGAGTTGGAAGGTTGCTTTTATAATAATGGGTCGGTTTGTGATTTGAGTTTTTGTGAAGATGAAGGGTGTTAAACAATAAAAGAGAAGTTTTATTTTTTTATAAACTGCTTTTTGTTTAGGAAGTTTTAAAAGTAATGACGTGCTTGATATTTTATGAAAAAAATCCTTTTAGGATTTTTAATATATTCAAAAACGAGGTTTTGAACATGAAAAAGGGTGTTAAGAGATTGAATTTTAAGTTTAATGGGAAGTTTTGGTACTGGGTGGTTGGTATTGTAATTGTATTGTTTGTTTTGAGTTTTGTTTATAGTTCTTATAAAGAGTCTCGTGGAGAGGAAGCTGTTTTTCCTTGGAGTTTAATGGGGGGGCTGTTTTCTTCAATTGGAGAGGCGTATGGTTATGGTGTTGAAATGGCTTGTTTAGAGGAGTGCGAACTTGCTTGTTTAACTGAGGGAGGATGTAAAGATTATAATGGGGCGAGAGGATTGTGCGATTTTTCATGTAATGGGGATGGCGGTGTTGAAGATGTGGATGATTCTAGGGGATGTTTGGATGGAGAAAATACATGTAAGACCGATGCAGATTGTGATGATGGAAATGTTTGTAGAACCAATTGTTGCATTAAAAAAAAGATGTGTTGTGTTTGTAAATATCTGGAATATTCTGCATGTGATAATTTAAATAAAGATTTATCCTCTTTAGGACTTCCCCTTGACACCATTGTTGAAAAAAGAAGGGAATGTGAAAAAAATGCTTACTGTGTTTGGAAAAATGATGAGTGTCATTCTTATATGTGGGAACTTTGTGCGGTTGATTATAAAGATAGTGTATACGGTTCAGGGGAAGAGAGTCTTTGTGATTCTTTTGATATATTTCCCAGGTTTGAAGATGAACCTACGGAGGATTCAGAGAACAGAATAAAAGAAATATTGCCTGATGATTGTAGTGATGTAAACTATCATCATATTGGTCATACTCAAGGATGTGCAGAGTTAAAGGGAGATGTTGAGGCTTGTGTTAAGAAAATATCTGGTGGAGGGACTTGTACTGCTGTGGATATTGCCTGCAGAACTTTTTATCAATCAGAGGGTGTTTCGGAGATAAAGAATTATTTTTCTGATTTATTAAATCAGCCTGGATGCAGAGGGGTTGAAGTAGAGATTGAAGCAAATTTGGTGATGGAGTATAGGGAGAATATTTATCAGTGTACAACACCAATTAATTTGAAGATTACTTCAGATAAGGCGGTTATTGATTATGTTGATTGTGAGAATCTTCAAAATGAACCTTGCCATGACCGTGTTAATGAGATAATTCCGTGTGAAGATGGCGATGGTTCAGGAATTCTTCGATCAGCTCAATGCTGTTTAACTGTAGGACGTTCGGATAAAGGAGTTCTTGATGAGGATTATTTTGCGTTTAGAGACATGGGGCCAGGAAGGTTGAGATGGTCTTTTGGTGTTAATGAGGGAAAAGAATGTGAGGAGCCTTCTGAAGATATTAATACATGCGAGGTTAAAATAAATCTTGATGAAAGTTCAGTTGAAGAGGCTAGAGAAAGGTTTTTACAGTGCAAGGAAGGGTTTAAGCAGGAATGTGGGGGAAAGGGCGAATTTTTTATATTTGTAGATGATGGAGAGGTTCAGGAGGAATATCTGGATGAGAATATTTTTAGGATTAGGCAGTGGAAAGACCCTTTTTATTGTTATGATGGTAAATCTTATGTTCTTAAGGAGGAGTATGGGGGGGATTTTGATGAAGGGGAGGTTGTCAGCCATGAAACTCAGATAATTCAAGAAAATGACAAAAATTTTATTGAAAAAGTTATTAATGAAATTATTATAAATCCAATTAAAGTTATGGTTGATTTTTTTTGGGAATTTTTTGGTTGGAATGATGAACTTGAAGGGGTTGAAGGGGAAGATATAGAAGATTTTCCAGATGATTTTTTTGGAGATGGCGAGGATAATGAAGGATATGACCCTAATGTTGAAGATTATTTAGATGGAGATGATTGTGATTCTATGAGGGATGGTTGTTGTTGGATGGGTTTAAGTCAGAGTTATGAATATGTTGATTTAAGTGCGGGAGATATTTGTGAAAGTAATGATTGTATTGGTGATTTTGATAATTCATGTGATTATGGGGGGTGCTTGGAAGGAGAAACTAAATGTAAAACAAATGCAGATTGTGATAAGAGGGATGTGTGCGAAGAGGGATGTTGCCGTGGAAAAACAGCTTGTGTTTGTAAATACCAGTTTCCAGAATGTGAAAAAATAAATGGGTTAAGTCTTGAAGAATTAAAAAATCCTAGCAAAATGTGTGATGGTTGC
>Ga0180007_10001470_pt1 | contig 32051 bp, 25 predicted proteins | sample MM_PC_MetaG_FD_121122 | JGI IMG/M metagenome (GOLD analysis project Ga0180007, IMG submission 121122) | Groundwater microbial communities from the Aspo Hard Rock Laboratory (HRL) deep subsurface site, Sweden - MM_PC_MetaG | ecosystem: Environmental > Aquatic > Deep subsurface > Groundwater... | reverse complement strand
AATATCTCTCTGAGCTTATTTGATAAAACATTTTCTTGCTTTGTTATTACGACACTCATAATGTTTGTAATTAATTCCTCTTTTAAGAAATTGGGATAACTTCTTAAAGATGCTTCAAATGATGAAATAAAAGAGGCAACATCAGTATTTTTTTCAATTGTTTCTTTTATATTATCAACATTTATTGATGAATATGGTATGTCTTTATTTTTGAAAATTTGATCTCTCAATGTTGGAAATACATTCCAGTAATCGTTTAACTCATCAATTTCATAATTTGGAATTCCACCAAACATAGATGCATATATATCCCATATTTCATTTTCCTCAGTGGAACCAACATAACGAGAAATATTTAAATTATATTCATTAGATACGATTTCCGATTTTGAGACTAATCTTGAATATTCAATATCCTTTTCAGATGGATTTCTATTAATGACAGTATCAACGATTTTTTTAACATCTTTTGCTTGAAGACGGTTTTTGTTTCCATCTTTTATAAAACCTTTTGATGCGTCAATAAACAGAACATCACTAGCAACTCTATTTTTCTTTAAAACCATAATAATAGTTGGAATGCCTGTTCCAAAGAAAATATTAGCTGGTAAACCTATGATTGTTTCAATATTATTGTTATCTATTAAATTTTCCCTAATTTTACCTTCATCTCCACCCCTAAATAAAACACCATGTGGCAATACAATTGTCATAATTCCATCTGGTTTTAAATGATATAAGTTGTGAAGCAAGAATGCATAATCTGCTTTAGATTTTGGTGCGGTTCCATATTCCTTGAATCTCATATCATTAGAGGCATCATCATTTATCCAACTTTGAGAATAAGGAGGATTAGAGCAACAACCGTCTACAAACAATGGATCATAGGTTCTATCTTTATCACCTTCAATAAAAAATGGCCAATCATCACCAAGTGTATCGCCGTTTCTAACTATAATATTATCTGGTATTACGTCTCTCATTACTAAGTTCATTCTAGTTAGATTAAAAGTATTCTCAATTAATTCCTGTGCATAATATTTTACTTTATTCGCTTCACTCATGTGTTTAGATACAGACTGGCCAATATTAATAAGTAATGAACCTGAACCTGATGTTGGATCATATATACTGATTTCAGATCGATCTCTCAAATGGTTTGCAATTATTTCACTCATGACAATTGATGCCTCGTGAGGTGTATAAAACTCACCAGCTTTTCCGGCATTTGCAGCAAAATTCTTAAGTAGAAACTCATACACGAATCCTAAAACATCGTAGTCTTGACTTCCATCTGTTGGGATTTCATTAATTAAATTTATAAGTTTTCTAACTGCTTTTGTTCTTTCAGAATCTATCGTGCCTAATGTATCAAGACCTTTTTCTAAAGTATCAAATATATTGTCATAAACTTTCTTATAACTCTTACCAACTAATCTATTGAATGCGCTTAGTGAAGTTCGAACATCCTTTATTTGAAAATCTGCACCATTTTGAATCCAATATGAAAATAAATCCTTATATGCAATAAAGTATCCAATGTTTTGTTGGCAGTTATTCAATGTTTCAGTATCTTGCTCAGTTAATTCTTGAAAATCACTCTCTGTTTCAAAGTAAAGTTTTTCCTTCAGATATTTTTCTTCTTTTTCTGACATATATTTATAAAAGATTAGACCAAGCATATAATCTTTATATGAACTTGCAGATACTTTACCTCTTAATTCATTTGCTCCAGCCCATATCTTAGCCGCAAGTTGTTGTTTATTCATTGTTTTCCCCCTCAAATCTTATGTTTTTATTTTTGCAAAATTGTGAAAATACTACTATCGCTTTTTTTGTTGGATTTACCTTACCATTTTCCCATCTTGATACTGTTGGTAAAGAAACATTTAACTGTTTTGCCAAATCTGCTTGACTCAAGTTTAGTTTTGCACGGGCAAAGACAAGTTTATCTTTAAATTCCAAATTCAAACACATCCTTTCATTGCAAATTTTATCATTTATAATCATATTGTATCATTATTCGAGTTAATAATCTATGTAAATTAGAAATAATATTCATTATTGAAAACTAAAAAAATCTGTAATCGTGTAAATTGTTAGGCAATCGTGTAAATGGTTGAGTAATCGTGTAAATAGTAGAGTAATCGTTAAAAGGTTGAGCATTAGTCACTAAAAAGCTTTGAAATAATTCTACTTTGACCCTCTACAAGACAAATGGAATTTGGAATATAGGGGAAAATCTCCCTTTCTTCATGAAAAAAAGGCCTGATACCTTTGTATCAAACCAATGCTTCTTATATGGTGCGGACGATGAGACTTGAACTCACACGGCATTATATCTGCCACATGCCCCTCAAACATGCGTGTCTACCATTCCACCACGTCCGCATTAAAAAAGGTGCAAGCACCTTTTAAAGTTGTTATTCAACAGCGATAATATATGTATATATATCCTGTTTTCCATCAATTAAGTCTACCTCAATATCAGGATTTAGCTTCTTAGCATGTGCTACGATTAATTCAATTTCATCTTCATCAGCATCACTGCCATAGAAAAGAGTTATGATCTCACGATTTTCATCAATCATGTCATCTAGTAAAGCTTTTGTTGTTTCAATTCTAACTGGATTTGAAACAAGAATTTCACCTCTTGTTATCCCTATGAAATCACCATTCTTGATTGTAACACCATTAAGCTCAGTATCTCTAACTGCATATGTGACTTCACCTGAACGCATATTTTCAACAATGTTCATCATTTGTTCAAAATTATCATCTAATTCTTGTGATGGGTCAAATGCCATCAACGATGAATAACCTTGAGCAATACTCTTCGTCTTTAGGACTCTGATTGAACGATCAGGACATAAATCTAATGTTTGTTCAGCTGATAGGATAATGTTCTTATTATTAGGTAAGATAATGATGTGATCTGCATTGAGTGATTCAACAGCTTTAACAAATGATTCTGTTGATGGGTTCATCGTTTGGCCACCATCAATAATTAAATCAACACCAAGTTCTGTGAATGCTTCACGGATACCTTCGCCTGAAGCAACTGCAATGACTGCAAATTTAGCTTTTGGCTTGATTGGTTTTTTAATTTCCTCATGTTTATGTTCAGTTGGAGCATTTTCCATGATGGTTGAATGTTGAAGACGCATGTTTTCAACTTTAATGGTTTGGATATCACCATATTTTTGAGCAAGTGTTAATGCAACACCTGGTTGGTTGGTATGAACGTGAACCTTTAATAGATCATCATCACATACGACAACTAATGAATCACCCATTTGTGATAATGGATCCTTCATGAATTTTTCATTGAATTTTTCAGGTTTATGGAGTTTGACAATAAATTCTGTGCAATATCCGAACTTAATATCAAAATCGCCAAGATTTTCAGCACCATGATAATGTTCTACTGTTGGTGTGAAATTAGCTTCTGATTCATTGAGCATATTGCCTTCAAGAGCCATGACCCAACCTTCAATAATTCTAATAAAGCCAGCACCACCACTATCTACAACACCAGCTTCTTTTAATACAGGTAGTAATTCTGGTGTTCTGATAAGAGTTTCTCTTGCTTGTTCTAAATATAACTTTAATACTTCTTCAACACTATTTAAGTTTGATTGTTCACGGAGTACTTTTTCAGCAGATTCTCTAACCACAGTCAAAATGGTTCCTTCAACAGGATCCATCACTGCACGATATGCCATTTGGTAACCACCAACAAGTGCTTGAATAAATTCTTGTACTGTTGCTGAACCATTGTCTATTTTTGCAATTTCGCTATAAACACCACGGAAAAATTGGGATAGAATGACTCCAGAGTTTCCTCTAGCTCCCATGAGTAGTCCACGTGATAGAATTTTTGAAATATCGATAATAGATTGAGAATCTAATGAATTGACTTCTTTAATGCCTGCCATCATCGTCATTTGCATATTGGTTCCTGTGTCCCCATCGGGTACTGGAAATACATTTAAATGATCGATTTCTTTATGATTGTTTTTAAGGTTTACTGCTCCGTTTGTTACCATTTTCTTAAATAGAGTTCCACTGATAGCTTGATTTGCCATGGATAAATCCTCCCTCGTATTTGGAAAAATGAGATACGATTAATTTAATTTTTTATTTTAGTTTGAAGTTAATACAATTTTGCACTTTTACAGTATAGCATTATATGTTTTAAAAAGCAATATATTTAATAACCATATAACACCACAATAATTATACCATATATTATAAAATATGTTCTCAAATTTGAGTTGATGATGCAATTTCAAATGTTTTACTATTTTTATCGAAAGAATATTGTTATTCTGGTTGCTTTTTTAATTTTATTATGTTAAATTAGATTGTGCAGTTAGGAGTGAAGAATATGGCTGAATGCTACGTAACAGGTAAATCAACAGTTTTTGGAAACAAACGCAGTCACGCGTTAAACGCGACTCGCCGTACATGGAAGAGCAATCTTCAAACCGTACGTATTAAGGATGAAAGTGGAAAAATTATTAAAGTTAAAGTTTCTGCTCGTGCCCTTAAAAAGAACAATTTAGAACGCGTTTAAAAATAAAGAAGGCCATGGCCTTTTTATTTTTTTATTTCTTCGAGATGATTGCAAGAACCTTACCCTCATGCACATGAACATATCCAGCTTGATCAACGACTTCATTGCTGATGCAAAGTGGATCATAAGGTAGAAGTCGATACTCGTTTAAGTTATACTTAAAGCCATCGATTGAAATCTTAGCTTTTGGATATCCAATAAATGTATTATAATCTTGATTTCTAAATTCATGCACACCTTTTTCTAGCAAAAAGAGTGTGCTATTATCATCTTTAATGACTAGCTTTGGAAACTCATTGAAGAACATTGTATGAACCATAAAATGCTCAATACGCTCTCCACCAATACCTCCGATTAAATAAAGTTCATCTGGATTAATCTTTGATGCTTCTACTAATGCTTGATGGGTATCAGTAACATCTTTTTCAGTATTCATTCTCACGACATTTAAGTTCAAAAGCATGCTGTGATTTGAAAGAGAATCAAAATCACCAACAGCTAAATTAATCTTGACGCGTTGCTTATATAAATGACTCACAGCTTGATCAACTGCAATGATATAATCGCTATCTTTAAGTGGCAAAATCTTTCTAATATCTTTAGGTGTGGGATAGGTAACAACTAAGACTCTCATCTAAGTGAAGCTATGCCCTTTTCACGATCTTTTTGATTAAATAGATAACTTCCTGCAACCGCAATATCCACACCAGCATCACGGCAATTTTTAATGGTTTCTGTATTAATTCCACCATCTACTTCAATTTCAAAATCATAATTATTTGCTTTTCTTATTTTGACCAATTCCTTAACCTTATTGAGTGCTTCATAAATGAATGATTGGCCTCCAAAACCTGGCTCGACTGTCATGACAAGTACAAGCTTAACATGATCTAAAAAAGGTAGTAAATCGTCAACTGGTGTCACTGGTTTAATTGATAAACCAACACCAATATGGTGTGATTCGATACTTTTTATGGTTTCAGCAACACGGTTTGCTTCAGTATGAATGGTGATGAACTTAGGTTTACTTTTAGCAAATTGATCAACCCATTTGATAGGATTTGTTACCATAAGATGAACATCGAGTGGTAAAGTGCTAATCTTGGAAATCTGATACGTAATTGCAGGTCCAAAAGAGATGTTTGGAACAAAGTGTCCATCCATAATATCGATATGTAAATAGTCTGCAGATTCTACACTTTTGATTTCTTGCGAAAGATTTGCAAAATCTGCTGTTAAAATTGAAGGTGCAATTTTCATAAATGCCTCCTAATATTTTTCTTTCTGATTCTTGACTTCATCACAGAATTGAACATAATTATCATATCTTGATTGTAAAATTTCGCCTTTTTCAACAGCTTCTTTAACTCTACAATCAGGTTCGTTTAAGTGTAGACAACTTGAAGTAAACCGACAATCATCACTTAACTTGACGAAATCAGGATAGAAATCTTTGACTTCATCAACATGGAAAATGAGAAATTCTATCTTTGAGAAACCTGGAGTATCTACAATGAAGCCCTCATTATACATATATAATTCTGTGTGTCTTGTCGTGTGTTTCCCTCGTCCTAAAGCATGAGATATTTCTTGGGTTTTCAGTTCAAGACCTGGCAATAAAGCATTGAGTAAAGTTGATTTCCCTACACCTGTTTGTCCAGCTAAAACTGTGATTTTATCTTTAAATATATGTGATAACACATCAATACCGATGCGTTGTTTACTATTAACATAATAGACTAGGTAACCCATCGATTCATAATATTTCATCGTCTGTTTAATCTGATTTAAATTTTCATCTTCAATCAGATCAATCTTTGATATGACAATGATTGGTGTTAGCTTTTCTTGATTAAGAATGAGTAAAAACTTATCTAATAAAAATGCACTAAAATCAGGTTTTATCGCTGAAAACACTAGCAATACTTGATCGACATTACAAACATCTGGTCTCACTAAATCGTTTTTACGTGGAAGAATCTCCATGATGAGGACTTGATCTTCTGAATCATCATAATAAACATAGTCACCCACCTTAGGACTAACTTGCATGATCTTTTGTTCTTTTTTAGTTTTTTTGGTGAGTTGCCGATAAAAACTATTGTCTTCATCAAGCTTCATGTATCTTAATTTTCCTCTTGCATATGCAATGACTTCTTCTAGAGTTTCTGAGTCAATTAAGGTGTATTGATTTGCAATTAATCTCTTTATAAAGCCTTTTTTCAAATTTTCCTCCTATAGATGTTGACTTCTCAACTGCCCACAGGCAGCATTGATATCATGACCTTGCTCTTTGCGCAAGGTGACCTGGATATTGTTCTTTTTTAAGATGTCATAAAAATTAATCATTGTCTGTGTTTCTGCTCTCTTATAAGGAGCTTCTAAGACTTCATTATAAGGAATTAAGTTCACATAGACATTGAGACCTCTTAAGACTTTAACGAGTTCTAAAGCTGTATCTGGTTGATCATTCATCTGATCAATTAAGATATACTCGATTGTGACTCTTCTTTTGGTGACACTTAAATAATACTTGATTGCTCCAATCACTTCTTCAATTGGATATCTTTGATTAATCTTCATTAATCGTGTTCTAATCTCATTATTAGGTGCATGTAAACTGATGGCTAAATTGACTTGTAATCCCATATGTGCGTATTCCTTAATTTTAGGAACGATACCAGAAGTTGATACAGTAATATGTCTAGCACCAATTTCTAAACCTTTAGGATGATTGATTGTCGTTAAAAAACGCATCAATTGCTCATAATTATCGAAAGGTTCACCAATACCCATGACCACAACATATGAAATTCTTTCATTTAAGAGTTTTTCCGTCTCAATAATTTGAGCGATGATTTCTCCTGCTGATAAGTCTCTTTTCTTCTTTAGCAAACCGGAAGCACAAAATGAACATCCAATGTTGCAGCCAACCTGTGTAGTGACACATATAGAATTTCCATAGTGTTGTTTCATGAGAACAGACTCAATCAAATGTCCATCATGCAGGCTGTATAAACATTTTAATGTGCCATCTTGACTTGTATGTTTAAGTACAAGCTCAAGAGCTTGTATTTTAAAGTTTGTCTCTAATAATTGTATGAGCTCTTCTGAAAGATTCGTCATCTCAGAAAAAGAAGTTATTTTTTGTTTATATAACCAGTTCCAGATTTGATCAGCCCGAAACTTTTTTTGGTTGTTTTCTAAAAGAAATTCTACTAACTCTTCGAAAGTTAGATCATAAATTAGCATGTTATCACCTATAGTTAATTATACACGAAAATTTGGAAAGAGCGAAGAAAAAACCTGAGGTTCAGGTTTTTAATTTCTAATCGTAGCTTGATAGCTAAATGTCAAACGATTGGTGATTTTTTTCATCAATTGTTCTACATCTTCATTTTCTAAGGTCTTGTCGACATCATTGAATACTAGGGAAAATGCAATCGATTTTTTACCTTCTTCAATGTGCGATCCTGTATAAACATCAAAGACATCAACCTTAACAAGATTTTTCTTTGCTGTTTGCTTGATCATTTGAATCAGATCATCAGCATTGACATGAGAATCAACAACAATTGCTAAATCTCTTTCCACGTTAGGATATTTACTGATGGGTTGATAGAGCGTTTGCTGATGTTGCTCAAGCAGTGGTGCAAGGTCGATATCAACCACTACTGTTGTATCTATCCCTAATTTTTTGGTTTCTAATGGGTGCAATTCAGCGATCTGTCCAATCACTTTGTCCTGATAAACTACATTGGCTTGTCTGTAAGGATGATAGGATTCAATATGATTGGTTGGCACATAACTGAAATAGATGTTGATGGGATTAAAAATGCTATCTAGTAATCCTTTTAAAATATGGAAATCAGGTTTAAATGATACCTTGTTCCAAGGATTTTTGTGCCATGTTCCACTGAATGCAATCCCTAGATGCAATGTTTCTAAATCTTTTGCAAAACAGTTACCCATTTCAAAGATTGCAACATTGGATTGTTGTCTTGACTGATTATAACTTATCGTCTCCAATAAGCCATGAACTAAGCTTTGTCTTAATGTTTTCTTATCCTCTGATAAAGGCATCAAAACTGAAACTGGTTCACCAAGATTTTGATATCGATGAACATCTATTGGAGCAATCAAGCTATAACTGATGATCTCATTTAATCCAAGATTTGCCAAATGATGTCTAAGACCTCTCAGACGCTTTTGCTTAAATGTTAATTTGCCTGCTGCTTCTTGGTCTATTGTATGCATTGGGATATTATCTAATCCATACATTCTTGCTATTTCTTCTAATAAATCTGCTTTAATCAAGATATCTTTACGATAGCTTGGAGCTTGTATGATAAAGCTATCCTTATTGACTTTATATTGATAATTATATGCATCAAAATATGAAGTTAATTCCTTTTCTGATAAAGAAATACCTAGTTTTTCATTAAAGTAATCTTTAGATACTATGATTTCTGGATTAATAACTTCATGATGAATGCAATGATTGACGTTTTTTGAAACTTTGGCATCTGCAAGCTCAATCAATAGCTCAGTAGCGCGTTCAAGTCCAAGGAGGACACGTTCATCGTCAATACCTCTTTCAAATCTGAGTGATGATTCACTTCTTAAATTAAGTCTTTTACTTGTTTGAAGAATACGCTTTGGATCAAAATATGCTGCTTCAAGTATGACACTTGTTGTTTTTTCATCGATCATGGTATTGAGTAATCCCATAACACCACCAATAGCAATCACTTCTTTTGTATTTGTGATGACGACATCAAGTGGATTAAGAATTCTTTCTTCTTCGTCAAGAGAAATCACTTTTTCACCATCTTTGGCATCTCTAACTAAAATGTGATTGGTTCCTACCTTTTTTGCATCAAACATATGAAGTGGTGTACCGTATTCTAATAAGACATAATTGCTGATATCAACAACATTATTGATAGGTTTCATATCGTTAGCAAGAAGTGCACTCTTTATCCACCATGGTGATTCTTTAACTGTCAAACTCTCAAAATGTCTCGCATAATATCTGCCACATCCATCAGTATTGATTTCAATCTTAATCGGATTTGTTTTTTCAGTTTCACTAATCTTATATTGAGGAAGATTGATTTTTTGTCCGGTCATCGATGCTAAATCATAAGCAAAGCCTAAAACAGACAATAAATCACCTCGATTTGGAGTTAAGTCTAGTTCCATGACCCATCCTTCCAAAGCAAGTGCTTTCAGTCCTGGTTTTCCTATTTCTTTAGGTTCAGCAAAAGCAAAAATACCGTCTTTAAAAGCTGCTGGTATGTATTTATCATCTAGACCAAGTTCCTGCAGAGAGCAAATCATACCATTAGATTCAACACCTCTGATTTTAGTTGCCTTTATGGCAAAATCACCAGGTAAAACGGTTCCTACTTGTGCAACGATCACATATTGATCTTTTGCTACATTTGATGCACCGCAAACGATTTGATCGACACGATCTCCTAAATCTACAGTCGTAACATGCAAATGATCTGAATTGGGATGATCTTCACATGTTAGCACATGACCAACAACCAATTTGGTTGCTGTATTTAAAGGACCAAAACTATCTACTTCGATAATTTTTTGATTGGTTATCTCTAAGATATTTTGAGGAATGTTAACCCATTCCTTAAGCATACGTTCTGTTATTTTCATCGATTTATCCCCTTAAACTGACTCAAAAATCTAACATCATTTGTATAGAAATGACGAATATCATCAATGTTGTACTTGAGTATTGCAATACGTTCAACACCTATACCAAAAGCAAAACCTTGATATATTTCGGGATCATAGCCTCCCATTTTCAAAACATTAGGATGTACCTGACCAGCTCCAAGAACTTCTATGTATCCAATTGATCCATCTTTCTTGATATAAGATATATCAACTTCCACACTAGGCTCCGTAAACGGAAAGTATGACGGTCTGAGCCTGATGACACGTTCAGATCCAAATAAGTGTCTGACCATTTTAAGGAGAGCATCTTTAAGATTAGAGAATGCTAAGCCTTTTTCAATGACTAAGCCTTCAATTTGAATGAATTGATGACTGTGTGTTGGATCGTCATCATCTCTACGATATACCTTCCCTGGGCATATGATTCTAAGAGGTTCACCCTTCTTAGCAAGCATAGTTCTTGCTTGAACAGGTGAGGTATGTGTTCTGAGCAACATATTCTCATCAGTATAAAAGGAATCCTGCATTGCTCGTGCTGGATGATCTTTAGCCAAATTCATCATTTCAAAGTTATAATGATCATTTTCTAATTCTGGACCTTCAGCAACCTCATATCCCAAACCAACAAATAGATCTTCGACATCTTCAATTACTTGATTTAAAGGATGGACGCTACCTTGATAGAATTGATAACCGGGTAAAGTAACATCAATTTGCTCAGATTCGAGAGTCTTAAGCAATTCAATATTTTCTAACACCTGTTTCTTTTCATAAAGTGCATTTTCTATATCCGCTTTGGTTTCATTAACCTTTTGTCCAAAAGCTGGTCTTTCTTCCTGAGGTAGTTCTCTTAATTGTCCCATCATCAAAGAAACTTCGCCCTTTTTGCTTAAGTATGAAACACGTATAACATCAAGTGCCTGCAAATCAGTAGCTTCTTTAATTTTTACTAATGCATCATCTTTCAATTTGTTTAAATGCTCAATCATTTTTTTCTCTCCTTTTTTAAATAAAAAAGTCCTTAGATTGCTCTAAGGACGAATCATCGTGGTACCACCTTAGTTCTAGAGATATCTCTAGCACTTGAAATCCTTAACGCGGATGAAACGTGTGTGATTAGCACATCTCCAAGATGAATTCATTAAACAGGTTTGGCATAGCTTACACCAGTGCTATACTCTCTTTACAAACGATTGTTTAATTACTACTTCTTATCATCGATTTTATCTATTTCTTGAGAATATTGCTAAGAATCTTAATAATTCAATATAAATCCAAACGATAGTTACCATGAGACCCACAGCAACGACCCATTCATAACTCTTATCTGCGCCACCTTCAACAATGTGTTCAGCACGATCAAAATCCAAAGCAAGCATTAAAGCACCAAAGATAATCATGACACCGCTAATTGCTAGAGCAATAGGAACATTAAATGTAATGGTTGTGAATAGATTTAGTATACCAAATAAGATAAAGAATACAAGGAATGATAGCAAAACGCTATACATGATGGTTCTAAATCTTGAAGTCACTCTAATCGTTCTACTTGAATATAAGAACAACATGACAACAAAGATTGATGCAGTACCGATTAATGCTGCAAGTGCAACACCTGGTACCCAACTTTCAAACAAAACTGTAATCACTCCAAGAAGCACACCTTCAGCAAGCGCGTAAACAATCGCAAACGGCATTGCAAGTCTAGGACTTCTTGAGGAAACAATCACTGCAATTAGTGCAACAATCATCGATCCGAACATTAAAGGAAATAATGATTCAATCGGAATTTGTGTAATAGCAAAATATCCACTTAGGACTGCTAATAATAACAGACTTGCAGTTTTAAAAACGATGCCACGATATGTTGCAACATCAGAACCTTCATATGTATTACTTCTTTCAAGCGTTCTAAAAACTGGATTTGAGCTTCTCATCATAACCATCTCCTTTTTGAATTCAATATTATTATATAATAACACCTAGTTAAAGTGCAAATAAACCAGACTCAATCACATTATTTTCCACTTTTAAGTCTTTAAGTGCACCATATGTTTCTAGTTTTTCATAAACAGTCTTATTGATTCTTGTACGTTCTTTGACATCATCACGACTATCAAATGGTCTTTCCATTCTTTTTTGAATGATGTCTTGGGCAACGGCTTCACCTAAACCATCAATAGAACTGAAAGGCATTCTTAATCCTTTTTCCTCCATGAGGAATGTAGTTGCTGCTGATTTATTGATATCTATAGGTAAGAAATTAAATCCTCTTTTAGTCATTTCAAGCGCAACACCTAAAGTAACTTGTAAGTTTTCATCTTTAACTTTTAGGTTAAATTGCTCACCTATTGAGATTAATCTATTTCTGATTGCATTAGCTCCTGCGACCATCACTTCATATTCAAATTGAACTGCTCTTTTTGAGAAGAATCCAGAATAGAATAAAAGTGGTTTATAAACCTTAAACCAGGCAATACGCATCGCCATGATAACATAGGCTGTCGCATGTGCTTTAGGAAACATATACTTAATTTGGCTAGCTGACCAAATATACCATTCTGGTACGTTATTCTTCCGCATTTCTTGTTCATAGTCTAGCCATTTAGCTTTGTCTTTGCTTGGTTTGCCTTTTCTGACAAATTCCATGATTTCAAAAGCCTTAATTGGAGGAAGTCCAAAGTCTGATAATTGAACCATAATATCATCACGACAAGCAATGATATCATTAAATGCAATTTTACCGTGGTCCGTTTTACCATTAATCAGTGATTGTGCATTTTTCAACCATACATCGGTCCCATGGGATAAGCCTGATATTTTTACAAGCCCTGCAAATGTATTTGGTTTGGTATCAATGAGCATTTGTCTGGTAAATGATGTCCCAAATTCAGGAATCGCATAGGATGCAACTTCACTCATGATTTCATGTGGTTCAACGCCAATCACTTTGGTTCCAGAAAATAACTGATAAACTTTTGGATCGTCTAAGGGAATATCTTGAGCTTTGTTAAAAGGAAATTCTGAAGGATGGATAAATACGTAATCCATTAGGAATTTAATCATGGTTGGATCATCATGACCCAAAATATCTAATTTAAGCAAATTGGATTCAAAAGAGTGATAATCGAAATGTGTTGTTTTCCATTCTGAGGTTGTATCGTCTGCTGGAAATTGGATAGGTGTCACATCAAAGATGGTTTTAGATTTTGGTACAACAACAATCCCTCCAGGATGTTGACCTGAAGATCTTTTGACACCTTCAATTTTTTTAGCTAATCGCTCAATTTGAGCTGATCTTGCTTCAAGGTGTTTATCTTCTAGATAACCTTTGACATAACCATAAGCATTTCTTTCAGCAACTGTCTGAATGGTACCTGCTCTAAATGTATGATCTTCACCTATGAGATCACGAACATATGAATGGGCAATTGACTGATAGTCACCTGAAAAGTTTAAATCGATATCGGGGACTTTATCACCATCAAAACCTAGGAAGGTTTCAAAAGGAATATCATGACCGTCCTTCACTAAAGGTTTACCGCATATTGGACAATTCTTTGAAGGTAAATCATAACCTGCTTGTATGCCTTTTAGGAAGGGCTGAAATGCCTTCTGCTCAGGTGTTATACCATAATGAATGATTTCCTCGTCTGTTAGATGAAAAACGGTAAAATCGCCATTTAAACATCTGTAGTGAGGTCTTAGAGGATTTACTTCGGTGATATCTAGCAGTGTAGCGACCAAAGATGATCCTACGGATCCTCTTGATCCTACAAGATAACCATCTTCTAATGATTTTTTAACGAGTAAATGGGATATATAATAGTTTGGAGCAAATTCATTTTCAATGATATTTTTGAGTTCACGAGAAACACGTTCTCTAACCATAGGATGCGGATCAAGACCATAGGTATTTTGCATCTTATCATAAACAAGTCTTCTGACCTCATCTGAAATAGAATCAATACCTAATAAATCTTTAAATGCATCATTAGGTAATGAATATAATTGTTTAGGAAATGCCTGAATTTTTTCAATGAGACTGTTTAAGTATTGTGTATTCTTAACAACAATCTCATAGGCGGTTTCTTCACCTAAAAAAGCCATTGCTTTGAGCATTTCATCTGTGGTTAATAAATATTGTTCTGGCATTTCACTATATTTAGATAATTCATGGATTCCTCCACCAACAAGTGGTGTGCGAATATATATTTCGCGGTATAAGACATCCTTTTTTTCTAAGTAATGCACATCACCAGATGCAATAATGATTTTATTTTGGTCTTTAGCAAAACGAACAATCTTGGATAGAATTGCTTCAATGATTTCATCAGCAAATGCACCCAATCCTTCTCTTAAATGTTTATATGCAGCAGGAGGTTGAACTTCTATGTAATCATAAAATGATATAGCTTTAACTAAATCATCATCGCTTAAATTAAGTGCTGCTTCAAAAACATCACCATTTGAACATCCACTACCGACTAATAATCCTTCTCTATACTTATTTAAGACGGACATTAACGTTCTTGGACCATGATAAAAGTGAGTGGTAAGTGCATCACTGATCACTCTAAATAGATTCTTATATCCAACTTGAGTTTGTGTCAGAATATTGATATGGTAAGGTCTGATATGTTTCCATGATTCTTTTTCATCAATGGCTTCATTAATTTCATTAAACTGTTTGATATTCATCTTAAATAAGTCGTTAAGCATTGATAACCATATTTGAGCAGTAACATAAGCATCATCTTCAGCTCTATGGTGCTGTTCTTGTTTGACTTTAAAGAATTTAGCCAATGCCTTTAAATTAAAGCGCTTGAGTTCTAAATTATAAAAATAACGTGCCATATTCAATGTGTCAACCACTAAAGAATCATCAAACTCAAGTGATAATGCCTTGGCATTTTCTTTAATATGTCCAATATCAAATAAGGCGTTATGAGCAACTAAAACACAACCTTCTATGAACTTCAAAAATCCTGGCATCACTTGATCTATCGTAGGAGCAGATTCAAGCATCTCATCAGTGATATCTGTTAACTCTGTTGTAAAACTTGATAATGGTTCAATCGGATTGACAAATGTCTGATAGCGCTCAGTAATAGAACCAGCCTCAATTTTAACTGCAGCAATTTCTATGATTTTGTCTCTTGTGATAGATAGTCCCGTTGTTTCAATATCAAAAACGATGTATTTAGCATCTTTGAGCATGATTTGCTGATCTGTTATGCTAGTTATTCTAAATTGTGTTTCATCAACAAAATCAAGTTCAACCCCATAAATCGGTTTGATATCTTTTCCTTTGGTTGCCTTATAGATATCTGGATACGCATATAGCCCATTATGGTCCGTAAATGCGATGGCTTCATGTCCCCATTTAATTGCTTGATCAACATATTCAGCAACATCTGTAACAGCATCCATATTAGACATTTTGGTGTGTGTGTGAAACTCAATTCTTTTTTCTTTAGCTTTATCAAGGCGTTCTTCTTTTTTACTTTTTTGGATAAAGTTTATTGCTCGAGCAAATAAAACTACGTCTTTTTGGTATGTGTCAAATTGAGCATTTCCTTCAACTTGAATAAAATCGCCTTCATGAAGTGAATCTGCAAGTGCAAAATCACGATCGTTTTTGAGAAAGTTTTTGACATAGATTGCATCATCGTCATCCCCTAAAACAAAGGTAAGAAGCGACATATTGGTTAAAGATTTTACCTCTAGTTTGGAAATGGTTCCTTCAACAAGAAAATTGACATCTCCTTTTTCATTCTTATATTGATCTAACCGATATAAGTCAAGGGGAATTTCTTTAATTGAAACAGCATTGGGACTGCTCTTTTTGGTAAATGCTTTTTTAGATTGCTGCTTAATGGCTTGTTTTGCATAAACCTGTTTTTGTTCAAGTACTTTACCTTGTTCTTTGATTGATGATTCAATCATCTGACTAGTAGGCACAAGCGTTTCGCTCACCTCAAGTCTGACCTTGGCATCTAGACCAAATTCATTAAATATTTGATGCACATCTTTTAAGTATTGACTGAGATACAAACTATCTTGGTCAATAGCTAAAACAAATTCATTATTATCAAGACGAACTTTGTAGTTTTTAAGTACAGCATAGCTCGCTTTTTCTTTTGATAGCTGGATGATGGCATAATCAAAATAGCCCATTGCATGCTGTTTAAATGATTTTTTAGAAAGATATTCAATATTGACATCAACATGAGTCAATACTTTAGGAACATAAAAGTAGCTTCTTATGTTTTGAATAAACGGAATTAAAGACTCTGATTCAACAACATCAGAAAGTATAAGATAAAAAGTCCACTTCTTCTTTTTGACATCTATTTCTAGATGCTTCAGAATGGATTGATTAAGTATCGGTGAACTGAATTTAGATTGTTCTAAAAATAAGGCATATTTGTCTTTAGTCATTAATTCACCACCTTTGTTATCACTTTGAAGGAACGATATGCTAAAATATGATAAACATAAACAAGTAACATGCTTATGATTTCAAGTTGTTCTAAATGGAACAATGAAAGTATTAGTTCAGATACAATCCATATTGAAGATAAATAAACCGAAAGTTTAAATCGAAATTTAAATGGGAATTGAACATGATTGATGAACATCAGCATCACAAATGTCATCAATAGGGCAATAAATACATAATCCAACAAACCATAAATGTACTCTGCTGATATGTCAGCAAAAGCGATATAGGATTGTTCCTCAATATAAAGTTTGAGAGCAAGGCTCAATGTTCTAAGTGCTTCAGAATCTGTTGAGCTAAAATCGTGATTGAGTAAATTCAAGTCTGCATAACTAACTTTTTCAATTCGGTAACGTGCAACATAGAAGGTTAATCCATTTTCTTCGAATACAAAATTGAAAGTGCGATTGCTAAGATCTTGATCTCCAAGATAAAAGGTGAAAAGACCTAAAACAGAAGCATTGATTGGTGTTTCATAGGATAAGATGCCATCAACTATAGTAGCATTTTGACTTCTGAAATCATCTTCAATCACTTGTACCATGGCATCATAACGCTCTAAACTCATGCTATGATCGACTAAGCGTGTTAAAATCAATGGAATCATCAAAAAAAGTGGGAGTAAGAAGATATATAAAACGACTCTTTTCCATGAGTCCTTCATAAAAAAAACTGTTTTTGAGGGTCTTGATATACTTGTTGTCAGTCTTTTTAACATGAGTTCAACTCCTTGTGTCTTATTATATCATAATAACACTTTTGTGATAAAATGAATTTGGTGAAAAAAATGAATTTAATGAATGATGAAAAGCATTATAATACAGTAAATAATTACTATTTGCAAAAATTTAATAAAAAGGTTTTTAAGGTCTCATTAAATGGAGGCTTTACCTGTCCGAATATCGATGGAACAGTAGCAAAAGGTGGTTGTACTTTTTGTTCTTTTATGGGTAGTGGAGATTTTGCAGGCAACAAACTAGAATCCTTGCAGCAACAATTCGAAAAAATTAAAACACAAATGCATAAGAAATGGTCAGATGGATATTATATAGCTTACTTTCAGGCAAACACCAATACGCATGCTCCTTTAAAAAGATTAAAATCTTTATATGAGGAAGCAATTAATCTCGATCCTGATATTGTTATGCTCTCTATAGCAACTAGACCAGATGTTTTACCTGATGATGTGGTTAGTTATTTAGGCGAACTAAATTTAAGAATACCTGTTCAAATTGAACTAGGACTTCAAACAATTCATCAAAAAACATCTGATTTGATAAATAGAGCTCATGATTTGGCTTGTTTCGATGATGCTGTTAAAAGATTAAGAGAAAAAAATTTAGAAGTCGTTGTTCATATCATCAATGGGTTACCAGATGAAACAAAACAGATGATGATTGATACTGTAAAACATGTTAATACACTAGATGTTCAAGGCATCAAAATTCACATGCTTCATCTGATGGAAAAAACAAAGATGGGTCATGATTATAAAAAAAATCCATGGGATATGCTTACCTTAGAATCCTATGTTGATATTACAACTGATCAAATTCTATGGTTAAGAAAAGACATCATCATTCATCGTCTCACCGGAGATGCACCTGCAAGCATGCTGATTGCACCTCAATGGACAAAAAAGAAATTTGTTGTAACCAACGAAATTGATAAACGGTTGCGAAAGCTTAACCTATATCAAGGAGATTATTATGAAAAACAATTTAATCATTGAAACAGCACACAACCTTCTTAATCAATATATCTGTTCTACTGATACCATAGTTGATGCAACTATGGGTAATGGTCATGATACTTTATTTTTATCTCAGCGTGCAAAATTCGTTTATGCTTTTGATATTCAAGATCAAGCTATAGCAGAAACAAAGAAACTTCTAGATAATCATAGCATTCATAATGTCAAACTCATTAAAGACAGTCATGAACATATCTTAAATTATATTCATGATTTTAAAGGTGTCATCTTCAATTTGGGATACTTGCCAAATGGTGATAAACAAATAACTACAACAAAAGATACCACTCTCAAAGCCATCGAGAACATATTACCCACATTGAAAAAAGATGGATTCATCTTGATTGTTGTCTATCCTGGTCATAAACAGGGCATGGAAGAATCGATAGAACTTTCAAAATACTTTCAGACATTAAATCAAAATATCTTTAAAGTACTTAGAACTGATCTACCATTTCAAGATAATCAACCACCTTTGATTTACTTCATATTAAAAGTAAAAGACGAAAGCCATTAGCTTCCGTCTTTTTTATATAAACTCCCATAAGGGGATTATGGGCGACGCCCTTGAAATTCTTCAATTTCATCTTGCATTTCATCTTTTCTTGTTTGCATTTGATTCATAAATTCTTGAACTTTTTGTTGGTGTTCCATATAACGCAATTGATGTTGTTCCATAATTTGCGCTCTAAGACCTTCTGTTTCAGAATGATATGTATCTCTAAGTGCTATAAGTTCAGCTTCAAATTCAGCTTTAAGTGCATCTAATTGTGCTTGTAACTCAGTTGTGTCTTCGCCTTCAGCTGCTGCAGCAATTTGTACTTCTAGTGCTTGTATTTGAGGAATATATTCATCAAATATCAGTTGTCTAGCTGCAAAGAATTCTTCTCTTAGTGCTTGAGCGACTTCTTTATTTGCTTGTTTTGCTTCTCTTAAAATTGCCATTAATTCTTGTTGAGTCATCAGGATAGCATCTTCATAAAGGATCGTATCATCAACTGCAATCACTGAATCAATTAAACCTTGTAATCCTCTTGGTACTCCAAGAGCTGCTAATTGTTCGTGGAATGTATCAGCAAGAGCTTGTAATTCTGCTTCAAATTCTGCTCTTAGTGTTTCTAATTGTGCTTCTAAAGCTGTCGTGTCAACATCTTCAGCTGCTGCTGCGATTTCTGTTTCTAATGCTTGAATTTGAGGAAGATATTCATCAAATATCAATTGTCTAGCTGCAAAGAATTCTTCTCTTAATGTTTGAGCTGCTTCTCTATTAGCTTCTCTTGCATCATGTAATATGTCCATTAAATCTTGTTGACTCATGAGCAATGCATCTTCTAATAGAATGGTTTCATCAACTTCTATAACTGATTTAACTAATGCTAAGAATCCAGGTGTAACACCATAACTTTCAGCTTCAGCTAAGAATTCAGGAGTATATCCTTTATCTTCAGCTCTACCCATCATTGCACGATTCATAAAAGCATTATTAAATCCTTCTTTAACCTTTTCTCTAATTCTTTCACCAATTTCTAAATTTCCTGAGAATGTTGAGACGCTGACAATCGTTTCTTCAGAATCAACATCAATAAATCCAAGGCTAATTGATTCAGCTATAATCAGATCGATTGCTTCATCTAAAGGTAATCCAATCAAATCTAGATTTGCTAAAAGTATTTCACCATCTTCATTGAGTGGGTTTGCATAAAGTACCTTTTCTCTTGGTGATACAATCAATTCAATACTAGGATTGATTTCTATGGTTACATATGTATCATCTGCAGCAGAAACTGTTCCTGTGCATCCAACAATGACAAACACTGTTGCTAGAATAAATACAAAACTTAATACATAACTTAATTTTTTCATTTTTAAATCCTCCTTTGTTCATATAATATACAATCTCAATGTATTTTTTATTGGTAAATCATCAATATTAATGATTAGAACCACCAGGATTGCCATTTCCATGACCAGAATCGCGATCGTTTGGACGACCGCGTTCGATAATATATGGAACTCTACCTTGTGGTTTAATTGTCATTGCATATTGAATTGTTGCTCCTGTAGTATCAACAGTGACATCAATTTCACCTGATTCAGAAGTTGATCCAGGAATATAATAGGATATTTGCATACCTCTGATTTGATTTTCTTCAGTAACCTTAAATGCATATGAACCAACAGAACGACCATTCACAAAATCAAGATAAACTGATTTTTGATTGTTAATTTGTCTCATATAAAGATTAGCAGTTTGAAGCTTGATGCCATCTTCAGTTATGGTTAATTGATATTTGCTTTCTGTTTCAGAAAGTCCATAAGCAATTTCAATATAATTGTTGGAGTCTTTTTCAATCTTCATCACAACATTTTGTGGATGATCTAACTCATAGTGCGCAGTAACTGCATATGCTATACTATCAATTTCAATAATGCCTTCAATCTGATAGCGATTGGTGTTGCTATTTTCTGTTTGATTGAAATTGAAAACATATTCTATTTCCGTATCTAATAAATCTTTTGCAAAGAAGCTTAAATGGTTATCATACCCGTTAGGATTTGTTGTACTAAACTGATAATCAAAATTGTCTGCACTATTCAATAATTTCTCCATAGTACCTAGGTACATAGATACATCATCAATTTCATCGTCAATCATTGGAATAGTAGGCATATCAAGCATGACATAACCTAAAGATAGTGATACAGTATCATTTTGTTCAATTTGTTGATCAGTATATTCTATGAGACTCACAGCAGTCACTGATGACAAAGCGACAACTTGATTGACATCCTCAATTTCCGGAATGATGGGTATTGCAGGGTTGTAAAGTAGGAAGAAGGCAACTACAGCCGTTAAAAGCGTAAACGAGTAAGCTAATGAAGGCTTGAGTTGAAAACGTCTCTTAGGTGCTTCTAATTGCTCAGCTTGTGGTAAAAAACGAGCTTTTTCAACAATTTCAGCTGAAAAGTCTTTAATGTTGACTTCTTGTGATTTAGTTTTAATGAGTTTGAGTAGATCTTTGTTTTTCATAAAAAATCAACCGCCTTTTCTTTTAATTTCTTTATTGCTTTGTTATATATCCACAAGACCGTCCCTAAAGGTTTGTCAACCATTGAAGCAATCTCTCTAAATTTTAAATCATTAATAACGTGTAGGGTTACGATTTCTCTTTCATCAGGATTGAGTAGATCAAGTATCTTAAAGATGTCTTCGTTTTCCTCTTTTTCTTCTTCTGCAGGAATCGATTCAATCAATTCCTCAGAAACAAAGACCCTCTTGTTTTTATTGTAGTAATTAATAGCAAGGTTTCTTCCAATCGTTGAAAGATATGCATAAGGATTAGAGTTTGGTTTGTAATCGTCAATCTTTTCTAAAAATTTCATATAAACTTCTTGCATGAGATCCTCAGCTTCCGCTTTTTCTTTCACAATTGAAATGATGGCATAAAAAACCTGATTTTTTGTCAAGTTGTAGAACGTATCGAACGACTTATAGTCTCGCTGTTTCAGTTCTTCAATAATCACATGTATTTTATCCATAATATCCCCTTACGCTTAATATACAATCCAACTCACTTATTTATTGGTTTATTTATATTTTACACTAATTTATGTAATAAAAAACACCTCACACAAATGTGTAAGGCGTTTGTTCTTAATCGTTTGCTACAATGTTGACGAGTTTATTAGGTATGACAACTATTTTTTTAATGGTCAATCCTTCAAGATGTTTGATAACATTTGGATTAGCAAGTGCTTCAGCTTTGATCTTTTCTTGGTTTTCATCAAATGCTGCTGTAAATCTAGCTCTAAGCTTCCCGTTGACTTGAACGACCATTTCAACTTCATCAACAACAAGATATGCCTCATTAAATATTGGCCATTCTGAATAAATGAGCTCTTCATGCTGTTTGAGTATTTCTTTATTGATTTCTTCAGTGATGTGAGGACAGATTGGGTTAAGTAGTTTGAGGAATCCTCTTGCTTGATCTTTGCTGATTTCTTGTTGCTTGTAAACATCATTGACGAAAATCATCATCTGAGATATGGCTGTATTAAAAGCGAGCTTATCATAATCTTCAGTTACCTTTTTAATGGTTTGATGATATGATTTTCTAAGTGACTTGACTTCTTCTTTATGAATGGGGAACTCAAACATTCTCCATACACGATCTAGAAATTTCTTTGATCCATTCAAGCTTTCAGTTGACCAAGGTTTTTCTGATTCAAGTGGACCCATAAACATCTCATATAATCTTAGAGAATCTGCTCCATGTGATTGATAGACATCATCAGGATTGACAACATTACCTTTGGATTTACTCATCTTAGAATGATCATCACCTAAAATCATACCCTGATTGAACAATTTCTTAAATGGTTCTTTGCATGAGACTAAACCTAGATCATGAAGGAACTTTGTCCAAAAACGGGAATATAGGAGATGCCCAACGGCATGTTCAGTTCCACCAACATAGACATCTACTGGAAGCCATTTGTCTAAAAGAGATTTTGCTTCAGCAGAATTAAGAGGTATCATCCCTAAATGATTTTTAAGTATGTAGCCAATGAAATACCATGAGCTACCTGCCAATTGAGGCATGGTGTTTGTATCTCTTCTACCTTTGATGCCATGATAGTTAACATTTAACCAATTGTGGGCATTAGTTAATGGACTCTCACCTGTGCCACTTGGGCGAATATTTTTGAGTATTGGTAACTCTAATGGAAGATCGTCATCTTCAAGGATGTGAATTTCATCATTCTCATCATAGATGACAGGAAATGGTTCTCCCCAATATCTTTGTCTTGAGAATACCCAATCTCTTAATTTATAGGTGCAATGCCCATAGCCTTGATTGGTTTTTTCAAGGAACTCAATAATCTTTTCTTTTGCTTCATCATTATATAAGCCATCGATGATGCCACTGTTGAAGTGAATGCCGTCCCCAACATATGCACCCTCTGATCCGCCTTGAACGACTTCTACGATATCTAAACCCTGAATTTGAGCAAACTCAAAATCTCTTTCATCGTGTGCGGGTACAGCCATGACTGCACCAGTACCATAATGAGGAAGTACATAATCAGCAATCCAAATTGGTACTTTCTTGTTGTTGAGTGGATTGATTGCATATGATCCAGTGAAAACACCACTCTTGGTTCGATCCATGGAACGATCCATTTCATTTTTTTGTTTTGTCGCTTCAATATAAGCTTTGACTTGTTTAATTTCATCTTCAGATGTAATTCTTAAAACCATTGGATGTTCTGGTGCTAAAACACAATAGGTTGCACCATAGATCATATCAGGACGTGTTGTAAAAACATCAAAGGATTCATCACTATGATCAACCTTAAAGGTCATCATCGCACCTTGACTCTTACCAATCCAATTTCTTTGCATTTCTTTTAAATGTTCTGGCCAATCCAAAAGATCTAGGTCATCTAATAAGCGATCTGCATATGCAGTGATTCTTAAAACCCATTGACGCATCGCTTTTTTAATGACTGGATAGTGTCCTCTTTCAGATACCATTTTGCCATCAACTAATTCTATTTCATCATTGGCAAGCACAGTTCCTAAACCTTCACAGAAATTGACTTCAACATCTTTAAGCACTGCAAGACCATGTTCATACATCTTCTTGAAAATCCATTGAGTCCATTTAAAATATTGAGGATCTGCAGTAGCAAACTCTCTATCCCAATCTATGCCTTTTCCAGATTCTATAATCTGTTTTTTAAATGTTTGGATATTTTGATAGGTAAAGGTCTTAGGGTCTTTACCCGTAGATAATGCATATTGTTCAGCAGGCAAACCAAAAGCATCCCATCCAAATGGATGAAGAACGTTATATCCTTGCATACGCTTAAAGCGGCTGATGATGTCTGTAGCTGTATAGCCTTCAATATGTCCTACATGAAGTCCGCTGGCACTGGGATAAGGAAACATGTCTAAAACATAGAACTTGTCCTTAAGTCTATTTTCTTGTGTCTTAAATAGCTTTTGCTCGTACCAATACGATTGCCATTTCTTTTCAATTTCATTAAAGTTATATAACATATCTATGTACCTTCTTTCGATGCTATACTTATTATATAAAAAAAAAGAAGATTTTGAAACAAAAAAAGGGAATTTCTATTCCCCTTTTGTTTTATTTTAAAGCTTCGACGTACTTAACTAAGTCTCCAACTGTTTTGATGTTTTGTGCTTCTTCATCACTGACTTGTACTGAAAATTCATCTTCGATGTTCATGATAAGCTCTACAGCGTCAATTGAATCAGCTCCAAGATCTTCAGCAAGTCTAGCTTCCATCGTAATTTTTTCCACTGGGACGTTAAGTTCTTCTACAATCATTTCTTTAATTCGTTCAAATATCATGTCTAATCCTCCTTATATTTCAAGCGTTATTATAAGTCATTTTCGAGTAATTGTCAATTTAAATTTTTATTTTTTGAACTTCAAAGCTTTTTTTTCGTTTTTTTGACTATGATAACGTTTACTTAATTTTTTTTTATTTTTTTATTGCATATATGATTTTTTATGTTAATATTGTTTCATAAATAAAAAGCCGGCTAACTTTCAAGATGGGAAATCTCCCTGAGTATAGATGAATTAAAAGCCAGTAATGGCTTTTTTAATTTGAAAAGGAGATTTGAAATGAAAAAATTGTTAATGTTTGTAATTGTAGCTATTAGTGCACTAGGTATTTCTGGTTGTAGTAATAGTTCAAATGTGTTTGATTTTATCTTAGATGAAGACTTTACCGAATTCGTAACGATGGCAACATCTGCTGATTATCCACCTTATGAAAATATCGTGCAAGATGAAAATGGTAAGAATACTGTAGTTGGTGTTGACATTGAGATTGCTAAAGCAATTGCAGTAGCACTAGGTAAAAACTTAAGAGTTGTTCACAAGGGTTTTGATTTTCTAGTTGAAGATGTACGTGCAGGAAAAGTTGATTTTATCATTGCAGCAATGACACCTACACCCTCTCGTCAATTAGTAATTGATTTTTCAAAATCATATTATACAGAAGAAACTGTTGCTCAAGTGGTATTGATTCATAAAGACAATGTCAATGTATATCAATCCATTGAAGATTTAAATGTATCTGGTGTTCGTGTTGGTGCACAAACAGGATCCATTCAAGCAGAGTTTGCTGAATTATTCACACCAAATGCAACCGCTAAGATCATCCAAGACATTAATGAATTATTCAACAACTTGAATAATGATCAAATTGATGCTCTATTTACTGAAGGTCCAGTTGCTGATGCTAAAATCAACGATGGCTATTCTGATTTTGTTAAATTAACTTTGACAACTTTAGAAGGTTATGATGGGAATGCAGTTGGCGTTCAAAAAGGAAATGATGCATTACTTACAGTGATTAATCAAGTCATTGATGATCTTAATGAACAAGGCTTAATTGCACAGTGGTTAGTCACATATTCTGAGTAGTGCGATGAACGTATTTCTAAGTTTCTCATTCTTGCTCAATAGGTACAGTGTTGGCTTGCTATTTCAAGGTTTACTGATGACACTGCTACTTGCATTTTTGGCCGTTATGTTAGGGAGTATCTTAGCCCTGATTCCAGCTTTGATGCGTTTATCTAAAAACAAATTCCTCAATATTCCTGCAACAGCTTATGTAGAAATCATCCGTGGAACACCTATGCTTGTTCAGGTTCTTTTAATATATCAATTGCTCAACATTCCGTTGCTGCTTATAGGTGGCATCGATATGGGAAGCTTTGTGCCTGGACTTGTTGCCTTATTGATTAATAGTTCAGCTTATATTAGCGAAATTATTCGTGGAGGCATTCAAGCTGTTGATCAAGGTCAAACAGAGGCAGCTAGAAGTCTAGGGATGAGCAGTGCTTTGACAATGAAAAAAATTGTTTTACCTCAAGCAATAAAAAACATATTTCCTGCCTTAGGTAATGAATTTGTGACTATCATCAAGGAGACCTCAATTTTCATGTATCTCGGTATTGCAGAACTGATGTATCAGGTTGGTATTTTAAAGGCTAGTTCTCCTGCTGTTACTGAGTTATATATCGTTGCTGGTATCATGTATTTATTGCTTACTTATCCATTATCAAAATTGATGAATTACATCGAACGGAGGATGCATAATGCAGACGCCAAGTAAAGATATAATTGTAGTAAAAGGCTTAACAAAAACATTTAAAGGAACAATTCACGCACTTACAGGTGTAGATATGGTTGTTCATAAGGGTGAGGTTGTATCAATTATTGGTCCTAGTGGATCTGGTAAATCAACATTGCTTAGATGCATGAATTTAATGGAAACTCCAACTTCTGGTTCCGTGATTTTCGAAGGTCAAACACTTGATATTAAATCAAAAAATATCAATCAATTAAGAGAAAAAATAGGCATGGTATTCCAATCATTTAATCTTTTCCCACATTTGAGTGTCCTTGAAAACATTACTTTATCCCCTCGTTTGGTGCTCAAAATTGAAGATGAGAAAGCAAATAAATTAGCTATTGATTTACTAGATAAAGTAGGTTTGAATGATAAGGTTGAAGCCTATCCGAATCAACTGTCTGGTGGACAAAAACAAAGAGTTGCTATTGCTAGAGCACTTGCTATGAAACCTGATGTCATGTTATTTGATGAGCCTACTTCTGCCCTTGATCCTGAGATGGTTGGTGAAGTTCTAAGTGTGATGAGAAGTCTGGTTTTAGAAGGTATGACCATGGTTATTGTAACCCATGAAATGGCTTTTGCTAAAGAGGTTTCTGATCGGGTCATCTTTATGTCTGATGGTCAAATCGTAGAAATGGGAACACCTGAAGATATATTCGTTCATCCTAAAGAAGAGAGAACAAAAGTCTTTTTGAAAAGAGTTAATGTATTTTAAATCATGTGAGTTCAGAGTTTATCTGAACTCATTTTTTTTCATAAAAAAAGCCTTCACTCGAAGGCTATTTATTCGTAATAATTAGGCATGATACCTGCTTCTATTAGTTTTCTAAAATTCCATCCCAAACGATCGTTTTCAATTTTATAGTTCCAAAAATAATATCCTTTAGCAAACGAATAAATATATAGTTGAAGATCAGCAAGCATTTTATCATATTGCTTATGGCTTATGGTAGGATCAAGCTTCATCGTATCATATTTGATTCCTAATGACCATTCACCAATGATGACATCAACGAATTTGGATATGTCTTTAATGATTTGTAGTCGCTTATTGAGTATCAAATCTACATGGACATCAAAGGTACAAGTTGCAAGTTTTGGATCAAAACAATGATATAGATGAAGATCAAACATGACGTTTTTAAGTTCTGGATTTGCAAAAAATGGTTTCCATACATCATGGCTAGAACGAAAAGAATCATGAAATACGACAGTTTTATTGGTATGTTTTCGAATGGCACGATAGGATCTCAAATAAAAATCAATGATAATATCCATATCAATGGTTAGAAATGGTTCATTTAAAACTTGTAAGCCCCAAAATGATGGATAATCTTTAAATGTATCTGCAATATACTCAAGTTTATCGACTGTTAATTGAATATTTTTCGGATCCAGATGCCATGTCATAACATCTTGAATACCACCATTATCAAATCCATTTTGACAACCAGGCGCAGTATGTAGATCTAAAAGCACATCCAAACCAACTTCTGTTGCCCATTGCATCGCTTTGTGCAAATACGGTAAACAACTGAAATAAGGACTTTCTCCTTGTAGCCACCAAGGTATAGGTAAGCGTACTGAATTGATTCCAATAGACTTTAGATAGATGAAGTCTTCTTTTACGATAAAAGTATCCCAATGCTCTTTTAAGTCTTTTTCAGCGTTTGGATTGAGTAACGAAAATCCTGTTTCATCTTTAGATTTAATATTTTCAAATAGAGCTGGCTTGATCCATGACTCTAGAACAAACCATCCTCCTAAATTAACACCTCTGATATCACTCATACGCATTACGTCAAAAAGGATAGCTATCTATCCTTTGACTTTCCTCTTCCATATAGAATTGTTACATCTTTGATTTTAACTTGAAGCTTGTAATTAAGTTCTGATTTTAATAATCGCCAACGCCAATTATTGCCGGTTGTTGATGGTATATTCATTCTACCTTCAGCACCTAAATGCAAATAATCTTGCATCGGAATAATCGTCGTATCAGCTATGCAGGCATGTGTTGCCTTGATTAAGCTGTCAACTTTGCTTTGATTACCTGAGTGATTGATATAATTCAGACAATATCTCAAATCTTTTTCTACAAGACTTGAGAACCAAGATTGAGTTGTTTGATTGTCGTGTGTGCCCGTGTAGGCAATCACATTATTCGTATAATGATGTGGAATATAATCATTTTCTTCTCTTGAGTCAAATGCAAATTGTAAAAGCTTCATACCAGGAAATCCAGTCTCTTTGAGTAATTGTCTCACTTCAGGTGTTATAACACCTAAATCTTCAGCAATAATATTGACTTCACCAAGTTTTTCCCTAATCACATTAAAAAGCTTCATACCAGGACCTTTTTTCCACTCGCCATTTTTAGCGGTTTTTTGTCCGTAAACAATACTATAGAAATTTTGGAATCCGATAAAATGGTCAATTCTTAACATATCAAATAATTCTGATGCAGATTGAACACGATCGACCCACCACTCATAGTCGTTTTTTTCTAATGCTTCCCAATTATATAAAGGATTACCCCATAATTGTCCATCACTTGAATAATTATCAGGTGGAACACCTGCGATATGATTAGGTATTTTATTGTCTGCTAAATCAAAATAGGTTGGATTTGCCCAAACATCACTACTATCATAAGAGACATAGATAGGCATATCACCAATAATCATAATGCCTTTGCTATTTGCATATTTTTTGAGTGTTAGCCATTGCGCATAAGACTTATACTGCAAGAAACGATAAAATTCGATATCTTCTTTCAGTAAGGTCTCGTATTTGGCCATAGCTTCAGGTTCTCTTTGTCTTAGTTCTTCATCCCAAGAAAGCCATGATGTTCCACCAAATTTAACTTTAATCGCCATAAACATAGCATAATCATTCAACCATTTTGAATTATCTTTGATGAATTTTAAATAGGCTTCGTTTTTTTGATTGAAGCGAAGAAAAGCTTTCTTCAAAATAATGAAGCGCTCCTCATACAATTCTTTATAATCCACATATCTAGGAGATTTAAATGTTGCAACTATCTCACTTTTTCTTAATAATTTTTCTTCAACCAATTGATCCAAATCAATGAAATAAGGATTATTTGCAAATGCAGAAAAAGTCTGATACGGTGAATCACCGTAAGATGTTGGTCCAAGTGGCAATAATTGCCAATACGATTGTTCGCATTTTTCTAAAAAATCAACAAATCGATATGCTTCTTTGCCATATGATCCGATACCATAATTGCTAGGTAAACTAGATATATGAAGTAAAATACCGGTTTTTCTCATAACTTCTCCTTAATTTCGAACACAATTGATTCAAAAGGTCTTAATTTCAACTGACCATCTTTGATGGTATATGTCTTATAATTTGCAATAATCTTATCAATTATATCATATTTTGATATATCATAACTCACTTTTTTTGTTGAAAAAGAATTGATGACAAGTAATGTTTGTTCCTTCAATTTTCTTTGATAACAAAATAAATTTTCATCTAGTGGATCAAGTAATTCAAAGTCACCAAATGTGATAATTTCATGATAATCACTTAATCTTCTTAGTCGAATCAATTCTTGATAATGATACCATAATGAGTTTTTATTTTTTAGGTTATTCTCAACATTAATTTTTTTGTAATTATAGTTGATCAACATCCAAGGCTTGACTGTACTGAACCCTGCTAAATAACCTTTTGTCCATTGCATCGGAGTTCTTGGGTTATCTCTTGATTTCAAAGCTGCTTTTTTTAGTGCTTTTACTGGATCATCAGGTTCTCTTTCCAAATGGTAAGAATATGCATTTCTACTAGAGATGTCGTTAAATTGAGTGACATCCTCAAAAGGAAAGTTTGTCATACCGATTTCTTCACCTTGATAGATAAATGGTGTACCCCGCATCATGTGCAACACTGTAGCTAGCATTTTCCCTGACTCTAGTGGATACTTATGGTTTCCATATTGAGTCATCAGGCGTGGCTGATCATGGTTTAACCAATTGAGTGGTAGCCATCCCTTATCTTTAAATGCTGTTTGCCACTTGTTAAATACCGATTTTAAGTTTACGACATTAGTTTTCAACTTCTTAGCATCAGTAACTTCATCACCATTATTGCACCAGTTATGATCAAAGTTAAAAACCATTGACAGCTCATTTGATTTAAAGGAAGCATACTTAAGTCCAGATTCAATGGATGCCTCTCCACCTACTTCACCAATAGTCAAACAGTCAAACTTACTAAATAAGTCACGATCTAACTTCTGAAGATAATCATGAACCTTAGGTAAATTGGAAAATTTATGCCAATCCAAGGGATATTTATCTTCGGCATGTGCAACATCAATGAATTCTGCACGATCTAAATGAGAAACAGCATCAATTCTGAATCCATCAATACCAAATTCTAACCATTTTTTCCCGATATTAATCATTTCTTCTTGTACTTTTTCATTTTTCCAGTTTAAATCCGGCATTTTATCTGAAAAAATCTTCATATAATAACTATCAGTTGTTTCATCATACTTCCAGCAGCTACCACCAAAGAAAGATCCCCAATTGGTTGGTTCAACTTTAGTGCCATCAACTACTTTTCCATCATGCCATATATAGTAATCACGATAAGGATTATCTTTTGAGCTTCTTGATTCGATAAACCAAGGATGTTCATCTGAAGTGTGATTCAAAACATAGTCTAGTATAACTTTTATACCTAGAGGGTGTGCTTTTTCAATGATTTTTTCAACATCATGTAATGTCCCAAATTCTTTAGCAACATCAAAAAAGTTACGAACATCATAACCATTATCATCCATTGGAGAATCATAAAATGGACAAATCCAAATCAAATTGACACCTAACGATGCCAAATAATCTAACTTTTCATATATGCCATTTAAATCCCCAATGCCATCATCATTCGTATCATAAAAACTCTTCGGATAGATTTGATAACCAACACTTTCCATCCACCATTTTTTTGTCATCTTTTCGACTCCTATACACCTTATATTGTATCATATATATGATACGCATGAAACAATGTTAGCGGTTTCATATTTTATTAAATTTGGGGTATGATATAATGATTTTGGTGATCTTATGAATAAATTAGCTTTATGGCATAATGCGAAATCTGAATACTCTTATGCCTATGACAGAAAAACGCTTCACATTGTCCTTAGAACCGCAAAAAATGATATCAAGTCTGTAAAAATCATCTATGGTGATCCTTTTTCATGGGATGGGGATAAAAATGGCAAACCTTACTGGAAACACCAAACTTTAAAGATGTCCAAAAGATATCAAACCGAAGATTTT
>Ga0180007_10001468_pt1 | contig 32085 bp, 23 predicted proteins | sample MM_PC_MetaG_FD_121122 | JGI IMG/M metagenome (GOLD analysis project Ga0180007, IMG submission 121122) | Groundwater microbial communities from the Aspo Hard Rock Laboratory (HRL) deep subsurface site, Sweden - MM_PC_MetaG | ecosystem: Environmental > Aquatic > Deep subsurface > Groundwater... | reverse complement strand
TGGCATAAACTTCGGTGGTATCAACTACAACATTGTGTTCGTTATAAAGTTCGGCTACAACATCGTTTTTCCATTTCCAATTGCCAAGTGAGGCCATAAGTCCAACAGAAAATTTATCGCTGATTATTTTTTCAAATTCTATTTCTATTCCTTTGTGAACTGCATCTAATCCTCTTACCAGAGCCCTGGTTTGAGATTGATTTTCCAAAAGGATATATTCTTTTGATAAGAATGAAATATCCTGCCAATTAGTATAGTAAGCATTCACGCTAAATTTTTGATTATGATCTTTGTATCCATAACCAAGTTCAATAGAATAGATGTTTTCATTATTGATATTGAGGGATGGTGTATTAGTCCAATTGCCGTAAATGAACTTAAAATACGGTGCTTTAGAATAATAAGATGAGTTTAAATAAACTTTGTTTTTTGAATTCAAATGATAACTCAATCCGCCCTTGATATCAAATCCTATTTTACCAATGCTTTCACTTTTGATGTCGTTAATATAATTATATCTGTCTTCGCGCTGATAACTGGTATATGAAATACTGGAGGCCACAAAGCTGTTCAGTTTATTGTGAGTGTATTCTATTTGACTAAATAAATTAGTGAAATGAATAATGGCGCCATTATCAACTTTGGTAATATCACCCACTTTTTTGATTTGATTTCTTCCACCAACTCCGTCAATTGCCCAGGCGTAAGTATCTATCCAAAATTGGCCACCCAATAAATCCCTTACTTTCTCCTGTAACTTCGATTTAAAATATCTTTGATGTATACCCCCAATGAATTTAAATTTTTCATTGATCTGATAATCAAAATTTGAGAGAATTCCAGTCCAGATATGACTTGCTAAAAAATCAGTTTGAATGGTATTGGAGAAGCCATTTACAATGGTCCCGTTTGCAAGCGTATAATTTGATTGATTAGAAGTGTTGTTATTATAAATTCCATCCCAATCAATTTGCCGACTTGCATTTCGGAATGAAAATATAGATGGCCCGTAATTGAATGATTCGGCCCATTTTCCACCTCCGTAACCATAAGAAAAGTAAGCTGAAGTAGCTAAAAACATCTTTTCATTGATGTTCCAATAATGATTCAAATTTGCCTGAGGTTTGTGATAATAATTTTCAGAAATATTATTTATTTTTCCGTTATAACTGCCCCAATCCTTGTTAAATTTTAATCCATATTGTTGGGTTTCTTCATTGCTAAGCAATAGATTACGTTGCCCATGTTTTTCAGGAGCGCCTAATAAAGTAAAAGTGACCTTATGATTTTTATTGAATTGTTTGCTTGCTGTTAGAAAATAAGCCCAGGCATCTACATAAGTAGCATCAACATATCCGGGGCCTGAAGTGTGAGAACCTAAAAATGAAACCGACCAACCATTCTTAAGTAAACCTGATGACAGACTAATGGTGCTTTTTTTATTTCCATAACTGGTAATTGAATGCATAAATGCTCCACCTTTAGAAGTATTTGTTGATTTGGTAATGATGTTAATGGTTCCACCGACAGAGTTGAGTGCTACCTTTGATGCTCCTATTCCTTTTTGAACCTGAATCATTTCAGTTGCGTCGGCCAGCCCAATCCAGTTATTCCAATAAACCAACCCATTTTCAACACTGCTAATCGGTACCCCGTTTAAAAGTAATGCCACGTTTTCTTGTTTAAAACCTCTTAAACTAACTTCCGCATCGCCGCTTCCACCTCCTTTTCTGGTTGCGTAAATGCCCGGAATGCTTTTCATGATCTCCGGAAAACTTTGATCTCCAAGCTCTTTTTCGATAGTTTCTGATTTAATATTTGAGACAGATACGGGTGTATTGTTATCAGTAACAATGGATGAAATGATATTCACTTCTACCAGATCAGTCGATTCAGGTTCTAAAATTATTATTCCTAAATCAATCTTATTAGAAGTGTTGTCGAGGAGCTCAATAATTCGGCTTTTAAAACCGATTGAACTGATGATTAATTTCTCCGGTATCCTTTTAATTTCCAGATGAAATTGACCGGAATAATCAGTAACAGTTCCAATGGAACGATTGCTCGATAAATAGATATTAGCCCCATAAATAGCATTTGATAAATCACCGCCGCTTACTTTTCCGGTAATCTGAAATTGAGAAAAAATATTTGATGTAATCAAACTTAGGATGAGAACACTTAATAATTTAAAAATCATTTTTTTCATTGCTCAATAAATTAAAATTCATAAAAAAACCGAACATAATTATTCGGGGCATATGAATTATCATTTATTGATCAAAACACTTCATGCATCTTAATTTGATATAAGGTACAGAAATGATTGAAAGCATCAACCAAGGATAATCTTCTTCTACCATCCAGACTTTACTGTCGGCACCTGAATTTCACAGGTTCAATCCCGATTTTTTAACTAAAAAATCGGGAGTCGCGGACTTTAACCGCCGGTCGGGAATTTTCGCGTTGGCGAATCACCCTGCCCCGAAGAAATTATTATTCTGCAAAATTAAAATAATATCTTATAAAAAAAATGAAATTTGTAATTTAGAATAAGTTTAGAAAGCAAAACCAGAATTGCCTCAAATGATTTTTTTAATCAACCGTAATTTATGACTGTAACATTGGTCAACCGAATCGTAAATGCCATGGTGATCAATAGAATCGATACGAACATACCCTGAAGCATGGATAATTTTTGAATCTGGCAATAAAATTCCAACATGAGTAATAGCCCCTTCATCATTATCGAAAAAACATAAATCGGCCGGTGAAGCATCTGTGATCAGATTAATTGTTTCTCCCTGAGTAGCTTGTTGTGAAGCATCTCTCAATAATTTGATGCCTGATAAATAATAGGCCATCTGAACAAGTCCTGAACAATCAATTCCAAAAGGACTTTTACCTCCCCATAAATAAGGCGCATTTTTATACATTAAAGCATTTTCGATGATATGGCCGGCACTGATTTTTTGTTTTGATGATACAAACGCCCCATTATAGGTGTATTCCTGCCAGTTTATCTGAAAAACTTTGTTTTGTTCTCCGTAAATATTGCTTCCCAATAATATAGGGAAAAAGGTGTTTTTGGAATTATTATTAACGACTTGAACCAAATCCGAAACGATATTATGAGTTTCGGAAGTATATAGTTTGAATTCATTTTCTGAGATCTGACTTATTTGTTTTTGCTCTATCCAACCTTCATAATTATCATTTGATATCCTTATTTGATGCCAATTTTCTCCATTCTCTATGATTGTATAAGTATGACCAAATAATAATTGAGTCACCATTTCGGCACTATTATTTGCCTCTTTTCTAACGGGAATCAAACTATATTCGCAAATTCCATAGTTCATATGATGTACTTTTGTGTTCCTAAAATTAGTGAAATATTATTTATATATCGCATTTTCATTATATTTACTACTAGTTAATTTTATTTTATGAAATGCACATAAGACTGGTCATACAAACTGAGTGTGAATACATTGGTATTCTCCCGAAAAATCGGGACAAGCTATGTGGCAATTAAGAAATAAATTATAAACACATGAAAAGAGTTTCCGATTTTTTACGAATACATAAATCCCCAATAATCAAAGGATTGCTATTTTTATTTTCAATCATTCTTCTGGTAATTATTTTTCCAAAAGAAGGAAAATTTAAATATGAGTTTCAAAAAGGCAGACCGTGGATGCATAACGATTTAATCGCATCATATAATTTTGCTATTTTAAAACCGGAGAGTGAAATTGATCAGGATAGGAAAATCATACTTGCTCAGATAAAGCCTTATTTTGTTTATGATGAGGGTATTACACTAACCAAACAAGATGAATTATTTGAAAATTTTGAAAATAATTGGAAGGCAAAATATAAAGATTCGCCTATGAGCGAGCAAAAAAAGAATTTGAATTGGTACAGATGCAGTATGATTTTTGATTCGGTTATCACCGTTGGCATTATTGAAAATTTAGCAGAAATTGTGGATGTGACCAAACAAGAACTATTCGTAATGATAAAAGGCAATAAAGCTGAAGAAAAGCGATTTAGTGAAGTCTTTAGTATTCAATCAGCGTACGACTATTTTCAAAAAGCGGTCACCGGAAATTCAAGACTAGATCAAAGCATATTGTTGAGCACGCTTGAAAATACACTTTTTATAAATATTAAATATAATAAAGTAAAAACTGAGGAAGAAAAACAATTGCAATTGAGCAAGTTATCTCTTATGCGCGGTATGGTTCAAACGGGCGAAAGAATTATTTCAAAAGGGGAGTTGGTATCGTCGGACAAATTTCAAATTTTAGAATCGATGAAGAAGGAGTATGAACAACAATTGGGCTCTGCATCAACATACTATGTAATTTTATTAGGGCAACTTATCCTGATTTCAATATCAATGGTTGTATTATTCTTCTTTCTGTTATACTTCAGGAGAGAAATATTTTTTGATAACATTAAAATTGCCTTGATTTTATTGTTGATTATTATGATGGTATTCATTACCAGTTTGGTTATTAAATACAATGTCGGATATTTATATTTGGTGCCTATTTGTATTATTCCTTTAATTATAAGATCATTTTTTGATACACGACCGGCTTTGTATGTGCATATTATCACCATTATTATCATTGGATTTTTAGTGCCTAATAGTTTTGAATTTGTCTTTCTTCAACTTATAGCTGGAATCATTGCAATCATCAGTGTTGTGCAGTTGCAGCGCAGGGCTCAGTTTTTTAGGAGTTCATTGATGATATTTGTAACTTATTCGACCGTATACTTAGGATTAAGCTTAGTACAGGAAGGAAGCTTTAAAGGCATTGATTGGACTTCTTTCTTGTTATTTGGCGGAAGTGCAGTCCTAACCTTGTTCTCTTACCCATTGATTTATCTGTTTGAAAAGGTTTTTGGATTAATTACAGACGTAACCTTAATAGAACTTTCTAACACAAATAATAAATTATTACGGGAATTGTCGTCGAAAGCACCGGGTACCTTTCAGCATTCAATGCAGGTAGCAAACTTAGCAGAAGAAATATTATTTGAGATCGGTGGAAATACCTTACTGGCCAGAACAGGGGCCCTTTACCATGATATAGGAAAAATGGATGCACCTGTATATTTTATAGAAAATCAATCATCTGGAATCAATCCTCACGATAAGTTGACTCCAGATCAAAGCGCTAAAATTATTGTTGATCATATCTATAGAGGTGTAGAACTTGCCACTAAATACGATCTGCCTAAACAAGTGATTGATTTCATCGTCACGCATCAGGGGAGTAGAAAGGTGGAGTATTTTTACCATATGAAAATGAACAGTAAAGAAGCTAAAAATATTGATGAGAAATTGTACTCATATCCGGGACCAATTCCGATGAGCCGCGAAACTGCTGTGGTTATGATGGCCGATTCTGTTGAGGCTGCATCAAGAAGCATTAAGGTTCCAACCGAAGAATCTTTAAATAAGCTTGTTGAAAGTATTATCGAAAAGCAAATTGACGCTAATCAATTTATTGACTCAAATATTACTTTCCGTGAGATCACAAAAATTAAAGAAATCCTAAAGAAAAAACTATTGAATATTTATCATGTAAGAATTGAATACCCCGAATAATTATTTCTGAACCATTGATTGCAAATAGTTTAAAGTATTGGGACCTTCGTTAAATAATAAATCCAGAATACTTAAGTTTTCGAGGAAGCCATATTTTTGACTGTAAAGTTGATAATACTGCGGATTGTTTATTGAAACTTTGCTTTTGGGACTGATACTTGTTCTTAAATCTACAATTTCAGAAGGATTATTAATGTAATCTTCACTGATTTTAATCGTATTCTTTATTCCAATCTCATTCAAAAGAAAATTTAAAACATGCAAGTTGTACTCAAATAATTTCGATGAAGGAAATTGCAATGTTTTCCGGATTTCATCTTTGTAATAAATAAAAAAGGCGGAAGTATTATAGGCAGTTTGCAACGATTTCCAATGATGTAATCGCCAATCAGAATGATCCGAAATTTGAATATCGATGGTTTTTGTATGATTGCCATTCACTTTGTTAATTGGAATAATCAATGCTTGTAACCCATTGGGAGAATAAATATGGCTTCGATTTCTAAAAGTTTGCTTAGTATAGGTTTCATGAGCTTCAATTGTGATTTCATCTGCAAGGGCAATGCACGAAAGATAATTGATGGGAGGGAGGTATGCTGTACTTAAAAGAATTTTATCCATAAATTATCTGTTATCAAGCTTGTGCAAAAATAAAAAAAAAGCCGTGACAAAAATCACGGCCTTTTAACCTGCTAATTTTTAATCAATTATTTTGCTGATACAGTTTTTAAAAGAACTTCTTCAATAGCTTGTTTTAAAGAGTCTTTTGGTAAGGCTCCTTGTGCCATTTGTGGTTGACCATCCTGTGGACAGAATAACATTGAAGGAATGCTTCTTATTCCAAATGCAGCAGCTAATTCCTGCTCAGCTTCTGTGTCAACTTTATAAATATTCACTTTACCTTCATATTCTTTCGATAATTCATCTAGTATTGGGGCAACCATTTTACAAGGGCCGCACCAATCAGCGTAAAAATCGATTAAACATGGTAATTTGCCTTCAAATTTCCAATCTTTATTTTCTTCGTAATTAAATACTTTATCTAAAAAAGTTTGTTTCGTTAAATGTTCCATTTTATGTGATGTTTTGCGCTGTTAAATTATTTTTGACTTGTTGCGTTCCCTTTTTGAGGTGTGGATAGCAAGAACTCTTTTATTACTTGTTCATAATACTCTTTCGACATTGCACCTGTTTGCTTCATAGGTTGTCCTGTTGCAGGTACAAAAAGTATGGCAGGGATTCCGGTAATTTGAAAAACAGAGGCCAATTTTTGTTCGGTTTGAGTATCTATTTTGTAAATTTTCACTTTTCCTTCATAATTGATTGCGAGTTCTTCCATAATGGGAGCAATCATTTTACATGGATTGCACCAATCAGCATAGAAGTCAATAATACAAGGCTCGGTTCCTTTATAAACCCATTCGGTAGGACTAGATTCAAAATCCCATACCTTTTCTTTAAATGATTCGTAGGTTAAATGTTCGGGTAATATTTTACCATCCTTATTAGTTTTGGCTTCAGATTTACTTACATCTTTTTTTTCATTGCTATTAGCAGATGCACAGCCAAAAGATAAAACCCCAACCAGCATTAAAGTAATTAAATTAAGTGTTCTCATTTTTGTAAATATTAATTTTTATACAAAGATATATATTATTCAATATTAAATCGCATTAATATCACTATTTTTTTTATTTTTGTATCAATAATTGTTCCAGTTTAATTAATTGTCACGAATAAGAATAATGTAATAAGCATAATATGAGCATCTTAATGTACAATCTTGATATAAGTCAATTTAATGACAAATTTTCAGATAATGATAAATGTCTGAAATATTTGGCAGAACTTAAATGGCAGGATGGATTTAAATGCCGTAAATGCGGACATACTAATTTTTGTAAAGGAAAAAGCAGTTATTCGAGAAGATGTACAAAATGTAAGTCTGAAGAGTCGGCTACGGCACACACAATTTTTCATCACTGTAAAATTGATATTGTTGATGCATTTCAAATTGCTTATAGCGTTTGCAAAGAACCGGGTATCTCAACTTACGAGCTATCAAAGAAGCTTGAGTATAGGCAAATGACTTGTTGGAAGTTTAAAAAGAAAATTATTGATTGTGTTGAACAGGAGGGTGATTTGAAACTTTTTGATTTTCAGGGGTGACACCCTGAAGGGTGTCAAAAAAAAAGTGCTACTAAATAGTAACACTTTTTTTGTTTTATTATGCTTGGGCCGTGGGACCGCCAAAACTAATTGGTGGAAGGCCTTCACCCGCATTTGATTCTATAATATTACCATGTATGGATTCAAATTTTGAAATGTTATCCTGAAGTGCCCGAAGCAGTCTTTTGGCATGTTGAGGAGTTAAAATTACCCTCGATTTAACCTTAGCTTTTGGAACACCAGGCATCATTTTAATAAAATCAACAACAAATTCGGCATTAGAATGAGTTATCATTGCGAGATTTGAATAAATACCTTCAGCAATTTCCTCACTCAATTCAATATTTATTTGTTTTTGATTATTTGAATCATTCATAAAGCGAATTTTTAAATTAAACCTCAACTGCTTTTTTTGCAGCCATCATTGCATCATACTCTTCTTTCGAACCAGTAAGGATATTTTGATATTCACGAAGTCCTGTTCCAGCAGGAATTTTATGACCAACAATTACGTTCTCTTTCAAGCCCATTAAATAGTCAGTTTTGGCCATTATTGATGCCTGCGTAAGAACTTTGGTTGTTTCCTGGAATGAAGCAGCTGAAATAAAGCTATTTGTTTGTAATGAAGCCCTTGTTATTCCCTGTAAAATCTGACGAGCAGTTGCAGGTTGAGCATCTCTTGATTCGATAAGTTTCTTATCCTTACGTTTCAACATAGAGTTCTCATCTCTTAATTTACGGGCACTTACAATTTGTCCTGCTTTAAAATTATCAGATTCTCCTGAGTCAATAATTACTTTCTTTCCAAAAATTTCATCATTCTCGTCCATGAAAGATATTTTGTTAACCAGTTCTCCTTCAAGGAATTTTGTATCACCAGGATCAGCAACTTCAACTTTACGCATCATTTGACGAACGATGACTTCAAAATGTTTATCATTGATTTTAACACCTTGCAATCTGTAAACTTCCTGAATTTCGTTAACAATATATTCCTGAACCTTCATTGGTCCTTTAATTGCAAGAATATCTGCCGGAGTCATTACACCTTCTGATAATGGTGTTCCGGCTTTCACATAATCATTTTCCTGTGCCAGGATTTGTTTACTTGTTGAAATAAGATATCTCTTTTCTTCACCGGTTTTTGAGGTGATGATAACCTCACGGTTACCACGTTTAAGTTTTTTACCGAAAGATACTACACCATCAATTTCTGAAACAACAGCAGGATCAGAAGGGTTTCGAGCTTCAAATAATTCTGTTACCCTTGGAAGACCACCGGTGATATCACCTGATTTTCCAATTGCTCTAGGAATTTTAACCAGGATTTCACCAGCTATAACTTTTGCTCCGTCATTAACAATAATGTGAGATCCTACAGGAATGTCATACGATCTGATTTCAATATCGTCAGAATTCAATATAGACATACTGGGATTTTTTGATTTTGAACGTGATTCAATAACCACCTTATCCTTGTATCCGGTTTGCTCATCTGATTCAACACGATAGGTTAATCCTTCGATCACATTATTGAAGACAATTTTACCATTTACATCTGATAAAATAACAGCATTATAAGGATCCCAAGTGCTAATCAAGGTACCTTTTTTGATCTCTGTATTATTTTTTACCAGCAGAGATGATCCGTAAGGAATATTTCCGGAAGTAAGCACTATTTGTGTTTTCTTGTCAATAATTCGCATTTCTGCAGATCGACCGACAACTACATCGAATTTACTTCCTTCAGTATTAGTGTATTCAACAGATCGTAATTCGTCAATTTCAATGATACCATCGAATTTAGCTTCAATTTTTGAAGAAATTGTAATGTTTGAAGCAGTACCCCCAACGTGGAATGTACGTAATGTTAACTGCGTACCTGGCTCTCCAATTGATTGAGCAGCAATTACACCAACAGATTCACCTTTCTGAACCATTCTACCTGAAGCAAGGTTACGACCATAACATTTGGTACATACCCCAAGTTTTGATTCGCAGGTTAATACCGAACGAATTTCAACTGCTTCAATTGGTGATGCTTCAATAATTTCGGCTATATCTTCGGTTAATTCTTTACCGGCTTTGATTATTAATTCTTCGGTTATTGGATGATAGATGTCGTGAACGGTAGTCCTTCCAAGAATTCTATCGTATAACGATTCAACAGTTTCCTCACTCTTTTTCAGAGCTGTAATTGTTAATCCACGTAAAGTACCACAATCTTGTTCAGATATGATAACATCTTGTGCAACATCAACCAAACGTCGGGTCAGATAACCGGCGTCAGCTGTTTTAAGTGCTGTATCAGCTAAACCTTTACGTGCACCGTGAGTTGAGATAAAATACTCAAGTACTGATAATCCTTCTTTAAAATTTGAAAGAATCGGATTTTCAATAATTTCGCCTCCGGTAGCACCTGATTTTTGTGGTTTAGCCATTAATCCCCTCATACCTGATAACTGACGAATTTGTTCTTTTGATCCCCGAGCTCCAGAATCCAGCATCATATATACTGAATTGAAGCCTTGCTGATCTTTAGAAATCTGGGCCATCAAGGTATGTGTAAGTTGTGAGTTGGTATGTGTCCAAATATCAATAATTTGATTATAGCGTTCGTTATTGGTAATGAATCCCAAATTATAGTTATTCATTACTTCTTCAACTTCTAAATTTGCATTTTTAACCAACTGAACTTTTTCTTCAGGGATTAATACATCACCTAAATTGAAAGATAAACCACCTTCAAAAGCCATATTAAATCCAAGTTCTTTGATATTGTCGAGGAATTCAGTAGTTATGGCAGTTCCGGTTTTTCTAACAACGTCTCCGATAATGTCCCTTAATGCCTTTTTAGTAAGAAGCTGATTGATATAACCATAACCTTCAGGAACTACCTGATTGAATAGAACCCGACCAACAGTAGTATCAATCATTTTGTTGACTATAACATTATTCTCAACGTCATTTGTTTTAACGCTGATCATCGCGTGCAAGTCAATTTTTTTCTCGTTATAAGCAATGATTACTTCTTCCGGTGAATAGAATCTAAATCCTTCACCTTTAACAATATGTTCAGGAGTACTTTTTCTGCCTTTGGTCATGTAATACAATCCTAAAACCATGTCCTGAGATGGCACTGTGATAGGGGCACCGTTCGCTGGATTTAAAATGTTGTGGGATGCAAGCATTAAAATTTGGGTTTCCAGAATTGCTGCGTTTCCTAACGGAACGTGAACAGCCATTTGGTCACCGTCAAAGTCGGCGTTGAAAGCCGTACAAACCAATGGGTGCAACTGTATCGCCTTTCCTTCAATTAATTTAGGCTGGAAGGCCTGAATACCTAATCGGTGAAGGGTAGGAGCACGGTTCAGCATGACCGGATGGCCTTTCAAAATATTTTCGAGTATATCCCAAACAACAGGATCTTTACGATCAACAATTTTCTTAGCTGATTTTACGGTTTTAACAATGCCTCTTTCAAGCATTTTTCGAATGATAAATGGTTTGAATAATTCAGAAGCCATATCTTTCGGAATACCACACTCGTTAAGTTTTAAATTGGGTCCAACAACAATTACAGAACGACCTGAATAGTCGACACGTTTTCCAAGTAAGTTCTGACGGAATCGTCCTTGTTTCCCTTTTAAACTATCGCTTAATGATTTCAGTGCCCTGTTCGATTCTGTTTTAACCGAGTTTGCTTTTCTTGAGTTATCAAATAATGAATCAACGGCTTCTTGAAGCATACGTTTTTCGTTTCGCATGATTACATCAGGAGCTTTGATTTCAATTAATCGTTTTAAACGGTTATTACGAATAATAACACGACGATACAAGTCATTTAAGTCGGATGTAGCAAAACGGCCGCCATCTAGTGGAACCAATGGTCGAAGTTCAGGTGGAATAACAGGTACTACCTTCACAATCATCCATTCAGGTCTGTTTTCGATCCTGGTCCTTGCATCACGAAATGCTTCAAAAACCTGAAGACGCTTTAACGCTTCGGCTTTACGTTGCTGAGATGTTTCGGTATTCGCTTTATGACGAAGATCAAATGACATGGTGTCAAGATCTAATCTGGCCAAAAGGTCATGAATTGCTTCGGCACCCATTTTTGCAATGAATTTATCCGGATCCGAATCGTCCAAATATTGATTTTCAGCCGGAAGACTTTCAATAATCTCGAAATATTCTTCTTCTGTCAGAAAGTCAAGATAATTGACACCTTCAGCTGCTTTTATCCCTGCGTTGATAACAATATAGCGTTCATAATAAATGATCATGTCAAGTTTCTTGGTTTGTAAACCAAGTAAAGCACCTATTTTATTAGGTAATGATCTGAAGTACCATATATGTGCAACAGGAACAACAAGTTGAATATGACCAATACGTTCACGTCTAACTTTCTTTTCAGTAACTTCTACTCCGCAACGATCACAAACAATACCTTTGTATCGAATCCTTTTATACTTACCGCAATGACATTCCCAGTCTTTTACAGGCCCGAAAATTCTTTCGCAAAAAAGCCCGTCGCGTTCAGGTTTGTAGGTACGATAGTTAATGGTTTCGGGTTTAAGAACTTCTCCACTTGATTTTTCAAGGATTGCTTCAGGAGAAGCAAGACTGATGGTCATTTTTGTGAATGTTCCGGTACCGGTATTTTCTTTTCGAAAAGCCATATGATGAATTTAAATTGAATTTGTAAAGAACAAAATTTTATGCGTAGAGATACATTAAGTATCCCTACGCAAGAATGTTTTAATCAAAAGTTACATTTAAGCCAAGGCCCTGTAATTCGTGTACTAAAACGTTAAAGGATTCTGGTAAGCCTGGGGTCGGCATATTTTCACCTTTTACAATACTTTCGTAAGCTTTGGCTCTACCGATTACATCATCTGATTTTACGGTAAGGATTTCTTGTAAAACATTAGCAGCACCGAATGCTTCTAAAGCCCAAACCTCCATTTCACCAAATCTCTGACCTCCAAATTGAGCTTTACCGCCCAATGGTTGCTGAGTTATAAGTGAATACGGTCCGATAGAACGGGCATGCATTTTATCATCGACCATATGGTGAAGTTTTAGCATGTAGATGTAACCAACCGTTGCAGGTTGATCAAATCGTTTACCGGTTCCACCGTCGTGCAAATAAACTTTACCATTTTCGGGTAAACCTACATTTCGCATGTACTCGTTAATTTGATCGATACTGGCACCGTCGAAAATTGGGGTCGCAAATTTAACACCCATTTTTTTGCCTGCCCATCCCAGAACTGTTTCATAAATCTGACCCAAGTTCATACGAGAAGGTACACCTAACGGATTTAAGACAATATCAACCGGAGTTCCATCATCAAGGAATGGCATGTCTTCTTCACGTACAATTTTTGCAACTATACCTTTATTACCGTGACGACCGGCCATTTTATCTCCCACTTTAAGTTTACGTTTTTTAGCTACATAAACTTTTGCCATCTGAATAATTCCATTTGGAAGATCATCACCGACGGTTGCTACAAATCTTTTTCGATTGAAAACACCAAGTAATTCTTTATGCTTAATATTGTAATTATTGATAAGGGATTTGATTAAATCGTTTTTATCCTTATCAGTTGTCCATTTATTTGGATTGATATTGGAATAATCAACGCCCAGCAATAATTTTTGAGTGAATTTTGATTTCTTAGGAATGACTTCCTCTTTAAAGTTATTATAAACACCTTGTGAAGTTTTACCAATAACAAGTACATTAAGTTTCTCAACAAGTTTTTCTTTTAACTCGGCTGCATCTCTTAAGTGCTCGTCTTCCAATGCCTGAATAATTTCTTTTTCACGAACTTTGGATTTTCGGTCTTTGATAACTCTTGAGAATAACTTTTTATCAACTACAACTCCTTTTAATGAAGGCGGTGCTTTAAGTGAAGCATTCTTCACGTCACCAGCTTTATCGCCGAAAATTGCACGTAATAGTTTTTCTTCAGGGGTAGGATCACTTTCTCCTTTCGGAGTAATTTTTCCTATGAGGATATCTCCTTCGTTAACTTCAGCACCAATCCTGATCAATCCATTTTCATCCAAATCTTTGGTAGCTTCGGCACTAACGTTAGGAATGTCATTTGTTAATTCCTCAATTCCACGTTTTGTATCCCTAACTTCAAGTGTAAATTCTTCAATATGCACAGAAGTAAAGATGTCTTCTTTTACAACGCGTTCGGAAATTACGATAGCATCCTCAAAGTTATAACCTTTCCATGGCATAAAAGCAACCATCAGGTTACGTCCTAATGCCAATTCACCTTTTTGAGTTGCATAACCTTCGCACAATACTTGTCCTTTGGTTACTTTATCGCCTCTTCTCACAATCGGGCGTAAATTGATACTTGTATTTTGATTGGTACGAGTGAATTTGGTAAGTTTATAAGTTTTTACATCATCTTCAAAACTTACAAGTCTTTCATCATCCGTTCTTTCGTACCTAATTTTAATCTCGTCTGCATCAACATGCTCAACAATACCAGTTCCTTCAGCATTAATCAAAACACGTGAATCACGAACAACCTGACCTTCAATTCCTGTTCCAACAATTGGGCTTTCAGAATTTAATAAAGGCACAGCCTGGCGCATCATATTTGATCCCATCAAAGCACGGTTAGCATCATCATGTTCCAAGAAAGGAATCAACGAAGCTGCGATAGATGCAATTTGATTAGGCGCAATATCGATTAAATCCACTTTTTCCTTTTCGATAATTGGGTAATCAGCTAAATATCTAGCCTTTACTTTATCTCTTTGGAAAGTTTGACCGTCTTCTTTAAGCAATGTACTTGCCTGAGCGATGATTTTTTTCTCTTCTTCTTCAGCACTTAAATAAATGGGCTCAGCATCTTTTTCGATTTTCCCTTCAATTACATTTCTGTAAGGAGTTTCGATAAAACCAAGTTTATTTATTTTTGCAAATACGCATAATGAAGAAATCAAACCAATATTTGGTCCTTCAGGAGTTTCGATTGTACATAATCGCCCGTAGTGGGTGTAATGAACATCACGAACCTCAAAACCTGCACGTTCACGTGATAATCCACCCGGACCTAAAGCAGAAACACGACGTTTGTGTGTAACCTCTGATAAAGGATTGGTTTGATCCATGAATTGTGAAAGCTGGTTGGTTCCAAAAAATGAATTAATAACTGAAGATAAGGTTTTAGCATTAATCAGATCAGTTGGGGTGAAAACCTCATTGTCGCGCACATTCATTCTCTCTCTGATCGTTCGTGCCATTCGGGCTAATCCAACACCAAATTGAGCATATAATTGCTCTCCTACAGTTCTAACTCTACGATTACTTAAGTGGTCGATATCATCAACATCAGCTTTGGCATTAATTAAATCAATAAGATATTTTATAATAGAAATAATATCTTCCTTAGTCAATACTTTAGTTTCAGGAGGTGTATCCGTACCTAGTTTTTTATTGATTCTATATCTTCCAACATCACCTAAATCGTAACGCTTATCTGAGAAAAAGAGTTTATCTATAATGCCTCTGGCTGTTTCTTCATCAGGAGGCTCAGCATTTCTTAACTGTCTGTAGATAAATTCAACAGCTTCTTTTTCTGAGTTGGCTGTATCTTTTTGAAGTGTGTTAAAGATAATGCTATAGTCAGAAGTATTAATGTCATCACGATGAATTAAGATAGTCTTGATTCCGGCATCAACGATTAAATCGATGTGCTTATTTTCAAGTTCAGTCTCTCTATCAATGATAACTTCAGTTCTTTCAATTGAAACAACTTCACCGGTATCTTCATCAACAAAGTCCTCGATCCAAGACCTTAATACACGAGCTGCCAACTTACGTCCGACAACTCTTTTTAATGCTGCTTTACTAACTTTTACAGTTTCAGCCAAATTAAATATTTCAAGGATATCTTTATCACTTTCGAAACCAATTGCCCGTAATAATGTAGTTACCGGAAGTTTCTTCTTTCGGTCGATGTAAGCATACATTACATTATTAATATCGGTTGTGAATTCCATCCACGATCCTTTAAAAGGGATAATACGGGCAGAAAACAATTGGGATCCGTTTGCGTGATAATTGGTACCGAAAAACACCCCTGGTGATCTGTGAAGTTGAGAAACAACAACCCTTTCAGCTCCATTAACTACAAATGTTCCTTTTGGGGTCATGTAAGGTATCATACCAAGATATACATCCTGGATGATGGTCTCAAAGTCCTCGTGATCGGGATCTGTACAATAAAGTTTAAGTTTTGCTTTAAGGGGCACACTATAAGTGAGCCCTCTTTCAATACATTCTGCGATTGAATACCTGGGAGGATCTACAAAATAATCCAGGAATTCGAGAACAAAATTATTTCTAGCATCAGTTATTGGAAAGTTTTCTGCGAAAACTTTATACAAACCTTCATTCACACGATTTTCAGGATTTGTTTCCAATTGGAAAAAATCCTGAAAAGATTTTAATTGAATATCCAGAAAATCAGGGTATTCCGTGTGTATGCGGGTTGATGCGAAGTTTATTCTTTCAGTTTTTTGAATTGTCAAGGTTTTCAAGTTTTAGCCCGCCTAATGCGGACTGGTTAGTAGTTTAATTTATTACCAAAATCCAGAAGCAGACTCGAAATCCAATAATAATTAGAAGATAGTCTTCGTCTCTCTAATCAGTAAATAATGCTTAACTACTTACTTAACCTCAACCTCAGCACCTGCTTCTTCTAACTGACTTTTTAGAGCTTCAGCTTCGTCTTTACTAACACCTTCTTTGATTGCTTTTGGTGCTGAATCAACTAATTCTTTAGATTCTTTAAGACCTAAACTTGTAAGTTCTTTAACCAATTTAACTACTGCTAGTTTTGATTGTCCAGCTGCGGTTAGAATTACGTCGAATGAGGTTTGTTCTTCTGCTGCTACTTCTTCAGTTGCACCTGGAGCTGCTACAGCCACTGCTGCTGCTGCTGGTTCAATACCATATTCATTTTTAAGAATACCAGCTAATTCATTAACTTCTTTTACTGTTAAGTTAACCAATTGTTCTGCAAAAGCTTTTAAATCTGCCATTTTATTTTTGTTTTTAATTGTTTTTAATTTAATCTTTAAGTACTTAAAGCCTATTATTCAGGCCTTTCTGATAATGTTTTGAGTACACCGGTTAATGTTTGACCGCCTGATTGTAATGCTGAAATAACATTTTTTGCAGGAGATTGAAGTAATCCGATGAGTTCTCCAAGAAGTTCATTTTTAGATTTAATATTAATCAAAAAGTCAAGTTGATTATCCCCGATGTATGTCATCTCTTCAACATAAGCACCTTTTAAAATCGGACGATCGCTCTTTTTTCTAAACTCTTTAATTAATACTGCCGGCGTATTGCCAGCCTCTGCGAACATTAGTGAAGTAGTTCCCTTAAGAACATCGTAAAGAGGTTCTAAGTCTTTATTGGTTTTTTCCATTGCTATTCGAAGCAAGGTGTTTTTAACCATCTTCAGTTTAATGTCTTTTTTAAAACACATTCCTCTTAAGCGTGTAGTTGCTTCGGAGTTTAAGTCGGAAATATCAGCGATATAAAAATACTTACTGTTATTCAGATCTTGCGTTAAAGACTCGATAAACTGATTTTTTTCTTCTCTTGTCATAACTAAAAATTCTATTTACCAGTCAATTATAAGGTTGCTGATTTTGGTTCAATTTGTATACCAGGACTCATGGTACTGGACATATAGATACTTTTAACGTAAGTGCCTTTAGCAGCAGTTGGTTTTAACTTGATAATTGAATTGATAAACTCTTTTGAATTATCCAACAGTTGTGCTTTATCAAAAGATACTTTGCCAATTCCTGCATGTATAATACCAAATTTATCAACTTTGAAATCAATTTTACCTGCTTTCACGTCATTTACTGCTTTTCCTACTTCCATGGTAACAGTACCGGTTTTTGGATTAGGCATCAGTCCACGAGGTCCAAGAATTCGACCTAAGGCACCAACTTTCGCCATCACACTAGGCATTGTAATTACAACGTCTATATCTGTCCATCCACCTTTAATCTTATCAATATACTCATCAAGACCGTAATAATCAGCGCCAGCAGCCTTAGCTTCTTCTTCCTTATCGGGAGTACAAAGCACCAAAACGCGAATTGTTTTACCTGTGCCATGAGGCAAGGTTACAGTTCCTCTAACCATCTGGTTTGCTTTTCTTGGATCTACACCAAGTCGAACATCTATGTCAACTGAAGCATCAAATTTGGTATAGGTTAAATCCTTTACTACTTCAATAGCTTTGTCGAGTGTATAGACTTCGTCCTTATTGTATTTCGCTATGGCTTCTTTTCTTTTTTTTGTAATTTTAGTCATTTTCTAATTGCTTAAATAATTATTGACTAATAAGCTAAACGCAACTGCATTTAGTTTTTAGCAAAAGGCGCTTGTCCTTTTATTCTAACACCCATACTCCGAGCAGTTCCTGCAACCATTTTAGCTGCCGAATCAATTGTAAAAGCATTCATGTCAACCATTTTTGATTCCGCAATTGCAGTTACTTGTTCCCAAGTAATGGTAGCAACTTTGGTTCTGTTTGACTCAGGTGAACCTTTTTTAATTTTCGCGGCCTCCATGATTTGAACAGCTACCGGGGGTGTTTTTATAATAAAATCAAAGGATTTGTCTTTGTACACCGTAATAATCACAGGGATAATTTTACCAGCCTGATCTTGTGTACGAGCATTAAACTGCTTGCAAAATTCCATAATATTAACCCCTTTAGCTCCTAATGCAGGACCTACCGGAGGAGAAGGATTTGCAGCACCACCTTTAATTTGTAGTTTAATTAATCCACTAACTTCTTTTGCCATTTTGTTTTAAACTTATAGAGTTTATAATTGGGCTAAATATTTGATAATCTTATTCCTTTTCAACTTGCATAAATCCAAGTTCAAGCGGTGTTTTTCTACCGAAAATTTTCACCATTACTTTCAACTTTTTCTTTTCCTCATTGATTTCTTCAATGATTCCGCTAAAACTGTTGAAAGGGCCATCTATAACAGTAACCGATTCGCCTACGATGTAAGGAATGTTTGCTTCCTCGCCTTGTTCGGCTAATTCATCAACTTTTCCGAGTATCCTATTAACTTCGGATTGACGGATTGGATCGGCTTCTCCTTTAGTTCCCAGAAATCCCAAAACATTAGGTATACTTTTAATAATGTGTGGAACTTCACCAACCAATATTGCTTCAATTAGAACGTAACCAGGGAAATAGTTTCTTTCTTTGCTGATTTTTTTTCCCTTCCTAACCTGATAAACTTTTTCGGTCGGAATCAGTACTTGCGATATATAATCATTAAGGTTCAGTCGATTAATTTCATTCTCAAGGTATTCTTTTACCTTTTTTTCTTTTCCACTAATCGCCCGAACAACATACCATTTTTTTATTTGTTCGCTCATACTAACTCTGGAATTATTATTGATTTATTATCAAATAAAATATTAGATACCAAATACTAGAACAGACTATAAAAAGTCTCTAATATTGTTTGAAATGACATATCCATCAAATAAATAACAAATGCTATTATAAGGGAAGCAATGGATACCACGATTGCACTATTTTGCAATTCACTCCAAGTCGGCCAAGCCACTTTATGAACTAGTTCATCGTAGCTGTCTTTAATGTAATTGAACTTTAATAATTTAGCCATTTATCTAATATTTTTGCACGGGTGGTAGGATTTGAACCCACAACCAATGGTTTTGGAGACCACTACTCTACCAATTGAGCTACACCCGTTTATTTAAACATGTTTTTATATGACAGATAAAGGTAACTGCCTAAAGCAGAATACCTTTATCTGTCAATATAGTTTTTATTAACTAATGATTTCAGTTACCTGACCAGCTCCAACAGTTCTGCCACCTTCACGGATAGCGAAACGAAGACCTTGGTGCATTGCAATTTCTGAAATTAATTGTACATTAATAGTTAAGTTGTCACCTGGCATAACCATTTCAACTCCTTCAGGAAGCATAATTTCACCAGTAACGTCGGTAGTTCTGAAATAGAATTGTGGACGATATTTGTTGTGAAATGGAGTATGACGACCACCTTCTTCTTTTTTCAGGATGTAAACCTCTGCTTTGAAATGTTTGTGAGGAGTTACAGTACCGGTTTTGGCAATAACCATACCTCTTGTAATCTCATCTTTGTCAATTCCTCTTAAAAGTAAACCGGCATTGTCACCAGCTTCACCTCTATCAAGAATTTTTCTGAACATTTCAACTCCGGTAACAACTGATTTTAATTTCTCAGCACCCATACCAATGATATCAACTGCATCACCGGTATTTATGATACCTGATTCAATTCTTCCTGTAGCAACTGTTCCTCGACCAGTAATTGAGAATACATCCTCAACCGGCATTAAGAATGGTTTGTCAATATCACGTGGAGGCAATGGAATCCATGTATCACAAGCTTCCATCAATTCCATAACTTTTGCAACCCATTTTTCTTCACCATTCAATGCACCTAATGCTGAACCTTGAATAACTGGAGTGTTTTCACCATCAAATTTATAGAAAGTCAAAAGATCCCTGATTTCCATGTCAACAAGTTCGAGAAGCTCTTCATCGTCAACCATGTCAACTTTATTCATGAAAACAACCAATTTAGGCACGCCAACCTGACGGGCTAAAAGGATATGTTCACGTGTTTGAGGCATTGGACCGTCAGTAGCGGCAACAACAAGGATAGCACCGTCCATTTGGGCAGCCCCTGTAACCATGTTTTTAACGTAATCCGCGTGACCCGGACAGTCAACGTGTGCATAATGTCTGTTGTAAGTAGAATACTCAACATGTGCAGTGTTGATAGTGATCCCTCTTTCTCTTTCTTCAGGAGCGTTATCAATTGAATCAAAGGATTTAAATTCGGCTAACCCTAAAGCTTGTAGATTGAGTGTAATCGCAGCAGTCAACGTAGTTTTACCGTGGTCAACGTGACCAATGGTTCCAATGTTAACATGCGGTTTCGCGCGATCAAATTTTTCTTTGGCCATAACAAAAGTGTTTAAATTATGTTTTAAAATATGATTTAATATTAATATTTTCGATTTAGAGCCAATGACGAGAGTTGAACTCGTGACCCCTTCCTTACCAAGGAAGTGCTCTACCACTGAGCTACATCGGCTTTTGAGCGGGAGACGGGGCTCGAACCCGCCACCTAAAGCTTGGAAGGCTTTCGCTCTACCAAATGAGCTACTCCCGCAATTTTTGAGCCTAAAAGTCTGATTAATGCTCGATTCACTAAAATTGTTGTGGGGAGAGGAGGATTCGAACCTCCGAAGGCTGCGCCAACAGATTTACAGTCTGCCCCATTTGACCGCTCTGGAATCTCCCCAACGATTATTATTCAATTTTTTTGAATTGAGCCGATAGACGGGCTCGAACCGCCGACCGGCTGATTACAAATCAGCTGCTCTACCAACTGAGCTATATCGGCCTTTATTCGTATTTAGAATTATTAATATATTCGTTTACAGGCAACTATATTAACTCCTTCAATTAACTCAATATTAGCAGATTAATCAATGCTCATTAAACAAAAAACAGACCTCTTCTTAAAAAGGTCTGCAAAAATACATATTAAAAATTAATAAACAAAGAATTTATATATTTTTTGTTCAACTTATGATTTTTTAATTTTTTAGTTTTTCTTTGTGTTTTTTTAGTTGTTTTTTTAAGGCGTCAATTGCAAGATCAGTCGCTTCTTCAAAACTTTTACTCTGTTTCTTTGCAAAAATATCATTGCCTTTAATCAATAATCTGATTTCTATAATTTTATTATCAGGATTATCCGTGTTGGCAAGCTTTAACATAACATCGCTTCCGATCAGATCAGTATGAATTGTCGCTAGTTTGTTAAGCTTTTCTGTAATAAATAAATCCAATTTTTTGTCTGTCTTAAAATGTACCGAATTGATGCTTACTTTCATAATTCATCTCCTTTCTTTAAGCCTTTGGATGGGCATGATTATATATTGATTTCAGTTTCTCGATCGTGTTATGCGTATATACTTGTGTAGCAGATAAATTGGCATGACCGAGGATTTCTTTTATTGCATTTAAATCAGCACCGCTGTTTAACATGTGAGTAGCAAATGTATGTCGCAATATGTGTGGGCTTTTTTTGTTTATAGTAGTTACTTTACTAAGGTAAGTATTTACAAGGCGATATACAAATTTCTCATAGAGTTTCTCACCTTTATTGGTAACGAAAAAATAAGTACTGTCTGGGTATTCTTTTTTAAGAGATTCAGTATAATCCAATAAATTAAAATTGAACTCAGAACTTAAGGGTACCAAACGCTCTTTGTTTCTTTTCCCAAATATTTTTATCGTTTTGGTAGTGAAATTGATGTCGGATATTTTAATGTTTATCAGCTCATTTAACCTCATTCCGGTGGAATAAAACAGCTCAATTATTATCTTATCACGCGAAGCTGAATAGCCTTTGCCAAAATCAATTTCATCAAGTAATAAATCTATAGAGTCTTGATCAATAAAAACAGGAAGCCGTTTTGATGATTTTGGTGCTATTATTTTCTGCATAGGATTTTTTTCTATAAGACCCTCTTTTAACAGAAATTTGAAATAGCTTTTTAAAGTTGAAAGCTTGCGGTTAACAGAACGTGTTGATATCGAGGTTTCTATTAAAAGAACTATCCATGATCGGATAATATGATGGTTAATTTCTTTAGTGTCATTAATATCGTAATGAACATCAAGATACTGATAGAACTGATCCAGGTCAGTTTGGTAGGCTTTTATCGTATGCGTTGAGAATCTTTTCTCAAACTGTATATATTGTATGAATTTCTCAGTCAATACTTAAAATAAAAAAGAAACATCTGTTTCAAAGTTACAACATAAACAACCTGAAACAAATATTTCTTTTATTTTATTCTTGATCCGAAGGATTATCCTTCCTCGTTTTGCCTAAGTTGTTGAATATAAATCGCTTTTAATCGTTGCTCTCTATTTACAATTGATGGCTTAGTGAATTTTTGTCTTTCACGTAATTCTTTAACAACACCGGTTTTTTCAAATTTACGTTTGTATTTTTTTAAAACCCTGTCAATATTTTCGCCTTCTTTTACAGGAATAATAATCATTTTTTACCTCTTTCTTTTAAAATTAATTTTTTTAGGGAGTGCAAAAATAGATATTAGTTTTAAATTAAGCAAATACATTATATAAAATGATAAAAATTAATTGAAAGTTTTATATTTTTGCGCAGATTTTGGGTCGTTAGCTCAGTTGCCTGCCTGCCGCAGGCAGGGTTTAGAGCGTCCCGATTTTAAGCAGGGAGATCCTGAATTCATAAATCCTTAGGGTCGTTAGCTCAGTTGGTTTAGAGCGCATGCTTGACAGGCATGAGGTCACAGGTTCGAATCCCGTACGACCCACCGAAGTTTATATCTCCGTTATATCACTTAAAAAATGGCAGTAAGAAGCGCGCCGAACCGATAATTTTTATATAGAAAAGCTAAAGAATATTTTCCGGAATAGTAACTTTTTGATATTGATCAAATTGCAATTTTGTAGAAGTTAAATTTTTTTACATTTAAAAGCCTTATATTTATTTGAATATTTAATTTTACAGAATATGGAATAGAAATATTTATAAAATGATAGATGGGTTATCAATAAATATCTTGACTAAATTGAATCAGAAGCATTCTGTTATATTTGTAGTTACAAGATATTCTTAATATAGAGATAAAATTTTAAGTAGGATTATCGAGTTTTTGCAAATAATTTAATAAAACATGTAGGTTTTAAAGGTAAAAATCAAATATGAGATCAATGAAAATTACTAAAGTTGATCAGCAACAAAATATTCTTAGTAAAAGTTATAATATTAAGGGAGCAAGTTTAACCAATCCGCAAAAATGGATACTTATTTTGGTTCTTTTCTTGCTGTATTTTTATTATTTCATCAGCTCTTCCGGTATTAATTCAAGCAATGATAGCGGACATATGGCTTTGGCTAGTTCTATCTACCATGATCATCAATTATCAGTTGAAAAATATTGGATGGTATTAATTTTCCCGCCAGACTATGCCGTTAAAGATGGGAAACTATACTCTGATAGATTGCCTGGAAATGCATTCAGCATAATTCCATTTCTCGCTTATGCAGATTTTATCAAATTAATCATTCCTGAAAAATTAGCCAATAACCCTAATTTCGATATCATTACATCAACCCTATTACCCAACATATGTGGAGTGATTGGATTGCTTCTGCTCTTTTTAATATGTTTTAAAATATTTTTATTTAGATTTTGGACCTGTCTGATTGTTATGATTATCGCAGGTATTGCCACCCTAAACCACCTTGAAAGTATCCACTTGTTTTCGCATGCTCCTTCAATGATGAGCGTAACACTGGCAGTAACCTTGGCTTTATTCAGCAAAAATTCAAAGCATTGGAAATTATACCTTTACGCGATTTCGGCTGTGTTAGGGTATGCTACAATTGTAGAATTGCAAAATATACTATTTTTTATACCTCTCTTTTTTTATGTGATAACTATAAATCAATACGCTATCTTTAAAAACTTCAAGTCTACCATAAAAATGGTAATAATTTGCAGCTTTATAATGGGCTTATTTATTGGTCTGTTGCTTTTCTATAATTATTCAGCGTTTGGCGAACTTATATTGAAAAGCAATAAGTACAACCCTTTCTTCAAAGAAGAATTATCATTTTTCACCTCTCTATCCGGCAATTTTTTTAGTGGGATTGATAATTTATTTACAAGTTTTAATAACATCCATTCATATATAAATTGGTCGTTGGGAACAGAAAATAATACCCCGGGTCTTTTGGTTTCAAATCCGGTATTCATTTTTTCAATTTTGGGTTTTATTCCATTCTTTAAACACCATAAAAAGGAATCTCTATTATTCTTATCACTGATTATTATCTCTGTGCTTATCGCATCTTTTCATGTCACAACTCTTGTGAGACACATTTTTACGGTTCATATGCTGCTTTTTATGCCATTTATATTTTTCCTGAATTGGATTAGTTATTTACCTCAAAAAAGAAAAATCATCTGGTTTACTATCGTAGTTGTCATTATAATATTGAGTTTTATCAGAGAAGTATATATATGTAACCATTATTTTGGGAGAGCTTTTCATTTTGGTGAATTCCCTTATTTGAAAAACATTCATATATTCCTCATATTAAACATTCCACTACTTTTGGCTAGTTTACTTTTCAAACTTTTTATTAAACGTTTTTCAAGAATATAGTATGTAATATAACATTTTTTGATGGCTTTTTACAGCGTTAAAACCCGCATTAGAGTTTAGATAACTCAGTATTCACCATCTAAGATAAGAGATTGTGCCAGCCTGAATCAATAATATTTAAAAATATTATTGATAATTTCCTGATCAGGTTTTACATAAATTACTTCTCAGTCTGAGTATTGAGTTTAATTTTGGAAACCATCTCTAAGGCACTGATAGCCTTTTCATATCGTGGGTTTAATTGAATAGCCTTTTCATAGTCTTGAATAGCTAAATCATATTTTTTCAAATTCGTATAAGCAATACCCCTATTATAATAAGCACTTTCATTTTTTGGATCTAAAAGAATACTCTTATTAAAGTTCATTATAGCAGAATCGTAGCTCCCTGCCATTAAATTTGTGAAACCTAAATGGTTGTATAAAACTGTATTTCCTCCTCCCATCACAATTACACGATTATAATCCTGAATAGCATTTTCGTATCTCTTTAGTTGAATATAAGTTTCGGCTCTTTTGATAAAAAAATCTTTATCATTACTTTGATCAAAGCTGATGGCAAGATTTAAATTAAGAATTGCCTCATCATATTTATTGAGTTCAATATAGATAAGACCCTTGTTATAATATGGATGAGAAAAGTTTGAGTCTAATTCGATAGATTTTTGAAAATCAATAAGTGCTTCATCATACTGTTTCTGTCCAAAATAATACACGCCTCTATTATTCCACGAATAAGAATTTTGAGGTACTATTCTGATACCGTTGCTCCATAATGTAAGATCGTTTTTCCAAACAGGTATTTGCAGCCAGGTAACCATTGATAGACCAACTAAACATATAGAAGATATCAAAAAAAAATATTTTTTATTAAAACTCATTTGTTCCAGAAAAGAGGATAAGATGAGTGCCATACCAAACATGGAAATATATATATAACGGTCGGCAACATTTGACCATACCTGAAAATCAAACCTAATTAAACCAGATACCGTCAAAAGACCAAATACAAATAAAACTGCACCTAGGATAATTAATTGGTATTTCTTTCGAAACTTATACATAAGTGCACCTAACCCTAACAACAATAACCAGGATGAGTAAAACCACCATTTTCCCTCTAGATAAATCATGGTACGGCCATAAGACGCAGCATAATCGAAGGGGACGAAAATTTTTTTCAAATAGAAAAGTAAAGAATCACTAAAAACAAAGGGCCTTATCCATAATGGATAAGGATGAGTTGCAGTATTTCCTTGTTCTAGCATTGTAACAATAGTGATGACCAAAACAGGCAATAAATATGGTAAAATTCGAATAAGTAGTTTTTTTAGCGGAGTGTGATATAAATAGTATTCTAAAATTGGAGCAAAAAAGAGTATAACCACCATAGAAGGTTTGCTTAACAATGCAGCAACAAATAGTAACCAACCATAAATATAATATCGTAGGGATAACTTTAAATCATGATCATTGTATTTGTAATAACACCCTTTTAGGTATTGGTACAAGGCTGAAAACCCGAAAGTAAACGATAGTAAGCCACGAAATTCTGAAATCCAAGCAACGGTTTCTATCTGAATGGGATGTAATAAAAAGAAGAGTGCACCAATCAATGCATACCAAGAATTTTTAATAAATTGTCTTAATAAAGTAAATACCAATAATCCATTAATAATATGTAATAAGATATTGACAAGATGAAATAGATGGGTGGAATCAGGGGTTTGATTAAGTAAAAGAGATAACTCCTTAATGAAAGCCCATAAAGTATAGCTTACCGGAATATATAATCCCCAATGTACTTCTTTCCAGAAATGGGATAGGTTCTCAAAATTAACGGGATTAAGATATTGATTGGTGATTAAATGATGAATATCATCCCAAACAAATTCGTAATTGATTGTTCGATAATATAAAACAATAGGAACAGCGCATAAGAAAAATAAAATAATGCCATTTTTAGAAATATCGAATACATTGGTAAACAGAACAAATTTGGGTTCGTTCAGATTTTGATATTCACTTCCATCCTTCTGTTTCAATCTAAAAGTTTTTATCATTATAATTAATACCTATATGGAGTCATATCCTATACTTATGCTAAAAAATGATTTAAGGTGCTGATATATAACGTAAAACATCTTTTAAGTATTTGAGAAATAGAATGAGTTATATATTGTATCTGTTTGCATTATCTTCTTCCAACTTGAAAATCAAATATATTAAAAATGTTAATATTTTTGGCTTCCTAAGAATAAATCATTTTCAATTAAGAATTTATAAGCCTTTTGATTGCCATATAGAAGTAGGTAAGGAACTGAAAAACACTCTTTTCATGTGAATCCCTTATTCTTTTAGATTTCTTTCCCGCTTGCTGCGGGATTGAAATGACATTAAAGTCAAGTGAAACCATTTATTTAATCGTCTGATACCATTATTATAAGATACTGGTAAATTAGGTTAATTGTAGGCTCTTATTTATTTTGTTACTAATACGACTAAAACAATATACATTTTGAAAATCCTCCAAGTTACCCCTTAAATTTAAAAATGATCTATTTGTAAATAATTTTAGGAGAAGGTAATTTTTTATTAACATGTTTACTTCTGTCAGAGTATTCAAAAATTCCATAGGGAAATTTATGATATTTTTAGAAAACTTCAAATTAATGCGACTTGTTTTTACTTATGACATTATTAAAGGTTTTTTTTCCTCAATCTCCATTTTTTTTTGATAGAGTCAAATATATTTTACGAGATTATATTAATATTTATGGAGGACAAGAATTCTTTATCAGAAAGTGTTTGATCAGAACGTCCCGACTGCAAGTCGGGTAGGTCACAGGTTCGAATCCCGTAAGCCCCACCAGAGTTCAATTATGAGCCTCCCCGGCAAGTTCGGAGAAAGGTCATCTCATAGAACTTCTAAAAATCCCATAGGTCTTGTTGCTTCAATAGATAGATTTTAAAGTGCAATAACAATTATTAAACAATCTTTAGCAGTATTATTTAAACTTGTAAATTACATTAATGTGGTTCAAAAAAAAGCACCCCATTAATGGTATTTAATGGGGTGCTCAGATTAATCAGAAATCAAATAAATTTTATTTGAGTAAAATGATCTTATTTGAGTACTGTATTTCTTTCGTTTTTAAAATATAAATGTACATACCGGGGGGTACAAGTATACCTTTATTGTCATCTGCCTCCCAAACAACTGTATGATTCCCTGCCTGTTTTACTTCAGAAACCAATGTTTTGATTAGTTGTCCGGACATACTGTATATTGCCAGATTAGCATACTCATTGTTTTCTAAACTAAAAGAAATTGTAGTAGTACTTTTAAATGGATTAGGAGTATTTTGCATCATAGTGGTTGCTAAAGCAGCATTTGCTTGAACCCTTGCAGCACCCGAAAAAACCCAATATGCAGGTCCATCATCTATTGCAGTGTATCTTCCTCTGGCATTAACTGTAATTAACATGTTTTTTTCAGTTTTATTACCACTCGCATCTTCAGCCTCAATATAAACTGTGTAAACGCGTCCGTTTCCTCTGGTTGAGCTTTCCGCACGTACTTCAATTTCCTGCCCGTCACCAGGAATTACAATATCATTCACTGTACTGCCGTCGTCGTTACCTCGAGCGTCATCAGGCTCATCACTTGAAGCTTTGGTAATAGCCCAAGTCAGATTTCCAGAGCATGCATCTGCATTGTCGGTTACAAGATCAACAAGTTGACGAATATCATATTTTACATAATGACCATCTACCCTCTGTATTGCAATTGGCCCAACCAGTGTAAGTTGAGGATTTGTAATGTCCCGAACTGTTACAAACGCCGTTCTGGTGTTTACATTTCCATTTACATCTCTTACTGTTAGGATTACTGGGTTTAAACCAATATTTGAACAATTAAAATTGGTTTTTGATAGTTCAATAGATTCAATTCCGCAATTATCATAAGATCCATTATCTATCATAGCAGCAGTAACTGAAGCAGCTCCATTTCCATCCAGGTTTACTGTTACATTTCTGGTACGTACTGTTGGAATTATATTGTCGACAACTTTAACGATTGCTTCTGCTGTTAAAACATAAGCACTATTGTCTGTTACTGTTAAAATAACCACGTTTTCTCCAATATCTGAGCAGGTAAAATTCGTTTTACTCAGAGTCATCGTTGCAATTCCATTACAACTAAATGATCCATTGTTAACCAATGCGGCAGTGGTTGAACCATTTCCCGCAGCATCTAAATAAACGATAACATTCTGAGCAATTACCGTTAAAGGTTCTTGAACAGTTACTGTCCAGGTTCCTGTTGAAACTTCAAAATTAGTATTGCAGGCACCATCGTGTGCATAACGACGATATGAAGTGGTTTCTGTTAACCCTGCCGGAGGATCATAAGTCGCATTTGTTGCTCCACCGATTACTGATCCCGCTGTAGCAAAACCATCAGTTGATGATTCCCATTTATAAGTTATTGTTCCATTACCACCACTGGCAGCAATTGAATTTCCAATTACGGATGGGTTGCCGCTTCCATAGCAAATAGCTTCACCGGTAGTTAAAATTGCTCCCGGAGTGAAATCATTACGCACAGTTACATCAAATGTTACTGTAGTTTGGTGAATAACTCCATTTTTTAAGGATGGTGGAGCAGGACTATATTCGCTATCGTTTATACCAATGGTTATCGTACACGTTCCACTTGCACCTGTCTTGGGGGTAATCGAAATAGATCGACTGGCACCGGTACCGGTTATGCTTATTCCACTGTTTTCCACAATATTAGTGTTAGAAGATGTACCTGTAACAGTAAAGGTTTCATCTCCCGGATATTCATCTGTAATGTTTAATGCGAGACCTGTTATAGCTGTATTAAAACAAGTAGTTTGATCAGCGATCAATGAACCTACAGGTGCATCATTTTCTAATGTACAAGTATTTGTTTTCTTAATTACCGAAAACTCAGAAACTGGAGTACCATATTCAGTAACTGTGTATATGTCGTAGCATGTATTAATTGTTAAGCCAGTAAAACAAATTGTAGTATCAACATTTTCGGTAATAACATAACTGGTATCTATTAAAACTGTGGCACCCGTATAATCAACACCTGCTTTTATTTGCTCTGCCGTAGGAGCCGTTGATCCATCAGGAACCACAATAGTGTAAGCAGTTCCTGATTGATGATACGAGTAATTATAATCAAAAGAAGTATATGATACATTAGTAGCAGCAGCAGCAACAGCCGCTATTATATCATTTATTTCTGCTAAAGATCCTGCTGCATAATACCAGGTGAATTCATCGCTTTCTTCAGCTGACAGGTCATTAAGCCTAACAAACATAGCATAGGATCCATCATTGTCATGGGTTATTTGGCTGGTGGCCGGATTTTGATTGGTAGAATTGGTAAAACTACAGCACCAATTTATCGATGTCTGGACCCTGTCAGAATTGCTATAAAACATAGCAGCTTCGTTACCCGAATAAATTAGAATTGATTTTGCCTGATCAGCAGCATTAGATATCATTTCAAATGCACCATTAACTAAATTCCCTCTTTCTTTAGTTGGGCCATCATCAGTCCCAACCCAATCATCACGGGTACCTACCCAAACCCTAACATTTGATGCATTTACGCCACTTTTATTTGTTAATTTAGTTTTTATGGAGATATAAGCTTCTGTTTGTAATAAAGTATAAGTATTTTCTGCTAAAAACTCTGACCCTCCTATGGTTATGTCTCCTCTGGTTATAATAGTACCATATCCTGCACCTGTGCCGGCATCTGTCACAGTAAAACCGCTATAGTCAATCACTTGATTGACCATGGTCGGGTTGTTTATCATATCTCCATTAGTATTCCATTCACTGGTTCCGTCACCACCAACTCCCCATCTAATATCTAAAGGATAACTAGAGTAAGTAAGCTTATACCATGTAAAATTACTCCCGTTATAATACCATGGTTGTAATAAGTTCCCATACTCATTTATTGAGTACTGCCATCCATTTCCAATTCTAATTCGTCCGTTGTTAAAATGTTGAAGTGGACCTACAGCCACTGCTGCTTTGAATGTGAAAATGATTAAAGCAAAAAGAAATGTTAGCTTAAGACTTTTGTTTATAATTCGTTGTGTCATGATATTTTTTTTTAGATGGTATAATTAATCACTTTCCAATCCAAATCTTTTTTTTCAAAATGAATGGTCACTGGAATTATATGTTCTTCATTATCGAGGTTGTACGTTAAATAATATGTTGTAACAACTTTATCAACTTCAATGTTTAATGTAAAAAAATCGAAGTAGGGCTTGTTTTGTACCAGTTGGTCTTTGGAAATTAAAGAAACACTTTTACCATCGATTTTAAGGTTTGGTGAAAATTGAAATTCAACTCCATGGTCAAGTATTAAGTATTCCATGATTTGTTCTTTAACCATCGTTGGAATTTTTTCCAATAAAGGTGGAAAGGTTAAACAACTCTCAATAATCTTATCTTCAGTATTTATTCTTTGCTGTGCAAAAAGACTATTTGCTGAAAAAAGAATTAAGGTTGTAAAAACAATTAGAAAGTAAAAATTTTTCATATGAGATCGCTTTTTATTATGTATGTATTATTATTTTAAAGATTTAAATGGTTAATATTTAAGTATATTTTTTCTGGTTTAAAAGCCTAAGAGTTATGTAATGTATTGACTTGTATTGCATTACATATATAGGTGTTTTATCTTCTGCATTCATATAAACAATACATCCTACTAATAAATAGGATTAAATGCGAATATAGTAATATAATTTATAAAAATAAAAGGTTTTTTTTAGTTTTTTTAACAAAAAAATACAGATCAATCAATGTGTTAAAAATCCTATTTTAAGCAACATATGAATAATTTGTCAACAATTTTAGAATTATCTTTT
>Ga0180007_10001467_pt1 | contig 32128 bp, 25 predicted proteins | sample MM_PC_MetaG_FD_121122 | JGI IMG/M metagenome (GOLD analysis project Ga0180007, IMG submission 121122) | Groundwater microbial communities from the Aspo Hard Rock Laboratory (HRL) deep subsurface site, Sweden - MM_PC_MetaG | ecosystem: Environmental > Aquatic > Deep subsurface > Groundwater... | reverse complement strand
GGCAAAAACACATCTTTTCGCTAAGCCTGAGCCTGCATCGTGCAGGCCCAGCCGCGCGTTCTCACTATTTTGACATCCCTGTCAAAATTACGTTCGAAAGCGCCGCTCAAAGAGAATTTTTGCTTTACGCTTTTACCTAGCAACCTTGTGTCTTGTGTCTTGTGTCTTGTGTCTATTGTTTGACTTGTGATTTTATTCTGCCGACATTTAAGATTAGACCAACATAAATCATATTAAACACCAAAGATGTCCCCCCATAACTAATAAAGGGGAAAGGTAAACCTTTGGTCGGTAAAAGACTGGTAACTACTCCCATATTCACAATAGCTTCAATAACCAGACAGGAAATCAGACCAAAAGATAAATACTGGCCAAAGGAATCGCTGGCTTTTAAGCAAATTTTTGTGGCCTGAATCAGGAATAAAGCAAATAAAACAACAATTGAAGCTGCTCCGATAAACCCCAGTTCTTCGCCAATAATCGAAAAAATAAAATCAGTATACGCTGCCGGCAAATATAATAATTTCTGTTTGCCCTGGCCTAAGCCCAAGCCATTAACCCCGCCGGAACCTAAAGCAACTAAGGATTGAATAATCTGAAAGCCAGTGCCCTGCGGATCAGCCCAAGGATCAATAAATGCCAAAATTCTTCTCCGGCGGTACGGCACACTAAAAACGAGAAAATACAAAGCCGGCAAAGATAAAAGCACAAAGGAAATTATATGCGCCAAGCGCACTCCGCCAACAAAAAATAAAATAAAACAAATGCTGCTCATTGCCAAAACAGTTCCCAGATCAGGCTGAACAATAACCAACAAGCACAGTGATCCCAGAACCATCAGCACAGGCAGAAAACCTTGAAAAAAAGAAGTAACCATTGATTTCTTACGGCTTAAAAATTCCGCGGTATAAACAATCATCGCGAATTTGGCAAACTCTGAAGGCTGAAAGCTAAAGCCAAACAGCCGAAACCAGCGGCGCGCGCCTCCCACCTGTTTGCCAATCCCGGGAACAAGCACCAATACCAGCAAGCCAATGGAAATCAGAATCATCGGTTTAGCCGCTTTTTTAAAAAATCGATAATCAACACTCATCACCAGTAAAGCGCCAAGCAATCCGATTAAAACATAAAATAAATGACGTTTGAGAAAATAAGCGCTGTCCCCCAGATTCTCATAGGCATATATCGCGCTGGCGCTATAAATCATCACAATCCCCACACAAATCAGAATCAGGGTGATTGCCGCTAAATTTATTCTTAATTGTTTTAAATTCACTTTTTAATTATCCCCTGAACTATTTGTTTAAAAACCTGTCCGCGATGTTCGAAATTATCAAACATGTCAAAACTCGCGCACATCGGCGAAAGCAGGATGCTTTGCTTGGATTTTGCCTGTTTAAAAGCGATTCGCACAGCTTGATTCAAAGAGTCCGCAGTTAGCACTGGGCTGAATCGGGAAAAAGCAGTAAGCAGTTTTTGCCGGGCTTCACCGATCGCGATCACGCATAAAACTTTTTGTTTAAGTTTTTTTTCTAAGACCGCAAAATTACTGCCTTTATCTCTACCGCCGCAAATCAGAATTACGGATTTATCAGCAAATACTGACAAAGCTTTATCCGTCGCGTCCACAGTGGTTGATTTAGAATCATTGATAAAACTAATCCCATTGATGCCCGCGACTTTTTCACAGCGATGCTCCAGGCCCTTAAATCGGCTTAAGACAGCAGCAATTGCTTGATTGTTTATTCCCAGAGCTTTTGCCGCCAAACTCACAGCCATCACATTTTCCTGATTATGCTCACCTTTGATTTTAAGCGCGTTGAGCGCGAAATCAAATTTATTATTTTTATCAACTTGAACCATAAACTTTTCTTTTTCCAAACAACAGTTTAGATCCTCAGCCGCCAGCCGCGGCAGATTTTTATCGCGGCTGAAAAACAAAACTCTGGCCTTGGCTTTTTTGGCTATTTCGCGCAGCAGATTATCCGCGGCATTTAAAACCGTAAAATCGGTTTTATCCTGATTCAGGAGAATTTTCGCTTTGGCCTTGGCATAATCCGCCATATCGCGATGATGATCAAAATGATTTTGGGTTATGTTTAAAATAATGCTCAAGCAAGGTTTAAACCATTGGATATATTCCAGCTGAAAAGAACTGACTTCCAGAACAATGAAATCAGCTTTTTTAAATTTAAGATATTCTCCGCTAAACGGATTGCCGATATTTCCGCAAACCACAATTTTTTTCCCCGCCTGTTTAAGCACCTTTCCCAGCAAAGTGGTTACTGTTGTTTTGCCATTACTGCCGGTGATCGCGATAATCGGAGCAGGACAAAACCAGGAGGCAAATTCGATTTCACTGTAAATTTTTACTTTATTTTTTTTCGCCCAAACAATCGGCAAAGCTTTATTTTTTACTCCCGGGCTGGTAATAAAAAAATCCGCTGCTTTAAAAAATTCCGGATTATGTCCGCCCAGTTCCACCCTAGCCTTTTTTTTAATCAGGATTTTTGCTTTAGCGCGCAAAGCTTTATTATCGGAATTTTCACTAACATAAACTTTTGCTTTATGTTTAAGCGCTAAAATAGCCGCGGCATATCCTGAGCGGCTAAGCCCGATGATCACGATTTTTTTATCTTTAATGTTTCTGTTCATAGTATACATTTGCCTTTACCTTAGGCAAAAACACATCTTTTCGCTAAGACTGAGACTGCATCGTGCAGTCTCAGCCGCGCGTTCTCTCTATTTTAACATCCCTGTCAAAATTACGTTCGAAAGCGCCGCTCAAAGAGAATTTTTGCCTAACCATTGACTATCGACTATCAGCCATAAGTTTACCGCAGTTTCAACGTCGACAGACTAAATAGCGCGAGAATAATCGCCACAATTAAAAAGCGAAATATTATTTTTGACTCAGCCCAGCCTTTAAGCTGAAAATGATGATGCAATGGAGCCATCAAAAATACTCTTTTTTTTCTGGTCTTAAACGAAACAACCTGAATAATTACGGATAAAGCCTCAGCGACAAAAATTCCGCCGACAATCACCAGAAGTAATTCTTTTTTAATTAATATCGCCACAGTCCCCAGGGCTCCGCCCAAAGCCAAAGAACCAGTATCTCCCATGAACACATCCGCTGGATGACAATTATACCAAAGAAAACCCAAGCCCGCGCCAAAAATCGCGGCGCAAAAAACAGCCAGTTCTCCGGCTTGCGGCATAAAAATAATCTGCAGATAATCACTGATCACATAATGTCCGGTAACATAACTTATTCCGCAATAAGTCAGGGCAACAATCGATACGCAGCCAATCGCCAGGCCGTCTAAACCATCAGTAAGATTAACCGCGTTGGAAGTTCCGATAATCACTAAAGCGGAAAAAAACACATAAAAAGTCCCCAGATGAACAATCAGGTTTTTAAAAAACGGCACATCCAGTCTATCACCGATATTCGGATCATAATACAATAAAAAGCCAATAAGCAGGCCTAAAACCATTTGTCCGGCAAGCTTAACCGCGGCAGTTAAACCGCGGGATTCTTTCCTGGTCAGCTTGATATAATCGTCAATAAACCCAACTATTGCCAGCCAAACCGTGGAAAACAAAGCAATCCAAATATACTTATTGGACAAATCCGCCCACAATAAAACTGATAAAACAATAACCGAAATAATCAATACTCCCCCCATGGTCGGAGTACCTTCTTTATTCTTATGATGCTCATACAATGAGGCAACATCTTTGGTCTTGCGCACTGATTCACCGATATTAAGCCTTTTTAGCATTTTAATCACCGGCTTACCTAAAATAGCGCTGAGAACAAACGCGGTAATCGCGCAGGCAAAAATCCGAAATGTTATATATTTAAATACATTAAACCCTGAAAATCGATCTTTTAAAGCGTATAAAAAATGATAAAGCATAATATATTAATCCTTATTCTTTTAATTAGTGTTTAAAAAATCGATTATTTGTTCAAGATGCATGCCTCTTGAGCCTTTGAGCAATACCAGATCATCCTGACTGATTATTTTTTTTAAAACCGCCGCGGCCTGTTCAGGATCATGGCAAACATAAACATCTTGTTTGTTCATTCCCTGCTCAATTGCCGAAACAGCGGCTAACTCAGATTTATCGCCGATAGTAATCAGTTTAGATATTAAACTTTCCGCGATCAGTTTGCCAATTCGCTGATGCGCCTGATTGCTGAATTTTCCCAATTCCAGCATATCACCAAAAACAAAAATTTTCTTGGCTTTTGCTTTTATTGATCGCAGTGTATTTATCGCCGCCCGCGTGGAATCAGGATTAGCATTATAACAATCCGCGATAATCTTTGCGCCTTGGAACCTGGTTATCTGCATGCGCATGGCCGCAGGTTTAAATTCCTGCAAGCTTTGACGCAGCAGATTATAATCAATTTTAAAATGCCAAGCAATCGCGATTGCCGCCAATGCGTTATAAACATTATGCTCACCTAAAACATTCAGGCGAAAAGTATACTTCTGATTAACCGTAAACGCGATTCCCTGTGAATCAGTAACAATATTTGAAGCCTGATAAGCGCAGGCGCTGTTTATACCAAAAGTCACAAGCTCAATCCCGAAATCATTGGCGCGAGCATACAGCGGCTTACAATCCGCGTTAATTACAGCAAAGCTAGAGCTTGGCAGCATTTCCAGCAGTTCGCATTTTGCCTCTATTATATCAGAAACGCTGTTAAAAAACTCAAGATGCGCATTGGCGGCATTAGTAATCACCCCGATATTCGGGCAGGCAATTCCAGCCAGCCCCCGGATTTCGCCTTTATGATTCATCCCGATTTCAATCACCGCGGCCTGATAACTGGAATCAAGCTCCAGCAAAGTAAGCGGCACGCCGATGTGATTATTAAATGAAGCTTTGCTTTTTAATACTTTATATTTAGCTGCTAAAACACAGGCAATCATTTCCTTGGTCGTTGTTTTTCCATTTGATCCCGTGACCGCGATAATCGGAATCGAAAACTTTTTCCGATGATGCCGAGCCAGACACGCTAGGGCGGCAATTGTATTTTCCACAGCAATCACCGGCTTATTCAGCCGGCTTAAACTATCAGCGTGTTTTTCGGCCCAGAGATTTTGGACAATAAGCCCTGACGCGCCCTGGTTTATTGCCGCAGCCAAATAATTATGTCCGTCAAAATTATCGCCGCATACCGCGATAAACAGATCATTGTTTTTTATGGTCCGGGAATCAATCGATACCCCGCTGATAATCAGATTTTCATCTGGATTCTGATTGATTAGAATTCCGCTGCTGAATTTAAGTATTTCCTGAATCGTAAACATGTTGTTACTCCCTATTGAGTATCGCGCAAAAACTAGTCAATGGTCAATAGCTAATGGTCGATAGTCAAAAAATAAAACAGTTCTTAAAACTATACCTTGATAACTTTTTAAACTTTCTAAAAGGTTATGGTTAAGGTTACGATGCCCGTTTCGTTTGGGGGTAAAGTCTATCGGCTTAAAATTTTTAACCGTAACCGTTAAACATTACCGATACGGGCTTCGTTACCATTTACCTTTACCCGCTCTTTTTCTGGCTTCTGTTCTCTGTTTTCTGTCAACCTATTTCAGGATATCATATTTTATCTATCGACCATTAGCCATCGACTATTGACCATTTTCTGTCAAGAACTTCAGAGCAATTTTCTTATCATCAAACTCAATTGTTTTATCTTTAAACACCTGATTGGTTTCATGGCCTTTGCCGGCAATCAGCACAAAATCTCTTTGTCCGGCCAAGCCGCAGGCTCTTTGAATCGCTTTATCCCGCTGGGGAATTATTTCATAGGCTTTAAACTGTTCCAGAAAACCGCTTTTTATTTGTTCAATTATCCGCAGCGGATCTTCACTGCGGGGATTATCATTAGTCAGAATAACAAAATCAGAAAGCCGGCTGGCGATATTTCCCATTAAACCGCGTTTTTTCTGATCGCGATCCCCGCCGCAGCCAAAAACCGTAATCAGCTGATTAGGCTTTAATTCCCTTAAGGTGCTCAAAACATTTCGCAAAGCATCATCAGTATGCGCGTAATCAATAAACACTTCAAATCCCTGATCATGTTTAATCCGCTCCAGCCTGCCTCTAACCTGCTCAATGGTTTTAAGTGATGCTTTGATTTGGCTGATTGATATGCCCTCAGCCATGGCCGCGCCAATTGCCGCCAGGAGATTATAGACATTATATCTGCCGATCAAATTTGTCTGTATCAGATATTCCGTCTTATCCCAAACCAGAGTAAAGCTGGTTTTTGTTAAATCTAAAACAATATCTTTTGCTCTGATCTCAGCGGTTTTATCATTGACCGCGTAGCTGATTACCTTAGCTTTTGTCAGTTGTTTTAACTTTTCAGCGTACGGATCATCACTGTTGATAATCGCGGTTGAATCAATTGATAAGCCGGAAAACAAAGTTGCTTTGGCCGCGAAATATTCCTCCCTGGTTTTATGATAATCCAAATGATCGTGGGTCAGATTAGTGAAAACCGCGGTTTTAAATTTTATCCCCTCTACCCGATGTTGATCCAGGGCATGCGAAGAAACCTCCATGATATTATGGCTTAAATTATGTTCAACCATCTGACGCAGTAAATGCTGCAGCTTAATCGCGTCAGGAGTTGTATTTATTGCCGGAACAATATGGTCTGATATTTTATACTGAATTGTCCCGATTATTCCGGAATTCAATCCATTGGTCCTTAAAATATGCTCGATTAAATAAGATATTGTTGTCTTGCCATTGGTTCCGGTAATCCCAATTGAATTTAATTTAGCTCCGGGATTATGAAAATATTCCGCGGCCAATTTGCCGGCGCTGATCCGGGCATTGTCCACTTCGACAAATACTACGCGATCTGCTGCCTTAAGCTTAACCGGTTTATTGTCTTGTTCATAAACAATCAGCCTGGCGCCTTTATCAATCGCTGCCTGGATAAAGCCGCTGCCGTCGCGGTTGGCGCCGTTTATCGCCACAAAACAATAGTCCAAAGCAACGGTTCTAGAATCAAGGCTTAATCCGCGCAAAGCAAAATCCGCGAACTGATAATCTTCGCGATTTTTCCCGAGTATTTTTAAAGCCTGAAATGCCTGCACAATAATTCTCCATTATATTACAAGGTCACAAGGTTACGGTCAGGGTTACGATGCCCGTTTCGTCTTACGGTAAGGGCTGTCGTCTTTAAATTTATTGTTTTCACCCTAACCGTTCTACGTTACCGATACGGGCTTCGTTACCGTTAAACCTTTACCCGCTGTTTTTCCGGTCTCTGTCTTCGGTTTTTCAGCTAGTCTTTGTCAGTTACAGTACTATCTCTATTTTCCAAACCTTTTTCCATCGGCACATCCAGATATTTTAACACTTTTTCCGCGATATTCTTAAATATCGGCGCGCAAACAGTCCCGCCATAATAAAATGGCTTTGGTTCGTCAAATACAACGGCAATCACTACTCTTGGTTTATCCACCGGAGCAAAGCCAATGAAGGAAGCAATGAATTTATTATGGGAATAACCTTCTCCGGGTACTACTTTTTGAGCAGTACCGGTTTTTCCCGCGGTGGAATATCCTTTAACCTGCGCGCTTTTACCAGTACCGTTATCGACAACTCCTTTTAAGATCATCCGCATTGTTTCTGCCGTCTGATCACTGATAATCCGCGATTGCGGTTCAAACTCAATATCTTTTATAATTTCATTATTCTTATCAATAATTTTATCAACCAAATGCGGATTGACCAAATACCCGCCATTGGCGATAACCGCCATTGCCCGGGCCATCTGAATTACGGTTACCCCAATTTCATGACCAATCGGCAGCGCGGAAATCGAAAGTTTAGACCATTGTTTCAATGGCCGGAAAAACCCCGCGACTTCTCCTGGCAGATCAATATCGGTTTTTTCGCCAAAACCAAATCTTTTAATATATTCATACAATAATTTTTCACCTAATTTCTGGGCGACTTTTACTGTGCCGATATTGCTTGATTTCTCAATAACTTCCACAAAACTGAGATTTCCATGCGGTTTATGATCATGCAAAATATGGCGGGATATTTTATACTCGCCGTTTTCACAAAAAAATACCTCATCCAAAGCCACAGCTTTTTCTTCTATCGCCGCGCTGGCGGTAATTATTTTAAAAGTCGAACCCGGCTCAAAATAATCACTAACCGCTCGATTACGTTTAGCCTCAGGATCAGCTTGGCCAAAAGCATTCAGATCATACCCCGGGCGATTTACCAAAGCATAGATCTCCCCATTATCCGGATTCATCACAATAACCGAAGCGCCGACTGCCTTGCTTTTTTCAAATCCAGCGTCAAGCTCCTGTTCCGCGATATGCTGGATAACTGAATCAATGGTTAAGACAATATTGTGGCCATTGATTTCCGGAATATATTCATATTCAAAAGCCGGCATCATCCGCTGCTTAGCATCGCGGAGCATTGATCTTGTCCCGGCCTGACCTCTTAAATACTTATCATAAACTAATTCTACTCCAGACAAGCCCTGTTCATCAATGCCGGCAAAACCAACAACATGCGCTGCCAATCCCTTATTCGGATAATATCTTTTACTTTCCGTAAGCAGGGAAACACCCACGATGTTTTCCTGTTTTAAACGCTCAGCCAAAGTATCATCAATTCGGCGTTTAACCCAGACAAAAGATTTATCGCGGTTTAATTTTTCTAGTAGATTATTGTAATCGAGATCTAATATCGCGGAAAGTTTCGCGGCGACTTCAGGTTTATTCTTTATTGTCCGCGGCACCGCGTATACTGAAAATACTTTTAAGCTCAAAGCAAATGGTTTTAAATTGCGGTCAAGAATCAAGCCTCTTTGCGGAGAAAGTTTTAAAGTAAGATTATGCTGTGAATCTGCAAGCTTTATATAATCATCATAGTTCAATACCTGAATATAAAGCAAGCGAAAAAAAATAATCAGCAGAATGAAAAGATAAGCGAAAAATACTATTGCCAGGCGAAGCTTTTGCGGCCTCTTGTACACGTTGGTTGATTGATCCTTCTTTGATGAATGTTATGTTAAGTTAAAACTACTAAGCGGGAAAAACTATTTTCTTATATCTGAAGCGGCTTGGGCTTTAGGAACAAGAAGATCAAAAAGATTAGTTTTCCAACTCAATCCCGGTGTTTTGGCTAATTGCTGCAGAGGCTTACGAATCACCCTGACTTTGGCCACAGCCGCTGGTTCAGGAAAACTTAAATCCATATTGTTCTGTTTTAGCATGTTAGCCAAATACTGCGGTGATTTCAGACTCATATTATTGTATAATAAAGTCTGATTATGGTCAATCATCTGATTTAAGGATTTTTCTTTATCGCGGAGCAGATAACTCAATTTAACTATTTCCACTTGTTGTCTAACATAAGTCAAGCAAATAGCGGTAATTACAACTGAATACATCACGACATTTTTCAATCTCATCATCAAATCCTTTTCTCGAATAAACAACTATATTTTTTCAGCTACCCGCAACTTGGCACTGCGGCTTTTTCGATTTTCCGCTAATTCTTGCTCTGAGGCCACCAAAGGTCTTTTGGTGATTATTTTTAAAACTCCATTTTTCGCCTGAGCTCTAAACTCATGCTTAACTATTCTGTCTTCCAAAGAATGGAACGATATCACACAGATTCTTCCTCCAGGACTGAGTAAATCAATCGCGTCAGTCAGCGCTGATTGCAGCACCTCAAGTTCGCGATTAACCGCGATTCTTAAAGCCATAAAAGTTCTGGTCGCGGGATGGATTTTTTTATATCTTTGCTTTACCGGAAACGCTTCGACCACAATATCTGATAACTCTTGAGTTGTCGTAATTACTTTTTTATCGCGATGGCTGACAATCCGATGGGCGATCCTCCGGCTGAGTCTTTCCTCTCCAAACTTAAAAATTAAATTAGCGATTTCTTCTTCCGAAAGATTATTAATCAGATCAAAAGCGGTTATTTGCGCTTTTTTATCCATGCGCATATTCAGCGGCCCGTCAAATTGAAAACTAAAACCCCGTTCCGGGTCAGTAAACTGCAGATTGGAAACTCCAAGGTCAAAAAGGACGCCATCCATGGCGTTTAACCCAAGGCTTTGTATTACATCCTTGATACCTTGAAAATTTTTATTTATCAGAGTAAACGATCCGTCAAAACAAGAAAGACGCCGGCGGCTAAGACTTATGGCATCATCATCCTGATCTATGCCGATCAGCTGACCGCCAGGCGTTATCTTTCTCAATATGCCTTCACTGTGCCCTGCTTCCCCCAAAGTACAATCTACGATCACCCTCCCTGGCGAAAGTTTCAAGTACGTTAAAACTTCATTAAGCATCACAGGAACGTGTTGGCTCATTTGTTTTTCTTCTTTTTTATTTTCACTCCAGACCCATGAGTTTTTCCGCAGTATCTTCAAAGGTCTCTCTAGTGTTTTCATAAAATTCCTTCCAGCTGTGTTTGCTCCAGATTTCTATTCTGTTAGCAACACCAATAATCAAAACATCCTTGTCAATCTGGGCAAACTCTTTAAGATATTGCGGAATCAAAACCCTTCCTTGGTTATCGCAGACAATTTCACTGGCTCCGGAAAAGAATAAACGATTAAACCTTCTTGCTTCAGCTTTGGTAAAAGATAAAGCCTTGAACTTCTGCTCCTGACGTCTCCACTCGTCTTCAGTGAACACAAACAAACAGCCGTCAAGACCCCGGGTAATAAAAAACTTTTCGCCAAAGCTATTCTTAACTGCTTCGCGAAACTTAGCAGGAATAATAACTCTGTTTTTTTTATCTAATGAATGTTCGAATTCACCGTAAAACATAGACCCCACTTCCCCCCACTTTTCTCCACATAACTAAATATACTTTATTTTTCCGAATCTGTCAACTAAAAAACAGAACTTTTTTAAAAAATATTTAATTATACTATTTGCAGTAGGTTAAGTTAATATTTACCTCAAGATATTGCGCTTGGCCTTAAAACTAAATTTATTTTTAGTTTATGCTAAAATGCAAAAGCGCGAAATAATTGTTGCTTTACTCTCGCTATCGTTAGCTTGACTATTTCTTACAATTTTGCTATACTTTTTTAATAATTTAGCTCGAAACATCTGTTCAGCCTTTGGGTTTTGCTTAAACATATCCGAATTATTACACAATAAATAATCAAAGATTACTCGGTAACTGATGTTTTTAAAATATTTTTCTAAAGGAATAATTATATCCCCCTTTCATAATAATAATAAGGATGGCATATTGGGAAAATGGGACTCGATGATTAAACTGATAATAACTCTTTGCCTAGGATTAACCTGCATATTTTTATTTCCCCTTGCCGGATATCTAATGGGATTTATCACGGATTCCAGGTTTATTGCTGCCTATTTCATTATCGTATCAATAACTTTCATGGGATTTTTTTTAGAAAGAATTATTCATCTAATATCAAATGTACAACCTAAATCACTGCCCAAACAATATAAATATAAACACAAACATGAAGATAAAACTAATCAAAAACAGACACATAAATATAAACAAGTGAAAAAATCTATTTTCTCCGCATTTGTGCTTATCGTATGCTTTAACGCTTGTATCTTTAATCACTATTGGTTAAGCAAAGTGTTTTATCCTTTTAGTTTAATAACCGATATGATCATGCTTTATTTCCTGATCTTACTTGTCGGACAGATAAACCTGATCACGAAAAAACACTTATTCATTACGCTTTTTATATTTTTTTATATCTTAACCTTAATTTCTCAGATTATTGCTTCCGGGCAAATTAAACCCCTATCAATTAATGATGTCGCCTCCTTACCCTATATTCAGTGGACAGGAGAAAAAATTGATGATAAAAAATCAGGGGTTACGGTTTATAATCCAAAGCTTAGTTTTCCGGGAATTAACTTCTTTGTGGCCATGGAGTCAAAAGATAAAGCCACTACATACCTTATTGATATGCAGGGGAATATTTTGCACCAATGGAAACCCAATCCCGCTCAGATTAGCGGCGGGGGGATGGCGATTATCCCTGATGATGGCTCTATTTTATGTTGTTCATTTCCTGATCCAGGGATCTTCAAACTAAACTACAACTCCAAGCTGCTCTGGAGTAAAAAGATTTTAGCGCATCATGATATTCGCATCGCTGCTAATCAGGATATCTACACGCTGACCAAACGGGTTGTAACTGTTTTTTTGTATGGAATTCCAGTACCGGTGATTAATGACTATATCACGATTCTCTCCCCATCAGGAGAAATCAAAAAAGAGATCGATCTTTTCCCTTTATTCAAAAATCAAATTTTATTTAAAAACCGCCTGGAAATTTTTAGAGTTTACAGTATGCTGGCAAAATTAAGCAATGCCTGGGAAATTATCTTAAATAATAAAATAAAGGACTCTGTGTTAAAACTTGACCATGATTTGTTCCATACTAATTCCATCCAGATAATTGATCAGGATTTTCCGGGATTATGCAAAAAAGGAGATATTTTAATCAGCTGCCACAATTTAAATTTTATCGCAATCCTTGATGAAAAAACAAACAAGATTGTTTGGAGCTGGGGACAAAATGTTTTAGACCAGGCGCACCACCCGACTCTGCTTGAAAATGGCAATATTTTAATCTTTGATAATGGCCCGCATCGGAAATTTTCCCGGGTTATAGAGCTAAACCCTTTAACCCGAAAAATCGTATGGCAATACCCTGAGCACCCCAGCAAAGATTTTTTTTCCGAGATTCAAGGCGCTTGTCAAAGGCTGGCAAACGGAAATACGCTGATTACCGAATCGCTTAAAAGTCATGTTCTCGAAGTAACAAAAAAAGGGGAAATTGTCTGGGAGTTCTACTCTCCGCTGAAAAATCCGGAAGGCCAAAGACCGACAATATTCCGCATGCTGCGAATCCCGGCTAAAGAAAAATATCTTAATCCGAAAAATTAAAATAAAGGTTTTCCATCAAAATCATATTTATTTATTTTTTCAAGATCATATCCAAGTATTTTTAATACTGTAGGAGCGATAGAATAAATCGTGGGATTTTCAACTGTTATTTTTTTGTTTGAAAAAATAACTCCCGGAACATAAACCGGATCGACTAAATGGTCGCCTGACCATTTTTTCAAATTAGCCTCAAGTAATTTTTTCGGCGCTCCGCCGATAGCGGTTTGCCAGGAAGCGCGATATCCCGGATTAAACCCAATATACAAATCCGGGCTTTCTTTCGCGTATTCTCCCCAAAAAATTTCCGCCTGGGTATAAACCTTATTGATTATTTTTTTCTTATCCGCCCCTTCGCGCCAAAGGATTAGTTTGCCGGCTATTTCCTGTTTCAGCTGTTCGGTCTCTAGACCCGGACTGACTATTCCTTTAGCTTCTCTTCCCTGCTGATTGATATAAATCCCGCCAAAGCCTATGGCATATGCTTTGGTTTTTGACCAGTCAATATCTTTCCAGTATTCCCCTTGTTCACCGAATTGATCTTGGTGAAAAGATAAATAGCCGCTTTCTTTTAACCAGCTGTTAATATGTACTGCGGTTTTAAACGCTGTGAAGCCATGATCAGAAACCACGATAACTGTATCATTCCTGCTGATTTTTTCCAATACGCCAGCGAGCAGATCATCCATCTTCTTATAATAATCCTCGATTACGCTTTTGTACTTATTATCATTTGGGGATAAGAGATATTCAGGATCAGAATAACGCCAAAACATATGCTGAACAGTGTCAACTGATTCAAAATAACAAAATAAAATTCCTGTTTTAAACCGCTTCAGTTCAAAGCCAAGCATTGCTTTTTTTTGATTAAAGATTTCCTCTGTCTGCCGCAAAAAAGCGTCCTCGGAAATCCGGCCTTCATTAAGCGCCCAGGTATCGGCCGGCATTCCCCGCGTATGATAAAAACCAATCTGCTGAAATAATTCCTGACTATAATTGCCGGGATAAGAAATCGGAAACAACGGTTTTCGGGGATCAAAATCTATCGGAGAAATATAAAGCTTCAATTCCGGTTCTATGGATACCAGATAAAATTTAAAAATCCCCTGAGCTTTCTTAAACAACCCCAAAGAAAAACTTACTTCCTGCCAATCACTCCATTGTCCGCACTTAAGTTCAATTCGCTTATTTTGATAATCCGCGACAGCCGTATGATTATCTTTAATCTCCAGCTTAAACGGAACCTGAACATTTTGCGCATTTCCATCCAATCCCGCCACTCGCGGGCCAATAAGCTGCATCATCACAACCGCGGATTTTTGAATCTGAAACACTTTTCCTCCGACATTTTCCTCTAGCGGCCCGGAGGTATAAAAAGTAAAAGTACCTTGCGTGCCCAGAATATCCGGGACTCCCATACCTGAAAGCATCCGGCCATATATTTTATCCGGAGGAAAAGTGTCCGGACAGGAAAGGATCACCGCGGGAATTTTGTCTTCGCCAGCAAATTGCCAAAAACATTTAGTTTTCAACACCCGCTGCGGCAGGCCATTTTTATTTTTCGAAAGAGACAAATTCAGCTGATAAGTTTCAGGATCCCGGACAATAAAATCAAACAAACCGTTTTTTCCGGGATTTTTGCCTGTGGCAAAAGCAGCCCAGGCAACAGGCGATTGTACCGGATTAGTCGTTGCCAGCCGTTTAAACGATCCCTGTTGTTTAAGCCTAAAAAAATTAGGCAGTTTTCCCTGCTGGATCATAGACTCGATAATATCCGGGCTAAGAGCGTCAATACCTAAAATAATTACTTTATTATTGGTTTGCATTGCTGGCTTATGCATAAAAACTCCTTTGAAAATTATTCCGCCGCTAATTAATAAAACCGCAAAAAAAATAAGCTTTCCGTGCGGTTTCAAAAATTTATAAGTTTTTTTCAGAAAAATACCCAAAACCCCGGACAAACCTGCCAGGATTATTAACAAACCGTTAAACATATTGAGAAAATTAAACCCGTTTCCCGGATCAATGTATCCTACAAAAAGTAAACATATTAAACTATTTTTCAAAGTTTTCCTCAGACCGATTAAATTATTTAAGCACCAATTAAAAAACATTCTAGCATAAAAGTTTAAAAATTGCTATAATAACACAGTGAGGAGTAGTTTTAACTGTTAATTAGGTTCAACATAAGCGCATTATTTAAAATATACGATGAACCACCTGGATGAATTAGAGAATAAAACCATATACATAATTCGCGAAGCCTATGCCTGCTACAGGAAAACAGCTTTGCTCTGGTCTATGGGCAAAGATTCTACCACGCTATTATGGATCACGCGTAAAGCCTTTTTCGGACAAATACCTTTTCCGATCATTCATATCGACACAAGTTTTAAATTTAAACAAATGTACGAATTTCGGGATAAATTAGCAAAGGAATGGAAACTCAACCTTATTATCAGTAAAAATACAGACGCGCTTAAAAAAAAAGTTGATCCCAAAAATGGGATGTTTGAGTGCTGCACTGCTTTAAAAACAGAAGCGTTAAAACAAACATTAAAAAAATACGCTTTTAATGCGCTGTTATTGGCCATCCGCAGAGATGAGCATGGCATAAGAGCCAAGGAAAGACATTTCTCTCCCCGCGATACCGGCTTTAACTGGAATTACCAGGATCAGCCCGCGGAGTTATGGAATTTCTATAAGACAAACTGCGTGCAAGGCGAACATCTCAGGATCCATCCCCTGCTGCATTGGACAGAACTGGATGTCTGGAAATATATTCGACGCGAATCTATCCCTATCGTGAATCTTTATCTTTCAATAAACAACAAAAGATACCGCAGTATCGGATGTGATCCCTGTTGCCAGCCAATGGATTCAAAAGCCAAGAGCATTACAAAAATTATCCAAGAACTAGAAATAACCAAAGTAGCGGAACGCAATGGCCGGTGTCAGGACAAAGAAAATGATTATACAATGCAAAAACTGAGAAGCCTGGGATATATGTAATATTTATGGACAGAAAAACTCTAAAAATCGCGCTTATCGGTCATATTGACCATGGAAAATCAACTTTACTCGGCAGGCTTTTACTAGCGACAAATTCATTAACCAAAGGTAAAATTGCCCAAATTAAAAAAATTTCCAAAAAGCTCGGCAAAGACACTGACCTGGCTTTTTTAACTGATCAATTAGAAGAAGAACGCGAAGGTAATCTTACTATCGATACAACCCAGGTTTTTCTAAAAACAGCTAAACACAATTATATATTCATTGATAATCCCGGACATTTTCAATTTATTAAAAATATGCTTACCGGTACTACTCAGGCGGAAGCGGCGATTCTGGTCATTGACATCAACCAAGGATTAATGGAGCAAACCCGGCGGCATTCCGAGATTATCCGCATGCTCGGGATAAATAAGACAATTGTTGTTCTCAATAAGATGGATCTGGTAAATTACAGTGAGCAAAAATTTATTCAAACAGAAAGTACTGCGCGGGAATTCTTAAAAACATTGGGAATAAATCCGGATTTTATCATACCGATCTCTGCCAAAAACGGTTTAAATATAGCTAAAAAATCTTTCAAAATGCGCTGGTATAAAGGCCAGCATTTGCTCAATATTCTTGATTCGCTAAAACTAAACACTCAATCTGAAAAAAAACCGCTAAGACTCCCGATCCAGGATGTTCTGGAAACAGCTGAAGAAAAAATAATCATCGGCAAGGTGATCTCCGGGATAGTCCGGAAAGGTCAGGAAGTTATCATCCTCCCCGCGCTTAAAAAAACCACTCTGGATTCAATCCTGATTTTTAAACAGCCAAACCGGACAAAAGCCAAATCCGGAGAATGCATTGGATTAACTTTAAAAGATTCTTTATTGGCTAAAAGAGGCGATATTATAGTGGAAAATTTAAATCTGCCGCAATTAACCTATCGGATAAAAGGAAATATTTTATGGATGATTGAGCAGCCATTAACTCCCGGTATAACCCTGACTTTGCGCTGCGCGACTCAGGAGATTCAATGTATTGTCGAGAAAATTAAAAGAAAAATCAATTCCGCGACCTTAGAAATTAGCCCGCTCGATAAGCAGGAACTCAAACAAAATGAAATCGGCATAGTCGAATTAAAGACCAAAAACATACTTGTCGCGGAAAAATTTAATTTCATCGAAGAATTAGGCAGATTTATCTTAGTGCAAAACAATAAGGTTTGCGCTTGCGGAATCATAACCGATATTTTATAACTCTAAACTTTGCCAAAATAAAAATTGGATATGCTAAGTAAATCCGCTTTCACTGCTTATTCAGCGGCAAACTTCTTATTTCCCGGATAAAAGCTTAAAGCCTTCAGCTTATATACCGCTCCTTCCGCGTACATCTGAAAAGAAAAATAGTATTTACTCAAGTAATAATAATAAAAAGCATATTTCGGATTTAAGCTTATCGCCTTATGATAATACTCAACCACTTGGGGAGAAAATATTTCTTTTGTCTGCCAGCTATAGCAAACCGCCAAAAAATAATATATCGCGTCATTGTTTTTCCGAAAGTTTAAAGCCTTATTCGCCTGAGCTATCGCGCTATTTACTTTCTTGTTTTCCATTGATAAATACGCTTCATCGAGTAATATTTGAGATTTATATTCAAGCGAAAGATAAAAAATTATTAATCCACTGATTAAAATATAAACGCTTTTCGCAAAAAAAACCGCTGTTCCTCCTCCATTGTTTTTTTCTGACGATAAATCTAGCTTTGGTTTAAATAAACAGGCAGTAAGTATAATCCAGATATATCCGGCTTGACTGATAAAAAAACTATAATCCACCAGATTGTAGACCAAGAAACCAAGACTGGCAACAATCAAACTATTTTCCATTAAATCCCGCGGCTGTTTAAGTCGCCGAATAACAAAATAAACCAGAAAAAATAAAAAAAAGAAAAAACCGATTGTCCCGGTTTCAGCCCACAATTGCAAAAACAGATTATGCGCGTAAATTGTTTCATTAGCCTGCGGCTGTTTAAAACACGGATAAATAATTCCAAAATTTCCCAGGCCAATGCCGGTTAGGAGATTTTCCTGAATAAGCTTTACGCTGCTTTGCCAATAAGCTAACCGTTGCAATAAAGAATTTTGTGGATTGTTTAGGTCAAGAAAATATTTCGCTCTGGGCGCGAGCATTACCCCGAAAACAAGCAAAAGCAAAACCCCGATTATAATTCGCTGTTTAATCACGGATTTTTTATCCGCGACTTTTAATAAATCCCCACTCAGAAAACAAATGGCGAAAATAAAAATCAAACTAGCACCAATAGAACGGGTCAAAAATAATCCCGAGGATAAAAGCAAAAAAATAATTAAGAAAAAAATACTTTGTTTTATTTGTTTTTTTTGATAGCTTTTAAACAGATATCCTCCGCAAAGTAAGGCAATCATCAGCAGATATCCGGCTAAAAGATTCGGAGCGAAAAACAAAGAAATAACTCTCCTCTGTTTAAGCATTTCCCAAGCGTAAAACCCTTGGTTTATAATCTGGGCATAAGAATAATGCTGATTAATATAAGCCATGCCTGTAAAGTACTGATAAACCGCTCTGACGCTGATAAGCGCGCCCGTGAAAATAATCGCGCTTAGGAGTATTTTGCGTTTTTCCAATGACTGCCAGTAAACATAAGTAAAAATCAGCAAATAGATCAGGAATTTTAAAGCCTCATTCTGAGTATTGTAAGCATTCAGGGAAAACAGGATATTGATCAGCAAAAAACAAGATAAAACCAAGGGATAAAATACTATTTTTCGATTTATTATTATTTTGCTGTCCAGAATAGCATACAAGGCAAAGCAAACACAAAAACAAATATCCCAAAAAATCCCCGCGATTGGCCAAACTTTTTCGCAGATAAAAACTCTGATTGCTAACAAAAAGATTATCAGATCACTCATTTACACTCTTTCATTATTTTTTTCTTTCCCGCTTTTATTCTTTTTCGCAGATTAGCTCTTTTTTTAAACGCGCTGAAAATAAGCGGCAGGCTGAAAAAAATATTCCCGATAACTTTCGGCTCGAAGATCAGACAATAAATAAAAAGTTTTAGTTCATAAATAAATATATGCGGAAGATTTAAAATGAAATCTTTAAAACTATCATTTTTTATAATGGTCATACAACGGTTTTTAATTAAATCACTTTTTAAGCCGCTTTTTAACCAGGCAAAATTATAGGCGCGGAGAAACTCAAAAATCGGTTCCTTTTCTTTAGCCGTAGTCCCCCGGGCATGAAAACCAACTGCTTTCGGAGTATAAAAAGCTTTCCAGCCGAAATTTGCCGCTCTCCAGGAAAGATCAAAATCTTCATAAAACATATTGTAATCTTTATCAAAATATTCGTTTTCTGACAGCGCGCAATCCTCAAGCATGCTTTTCCTAAGCAAAACCGCAGCTCCGCAGGAACCAAAAACAAAACATTCCTGTTCAAACTGACCGATATCCGCTCTACCGTAGCCGCGTTCAACCGGCGTGCGTTTTTTTCCCAACAGCTGGCCGGCAGTATCAATAGTGGTTTTATCCATGCGCAGTAATTTACCGCAAGCCATCCCGATTGCAGCATCTTTATTTATCGCCATCAGCAGTTCTTCAATAAAGTTATCTTTTAAAACAACATCATCATTTAACTGCAGAACAAAATCCGTTTTCATAAATTGAACCGCCTGATTCTGCAAATAAGTCAAAGACTCCTTTTTTCGATTATTAATCCAGTTTATCTGAATAGGGCAATCCTCAAAAGTTTGTCTGTGAGGACGCTGAGCTCCGTCATAAATAATAATTACCTTTTGCACCAGTTCTGTTTGCCGGCAAAGCGAACTTACCAGCTGCTCAAGCAGCTTTTTGTTTTTTTCCGTGGTAGTAATAAGTGCGCATATTGTCTGGCTCATTTTACCTCCCGGCCAATCTATGTTTAATTAATATATAAATCGACATAATCCCGTCAAAAAAACCTATTTTCTTCCCCATTTTTTTGGAACGCGGCACATAGGAAATCGGCACTTCCCGGATTCGGACTTTCCTCAGCAGTAATTTTGCGGTAACTTCAGGCTCAAACTCAAAACCCTTAGCTTTAATATCCAGGTTTAGGAGTATTTCTTTTTTAAAAAGCTTATAGCCGGTTTCCATATCAGTCAAACAGCTTCCATATAAAAAATTAGTCAACCAAACCAGAAACTTATTTGCAGCTAAATAGGGAGACAATAACTTGTTTTTTCTTGTTAAAAAACGCGAACCATAAACAACATCCGCTTGATTTTTCAGAATCGGCTCCAGCAAAGCAGGATAATCGCCAGGATCATACTCCAGATCTCCATCCTGAATCAGGATTAAATCTCCGTTTGACTGCTCCAGCCCCGTTCTAATCGCCGCGGCCTTGCCTTGATTATGCTTATGATATAGCTTTATTATATCTGAAGATTTAATATCCTCAAATATAGATTTTGTTTTATCCTTAGAATTATCATCAATAATAATTATTTCTTTTTCTAAACTGTCAAATTTTACTTGTTGAATTTTTATTAATAATTCTTTTAAAGTATTTTCTTCATTATAAACTGGAATAATTATTGATAACTTCATAAACCACGCTAATCTTCCTTTTTTAAGAAAATGATTATTTAGAACTTGAGAATATAAATATAAATATAAATTGCGCCAAATTATAGGCAGACATTCTGAATGTAAAACCAGTTATAGTGAAATATTAAGTTGTTGGTGTAGTTAATAAAATTCGCACTTTAATCCTTTATCATCATTATAATTGTATTGAATCTATTATCTATCTGTAATAATTTTTTATCAATCTATTTTATTTTTTTAAATATAAACCGCAGAAAAAAACAAAACATCTTAAAATATTTTTTAATATCGTCAAAACTTCTGATCATCACAACCAAACGCCAGATTTGAACTGGTCTTAAAAAAAACTCAATATAAGCCCGCCTTTGCATGGTTTTTAAATATTCAGGGGTAAAACCCTTGCTCACAAAACTCAAATTCTGCTCAGGAAAACCGGAACCTAGAGAAAAATCATAATCAACATTTCCATACTCATGCGCGATTTCTGAAAATTTCGATCCTGGGCAAATATGCAAGATTGTAAAATTAGCAGTATATAAAGGTAATGACTTCGCGAAATTTATTGTCTGCCTGATTGTTTGCTTAGTATCAATAGGCAGCCCTAACATAAAAAAAGCGCTTGGCTTAATCCCTGCATCCGCTATCCAGCCCACTACCTGTATAATTTTTTCGATTTTTGTGGATTTCTTTATAATATCCAGCACAGTTTGATTACCGCTCTCAATTCCTAAAGAGATATTCCAGCATCCAGCTCGTTTCATTGCTTTTAATATATCTTTTGATAAATCATTAACATGTGACCAACAAGACCAACTAATTTTTGTTTTTTTTTCTTTTATCCCCTTGCAAATATTTAAAACTCTTTCTTTATCGTAACAAAATGTATCTTCATAAAATATTATTTCCTTAATTCCAAATTTTCGAACCAAATAATCTATAAGCCCTACAATATACTCAGCGCTATTTGTCCGCACTTTTTTAGACCATAAAGCATGACAATATATGCATGAATAAGGGCATCCACGGCTTGTCGTAAGCATAAAAACCGGAGCTCTTCTATATATCAAAGGCATCGGGCTGTACTCCGTGATCTGATCTAATAAATGAAATGCTGGATAAGGTAATGTATCTAAATTCTCGATAAACTCCCTTTTGCCATTAGAAAATAGCTGTCCATTACTTTTATAGTTAATCCCTTGAATAAGTTCATAGCCTTGCTTGCTCGATAATGCCTTTACTAATTCAAGAAAGGTTATTTCCCCTTCTCCAGTAACCGCAATATCGATAAAGTCAAACTGCATCAAATCTTCCGGGAAGATAATAACATGCGGCCCTCCAACAACAATCGGTACGGCTAATGCTTCTTTTAACAAACAAGCAGTTTCAATGGCCTGATCTCTACCGACTGAATAAACACTTATCCCCACAATATCCGGCTCAAAATTCTCAGCTTGTTCAACGATTTGATCCAAAGATATGTCCGGATTCCGGCCAGCGTCAATTATTTTTACTGAAAAATTATTTTGTTCCAATACACCAGCAATACACAAAAGCCCATAAGGCGGATGGCATGATCCAAGCTTTGCGTAACTGCCATAGGGTTTCCGTATAGAATGCTGAGGATTAACCAAAAGTACTTTCATTTTTCTGTTTTATTTATCCCTGTTTACTAAGCATTAATTATAAAAAATCCCGACATCTAACCACAAAAATATTGCCATGCTTAAATAGTTTTTATGAATCATTGGCTCTATCCCAATAAAAATCTCTTTCCTTGGTTCTTTCTAAGTCATACGTGTCCAAATTAAGAATTGAAAAAGCCTAACTTAACCCTATAATGTGTTACGATACCACTCATAACCAAATAAAGCATAAGGAGTTAGACTATGAGTCATTATAACACAGTATTCGGGCAAATGTTAAAAATGTTTTCGAGACATGAATTCAAAATCTAGTATCTGAGACTAAAAGTGAATATCATGCCAGAAGCTGTAGCTCACGGAATCATTTTGTATCCATGCTTTTTGGGCAATTAGCCGGCCATTATAGCCTGCGCGGAATCGAAGCTGGCTCGCTACGCAAGCCAAACATTTATATAATTTAGGCGTAAAACCCATTCATCGTTCCACATTAGCTTATACTAATAAACATCGCCCGCAGGAGCTCTTTAAAAAGCTGTAACGATCCTGAAACGGGAAAATTTATAGTTATTTTACCCAATCAGTTAGATTGGGTACCTCAAACTATCGCTCGAATTTACAAAGATCGCTGGCAAATTGAAATATTCTTCAAATCTCTCAAGCAGCAACTAAAAGTTAAACGCTTTGTTGGTACTTCCAACTTGCAATAGCAATATTGCTTTAACTTTTTCTAATTTGGACAGCTATGATCCTAAGAGTATTGTCTGCTGATCCGTTATCAACAACAATAACCTCCATCTCCTATATTAGATGCAAGAACACTGCTTCCAGGCAGTCTTTAATAAATTTTCCCGCATTCCAGGTAACTATAACTACACTTACCTGCATCATCTAAGATTAACTCCCCGCAATTCGAGAAAACGCTTAAAAATCATTTAGCGCTTAACTTCTGATTTTGTCGATCCAAAGCGAAAAAATCAGAAGATTCCAGAGTTTTCTCCCCGCGTCAATTTCGCCCTGACAATGTTTTTTCAGCATATCTAAAACATAATCCTGATTAATAATCCCCGCGCTCGGGCTATTGGTTTTCGCAAACTGTGCATAGCTGAATTCGTTTAAATTGGTTTTAAGCCATTTGCTTACCGGAGCGCTCATCCCGTGTTTTCTGCGCTGTAAAATCTGCTTGGCTAAATTATGTTTAAATGCTTTTTTTAACAAGAACTTACCTTGAAAATTCCTTATTTTCATTGATAAAGGCAGACTTTGGGCAAACTCGACAATCCGATTATCCAGATAAGGCACCCTTACTTCCAGAGAATTATGCATACTGGACATATCCACTCTTTGGAGCATACCGTCAGGCAGACAGACAGCGGTATCAAAAAACATCGCTTGCTCTAAAAAGTTTTTCGAGTTAGTGGATTTAAACTTCTCCGCGAAAAGATGATAAGCCGGATCAGCTTCCGATTCTTTGGACAGGCTATTTAAAAAATCCGGATTATAAACAAATTGCTTTTCCGGCTGAGAAAATATTTCCCGCCAAAAGTAATGCGCTATGCGCTGATTTTCTGATACCCCTTTTAAAAACAGTTCCAGCGAAAAACGCGGATTCATCCATTTATAATCAACCGGCAAGACGCGGATAACTGTCTTTAGCAATTTAATCCTCAGTGTTTGGGAGATTTTTTTATAATATTTCGCGCAGATATCCGCCAGATACATTTCATAGCCGCCGAACAGCTCATCCGCTCCTTCCCCGGAAAGCGCTACGGTTACTTTATTTTTCGCAAACCCGGATAAAAAATACAGCGGAAGATAAGAGCCTTCGCCTACCGGCATATCCAGGGAATCAATAACCTGATTGATCAATGGCACCATATCCTCTGGCAATTCACAGCAATAACAATTTTCTCGCAGCGAAGTTCCCAGGCGATTAAGATACTTCTGTTCATCAAAAGTTTTTTCTCTGAAACCAACATTAAATGTTTTAAATACCGGATTTTCCTGATAAGCATTATAACACAGTCCACTAGAATCAAGCCCTCCACTGAGAAATCCGCCGACAGGAACATCCGCAACTAATTGATCTTTGACTACTTGTTTGAATATTCGTTGAAACTCCGCGACATATTCCTGCTCCGGTCTGGCTTTTTGGGCGAAAAATTTAAACTGCCAATATTTATTTATTTCAACCTTGTTGTTTCTGATAATCAGATAATGCCCTGGTAAAAGTTTTTTTATCTGTTTCAACGGTGTGTATTCTCCGGGGAAATAGTTCAGGGAAAAATAGCAGTCTATTCCCAGGCTATCCAGCTCCCGGCTAATATCCAGATCGATTATCAGCGCGGTTACTGCGGAAGCAAAAGTTATTCGGCCATTTGCCAGACTGTAATAAAGCGGCTTGATCCCTATTCGGTCTCTGGCTAAAAGCAAAGCATTATTTGATTGGTCAAACAAAGCAATAGAAAACATTCCGTTTAACTGGTTGACAAACTCCGGGCCGTATTCTTCATAAAGATGACTAATAATCTCCGCATCACAGTTGGTTTTAAGCTGATGTCCTTTTTCTTCTAAAAACTTGCGCAGCTGCGGGTAATTATAAATCTCTCCATTAAACACGCTGAAGATCTGCTTATTCTCATTGAAAAATGGCTGGGTTGCGTTCTCAGGGTCACGGATATTTAAAATAGCCGCGCCAAAGCCGAGATTAGCCTGAAGATAAGCCCTGGCCTGATCCGGACCGCGTTGGTTCAGGCTATTGAGCATTTTCAAAATCAGATTCTGCTCAACTCTTGTTTCTGAATCAAAGTTATATTTGCCGCAAATTCCGCACATTAGTTTTCCTTAATTTATCTAAGGCTATTTATTAAAATTTTAAATTCCAAACCAGATTAACTGCCTGCCGGCTGGAACAGGCGCAGGAACATTCCCTGTCCGGATAAGCCCAGGAAGCAAGTTTTGCTTTAATTTGTGCTGTTGAATCGTTTATCAAATCAATCGAATAATTAGTTCTTTGGGTATTTTCATATGTTGCTTTTGCACAGACAAACATTATGCCCTGAGGCGTTACCCGAAAAATAATATTACCGGAAGCGCACTGTAAATATTTCAGCTCAGGCCATGACTGGAGATATGTTAATAAACCCAATGAATTAATAATTGTTTTGCGGTATTTTGCTTGGTTTTTGGCCCAGATTATTTCAGCCAGCGCCTTTTGTACCTGCGCCGGACTGATTTCCAGCGAATTTTTTGATTTACTTCCCAGCATATATTCTTCGAGAATTTCAAACCTAACCGCCAGTTTTAACTCACGCGCTAAGCCTATAATATAATCCAGATGAATAATATTGTGTTTGTTAATCGTCGCGGTAAAATTAACTTTAATTTTTGATTGTAAAGCGGCCTGAGCGGCCTTAATAACCGTCTGATAGGCGCCAGGACCGCGAATTGAATCATGTACCTCCCGCGGGCCTTCTATGCTCAGGTTTAGTAAATCCAGGATTTTTAAGCGGTTTATGTTTTCCGGCACTAAAATTCCATTGGAATTTAAACAAACATAGATTCCTTTTGCTTTAAAATATTCAATCAAATCAAAGATATCCCCTCTTAACAAAGCTTCTCCGCCGGTAATATTCAGTACTTTTGCCCCCAATTTATTCAACTTATCAATCATCATTTTTACTTGTTCGCTAGACAGCTCGTCAGAAACAAGACTTGGCATTTTGCAGTATAAGCAGCGCTGATTGCAGCGGTAAGTCGCTGCCCAGCTGATTAAAACCGGAATTTTTTTATGAAAAATTTTGGCTTTGGCGATTCGCAGCGCAATGGGAATTTTATATTTTAATTTCATTGTTTTATACTTTTGTATTATTTTTTACTCTTATAGTATTACTATTCAAAAAAAGCCTAAGCCATAAATAAACCATTGAGCAAGGCAGCAAAATTTAAATTATAAATAAGACAAGCATCTAAAGTCGGCGTGCACAGGCACTCCGCGCATTTGGTCAAAGGCAATGATTGGAACAGAGTTTTTATGTCACTGCGAACATATGCATCCGACATTATCCGGCCTTTAAGCATGGAACAAGGATAAAGTTCTCCGTTTTCGGAAATCCGCAAATATATTTTCCCAGCACAGCATCCGGGGATTTTAACCTCCGGATAATCCCGGAGATATTTTAATGCCGGAAGTGAATTAAGAATACTTTTCCCCGCGCATTTGGCGGATAATATTCTGTTCAAAACAACATACTGCTGTTTTTTATCCAGTACCAGGCCTGAAACGTCTTTATCTCCGGCTAAAAATTTATTTATCAGTTGAAATCTTATCGGCAGGCAATAGCTTTGGGCGAAATCAAAGATAAACTCAAGATATTCGCTGTTGAATTGAGAAAGACTAACATTAAGCGTAACTTTAATATTTTCTTCTCTGGCCAAATCTAAAGCAGTGATCAGCGCGGCATATGAGCCCTGCTGCCGAAGCTTATCATGGATATGTTCTGGACCGTCAAAACTGATATTAAGCATCCCCGCGGCTTTTAAGTCTGCCCGGCGTTTGGGTACTAACATTCCATTAGTTAATAGGGCTGTGTAAATCGCTTTATCCTGACAAGCCTTTAAAATCACTCCGATATCTTCGCGTAATAAAACCTCCCCGCCGCCGAAATGAATCCGCATTGTTCCCAGCTCAGCCAATTGGTTTATCCCGTCTAAAACATCAGCGGTATTAAGCTCCTGAACAGCATTGGAGTGTTGGGGCACGCCGCAATAAGCACAGTTAAAATTACAGCGAGAAGTTAAATCCCAGCCCACAAAAAGCGGAATTCTCTTGCCCGTAAGCTTTGCTTTAATAAATCTCAGCCCTGTTTTTAGTTTATTCATAAGATTCACTTATTTAAATATGTTAGTATTTTAGCATATTGCACTGATTGAATAAAGCACCCTATGCTTAATTTATAAGTGATTATACCAGCTAACAACTTTTGTTATTACTAGGTGTTATATGATTTAATTATTTAGTATTTTTTTATTTCTAAATAATCGAATTTTCGATAATATTAATTTCAAACTAAATTTAATATAACGCGTATAATATCTTCTGCGCACAATATCCAGCCGGTCACGGGCAACCATACTCAAGGGGGTTTCAATTAAACTAGGATTGATCAGCGGAATATATAAATACAATTTTCGTTTAATAATAAACTCAATAAACCGCTTAGGAAAAAACCTCAATCCGATTAATAATAAATGATAAAGCCGTTTATTTTTGTCTTCAGTTCTATTATGCACAGTATTTGCTGCCACGTTTGGCTGTTTAGCCATGGTATCCATATACTCCTGATCAATAACTTTGGCTTTTAAGCCAATAGCCGCAATATCTGTTTGCGGAAAATAAATAAGCTTAAACACACAGATTCTGTTTGGCCGGTTCTGATTATAAAATTTAAGCATAGCTAAAAGATCAGCTTCCTGCTCCCCAGGCAGTCCGATAATATTATCGACAACGCAGCGGATTTTAAATCGCCGGAATAATTTAATCGCATTTTCAATCTGCTGATTACTATGAAACCGGTGTAGAATATTTTCCCGTACCTCTTGGCTTACGCTCTGCACTCCCATGCAAACCTGATAACAGCCAATCTGTTTAAGATTTTTAACAATAGCCGGATTAACATGCGCTGGGCTGACAAAACAGAAAACCGGGCGGGTTATATACTTAACATACTGCTGAGAAAAATCTTCCAGCCACTGAGAATCGCTGGTAAACAAATCGTCATTTATCCTCAGCCGTTTAAAATTATATTTTGCCAAAGCATAACGTAGTTCCTCTATAACATTATTCACGCTGCGAATCCGCACTTTTGGCTGTTGAGGGTAAAGTTTTTTTAACACAGAGGTATAACAATATGAACAAATATTCGGGCAGCCTCTGCGGGTAATAATTGTATAGCCGGTTTTAAACTCAGGGATAATCCTATAATACAAATCCTTATCCGGAAAAGGCAAACAATCAAGATCATTGATCAAAGGCCTTACGGAATTATTTTTAATGATTTCTTTTTCCTTAAACCATAAATTGCCAATTCCCTTAACTGGTTTTCCAGCCTGCAGACAATCAACAAGCTCAGTTAAAACCTCTTCGCCTTCACCAACGATAACATAATCAATTGCCTGCTCCGCAATCACATCCTGAGGAACTGATGTGGGATGAATCCCTCCGAACACAATTTTCTTCCCCATTAAATGCTTAATTTTTTTTGCGAATTGCAAAGCATTTAAATAAGTACTGCTCGTTGCCGAAAAAACAAAAATATCCGGAGCATAGGCAATGGCCTGATCAAGTAAGTATTGGTCAAAATTAAAAAAGGACCGTAAAGGGCTGATAGTAATAAATGGGTCATTAAACAAACCCGGATCAAATAAAAGCCGCGTCTCGTGCCCGGATTTTTTGAGCACAGCAGAAAGATACTCAATGCCCAGGTTCTCAAAAGCGGAATAAAAAAACATTATTTTCATAAAATAGTCTTAAACTCCTTGGAATCCTAAAATAGGGAATAAATAAAGTTATTTATTTCACACTGAATTCAAACAAATTATTCAGCAGTCTTTTTTAGAAAACAGCACTCCGAAAAATGAACGAATGTAGCGGTTTAATTCATTAAACGACTTAATGCTGATCAGGGTTTTTAATAAGTATCCTATCCTGAAATAAAATTTACAATAAGCGATAATCGCATATTGCTCAACCAGCTTCTGGGATAAGTCCGTCCAAACAGCCGGCATCCGGGTTTCCGGAAAACTGCCTTGAATATATTCCTTCCACAAATCCCTGTTGGTTTTTTCCATTACCTGTTCATAAAGATAAGTCTGCGGTTTGGGTACCGTTTGATGAAACTGCGCGTAATCCAATTTCAGTTTTTTGGAAAAATCAATTGTTTTACGCATGCTGGCTGCGGTTTCTTCCGGCGCGCCCAGCAAAAAGAAGCCCAGGGTCTTGATCTTATGCTTTCTGGTAAGATCTATTGCCCGGCGTATTTGTTTAAGGGTAATCCCTTTATTAACTCTGTTCAGCATTTCCTGATCCCCGGATTCAATGCCATAAAGGATTCTTTTACATCCGGCCTGTCTCATTAAACGCAGCATTTGTTCATCCATTTTATCCACCCTAGCCCGGCAGGCCCAATCAATATCTATGCCTGATTCAATAATCCCGTTACAGATATCAACAACTCTCTGTTTATTAACATTAAAGGTCGGATCAAAAATTTCTATTTCTCGTATATTATATTTTTCATAACACTCCACCATTTCCTTAACCACCATAACCGGAGTGCGGCAAGTATAGCCAATCTTAGCAATTGAACAAAAACTGCATTGATAAGGACAACCACGGCTGGTAACCATAATTGTCATGTTCCGGCGTTTAGACATAACCGCGTGGTATCGCTCATTAGGCAGTAAATCTCTGGCCGGAAACGGCAAAGCAGCAAAATCCTCGCTTAAATCATCCGGAGGATTGATCACGCATCTGCCCTTGTCCCTAAAACAAAGCCCTTTAATATTGCTTAAACTTTTTGACTGCTCTAAGGCGGTCAATAATTGGGGAAACGCTTTTTGCGCCGAACCAATAATCCCATAATCAATCGCGTCATAGGCCATAACCTCCCGCGGATATAATTCCATTAGAACATTGCCGACCACAATCGGAATACCTGTTTGTTGTTTAAAAAACTTTATCCAGTCAAGCGTGTCATGAAACATATAAGCAGTAAGCATAAAGCCCAGCATATCCGGTTTAAAAGCCTTAAGCCTTTCTAATGTCTCCTGCTGGGAAAGCTTCAGTGCCCGCGCGTCGATAATATCAACCGTATGGCCGTGTTCTCTGGCTATAGCCGCGGCAAATGCCAGGCCCAGGGGCGGAAATAAGCCAAATTCTCGGCTGACAATATCAATATCTTCTTCAAATTTTTTATGCGTATACGGAGGGAAAATAAATTGTATTCTCATTATTTTTTTCCCTTAGCTAAATTATTATCCAGATAGCTTTTCAGCGTATCAAATTTATATTTTCCGCTAAAAGCCGCGATTACTTTTTTTAGTTTAAGCAGATTCTGTTTACCGCATTTACTTGTAATATGCCCGGGAATGCCTTTAATCTTTGGCAATTCAGCGAATTCCCAGGGATGAAAATAAAGGACAACAGGCCTTTTTTGGATAAGATTAATTTTACAACCCAAAATTGTAATCCACGCGCCCAAATGGCGCATCCACCACCAGGAAATCGGAAAGCGAATCCCTGGAATCACAGAAACCGGTATTTCCCAAATCCCTTTTGCCTGATTACCTTCAGGATTAATTTTTGCCTTTAAAAAATACGGAGCTAAACTATCGCGAAAATTATAATAATACCCGGGAACAATCGCCGGATGAACAGAACTATCATAGTGAAATCCGGACTGCTCCAAAATCTGAACAATTATCCCATTGGCATGAAAAAACGGAGCGCGAAAACCAATTATCTTCTGGCCGCTTAAATCGCTTAATATTTTCTTTGACTGGTTTATATGCGCTTCTATCTGTTCAGGGCTATCCTTAGTTATATCCACATGATCAAAAGCATGACAGGCAATTTCATGCCCTTTATCTGCCAATAATTTTACAATTTTCGGATTAGCCTTAGCAAAATATCCTGTTATAAAAAAAGTAGCCTTAACCTTATAAGCATCCAATAAATCCAGCAGATTAAGACAACCTTGGGTGGAAAATTCAACTGATTTATTAAATTTTTGATCAAAATCATATTTGCCGCTAACCGGCCACTCCTCAAGATCAAATGTTAAAAATATCATCAAACTCGTATTTTTCATAACACTCTCTTTTAATCGTCATACCATTTAGGCTTAATCACTCTAATATATTCTTTAAACCGAAAAGGATTCACAAAAGATTTTATTGAATCCCCAAACATTTTTATTGCCACTAAAACCCACCAAATATACATATTCCGCTTATGCGTGTATCTGCTTAATAATCCTTTTAACAACCATCCGAATGAGGCAGATTTTTTATTTAAAGTATATAATAAATCATCAATTTCATCCCGGGTTAAATATTTTGACCCCATCACTGGTGTTGACCAATCGTAATATGAAAAATCTGTGATTTCAAGCCATCCTTCTTTTTTCGCCTGTTCCCAAAGCTTTGTGCCCGGGACAGGAGTTATCGGATGAAAAGCGGGATAATCAACCTTTAGATCTTTGACATACTCCAATAGCTGCAACATAGTTTCCTTTGTTTCATTACGCACTCCAATGATAAAAGTTACTTGAGTAAAAACCTGTGGATATTTTTTATGAAATATACTCAGCGCTTCATTGACCATATCTATTTTATAGCATTTCTTCCCCAAATCATTAAGCGCAGCATCATCCGCCCGCTCCCCACCAATAGATATGTGCCTTAACCCCGAGCGGACTAATTTTTCCATAATCCCCAGTTTTTCATCTCTTATTATGCAATCCGCTCTTAAAAAAGCAAACCAATTCATCTTTAATTTTTTCTCCAAAATAGAATCGGCAAATCTCGCATTCCAATCAGGATCAATATTCCACGAATCATCAACAAAAATAAAAAACTTCTTTTTATATTTATAATACAATAATTCAATTTCTTCTATTGTCCGTTTAACACTTTTTGTTCGCCAACGCGGTTTTAATTGAACTTTTCCATCGACAACTACTTTCTCTGACATTTGCACCCACCATACGCAAAAGTCACAATTACTGATACACCCCCGGCTATGATGCATTGTTATTCCACCCGGAGAAAAAAGATATTTTGCTCTGCCATACTGATCCATTGG